>ENA-ORTF01000866-ORTF01000866.1-human-gut-metagenome-genome-assembly--contig:-NODE-866-length-38511-cov-41.056714_pt1 | contig 38511 bp, 33 predicted proteins | sample MGYA00241908_ERZ509180 | MGnify/ENA primary metagenome ERZ509180 (study PRJEB26280, sample SAMEA2338814) | human gut metagenome | biome: human gut; feature: human-associated habitat; material: faeces... | reverse complement strand
TCGATTTTTACGCATGTTACTAAATAAATTGTGTCAACTTATTTAGTACACTACACTCTTTTAAAAGAGGAAATACGTATTCGGAATAGTTTTTCTGTTTCTATTATTTGCAGAGTTCTCAAATTAGCCCTATCTTCGCGCGATAAAACATTCAACTTTGTTATGACCCGAATGAACAAAATAAAGAAACTAAAAAAAATCCGTCTCCATCATGAAGGAACTCCCATTCTGATTACCAGTGCAATCTTGCTGCTTCTTGTAAACGCTGCTTTATACTGGGGGATAGAGTGCCGGATTCCATTTTATATTGTGGCAGCAGTAAGTATCGTAGTGTACTTGCTGATGGTCAATTTTTTCCGCTGTCCCATCCGATTGTTCAAAGGAGATACGGAAAAAACCGTAGTCGCTCCTGCCGATGGACGTATCGTGGTAATTGAGGAGGTGGATGAGCATGAATATTTCCATGACCGCCGACTAATGATTTCCATCTTTATGGACATCACCAATGTACATGCCAACTGGTATCCTGTAGACGGGGTGGTAAAACATGTAGACCATCATAACGGACGGTTCATGAAGGCGTGGCTTCCCAAAGCCAGTACGGAAAACGAGCGTTCTATGGTGGTAATTGAAACGCCTGAGGGTCATACGGTTATGGCACGGCAGATTGCCGGTGCGGTGGCAAGACGCATCGTAACATACGCCGTACCGGGTGAAGACTGTTACATTGACGAACACATGGGATTCATTAAATTTGGTTCGCGAGTGGATGTGTACCTGCCGTTAGGTACGAAAGTTTGCGTCAGCATGGGGCAAAAGACAACCGGTAACGAAACGGTAATTGCCCGCTTGCCTTAATCCTGCAATACAATATTTACACCTTATTATATTTATACCTTTTATATATAGGATATGGCTAATGTGATAACCCGGAATATTCCCAATACGATTACGAGCTGCAACTTGTTTTGCGGATGCATAGCCAGCTACATGGCTTTCCATAGCAAATATGAATTAGCCCTGCTTTTCATCGTGTTAGGAGCTACATTCGACTTTTTCGACGGGATGACTGCCCGTCTGCTGCGTGTTTCTTCTCCCATCGGAAAAGAACTTGACTCTCTGGCAGACGACATCACGTTCGGACTGGCACCGGCTGCCATTGCTTTTTCCTTGTTTAAAGAGGTACATTACCCGGATTTTCTACAGCCGTTGTCAGGAATCATGCCTTATACGGCTTTCCTGATAGCAGTCTTCTCTGCCCTACGACTGGCCAAGTTTAACCTGGATGAACGGCAGACCTCTTCCTTTATCGGAATGCCAACTCCGGCTAACGCATTATTCTGGGGCTCACTGACCGTAGGTGCACACAGTTTTTTGGTGTCCGACCATTTCAACGCCTTATACTTGTTCATCTTAGTAGTAGTCATGTCACTGCTGCTGGTGGCAGAACTCCCGATGTTCTCCCTGAAGTTCAAGGACCTGTCGTGGGGACATAACAAGATAAGCTATATATTCTTGATTGTCAGCATTCCTCTGTTAATCATCTTCCAACTGAGCGGATTTGCAGCTGTCATTGTCTGGTATATCATTCTGTCATTACTGACATATAAGAAATAGCTTAGAAATCGTATGGCACATTTTTTGCATATATCACATTAAAAACAAAAGACAATGTTCCATATTTTAGGCTTTCTATTTTTTATCATACTGGTTGTTCTGGTGATTGGATTGCTCATTCTTTCCAAAGTCGTCAGTCTGGTATTCGGATTCAAGCGTCGTATGCAAGGTAAGAATTCGGGTCAGCGGACAACTTACTCTTCTCAAGATTATCAGTCGAACCCTCGTCAGGAAGAGACAACAGATTCTTACTCCACACAAGGAGATGTACCTGTGCGTCAACGCAAAAAGATTTTCGATAAAGACGAAGGGGAATACGTGGAATTCGAAGAAATCAAATAAATCTTCATCTTCTCTTTCGGAAGAAATCTTTCATCAGCCCGGCACATTCATCGGCCAGCACTCCTTTCACGACCACGGTCTTCGGATGCAGGGCTTGAGGTGCATAGCGCTGGTAACCTCTTTTCTCGTCTTCTGCACCGAAAACGAGGCGACCGACCTGTGACCAGGCAATGGCACCGGCACACATCACACAAGGCTCCACCGTAACGTAGAGCGTGCAATCAGTCAAATATTTTGCTCCTAACGAATTGGCAGCGGCAGTAAGTGCCTGCATCTCGGCATGAGCTGTCACATCGTGCAGTGTTTCGGTCAGGTTATGCGCACGTGCCAGAATACGGTCACGACAGACCACCACGGCTCCCACCGGAACCTCTCCTCTTTCGGCTGCCCGTGCGGCCTCAGCCAGAGCCTGTTTCATGTAAAAAGAATCGTCTGCCATAACTTATCTGCGCATATCGTGTTCCTTGAAAAGTGTAGGATAATCTTCCTCCATATTCTGATGGATAAAAGCCAATACGGTCTCGCGAAGCCAACGTGCCTTGTTGGTTATCTGGTATTTCTCCAGATAACGGTCTACAATTCGCACCTCTTCTTCGCTCATCAGACAAACCATCCGCTGGCGGCGGGGAGGATCACTGACTGGTACTTTTTTTCTTTTTTTTCCGCTATTTACCATCTTCGGTGCAAAATTAGCGTATTCTGTTAAAATGGAAGCATAAAAATGCGTATTTTTGCGAAAAAGCGGAAAAATGGCATCACATAATGAACTGGGAAAAGAAGGAGAAAATGCGGCCGTGAAGTACCTGCTGGAAAAAGGATATGAAATCAGGCACCGAAACTGGCACTCCGGACACCGCGACCTGGACATCGTGGCACAGAAAGACGGTGAACTGGTCATTGTGGAGGTAAAGACGCGAAGCGATGCCTGTTTCGGACAGCCGGAGGATGCGGTGGACAGGCGTAAGATAAGAAGCATCGTAGCCTCTACGGATGCGTACGTCCGAAAGTTTGCCATTGACCTTCCGGTTCGCTTTGATATTATCACGGTAGTAGGAAACCGCCCTCCCTTCCACATAGCACACATTGAGGACGCCTTTTTCCCGCCCGTGTGGAACTAACTTTGAAACAGAAAAGAACAATGACATATCCTGAACCTATTGTATTGGCAGAAACGACTTCTACCAACACGTATCTGGCGGCACTCTGCCAGAAAGAAGCGTGTGCGGAACTGACCACCGTGTATTCATCTTTTCAGTCGGCTGGGCGCGGCCAGCGCGGCAACAGCTGGGAGTCGGAAGCCGGAAAGAACCTGCTCTTCAGTTTTGTAGTTTATCCGGAGTTTCTGGAGGCACACCGCCAGTTCTATCTTTCACAGGTGACTGCCTTGGCACTACATGATGTATTGTCCTCTTACACGGAGGGCATTTCCATCAAATGGCCTAACGATATTTACTGGAAAGACAAAAAGATTTGTGGCACACTGATTGAGAATGACCTGACAGGCATCCATATCAGCCGTTCCATTTCGGGTACGGGCGTAAACCTGAACCAGGAACGTTTCCTCAGCGATGCTCCCAATCCGGTCTCATTATGCCAGATTACGGGCAACCAATATAACCCGAGGGAGATACTGGAACAGATTATGGAAAAAGTGACGGAGTACTATCAACTTCTGAAAGAGAACCGGACAGAGGTACAGGAAACACGCTACAAGGAGGCGCTTTACCGAAAAGAAGGACTGCATCTGTTCCGCGATAAAGACGGTGACTTCCGGGCACGCATTGCCGACATTGAACCGAACGGACGACTGATACTGGAAGACGAGGACGGACAGACAAGGGGGTATTTATTTAAGGAAGTGGAATACATCTTATGACACGTACTGACCGACAGATTCTTCACATCGCCCTTCCTTCCATTGTTTCTAATATTACGGTTCCCTTGTTAGGCCTGATTGATGTCAGCATTGTAGGGCACTTGGGAGCCGCATCTTACATCGGTGCCATTGCAGTGGGAGGCATGCTGTTCAATATGATTTACTGGTTGTTCGGTTTCCTCCGCATGGGAACCGGGGGATTGACCGCACAGGCCTACGGCAGACATGACCTGCAGGAAGTGACGCGTATCCTGCTTCGTTCACTGAGCATCAGCCTGCTGCTGGCGCTTGCCTTGCTGTTACTGCAATATCCGATACGAAATATCGCATTTATGTGCATGGACACCAGTAAGGAAGTCCGGCAATTAGCTACATTGTATTTCCACATCTGTATCTGGGGGGCACCGGCCACTTTAGGCCTCTATGGCTTCACAGGGTGGTACATCGGCATGCAGAATTCCCGCTTTCCGATGTTCATCGCCATCACCCAGAACATTGTTAATATTGCGGCCAGCCTGTTCTTTGTATTCGTACTGAAGATGAAGGTAGAAGGCGTGGCCTTAGGCACGCTCGTGGCACAATATGCCGGACTGGGCATGGCCTGTCTGCTCTGGCTGGCTTATTACCGTCCACTCCGGAAATACCTTCGCCAGAAAGCCTTGTTCGACCGTATGGAAATGAAGCGTTTCTTCCAGGTAAACCGGGATATTTTTTTCCGCACGCTCTGCCTGATTGCAGTTACCGTCTTCTTCACTTCCACAGGTGCGGCTTACGGGGATGTGGTATTGGCCGTGAATGCCCTGCTGATGCAGCTATTTACACTCTATTCTTATTTCATGGATGGATTTGCCTACGCAGGAGAGGCACTGACCGGGAAATACATCGGGGCCAAAGACAACCAGTCGCTAAGACTGACCATACGGCATCTTTTCAAGTGCGGAATCGCCTTGTCACTGCTGTTCACGTTACTCTACGGAGCAGGAGGAAAAAGCTTTCTCGGCTTGCTCACCAACGACACTTCTGTCATTTCGGCTTCTGAAGAATATATCTATTGGGTACTGGCCATTCCGCTGGCAGGATTCTCAGCCTTTCTGCTCGATGGAATCTGTATCGGTGCCACAGCTACTCGCGTAATGCTCCGCTCCATGTTAGTGGCTTCGGCCAGCTTCTTCCTACTCTATTATGGATTCCATACCACGTTAGGGAATCATGCGTTGTGGATGGCTTTTATTGTGTACCTGGCACTGCGAGGCATTGTGCAAGCCTTTTACTATTTTTCCTACAAACTTCCCTGGAAAAATTAAACACCTACCACCCCATCCAATTGCGGCATAACCACCAGGCTATCACAATAAAGAAATAAATCCAAATGAAAAGAGGCCGATGTACCTTTATATAAAGTTTGGGGTACTTGGAACGAATAGACTCAACATAAAACAGTCCTATGATAATCGGTAAAGAAACGACCAATAAGGCATTGTACCCCCATGCTGCTGCCACATCTCCATGTAACAAAGCATGAACAGCCCGCTGTGAACCGCACCCCGGACATTTCCATCCGGTCCATACAAAAAAAGGACACTTGGGAAAAAGAGAAGAAGAAGTTGGGTTTAATGTATAATATACCACTCCAGCCAGAATCATCCCTCCTCCTATTCCCAAGTATTTCCAATGCTTAGTCATTTCTTTAATTTAGCATCGAAAAGAATGCAGCTCCATATACGAGCAAATACAATACGATTACAACCAGCCCCACAATGAAGCCAATCTTCGTCCACTTGCCGGCATCTTTACTGGCCTGAAGAGCAGCTTCATAATTACCTGCTGCATATAACGAACTCACTTTACTAGCAAAAACAATTCCAGCTATACCAAAAGGCAAGCAACAAAACACTGTAACAAGGATAGACTCTGCCATCCACGTTTTCGGACATACTTGTTCACTCATAGATTAAATTTTTAAAGTAACATTAATATAATGATTGACTACCAATCAATGCAATCATTCCTAAAAAAAGGAGGTACAACACAATGCAGCCTAGCGCGACAAAAAAGCCCCACAAAGTCCAGTTTTTAGCGGTTTGTGAATAGCGCAAGGCATCATTGTAACGACCGGAATTAAAAGCGGAATCAACCTTTGCAGCGTAGACAATACCAACCACTCCAAAAGGAAGGCAGCAAAGACAAGTAACTAAAATTGATTCCACCAGCCAAGACTTAGGCGGTACAGAAGGAGACGCAGCAGAAGTGTTAGGGGGCGGAGGCGGCAATTGAGCCAGCAACTCACCCAACTCCTCCATCTCGGACGCTTTTCGCCAATCGGTCATACCTACGTGCCATACCAGCACATCAGCTGTAAGCCCATTCTGTAATAATTCTTCAAAGCCGAATGGTCCCTTCTTCAATCCACCAATCAATAAATAATAATCCATTTCTTTAAATTTATTGAGTTATAGACACAAATATAGCAAAAAAAGCAAACAATCTGAATATTTGTAAAAATAAATTACTTACAAATATCAATCCACAATTCTTTTTCGTCATTGAAATACGCCACATATCCCCAATTATTTCTACCTTTGTTCCAAATTACTAAAACAAAAGAACTATGGCAAAATTCAAACGCATCCTGTTAAAACTCAGCGGCGAAAGCTTGATGGGAGAAAAGAAATACGGTATTGACGAAAAACGTCTGGGCGAATATGCACAGCAAATCAAGGAAATCCACGACATGGGGGTACAGATTGGTATCGTGATTGGTGGCGGTAACATCTTCCGCGGACTGTCTGGAGCTGGAAAAGGTTTCGACCGTGTGAAAGGTGACCAGATGGGTATGCTGGCTACGGTTATCAACAGTCTGGGATTAAGTTCTGCCTTGGTAGCAGCCGGTGTAAAAGCCCGCGTGCTGACAGCCATCCGCATGGAACCCATCGGTGAGTTCTATACCAAATGGAAAGCCATTGAAGCCATGGAAAACGGAGAAGTAGTAATCATGTCAGCCGGAACAGGCAATCCGTTCTTTACTACAGACACTGGTTCTTCATTGAGAGGTATTGAAATTGAAGCCGACGTGATGCTGAAGGGTACACGCGTGGACGGTATCTATACGGCCGACCCGGAAAAAGATCCGACTGCTACCAAGTTCGATGACATCACTTACGATGAAGTACTGGCAAGAGGACTGAAAGTAATGGACCTGACCGCTACTTGTATGTGTAAGGAAAACAACCTGCCGATTATTGTATTCGACATGGATACAGTGGGCAACCTGAAAAAGGTAATGTCTGGCGAAAACATCGGTACGCTGGTACACAACTGATTATTCATTTGAATCAAAAAATATACGGCAAGACTGGAAACGCATCCTGGTCTTGCCGTTTTTGTTTATTCACGTGTCAGTTCATAACGGTGAAGTTCTGCATTTTTCATCAGTGGAACCGTACGCAGTTCCTCCAGCGGAACGCCTGTAATACGGGCTTCCAGGCAACGGTTGATTTGTCCGTGTGCCACCACTAATACCCGCTTCCCGTCATAATGCTGCCACAGATAGTCCAAGAAAGCACCGGCCCGGTCGTACATCATCTGGCGAGTTTCCACTCCAGCAGGAGGATTGCTTAAATCGACACTCCCCACGGGCAGCCCGGTCCAAGGTCCCCAGTCTATTTCCCTCAACAACGTAGTCTGCTGCCAAGGCAGCTGCCGGTCGCCTACAGCCAGTTGCACGGTATCCACCACCCGTTGCAGATCACTGCTGACCACTGCATCCAGTGCAATATTCCGCAGGGACTCTCCTAAATCCATCGCCTGCTTTTTTCCTTCTTCTGTCAATGTGCCGGGCAAGTGCCCTTGAAAAATACGGCTCAGGTTTTCCACCGTCTGCCCGTGGCGCGCCAAATAAAGTGTAATCATACAACCGTGCTGTTTTATAGTGATAAAACAAAGATAAGAAGTTTTTCAGGATATTTCCGAAACCGGAAGACACAAACTTATTTTCAGAAGTATTGCAAGGAAATAAAAAATAGCTTATTTTTGTTCACATAAATACTTATCAACGAATATAAAACCTATAAATGCAAGAAATATATGGCAGATTCTAAAACAATTATCAGCGAAGCTGAAGAGAAAATGGATATGGCAGTCATGTACCTGGATGAGTCACTGGCTCACATCCGTGCCGGAAAGGCTGACGTACGTTTGTTGGACGGTATCCGCGTAGATTCTTACGGAAGCATGGTGCCCATCAACAATGTAGCGGCAGTAACTACTCCTGATGCGCGCAGCATCGCCATCAAGCCGTGGGACAAGAGCATGTTTCGCGTAATTGAAAAGGCTATCATCGACTCTGAACTGGGTATCATGCCGGAAAACAACGGTGAAATCATCCGTATCGGTATCCCGCCGTTGACAGAGGAACGCCGTAAACAGTTGAGCAAGCAGTGCAAGGGTGAAGGTGAAACTGCAAAAGTAAGTGTGCGCAACGCACGCCGCGACGCCATCGACGCTCTGAAAAAGGCTGTGAAAGATGGTATGCCGGAAGATGAACAGAAGAACTCGGAAGCCAAACTGCAGAAAGTACACGACAAGTACATCAAGCAGATTGACGACATGCTGGCTGCCAAGGACAAAGAAATCATGACAGTATAATCTTATTCACCATACACGAGGAGAGAGGAGGCCTTATGGTCTCTTCCCTCCTCTTTTTAATTTTGCACATATTCATTTTGGAAAAAGGTCTGGTCATTAAAAATACGGGAAGCTGGTACCTGGTCAAGACGGACGAGGGAAAGCTGATTGAATGTAAGATAAAAGGAAATTTCCGCCTGAAAGGAATACGCAACACGAACCCCATTGCGGTGGGCGACCGTGTACAAATCAATGTCAATGCGGAGGGAACCGCATTCATTACTGAAATTGAAGACCGGAAAAATTACATCATCCGCCGTTCTTCCAATCTTTCCAAACAGTCACACATCATTGCAGCCAATCTGGACCAGTGCATGCTGGTGGTTACGGTGAACTATCCGGAGACTTCGACAGTCTTCATCGACCGCTTTCTGGCCTCTGCAGAAGCCTATCGTGTACCAGTATGCCTGGTTTTCAACAAGGTAGACCGCTATACGGAAGAAGAACTGCATTACTTGGATGGCTTGACAAACTTATACACGCACATCGGCTACCCGTGTTACCGGATTTCTGCCTTGGACGGTACGGGAGTAGACGAAATCAAACAGGCATTAGAAGGAAAAGTAACCTTATTTTCCGGCCATTCTGGTGTGGGAAAATCCACCCTCATCAATGCCATCCTGCCCGAACAGAACATCAAGACGGGAGAAATCTCTACCGCACATAACAAAGGTATGCACACCACCACATTCTCAGAAATGTTTCCGGTGGCAAGCGACGGTTACATCATTGATACACCGGGTATCAAGGGGTTTGGTACGTTCGACATGAAAGACGAAGAAGTGGGACACTATTTCAAGGAAATCTTTGAATTCTCTGCCCAATGCAAATATGGCAACTGTACCCACCGCCATGAACCGGGATGTGCCGTACGGGAAGCCGTAGAAAATCACTACATCAGTGAATCTAGGTACACTTCTTACCTGAATATCTTAGAAGATAAAGAAGAAGGGAAATACCGTTCCGCATATTAACAAAAAGATTACGAAAAACACATGGATAAACGAATTAAATGGGGAATTATCGTTTTGGTAGGTGCAGGGCTGACCGCCTTGGGCATTCATACATTTACTCCCGGAGAGAACAAGGAACTGGCTGCTGCCGAGAAGAAATCGCCAGTCGACAAAAATAAGGCACTGAATGTTAATGCAAAGATTATCAAGCCTCATCTGCTTACGGACCAGCTGTTTGTAAGCGGAAAGCTGATGCCGGACGAAGAGGTGGACCTGTCTTTTGAAACCTCCGGAAAGATTACCAGCATCGAATTTACGGAAGGTAGTTTCGTATCAAAGGGACAGTTGCTGGCCAAGGTGAACGACAGTCAGTTACAAGCTCAGTTGAAACGCCTGGAAGCTCAGATGCCACTGGCCGAAGACCGCGTGTTCCGTCAGAATGCCTTGCTGCAACGCGATGCGGTCAGTAAGGAAGCCTACGAACAGGTAAAAACGGAACTGGCCACCCTTAATGCCGACATCGAAAATGTGAAGGCTAATATTGCCATGACGGAACTACGCGCCCCATTCGACGGTATCATCGGATTGCGACAAGTCAGTTTGGGAGCCTACGCCTCTCCTACTACGGTCATTGCCAAGCTGACTAAAATCACCCCGTTGAAAGTAGAGTTTGCCGTGCCGGAACGTTATGCCCGACAAATTCAGAAAGGTACCAATCTGACTTTTAAAATTGAAGGCCGACTGGAGACTTTCAATTCGCAAGTATATGCTACTGAGTCGCGCATCAACGAGGAAACACATACCCTGACCGTACGTGCTCTCTATCCGAACCGAAACGGAGAACTGCTCCCCGGACGTTATGCGGACATCGCACTGAAACAACAGGAAATTCAAGATGCCATTGCTATCCCCTCGGAAGCCATCGTGCCGGAAATGGGGAAAAACAAAGTATTCTTATATCGTTCGGGACTGGCTGAACCGGTAGATGTAGAAATAGGTATCCGCACGGAAGCAGAAGTGCAAGTCTTGAAAGGACTGTCTGCCGGAGATACCATACTGACCTCCGGTACCCTGCAGTTGCGTACCGGTATGCCAGTGATTCTTGACCAAATCAACTAACCTTCTGCCGTATGAATATATCCGAACTTAGTATACGAAGACCGGTACTGGCCACCGTACTCACCATCATCATCCTGCTATTCGGACTGATTGGTTATACGACTTTGGGAGTACGTGAATATCCATCAGTGGATAACCCGATTATCTCTGTGACCTGCAGTTATCCGGGAGCGAATGCAGAAGTCATTGAGAACCAGATTACGGAACCTCTGGAGCAGAACATCAACGGTATTCCCGGTATCCGTTCCCTGTCGAGTACCAGCCAGCAGGGACAATGCCGTATTACGGTAGAATTCGAGTTATCTGTGGATTTGGAAACAGCTGCCAACGATGTGCGTGACAAGGTATCACGTGCGCAGCGTTACCTGCCACGCGACTGTGACCCTCCTACCGTTTCCAAAGCCGATGCAGATGCCAGCCCCATCCTGATGGTAGCCATCCAAAGCAATACCCGTTCGCTGCTGGAGCTGAGTGAAATAGCCGATTTAACGGTCAAGGAGCAGTTGCAGACCATTCCGGATGTCAGCAGTGTATCCATCTGGGGAGAGAAACGTTACTCCATGCGTCTGTGGCTGGACCCGGTAAAAATGGCTGGTTACGGAATTACGCCTGTAGACGTCAAGAATGCCATCAACGACCAAAACCTGGAACTTCCTTCGGGAAGTATTGAAGGAAATACCATGGAGCTTACTCTGCGTACCATGGGACAGATGCACACGGCTAAAGAATTCAATAACATCATCTTAAAGGAACAAAATGGACAGGTAGTACGCTTCAGCGACATCGGGTATGCCGAATTGGGACCGGCCGACATCAAAAGCTACATGAAGATGAACGGTGTGCCCATGGTCGGTGTGGTAGTTATCCCTCAGCCGGGAGCCAACCACATTGATATTGCAGATGCCGTATACGAACGTATGGAGCAGATGCAGAAGGACTTGCCTGATGACGTGGAATATACCTACGGCTTCGATAATACCCGTTTCATCCGCGCCTCCATTGCGGAAGTAGAGAGCACGGTATACGAAGCTTTTGTACTGGTTATCATCATCATTTTCCTTTTCCTGCGCGACTGGCGCGTGACACTGATTCCTTGTATCGTAATCCCAGTCTCTCTGATTGGAGCGTTCTTTGTGATGTACGTGGCAGGCTTCTCCATCAATGTGCTTACGATGCTGGCTGTCGTACTGTCCGTGGGACTCGTAGTGGATGATGCCATTGTCATGACAGAAAACATTTATATCCGCATCGAACGGGGAATGAAGCCTTTTGAGGCTGGTATTGAAGGAGCCAAGGAAATTTTCTTTGCCGTCATCTCTACCACCATTACACTGGCGGCTGTATTTATCCCGATTGTGTTCATGGAAGGAACCAGCGGACGTTTGTTCAGGGAATTCAGTTTCGTGGTGGCCGGTTCGGTTATCATCTCCTCTTTTGCCGCTCTGACATTCACCCCGATGCTTGCTACCAAGCTTTTGAAGCACAGGGAAAAACAGAACTGGTTCTACCGGAAGACAGAGCCTTTCTTTGAAGGAATGAACCGTGTCTACTCCCGTTCACTCAACGCCTTCCTACGAAAACGTGTCATTGCTATTCCGTTTACCATCATCACGCTCGTGCTCATCGGTTATTTATGGGGAGAAATACCTGCCGAAATGGCCCCATTGGAGGACCGTTCGCAAATCAATATCCGAACCCGTGCGGCAGAAGGTGCCAGCTATGAATACATACGCGATTATACGGAAGAAATCAACACGCTGGTAGACTCCATCGTACCGGATGCTGCTTTCGTCTCTGCACGCGTATCCAGTGGTAGCGGAAACATTCAGATTACCTTGAAAGATATCAAAGAACGCGACTATACGCAGATGCAGGTGGCCGAACAGATTTCGAAAGCCATCCGTACCCACACCAAAGCACGTTCCTTCGTACAGCAGCAGTCTTCTTTCGGTGGCCGAAGAGCCAGTATGCCGGTACAATACGTACTGCAAGCTGTCAGCATCGAAAAGCTACAGGAGGTACTGCCGGAGTTTCTGGCACAAGTGTACGACAACCCGACCTTCCAAATGGCCGACGTAGACTTGAAGTTCAGCAGTCCGGAAATGCGTGTCACCATCAACCGCGACAAAGCGGGTACCATGGGAGTAAGCGTGCGCGACATTGGAGAAACCTTGCAATACGGATTGAGCGGACAGCGTATGGGATATTTCTATATGAACGGGAAACAATATGAAATTCTCGGCCAGATTAACCGACAGCAACGTAACCAGCCCGCCAATATCAAATCCATCTATATCCGCAGCGACAAGGGAGAAATGATTCAGCTGGACAACCTGGTGGAATTCATAGAAGCGGTAGCGCCTCCCAAACTGTATCACTACAACCGTTTTATCTCAGCTACGATTTCTGCTGGATTGGCTGAAGGAAAAACCATTGGTGACGGTCTGGACGAGATGGACAAGATTGCAGCCAACGTACTGGATGATACCTTCCGCACGGCTTTGTCGGGCGACTCAAAGGAATATCGTGAAAGTTCTTCCAGCCTGATGTTTGCCTTTATTCTGGCACTTGTACTGATTTACCTGATACTTTCTGCACAGTTTGAAAGTTTCAAGGACCCGTTCATCATCATGCTGACTGTTCCTCTGGCCATTGCCGGAGCGTTGGTCTTCATGTATTTTGGAGACATTACCATGAATATTTTCAGTCAGATTGGTATCATCATGCTGATTGGTCTGGTAGCCAAGAACGGTATTTTGATTGTAGAGTTTGCCAACCAAAAACAAGAAGCAGGCGAAGACAAGATGCAGGCCATCCGCGATGCTGCCCTTCAGCGTTTACGCCCTATCCTGATGACCAGTGCTTCGACCATTCTGGGCTTGCTGCCGCTGGCTTTTGCCTCGGGAGAAGGAGCCAATCAGCGCATTGCCATGGGAGTAGCAGTAGTGGGTGGTATGCTGGTATCTACCTTCCTGACCATGTACATCGTACCTGCTATCTATTCGTATATTTCGACAAACCGTGCTAAAAAAGAAAGAAAATGAAGAAACGGCTTATTTATTTCATGATATGTCTGCTGGGAAGTGGAATAACCGCACAAGCCCAGTACACCTATACGCTAAAACAGTGCCTGGAAGAGGGACTGGCAAACAACTATTCACTCCGCATCACCCGCAACGAGGAGCAGATAAGTAAAAACAATGCGACGTTAGGGAATGCCGGCTACTTGCCCACGGTGGATTTGACTGCCGGATATACCGGAAATGCAGACAACAGCAATACGAAGGCACGGGCAACGGGTGAAACCACCAAGCTTCGTGGCGTGTATGACCAGACCTTGGATGCTGGAGTAGATTTGAACTGGACCATCTTTGACGGCTTCAATATCAGCACCACTTACAAGCAATTGAAAGAACTAGAACGTCAAGGTGCCACCAATACCCGAATTGCCATTGAAGATTTCATTGCCAGTCTTACTGCAGAGTATTATAATTACATCCAGCAGGAAATCCGTTTGAAAAACTTCCGCTATGCCGTGTCGCTGTCCAGAGAACGCCTGCGTATCGTAGAAGAACGTTATCACATCGGAAATTTCTCCCGACTGGACTATCAGCAGGCCACCGTCGACTTCAATGCCGACCGGGCACAGTATATCAAACAAAGGGAACTGGTGCACACTTCACGCATCAATCTCAATGAACTGATGGCCGCCAAAGACATGGACCGCCCGCTCAGTGTGAAAGATTCTGTGATTGACGTAAACGAAAGCCTGGAATTCAATGATTTGTGGGAAGGTGCCCTTCAGACCAATGCCTCCTTATTACAAGCCGACCAAAATACCGTATTGGCTCAATTGGACTATAAAAAGGTATTGTCGCGCAATTATCCGTATGTACGACTGAATGCAGGTTACGGATACACCCTCAACAAATACGACGTAAATGCCACACGCCAACGAAGCAACTGGGGATTCAGCGGAGGCGTCACTATTGGATTCAATATCTTCGACGGTAACCGGAAACGGGAAAAACGAAATGCCAGCCTGGCCATCCGCAATGCACAATTTGCCCGCGATGAACTGGAACAAAGTTTACGGGCCGACCTGAGCAACCTGTGGCAGGCTTACCGAAATAACCTTCGTCTGCTGGAACTGGAACGTCAAAACCTGGTTTCTGCCAAGGAAAACCATGAAATCGCCAAGGAACGTTACCTGCTGGGCGACTTATCGGGTATTGAGATGCGTGAAGCACAAAAAAGTCTGCTCGACGCCGAAGAACGCATTCTTTCTGCAGAATACGATACCAAGATGTGCGAAATCTCTTTACTGCAGCTCAGCGGAAAGGTTACACAATATCTGAAATAAGATATTCAGTAATTTTTCCTACCTTTGTCGGACAATAAAAAAACAGACAAAGAAATGGGGCTTTTTATTCGAAAAAGTATAGAGGCTTTACAAGCAGAAGCCAAAGAAACTGGAAGTGGTACCCTTAAACGAGTGCTGGGCCCTGTCAGCCTGGTAGCTCTCGGGGTAGGTGTAATTATCGGAGCCGGATTATTTTCCATTACCGGAACTGTAGCCGCATCGTATACCGGACCAGCTATCACACTTTCCTTCATTATTGCAGCCATCGGCTGTTGTTTTGCCGGACTCTGTTATGCAGAATTTGCTTCCATGATTCCGGTATCCGGGAGTGCCTATACCTACTCCTATGCCACCATGGGAGAACTTATTGCCTGGATTATCGGATGGGACTTAGTATTGGAATATACCGTAGCAGCCACTACTGTCAGTATCAGCTGGAGCCGCTATATGACCGTATTCCTGCAAGGAGTAGGCATTGATTTACCCCATGCATTTACAGCATGTCCATGGGATGGAGGTATTGTCAACATTCCAGCCATGATAATTGTGGTCCTCATGAGCTTAATTCTGATGCGAGGTACCGCCGGAAGTTCTTTCTTTAACGGACTGATTGTCTTTCTGAAAATAGCTGTCATCCTGATTTTTGTGGTACTCGGCTGGCAGTTTATTCAAAATGACAACTATACTCCTTACATTCCAGCCAATACCGGTACATTGGGAGAATTCGGTGTTTCCGGTATTTTCCGTGGAGCAGCGATTGTCTTTTTTGCCTTTTTAGGATTCGATGCGGTAAGCACGGCGGCACAGGAAACCAAGAATCCGAAACGGGATATGCCCATCGGTATTCTGGTATCCTTGCTGGTCTGCACCATCTTATATATTCTCTTTGCCCATGTCATGACAGGAGTAGCCCATTACACTGACTTCAGTGGACAGGTGGGAATTGCTCCGGTAGCTGTAGCCATTGAAAAGATGGGGCATCCCGATGCTGCGGGTGTCATACAACCCGCTTATCCGTGGTTGAACAAGGCCATCATCCTGGCTATTCTGTTCGGATACTGCTCGGTAATCATGGTCACCCTGCTCGGACAAAGCCGTGTATTCCTGAGCATGAGCCGCGACGGTCTTTTGCCACCGTTCTTTTCCAAAATTAACCAGCGTTTCCGCACACCGGTACACAGCAATTGCCTGTTTATGGTACTCGTCAGCCTGTTGGCCGGATTTATCCCGGCACAAGTAGCCGGTGAAATGACCAGCATCGGCACACTTCTGGCATTCACCTTGGTCTGTGCAGCCATCCTGATTGTACGCAAGACCATGCCCGACGTACCTCGTGCCTTCAAGACTCCCTTCGTGCCCTTCGTTCCGATTATGGGTATCCTCACCTGCCTGTGCATGATGAGCTTCCTTCCGGCCGATACCTGGATACGTCTGGTGCTGTGGATGCTTATCGGACTGGATGTCTATGCTTCATACGGAATTCATCACAGCAAACTGGAGTATGGGCAAAAGCACCGTAAGGGAGATATTGTATTAAACCTGACCGGACTTATTTTGTCTATTCTGAGTGTGATTACCGGACTATGGCATCAGCAAACCGTAGGATGGGACGCAGACAAGACCCTGCTGACCATCTCTTTTGTGTTCGCCTTCACACACTGCGCTTTTTACATGTGGCGAATCTGGAAACATCCGCACAATCGGACCAAGGTTTCTTAAAAGAAGTTATAAAAAATCGTCAGGAACAGAAAAAACGAATAATAAACCACAACCAACATATAAAAAAGCAGTTATTTTACAGCGATTTATACTATTATGGATAAGAATATATTGTACACGGCCATTCAGGCCGCCCTTGCTGCGGGAGCTGAAATTATGTCTGTCTACACAGACCCGAAAGCAGATTTTGAAATAGAAAAGAAAGCGGACAATTCTCCGCTGACCATTGCCGACCGCAAGTCGCATGCAATTATAGCCCAAGCACTGGCTGCGACTCCTTACCCCGTTTTGAGCGAAGAAGGGGCTAAAATCGCTCCAGAAGAAAGACAACAATGGAAAGAGCTGTGGGTAGTCGACCCACTAGACGGCACCAAGGAATTCATCAAGCGTAACGGAGAATTTACCGTAAACATTGCCTATGTAAAGAATGGTTGTCCTGAAGCGGGAGTCATTTACATTCCGGTAAAGCAGGAACTCTATTTTGCCGACATTGAACTGGGAGCCTACAAAATCAAAGACATTACCGATACAAAAGCTTATCCGTCGCTGGATGCACTGATGGAGCAAGCCGAACGTCTGCCGTATGCCAACCGGACAGACGATACGTTCGTTATCGTGGCTTCACGCTCACACCTGACTCCCGAAACGGAAGCTTATATCCATGAAATGCAGCAAAAACATGCACACGTGGAAACAATTTCCAAGGGAAGTTCGTTAAAGCTGTGTCTCATTGCCGAAGGGAATGCCGACGTATACCCTCGCTTTGCTCCTACTATGGAGTGGGATACTGCAGCCGGACATGCCATTATCCGTGCTTCCGGGAAGGAAGTATACCAAGCAGGAAAGACAGAACCGCTACAATACAATAAAACAGACCTGCTGAACCCCTGGTTCATCGCAGAATAACCCACTAATTTATGTCTATCGAGATTATCATCGTACTTCTTTCACTTGTGGCCATGCTGACCGCATTGATTATGGATAAGATGCGTCCGGGAATGATTCTGTTCTCGGTGGTCGTCATTTTCCTTTGTACGGGTATTCTTACCCCAAAAGAAATGCTGGAGGGCTTCAGCAACAAAGGAATGATTACCGTTGCCATGCTGTTCCTGGTAAGTGAAGGTGTCCGCCAAAGCGGTGCCTTGACCCAGCTTATCAAGAAACTGCTTCCTCAGGAAAAGACTTCCGTATTCAAGGCACAAATACGCATGTTGCCCAGTATCGCCTTCATCTCGGCCTTTCTGAACAACACACCGGTTGTAGTCATTTTTGCCCCCATCATCAAACGGTGGGCCAACTATGTCAAGCTTCCGGCTACCTACTTCCTGATACCTCTTTCGTATGTAACAATTTTAGGAGGTATCTGTACCCTGATAGGAACTTCTACCAACCTGGTGGTACACAGCATGATTCTTGATGCGGGAATGAAAGGATTCAGCATGTTCGAATTAGGAAAGGTCGGTATCTTCATCGCACTGGCCGGCATCATCTACTTGTTTCTGTTTTCCAAGAAACTGTTGCCCGCCACTCGTCCGGAAACGACAAATGAAGAAGATGGCGATTCCTCCCTACACCTTGTAGAAGCCGTTATCGGTCCCCGATTTCCGGGTATCAACAAGACAGTTGGTGAATTCGATTTCAAGCGCCATTATGGAGCCGAAATCAAGGAACTTCGCCGTAGCGGACGTACCTATACCAACCTAAGCGAAGTCAGCTTCCGAGAAGGAGATACACTGGTGATATTGACCGACGACAGCTTTATCCAGACATGGGGAGAATCATCCGTCTTCCTGATGCTGGCCAACGGAAAGGAATACGAACCCGCCGGAAAAAAGAAGCGCTGGTTTACCCTTTTCCTGCTCTTGTTCATGATTGTGGGAGCCACGGTAGGCGAACTGCCGGGCATCGAGAAATACCTTCCTGAAGGTATCAAACTGGATATGTTCTTCTTCGTATCCATCACGACGGTCATTATGGCCTGGAGCAAGATATTCCCTCCACAGAAGTATACCAAATATATTTCATGGGATATTCTGATTACGATAGCCTGTGCTTTTGCCATCAGTAAGGCCATGGAAAACTCGGGAGTAGCGGATTTACTGGCCGGATACATCATCAGCCTGAGTCACGACTATGGCCCCTATGTATTGCTGGCCGTATTGTTTATCATTACGAACATCTTTACAGAGCTGATTACCAACAATGCAGCGGCCGCACTGGCTTTCCCTATAGCCTTGTCCCTTTCCACCCAGTTAGGCGTCAACCCGATGCCCTTCTTTGTGGTCATCTGCATGGCAGCCTCAGCCAGTTTCTCTACCCCTATCGGCTATCAGACCAACCTGATTGTACAAGGTATCGGAAACTACAAGTTCACCGACTTCGTCCGTATCGGATTGCCGTTGAACATCATCACGTTCCTGATTTCCGTTTTCCTCATCCCGCTGATATGGCCGTTTTAAAACTGATTTAAATACGCTTTAAAATATGAACAACCAAGAAACAAATCATATCTATCCGATATTCGACCGCATGTTAGGTCGTGCTGACAAAGAAGAATTGCTGAAACAACACGGACTCATGATCTGGTTTACCGGATTAAGTGGTTCCGGAAAAAGTACCATCGCCATTGCTCTGGAACGTGAACTGCAGCAACGCGGCCTGCTATGCCGTATCCTGGATGGCGACAACATCCGCAGCGGCATCAACAACAACTTAGGATTCTCGGCAGAAGACCGTGTAGAAAACATTCGCCGCATTGCAGAAGTCGGCAAGCTGTTTGTCGATACCGGTATCATCACTCTGGCCGCTTTTATCAGCCCCAACAATGAAATACGTGAAATGGCTGCCGGAATTATCGGAAAAGAAGATTTCTTAGAAATCTACGTCAGCACGCCGTTAGAAGAATGTGAGCGTCGTGACGTAAAAGGCCTGTATGCCAAGGCACGCCATGGAGAAATCAAGAACTTCACCGGTATCTCTGCTCCGTTCGAAGCTCCAGCTCATCCGGCTCTTTCGCTCGACACATCAAAATTATCCCTCAAAGAATCTGTCGACCAGCTGCTCGACCTGATTCTTCCGAAAGTAATCAAAAAATAAACATATATAACCATGCAAGAAGAATACAATTTAAGCCACCTGAAAGAACTCGAAGCCGAGTCTATTCACATCATCCGTGAGGTGGCTGCTGAATTTGAAAATCCGGTGATGCTCTACAGTATCGGAAAAGACTCATCCGTCATGGTCCGTCTGGCTGAAAAAGCCTTCGCTCCGGGAAAAGTACCTTTCCCACTGATGCACATCGACTCCAAATGGAAATTCAAGGAAATGATTCAGTTCCGCGATGAATATGCCAAGAAATACGGCTGGAACCTGATTGTAGAAAGCAACATGGAAGCTTTCAAGGCAGGCGTAGGCCCCTTCACTCACGGAAGTAAGGTACATACCGACCTGATGAAGACACAGGCCCTGCTCCATGCCCTCGACAAATATAAATTTGACGCTGCTTTCGGTGGCGCACGCCGCGACGAAGAGAAATCACGTGCCAAGGAACGTATCTTCTCTTTCCGCAACGAATTCCACCAATGGGATCCTAAAAACCAGCGTCCGGAACTCTGGGACATCTACAATGCCCGCATCCGCAAAGGAGAAAGCATCCGTGTGTTCCCGCTGAGCAACTGGACAGAACTGGACATCTGGCAGTATATCCGTCTTGAAAATATTCCAATCGTACCGCTGTATTTCGCTAAAGAACGCCCGGTAGTCAACATGGACGGACAGCTGATTATGCCCGACGACGACCGTCTGCCGGAAAAATACCGCGACAAGATTGAAATGAAGAAAATCCGTTTCCGTACCTTGGGATGCTGGCCGCTGACAGGAGCTATTGAAAGCGAAGCCGATACCATCGAAAAGATTGTAGAGGAAATGATGACCACCACCAAGAGTGAACGTACGACCCGTGTCATCGACTTCGACCAGGAAGCCAGTATGGAACAAAAGAAACGTGAAGGATATTTTTAATTACGCAACAACATGGAACAATTAGATAAAAGCAAATCAGGCAACCCGATGGAAGGAGAAGCCAGAGGCAAAATGTCCATCGAAGAATTCCTGGCAAAAGATGAACAAAAAGACCTGCTCCGTTTCCTGACCGCAGGTTCAGTAGACGACGGTAAATCTACACTAATCGGTCGCCTGCTGTTCGATAGTAAGAAATTGTATGAAGACCAGCTCGACGCTTTGGAACGCGACAGCAAGCGTATGGGAAATGCCGGTGAACACATCGACTATGCCCTGCTGCTTGACGGATTGAAAGCTGAACGTGAACAAGGTATCACTATCGACGTGGCTTACCGTTATTTCTCTACCAACAACCGTAAGTTCATCATTGCCGACACTCCGGGACACGAACAATACACCCGTAACATGATTACCGGTGGTTCTACCGCCAACTTGGCAGTCATTCTGGTTGATGCCCGTACCGGTGTCATCACACAGACCCGCCGCCACACTTACCTGGTATCCCTGCTAGGTATCAAGCACGTGGTATTGGCTGTCAACAAAATGGACTTGGTTGACTACTCAAAAGAAGTATTCGACAAGATTGTAGCCGAATATACCGCTTTCATCTCCCCATTAGGAGTTCCCGACGTACAGTGCATTCCGCTTTCAGCCCTTGAAGGTGACAATGTAGTAGAAAAATCCGACCGCACTCCATGGTACGAAGGTCCGGCCCTGCTGGAATTCCTTGAAACCGTACATATCGGTAACGACCATAACCTGAACGACTTCCGCTATCCAGTGCAGTATGTACTCCGTCCGAACCTCGACTTCCGCGGTTTCTGTGGTAAGGTAGCTTCCGGCGTTATCCGCAAAGGTGATGAAGTGGTAGCTCTTCCTTCCGGCAAGCGTTCGCATATAAAAAGCATCGTGACCTACGACGGCGAACTCGACTATGCCTTCCCGCCTATGTCTGTAACCCTGACACTGGAAGATGAAATCGACGTATCCCGTGGCGAAATGCTGGTACACCCGGACAACATGCCACTGATTGGACGTAACTTCGAAGCCATGCTCGTATGGATGGACGAAGAAAAGATGGACATGGAAAAATCTTTCTTCCTGAAACAGACCACCAATACCAGCCGCACCCGTATCGACAGCATCAAGTACAAGGTAGATATCAACACCATGGAACACCTGTCTGTAGAAAACGGACGCCTGGCCAAGGAAGATGTTCCTATGCAACTCAACCAGATAGCCCATGTGGTACTGACTTCTTCCAAGGAGCTGTTCTTCGACCCTTATACAAAGAATAAAGCTACCGGTGCCTTCATCCTGATTGACCCGATTACCAACAACACCAGTGCAGTAGGTATGATTATCAATCAGGTGGCCGACAAAGACATGCACAACCAGATGGAACTGCCTGTCCTCAATTTGCCGAAACTGGGAATTGCTCCAGAACACTACGATGCTATTAAACGTGCCGTAAAAGAACTGGAACGTCAAGGTATCGCAATTGAATTAAAAGTTTAATTGACAAGTTGAGTTTTTCAACTGTCAATTGCCAATTATTAATTATCAATTAAAAGAAATGGGATTACTTGAATTCAACAAACTCCCCATCAATACTTTAGTGGGAGCCGACTGGAAAACCTTCAACCAGATAACCGCTGGTCGTACCATCGATCCTGCGTATAAAGGAAAATACCGCCTGACCAAGGCTGTATGTCGCCTGTTATCTACACTGGCTCCTCTGCAGGACAAGCGTTACGAAAAGCTGTTGGCCAACAAGCCACTGGAACACGATCCTGTATTTATCCTCGGGCACTGGCGCAGTGGAACCACGTTCATGCACAACGTATTCTCTTGCGACAAGCACTTCGGCTATAATACTACCTATCAAACAGTATTCCCGCACCTGATGATGTGGGGACAGCCTTTCTTCAAAAAGAACATGAGCTGGCTGATGCCGGACAAACGCCCGACCGATAACATGGAACTGGCCGTAGACCTTCCGCAAGAAGAAGAATTTGCCTTGGCTAACATGATGCCCTACACGTACTATAACTTCTGGTTCCTGCCTAAACACATGCAAGAATATGCCGATAAGTACCTGTTGTTCGATGACATCAGCGAGGCCGAATTGAAAGTGTTTGAAGAAACCTTTACCAAACTCATCAAGATTTCCTTGTGGAATACTCACGGCACACAGTTCCTCAGCAAAAACCCGCCGCATACCGGACGTGTGAAAGAGCTGGTGAAGATGTTCCCCAATGCTAAATTCATCTACCTGATGCGTAACCCGTACACCGTATTTGAATCTACACGCAGCTTCTTCACCAACACCATTCAACCGCTGAAATTGCAGGACATCAGCAACGAAGAACTACAAGAGAACATACTTTCGGTTTATGCCAAATTGTACCACAAGTACGAAGCCGACAAGAAGTTCATTCCGGAAGGCAACCTGGTAGAAGTCCGCTTTGAAGACTACGAAACCAATGCTTTTGACATGACGCAGGAAATCTACCAAAAACTGCAGATTCCAGGCTTTGAAGACGCTCGTGCCGACATTGAAGCTTACGTCAACAAAAAGAAAGGTTACAAGAAAAACAAATACCAATACAAACCTGAGACGGTAGAACTGGTGGAAAAGAACTGGTCGTTCGCCTTAGAGCAGTGGGGGTATAAATTGTAAGACTAAACTCAATAGAACAAAAAAGAGGCCTGTCTAACTTTTGAAGACAGCCTCTTTTTTCATTTGCGCAAAATATTTTATAGTACCAACTACTATTTTAAAAGTTACAGCTAATAAATATTACAATAACAAAATTACAATACAGCTATAACCTTAAAATATGTACTTCAGCTAATTATTACTTTACTGACTGATTAAGTACATCAATTCCTTTATTGCATAATATAGGCTAAATATTCCAATTAAAATTATAACCAAACCTACTATATTCATATAGGACCGATATTTATTTCGCTGATTTTTACTCCCAAATTTTATCCATTTTGGGAAAACCAATGACAACAATAGACCTATTAGGATAATGCATATTGACGTTATAATGTTCATAATTTAAGATTTATTTGATTCATTACACCAGTATACAATGATTCTACATTAGAATCCTTCAAAGGCTCGTATGCGCTTACAGCGTAATAATGTACGGAAGCATAGTCGTTATTTATATTTGCCATTTCGGCTGCAAGTCCAAGCTCTTCCATTATAAACTGTTTAATTTCTTCTTCATTGTATATATGTACACCATCCAAATAGCCTGTATCCTTCTTTACAAGGACGAAGTTAAAGTGTACCTTCTTGGTTTTGTTGCCTTTGTTTTCCAATACATTCTTCAATGTTACGAAGGCTGTATCAAGTTCTTCTTTGCCAGCTGAATCTTCTATCCTACCTACGTTCTTAATATACCATGACTTGAACTTACTACCAAGACTGAGGTTGTTTACATTGGACGTATACGGATCGTATAGGAATATGATACTCTGAATATCTTTGAAGAACGGCACAGTGTCATAATTCATCCCTGATTTTGTGAACAGTTCTCCTGCAACATCATTGATGTAAAGACGATATGGAACTCCAGTACGATGTACTGTGAGCTGTATGGAACGCTGGCGGCGTATTGATGTCTTTTCTACAGGCGCACTAAACTTACCGTTCTTTACTATTTCGTCTACAGCTCTTCTAACATTCAGATCTACTTCGTCTGTAAATTCTATGTTTGAGTGAGCTTTCATCATTTCTCCGATTATGTAGTATACCAGTGTACTCTTTCCTGATTCCGGCAGACCTACAAGCGTAAAATGCTTTTCTTCTCCTATCTTGGCCTTTATTATATTGCCACAATGAGGACATTTTCTAGGTAACTTGTCACGGCCATTGAAATACATGGTAGACATGTTCTCGCCTGTCTTAGGATGTTTTATATGGAACAGTCCGTACAGACCAGGACGAAGTTTTACGGGGAGAGGTTCTCCTTGTGATATGTAGATAGCAGGCTCTGACGGCTCATGGCATATAGGGCAAGGGTGCTTCATGTTATAATACATGGTAATACATTTTTCTATGAACATCACTATACCTGAGAATAACAGTGCCAGAATGGCAAATACTACGAACAGTGCTAGAGGGAACAATATTATGTATAATGCTATTTGCCAGTATTGGATGAATAAGTCGTATGTAAATGACAGCATATTTACTTCATTGAAGAATGCCAGACCAGTATTTACACAAGACTCTCCGAAAGCTTCGATGCTATCGTCATAATACCATATTATACCTCCCAGAATAGCAAGTATGGCTGCAGGTATGGCTCCGGCTATCGTAGCAAGTATTCCTATTACGCATATTATTATACCTACCCATACAAGCACGATAAGAAGTATCTTTACTATCCAGAGCAATATAAATACTACGCCTCCAACACCCAACATAGTTATTATGGATGATATTATGGAGATTGCTATCAGTTCACTTAAATATAGCACCACGAGATATGGCTGCTTGTTGAACATGAAAAGACGGACCATATTGTTTTCATCCGGTTTGCCTTTAATGTACTCCCAGTTCTCTTTCAGTGCCTTATTGGTTAAGATGAGATAGATCAGTGTTCCTAAACTCAGGAACAGAAGTACCCACTGGGTTATGGAATGCGTCTTGGCTACATTCACTGTAGAAGCTGCTGAAGTTGACTTGTCTATATAGTACGGATTGTCTATTTTGTCAAGATAATCCACCACCATATATCCTCCTCCTGAAACCTTTATCCAGTTATATCCTGAGCCTGTGTATATGGAGTCACTTTCTACATATATCAGATCGGGATAATTGGCAGAACGAATCCGTTCCCCGGTTTCTACGTTAGGCAGTGTTCTGATTTTTACGCTCTTGTTTTTCTTTACCCTATAGCGGTATGGCATGGCGGTAACATCTTCCTGCTGCATTTGTTCCGCAGAAACTGGTATGACTGTGCTGAGCAGAAGAACGCATAGTATGAATCTGGCTATCAGCAATACGTTTTTTATAGAGTTGAGTTTCATAATCTTATGATTTTTTTTGGCGCTTGAAAACTGAGAATATGGATGAGAAGAACATTTTTATTTTCTGCTTCTTAGCAAAAGATTTATATTCCTTTTCGTAATATTTCTTGAGCAATTCTTCTTTGTGCTTGACTTTATTCACCGTCAGATAATCGTATACAAACTTGAAGTCATGATCGAAGTTCTTGTATATGCAGACTGCATAATCATAGCTCTTATTTTCCGGAATTATCTCCAGAGCCAATTTCACCATATTGCTTTCTGTAAGTCCTATGTCCTTCATGTCTTTTACAACATCAGATATTGTAAATTTCTTAACAGCATCAGGAAACAGTTTCTTGTAGTATTCTATGTATTTCATTTCTACAGTCAGCCTGTAAACTTCTGTAAAGTTGTCTTTTATCCTGTCCGTATTTTCTTCTATTACAGCTTCAAGAATATCCCATTTCAGTAGCTTGGACTTGTCGATACCTGTACTTAAAGGTTGTATATATTTCTTTATAGAGAAAATAATTTCATCCTTCTCGTATTTCTTGAAGTTCTGCTTTATAGAATTATAGATGGCATTGTATACGGATATCTCATGCAGAGACCTGACTACATCCGACTTCAAGGATTCGTTCTTTTCTATATATCCGTAAAGAGTCTTCATCATTTTAAGAGGGTCACCAGTAAGCTTTATTCTCTTGAACTGCATCAGGAATATCTTACTGAAGTCCGGATTTGATATATGTCCGGCAAAGCATTTTATAAAGTCCGTGTCTGTATCTTTGGCTTTTTCTATGGACTTTACCAAAAGTTCGTAGAATCCTTTTACTTTATCAGGGTATTCGTTTATCAGATCTATATATATACCAACCTGTGACTGAGGATCTACCTGCTGGTCTATTACGATATCACGCGTTTTCGCAGGTAATTTGATTGCAAAGATACTCCTAACAAAGTTATACTTATCTGCCAGATCGGATTTTGAGTAGAAATATTGATATAGTTCTACCCAGTAATCGTATAGTGCTTTTTCTTTGGCAAATTCCTTGTGCTTTTCAAACTCTTCTTTTATGACATATTCCTTCAGATAAGTCCAACCTATTCTTTTTATGCATTCTGCAAGTGTTTCCGGACTTTGAAGCATATATTCTGTAGTATTTGGCTTATTTGAAAGTATAACTTCAGACATATCTATACCCTTGCTTCTGAGCAGGTTTACACTGTTTATCATGAAGGTATAATCTGCTGTAGACCTGCATGACATGAACAGTTTACAGAGCTGTTCTGTGAGCAGTCTACTGTCTTTAGAATTGCCGGACAAGTATGATTTAAGTACATCAATGGCTTCTTCGTTTTCTAGAAGTTCTTTTACATTAAACCTACTTTTGTCTATGCAATATGAGTAGATTATCCTGTTTGTAGCATTTGTTTTGTCCGCCACCATACCGTATGCACTTGAGAGCATCCATGATACTTGCCGGTGTACGGAATCCAGTTCATTTGCATCTATATCGTTTTTTATGATTCCTTTATAAGTGTCGCGCTCTTTCGTACTGACTGTATTTCCTGTACCCAGGTCAACAAAGATACTTTGCGTTGGGACATCATACTGATAATATTCATTAATACAAATAATCTGGAATGCTTCCTGCAGGCCTTCGTAATGATAGTTTGTGCAGAATCTGGCATTCGGAATTTCATTGTCGGGCAATAATCTCATGAAATCCGCCATCAATGTAGCTGTATTCTTCCATGGATATTTGATAATCAGTTTTTTTCCTTTCTTTCTAGATTCTATATATGCAAACAGAAGTTCTATTGCGATATCGGAGATTTTCTCCAGGGAACCAGCTGTAAAAGGCTTGTCTTCCATTGGCAATAGGGACGAACTGTCCAAAGAAAGAGCTTTCATCTCTTCATTGCCCTGGTCTGGAACAGGTGACTTTGGGATGAAATAATTTGATGATACTCCCGGATTTTCATATAACATTTCAAAAACCTCCCTTGATGGAATCTCCGGGAATATATAGCAGTCTACTACATAATTTCCAAGTCTTCCAGGGGTATTTTTAAGATAATATGTATAATCGAACCCGACGGGGATGATTCTTTCCAATATATAAAAAGAATTGCCGTCATTGGTCTTTATCAAAGAGAATGCATACCCGTTAGGGAAGTCCAATACCTTGTTTCTGTTTTCGAATAGTGCTGATGGTGAAGGGTAGACGTATGTTCCATATTTATATATGAAGAACAGTTCCTGATTGGCATTATCATATAATGCCTGCTTGTATGATTCTGGCATTCCTTCACTCATGGTTCGGAAACCGAAGCCTATTCCACCTTCAAAATTCTTTTGAGAGGAATTGTATATTACATGAAAATATTTCATAATGGCTATTAGTTTTTTAACATTATTCTGTAGGAATATCAAAACCTCCTATCTTGTTTAGTACCCACAACAAGGGATCCATAACTCTGAATGGTTTGATTTCTTGTGATAGCATACCGTCTTCGACCATCTGGCCTAATGCAGATACTCCGAAGAACTTATAGTTGTCTTTCCAGTTATTGCTGATATCGTAGGCCAACTGTCCTTCGTCCCACAATTCAGGATCTTCAAGTGCAGACTTTATTGCCAGATGTGAATCTTCTACCTGTTTCAGAGAGAATTTACCTGTCTTTATAAACGAGCTGTTTTCTGCAAATGGAGCAAGATTCATGTCTACATCGAGTTTGTTTTCACGTATAGTATCGAACTTACTCATAACGAAAGCGAATGGCTTTTTATACAGACCCTTGTTGTCTGTGGCAAAGTTGTAAAGTGCAGCAGCTGTAACGTCGAAAGGTGTGGCTACTCCATCGCTTGTGAATCCTCTGCCTTCTATCATGGATTTAATTTTCTTTATAGACAGGGTATCGAACAACACTATTACTCCCAGTGACTCTGAAAGGTATCTTGCATTTCGTGCCATATCTTCTGCAGAATTAAAACTTTCGCCTGCTGTGTCATAAAATACCAGATAAATGGCTTTATGTGATTTGTGACTTTCCAGACGCAGAATCCAAGGAATGGATCTACTGGAAACCTGTGTCTTGGGAACTATTGTACGGTTTTCAAACAGGAGCTGTTCCGCATCCTTGTACTTATTGTATGTATATTCGCTCTTGTTTCTTCCTACCTGCTGTGGAGTGACTTGCAGATTTACCTTATATCCGTATTTTCTTATTTCGTGAATAAGCGAGATGATATATGTAGTCTTGCCACTTGCAGGACCACCGATAACAGAGATGATTTCTGAACCTTTTTCTATCATCTCAGTCGGCAACCAGTTATTGCAGTGAGGACACACAAATCTCTTTGATGAGTAACCACACTTATCGCATTTTTCAGATTTTGGTGAATATCCGAATAATGACGACAATACGCCGATATTTGGAGCGAAAATATGTTTGGTTTGAACCTCACTTCCCCAATAATCGGAAAATCTTACGTTATTTTCTTTTTCACATCTGGCTTCTCCAGAGGCTGTCGTATTCATATTCTCACATTGCAGCATTACCTGATTGTTGTAAAAGCTTTGGAAGCAATACGGACAGAGTATTTTTATTTTTCCCATAATTCTTATATTTTAACACTGCATAAATTCTCATTGAATGAGTTTATTGAAATTTTGGCTTTCTCGTCAGGCCAGAAGTATACGTACAGTTCTGAGGCTTTTCCTACATTCTCCAGCGGCAAATAGTATGAACGCTCTAAAACGCCGGACAAGCCCTGTTCGAATTCTTCGATAAAGACTCCGTTTCTCTGAACTTTATTAAGGACGGTAGGTGAGATAATGAGAAGACATCCGCATGGAAGTTCTCTTCCGGACTCTATTGATATCCTGACGTTTATCTTCTTTTTCTTTTTGAAGAAGCCTCCTTCTTTGACTATTTCTGCCTCTATTCTTATATTCATATCGGAGATGAATATTTCCGGCAGAGGTTCCATAGTCAGTTCCTTAAGCTCTTTGAGCATACGTTCCAGGAGCTGCCTGTTTGTTTCTTTCTTGAAAACGTTTAGCTTTTCCTGATAGTTGATGTAATTGTTGCGATAATAGTTGGTCTTTTCTGTAAAGGCCTTTCGCATTTCGCACGCATCAATCCACTGCTGAACACTATTACTTAGTTTTGAATCTAACGTCTCTATTGATAGGATCATCTCTTTTGCCCCTTCGAACTGTTTGGCTGTATCGAACAATGCGGAATTTGATTCTTTCTGTATGAACAATTCGTTAGCCTTACGTGTGAGTATATTCAGAGACTGTTCGGACGAGAATGAGTTTGACAGCACTTCATCTGCTTTATCAAAATGACTTTGTTTCATTTCACTTTCCCACTTCAGCTTCATTTCGGAAATTTCTCTTGTAAGGGTTCTTTCCTCTGTTTCCATCTGATCACAGGTTATTGCAAAATCATCTCTAAGCAAACGTATTCTTTCAGCAGAAATGACCCAGTTGCTAATAGCTTCTATTGCCTGGTCTGTATTTCTGTTTATTGTCTCGAAGTCACTGATATTCTCTTTATAATTCTGTCCTATGAAACGATATGTATCCATAGATACCTGAACATCGAAGTCATGAAGATATCTTACCTTGTCTATACTGCTGACTATATTTATTATCTTGTCATGCAGCATCTTGTCTTCAAAGATATCTCCTATGAGAATTGTCATGAAAAGGTCGTTTTTAATGACCTCATTTTTGAATTTCTGGATACGGTTTATTATAGGAACTATGGCATTTTCCAGTACCGAAGAAAGGTATTTTCCATCTACTCTGCAAGAATATGGAGACATTTTGTCAAAGTCTGAAGAATAATAGAAGTCATCGATAGTAAAGCTTGATTCTTTCAGTAATCTATTATACCATTCTTCTGCTCTTTGCATCTGGAAGTTATATTCCTGAGAGCGGTCTCTTGATGACAGGAAAGAGTTGTTTTCATCTACCTTGTTTACTATATATTCTACTAGTTTTCTTAAGATAAAACGGTCTCCTTCATATTCAATACTAGATTTCTGGTTTGTAGGCAAGAATGAATAACCGTCAAAAACCATTGTGGATAATATCAAATTTTTTCCAGAAGACTGGAAAAACAGAATCTTGTTGCCAAATTCCGGTTTCATCCTTTTGTGGTCTGACAATACTTTCATGGTACACAGACTTTCTATACTGCTTGAAAAAGAAAGTATTTCAAAGCCTATGCTTGACAGATAGTTTATTATTATTTTTCTTACGCTACGTTTTATCGAAGAAGAGAATGTAAGGACAAGAGGTATCTGTCCGGATGTAATTCCTGTATTCTCAGAGTAGAACTTACGCAATTCCGGCAATATGCCTGAATGTTCAAGCAAATCGCAGTAGCTGACCTGAGCTATTCCGTTATTATAACTTTCTCCGTTTTCTACTTTCCCCCAGAAGTCTCCGATATATCCCGGGCGTTCAGCTTCATAAAAAAGTTTGAATGTACGTCCATAATCTAGGCCGCTCTTGTGTGGTGAATCATAGAAATACAGCCACAGCCTGGTCTCTCCGCTGTTATTATATTTAATTAAATTCCCGTCGTAGTCATCTACGACAGGAATTATATAATCAACCTCTATGAATAAATGTAAATAGGGATTCATCACTAGTTGTCTTTATTGAATACGCTAGGCAATAATATTTGATCAAGGTAATATAATGAAGCTGCGATAAATACAGGCATACGATATGAAGCCTGTGATTTGTCTGAACAGTTCTTATATTTAATGTATTCAGGGTCGTTGCTCAGAAATGAACCTACATTTGAAACTTTTGTCTTTCCTTTAACAAGATCCGAAACATCCTCTAAAATACCTATTTCATCACGTATGAATTTGGTATACAGATCAATGAACATACTGAAGTTTTCAAATACATCAGGGAATGAGAAGTTATTGACATTATCGAATAAATTGTCATCAATAATATCTTCTTCATCAAGTGCAATCTCTTCATTGTTCTTGTAATATTTGATTCCTTTCTCTCCTACGACTTCTGAATTTTCTATTACTCTGATCTTGGTCTCCTCTTCGTCATCGTTTGCATATATTCCGGCAATTTCGGAATTCATTTCTACAAGACCTTTTGCTACTTCAGATTTATTTTCCAAACTACCATTAGACATGTATAGATCGTCTTCCAAATTGTCGAATACAATCTTCATGTTGTCCATTTGTAATCCTGCTTTCAATGCTTTACGTAAGAAAGATTTTGTCTCTTCTTCATATATGTCGAACAGCCATTCGAACAAACGTCCTCCTTTTCCATAATAACGCAAGTGAATCTCTTTTACGTTTTCAAGATTCTGTTTCTTGATGGCTTTACGTATAAGCAGACCTGCATAGAATGATAAGACTCCTGTAATGTATGCCGGCAAAGTAAATACGAACGGAACATCTCTTTGGAGGTAGCCATAGAATGTCATGAAATCGTTTTTGCCTTTCAGCTGATCGAATACATTGTTAAGATAATACGGAGCTCTACTATAAATCTCTTGGTTAGGATTTATCACATCATCCATGTGAAGAACTCTTACATTGGTTCTGTTGGAGTTATGGAAATTGAACAAACTTCTTCTAAATTTGGCTGAATTGTTAATAGCCTTGAAGAAGCATCCTGCTGCAAGACGGATGGAACATTGTGATAGAAGCTTGTCTATAATTCCTTTTTCCACGTCCTTGACTCTACCCAACAAAAGAATATCTGAAGTACTTCCACCTATATCAATTCCAAGGAAAATCTTAGATTCCGATAAAGCCTCATTTTTTGATAAAGCGTATGAACATACGGCTTCGGCTTCTGTGAATGAGTGCATTTTCCTAAGCACACAACCACTGATAGGTGTGTAGCGCAAGTCTCTATAGATATTTTTTAATTGTGAAATATCTACTCTACCCATTGCACTAGGGAATGACCATCTTAACTCTTCCGGTCTATATCCCATGGCAAACAGGTCTGCACATGCCTGAATCCATATCATCTTGATAAAAGATGTTCTTTTTCTTATTCCGTCTCTTCCACTTAGCCACTTCATATTGTAGTTAAGTACTCCGGCATTTGTATTGATGATATTCTCATCCATAGAATGAACAAGTATATTAGTCTCGTTTACAGGTACACCACCTACTATTTCTGTATCTGTATTTGACTCATCTGTGTAAAGCCTATCATGCTGGTGTAACCAGGATTTTACTTGACCGTTTTCATTGAGAGGCTTTTCATTTGATATAAAGAACAGTTCGTCCTTATTGGCTTGAGCCTTAGGAAGATTGTCGAATCCCACCAAAGCAAGACGACGATTCTCGAATGGCATAGGCGATGACTGTGAACCTGAAGGTTTGTAGTATACACAAGTGTTTGTGCTACCAAAGTCTATACCTACTGTAGCTTTTGACAAAGTATCTATATCATTGTTAAGCTCTTTTAAGCCATTGACCAGTCCGTTCGAACTGTCTATATGTTTAAGAATAAGATAGCCTGCTTCAAGCTCTTTTTCATCCTGCTTAATTCTTACTGCTAAAGATTTCAGAGGAGTTTCTGTCTTGATAATCTCATAGCGATGTTTTGATGTTGACACTTGATTTACCGGATAATGAACCAAGAAGTATTTATCCAGCTCTGCCCTATTACTATTAAGTAATTCCTCAAAGTTAAAACCTGAACCGTCATCCTCGAATTCCGGTATCATGCGTATACCGACATCGTTTGTCGGGTACTCGCTGTAGTAATAATAGTTTTTCCAAATTTTGGAGGAGAAATTAGGCCATATAAATACCTTGCCATTTGATTCCGGTTCGATTATGTCAAACTCTCTCGCAAGAATATCAATATCTTCATTGTTGATTTGTGCCGTGATGATGAGATTAAGTTTGTTGCCAATCTTGGTAGCCGTATATTTAACTTTCTCATTATCATTTCTGACAATTTGGTCTAAAGCCTGATTCAAAAATGAAAGGGCAAATTTACTGAATGGAATGGCAAAGTAATATGGTTCCTCTGTAGCAGAGTCATATCCTTTAAGATAATACACAGGTGCGTTCTCATAATTGCGATTAGCATCATTTACACCTTTCCATCCTATTATTATGTTACTGTCAATAAAAAGATCTGATACATTATCTATAATGACAGTATCTTCCCCTTGATTCATTGCATAGAAAGCCCCACTCTTCCAATAATATTTATATGAAGTATTTACAAGGGTAGATAATGGTCCTTTAGGACGGACACTTTCCTTTATTACAACAGGAACCTCATTTACTTCTTTTTCTTTGAGTATTAGAGATATTTCGTCTTTCCATTCTGTGATTGCATTCATCATGCATTCATTGATATATTCAATATCAGCCAGATTTTCTTCGCCACAAATTTCCTGAAGTTTTTTCAGATATTCTCTACGCTGCTTGTCGATATTTGACAAGAAAGAATATAACTTTCTGAAATCCTTTTCTTCAAGTTTGTTCCTATATTCATTAGATGTAGGATCTCCGAATTTACCGTTTTCAGTTATCCATGGTATATCTGCTCTGCTTTTAACCAATGAATAGTTTGTTGAAGCAAAGAACAGTGTATAAGGAGATGTTGCACCGACAAGGACTCTGCTTTCGTTTTTGTCTGATTCTGTTTTTTCCTTATAATATAACAACTGTATGTGTGGATAACTTTCTTTTCCGAATTCATGTTTCCATAAATTTCTATCCTCGAACAACATATCAGAATAAACCGAAATAATATCAAATTTTCCACGTCTTTCTTCAATGCTTGCAGGTCTGAGTTCGATAGGATCTGTCAAGACAAAACGGTCAGATTTAAGAGCATATGCTGCTATCAATCCTCTCCATTCCTCTTTCATATATTTATAACACAGCATCAATGTACGTGTGTCGGTAGGGTCTACTTTGACATTAAGTGCATATGATGTGAGTTTTACTCTTGCCCATGGCGAGGGTACACCTGAAATCAGTGAGTTGAATTTGTCGGATGATGCATTCTGGTTACTATCAGAAGTGTCTATATCATTTATAAAAGCTTCAACTCCATCCAAATGTTTCCATACGTTGGGATTGTCCTTTACCGGTTCTTTATTTGATTTAATTAAAAGATTTATAGTCTTGTCCATAGCTTAAAAGTTTATTTATCAAAGCCATACAATTTTTTGAATGTCAGATATAATCTCTTAAGAAGATTACTTATATTTCCTTTGTCATTGGGCATAATATCCTTAAACGTGTCTTTCACTGTATCGAAGATACTGCCACCCATGCCAAGAATTCTACCTTTCAGTGCAAATGAATGGTTTTCGTCAATAAATAGTCTTTCATTAAATTTCATTTTCTTAAGAGGAGTATCAGAGAATACTTCATTATTAAAAAGTAAACCTGCAAACCCTGATTCAGTTGAAGATTTAACCATCTGAGGCAACCACCCATTTTTATCATTAGTTATGTTATAGAATTTAATGAAATAGTTACGTAATGCTGTAAGTTCATCATCAGTAATGTCAGTAAATTCATTGTTTTTCATAGACAAGAAGAAATCATTACTTCCATCCAAAAGACAAGTTGCAAGTAAAATACCGGACTTTTCTATAAATTTGAATTTATCTGCAGAAGTAAAATTATCTGCTATCAGGCGGTTTGCATCATCCGGCTGGATAGTGATGTAATAAAAATTGGATCTTTTACCTTTTTCAGAAGAAAATGCTGATTCTCCACCATCGCATGTCTTGAAAAAGTCGTATGCTGCAAATGCAGCTATAAGCTCCATGTAGTCTACCGGATTTTCCTGACTTGCACCACCTGTATCTGTCTTTGCCTTTTCATTACTTATGTTCCTCATATTCTCTCTTCCCAGTATATACATACGTCTATATGTCCTGTTTACTGTCTTGTCAGAAGCATAAAAGGCCAATGCAGCCTGTGAGTTCAACGCAAATTTATCACTAGTTGCTACTATTGCATCCTGTTTCTGTATATCAAATGAGAAGTAGTTCGTCATTATGACAGAACCATAAAAATTCTTTTCTAAAACCTGAGCTTGTTCTCCAAACATGATTTCAGCTGCTTTTTGGAATGCTCTGGGAATGATAGGAATGGACGATGCTCCAGTACCTCCGAATACAGAACCAAATATAAAGACCTGATTACCGCTACTTTCGTTCAGTTCTTTTATAAAAGAACGCAATTCAGAATTGTAGTCACTACGTTTTGTCTTATATGCTTCTTCAATTATAGCATGATACATAAGCATTGATCCCAGTTGTGTCTGAGCTCTGTATCCATGAGCTAGATCCATTGCTCTCACTTTAGAATCAAGGAAAAGATCGCACAAATCACTTTCACGATATTTCACATTCTCGCCTATCAATAATGAAGATGCACTACTGTAGTCTGAAATGGAATTAAATGTTACATTATTCTTGTCATAATCTGGAGTAAACGTTCCATAATTTATTCTCGCAGAGAACAGGGTGTCGCTGGAAACCTTATCTTTGTTAATTCTGTTATAAAATGCCAAGAGTTCCTGTAATCTCGCAAAATTTCCATTAAGACGATCTGTATCAAGAGCTAGCATTCTTACGTCATGGTTATCAAACATACCCATAGCACAAAGATGAACGAAACTCTCCAGACATCGCATACCTGTTCCACCAATACCAATGACAAATACTTTTTTGGCCATAATCGTATCTTGTTTTGCGTTTATTTATCAATCTTTTTTAGGGAATATAGATGCAAGTTTTGTATTTTTCTTCTGGGTTCTGATTATAATAAAACTTATAATTCCATAAACCGCAGCAGATACGAATCCTGCTATACCCATGTGCATCATAAATTCAGATTTAAAATGTGCTACAGCGATTTCTTGGTAGAAAACAAAGAAGTTTACAACTACTGAAACTATGAGTGAAAGTGCCAGAAAAAGCCAAAAAAATGTTCTACGTGTCTCTCCTGAGTTGTCTTTTGCGCCGGGTTTCCATGATATCATGTTTGCAACAATAATCAGGAGGAGAATAAATACTACTGCAATGATTACACTATAAATATATGCATTTACTTCTGCATCTTTTAATTGTGAGATTGTTTTAATTACTGTATTCATAATGGTTAGATATTTAAGTTATTATTTATCAGTTGTTAACCAAAGTATTAAGGTAGAGTGTATACACTATATTCTCTGAATTATTTTCAGGTAGCATTTGAGGATCTATCAAGATCTGCCTGATACTCTCATAAAGTGAAGTATTGTCTCTTCCTTGGTTGCGTGAAGAAATAGAAACCCATCTGAAGTTCTGACTCACTGTAGGATTTGAATAGAAGTTTTCTTCAGATTTCTTTACTACAAGATCTACTTTCAGCAAATTAGGACCTGTTGAACTCAATGTAGAACCGTCGAAGTCAGGATCAAGTCTTAATACAATTTCCCCTGTTTTACTGAAAATATCTTCGTCTACCACAAAAACCTTTGAAAGCTTCTCACCTGTATAACATTTAGGTAGTTTACCGTTGGATGCTATACTGTCTCTCAGCTCAACGTATGAAGGATATATATTGTATGTTACAGCTTCGATGTTTTTTATCTTAAATGCATCAGATTCATCAGATTTTAAGTAAATGCCTTTCATTATATAATCTCCTTTAGGTAGGGGATTTCCCATAACATCCATAGCATTAGCTTTTATATATGAGTAAATATCTCCCCAACCAGTCTGAAACTCCTCTACTTCGAAGTTTGCATTTACTACAGATTTTGCCTCATTTCTTGAAAGAGCATCATTAACTTGAGGATAAGTTTCGTCGAACGTTACTTTAGGAGGGACAAGTGACAGATGGAACATTTTCACATTAGGGTCTTGCGGAGCACTACGACGGAACTTTTCATTAATATTATTTTCTATACCTTTATTAGTAAATAGCATATAATATCTAAACTTATTGAATTTGCCAGATTCCACATAAGGTTCACTGTATATATAAATATCATTACCTTTTTTCATCCATGTTCTAAAAGATTCTGAAAGATATGGATTATTAAGATTATCGCCTGTTATTCCTTGAGTAAAAAACTCGCCATCTGTAATAAGTACCGCCTGTCTGTTACCATTTACTATACGGTTTACAGCAGTCTTAATATCTGCATTATTTACCTCTTTTACAGTTCTCAGTAATTGATATACCATTTGCCTGTCTTTGGTTTCTTCTTTGATTACATTTCCTTTGATAGAATAAAAAACAGGATTACAGTCCACTATTACAGGATGAACAGACTGATAGTAAGGAGATTTGATAGCTTCTGTAACGCAGGTAGAATAGTCTATATAAAGATCAATAGGATTAGTTCCACTTTCTTCTATTCCACATTTATCATTCTGAACTATTTCTTTATGAAATCTGGGGATGTATGAAAGGTCATCTACAAATTCTTCAACACTCGTACATGCCTGTAAGCATAAAAACGAGCCTAATAAAATTAAATTTTGTTTTCTTGACAGGGTGTTCATAGTTATTTATATAAAATTAAACATTCGTGTTATATAGTTCTTTTAGACTTGTTTCTTATCTTTAAAGATTTAAAGAATTTTCCCCAATTCCAATTTGGCCAAAGTTATGATTTTTATCCGTAAATGCAAAAATTTAGAAAAAGTTTTTTTATACATGCTGAATTCAACTTGCAAATGCAACAGAATTCTGATTAATAATTTGTTTAAAT
>ENA-ORTF01000863-ORTF01000863.1-human-gut-metagenome-genome-assembly--contig:-NODE-863-length-38581-cov-4.480507_pt1 | contig 38581 bp, 29 predicted proteins | sample MGYA00241908_ERZ509180 | MGnify/ENA primary metagenome ERZ509180 (study PRJEB26280, sample SAMEA2338814) | human gut metagenome | biome: human gut; feature: human-associated habitat; material: faeces... | reverse complement strand
CCAATTTTAGGAATCGTAACGCCATTTGAAAGTGTATATGTTTCCATCCTGTTCTCCTTTTCTTAAAATAGCGGCTCTTTAAGGCCGCAATCGTTGTTGCTTCGCAAGTTAGCAAGCAGTGCCCTCGTACGTACACGAGCGCATTTTGCTTGTTGGAGGCACATCCCCAATCCCCTTAGAATGTCATCTTCGATGACAAGCTGCGCCCTCACTTTGTGAGTGCTGATACATTCCTGCTCTGCCGGAATATAAAAAAGAGGGCAACCACCAATTTGTATTTTTGATGATTGCCAGTATTCTTATCTCTCCTGCTGCCGTTTCTTTTTCATGTCTTCCTCTATGTCCCAGCTCTGCTGAGCAGCATAGAAGGATTCCACATTCTGCTTTGCAATCTGATAATCCTTCGCTGTCTGCGAAATCTGAAATTCGTCTTTCGCATATTTCTTCTCAGTGCGGACATTCTTCGTCGGCTTAGACTGCTGATAAAGTCGGCTTACATGATTTAATGCATCAATTCTCATTGTTATCACCACCTGTTTCTCTCTCATTTCAGTGTTTCATACATAATATGTATCGGATTTTTTTAAGATTACTTTAGCATTTGTTATTAATTTTCCAAAATTTCAAAAGAGGCACTGCCCTACTGCAGCGCCTCTTATATAGAAAACATTTACCATTCAGCGATCGATCACTCTTTGACATTTTTAAGAATGTCACAAAAATCAAAGGTTGCAAAGTAATCCTTTGGAGTTTCTGCGCGGCGGATCATCTGGACACTTCCGTCTTCTTTTAATAACAATTCCGCAGATTTGAGTTTACCGTTGTAGTTATAACCCATTGCGTAGCCGTGAGCACCGGTGTCATGGATGACGAGATAATCTCCGATGTCAACTTTTGGAAGCATACGGTCTACGGCAAATTTATCATTATTTTCGCAAAGAGAACCGGTCACATCGTATTTGTGATCGCATGGCTCATTTTCCTTGCCGAGCACCGTGATATGATGATAAGCACCGTAAATAGCCGGACGCATCAAGTCGCAAGCACAGGTGTTAAGGCCTACATATTCTTTGTAAATGTGTTTCTGATGAATGCATTTGGTTACAAGATTTCCGTAAGGGCCAAGCATGAAACGTCCGAGTTCCGTGAAAATCTTCACATCGCCAAGTCCGGCAGGAACTAAGATTTTTTCAAACTGTTTGCGGACACCTTCGCCGATCACTTTGATATCGTTTGGGGCTTTGTCTGGTGTGTAAGGAATTCCCACACCGCCGGAAAGATTGATAAACTGGATATCCGCTCCGGTCTTTTCCTTCAATTCGACAGCGAGTTCGAAAAGAATGCCGGCAAGTGTCGGATAATAGTCATTGGACACGGTGTTGCTTGCGATAAAAGCATGGATTCCAAAATGCTTTGCTCCAAGTTTCATCAGTTTTTTGTATCCCTCGATAAGCTGTTCTTTGGTAAATCCGTATTTGGCATCGCCGGGGTTGTCCATGATGTCCGTGCCAAGTTCAAATACACCGCCCGGATTGTAGCGGCAGCAGATGGTCTCCGGAATGCCTACACCCTCTGCAAGATAGTCAATATGTGTAAAATCATCGAGGTTGATATAAGCACCAAGCTCGCTTGCTTTTTTGTATTCTTCCATCGGTGTTACATTCGATGAAAACATAATATCATCTTTTTTGAAGTCCAATGCTTCGGAAAGCATAAGCTCTGTCAAAGAAGAGCAGTCCACGCCGCAGCCTTCTTCCTGCAAGATTTTCAAAATAAATGGGTTTGGGGTAGCCTTTACGGCAAAATATTCACGATAGCCCTTGTTCCAGGAAAATGCTTCCTTTAACGCTCTTGCATTTTCACGGATGGCTTTTTCATCATAGATATGGAATGGAGTAGGATAGGTTTTTTCGATTTCCTTTACTTGTTCCAATGTTACGATCGGTTTCTTCATTTTTACAAATCCTCCTTATAATGTATGACACTAAGAATAAGTATAATAATTTTTTGCGTTTCTGTCAATGTAGGAATCCGAAATCGTTCTTATTGAAATGTTTTATCAAAAGATAGGACCAGCCATTTCACATAATACGGTTTATAATTTTTAATCTCTATATTTTGCCGAAACCAATTTGTCTGAAGTGAGTATAAACACGCGGGTATCAGATATGCGTATTTTGCATATCGATACCCCTGCGCGTTTATTGGAGCGCGAGCGGAGCAAGAGGTCTGGGAGACCTCTGGTCAGCGCGGACCGTAGTGGAACGGAGACCATGAAGGACAAATCGTTTCCGGCAAATTATAAGACCATAAAAAATTACAAACCAATGCTTGAAAAAAAACGGTTGTTCGATTATAATGTAATTTTGAAATAGTATAACTATTGAGGATTAAAGCAAGAAAGGATGTAGCAGATGGATAAGTACGATGGAAGCCAGATTGTCATATTGGAGGGATTGGAAGCGGTCAGAAAGCGGCCGGGTATGTATATTGGAAGTACCGGAACGCGGGGGCTGCATCATTTGATATGGGAAATATTGGATAATGGAATTGATGAGCATCTGGCAGGGTACTGTACGCAGCTGGGGATTACCTTGACGCGAGATGGCGGTGTCGTGATCGAAGACAATGGGCGAGGAGTTCCGGTGGATATCCATCCGACAAAGAAAATTCCGACCGTGCGAGTGGTTTACACCATTTTGCATGCCGGAGGAAAATTTAACAACAGTGTCTATAAAGTGTCCGGAGGTCTGCACGGTGTCGGAGCTTCGGTTGTCAATGCCCTTTCGAAGAGCATGATCGTGGAAGTGAAAAAAGACGGAAAAATTTACCGCGATGAATATAAAGATGGAGGAAAACCGGTTGTCAAGCTGGAAAATGGACTGCTTCCGGTGGTCGGAAAATGCAATAAAAGCGATACCGGGACAAAAGTGACCTTTTATCCGGATGATACCATTTTTGAGACGGTTGAGTTTAAACCGGAGACGATAAAAAAGAAATTAAAAGAAATTGCGTATTTGAATAAAAATCTCAAAATCGTATTTAAGGACGAGCATACCGGAGAGACGATGACATTTTTGGAAGAATATGGAATTCAAAGTTACGTCGGTTATATTAACCGCGATGCGACGCTTTTGCACAAAGATGTTATTTATGTCGAAGGGACCAGCGGAGATATTGAGGTGGAAGTGGCGTTCCAATACACCGCTTCGTTCAGCGAACAGATCAATTCGTATTGTAACCGAATCAATGTAACCGATGGTGGGACCCTTGTCACAGGATTTAAAATGGCACTTACCCGTGTTATGAATCAGTACGCGAGAGAACTTGGTTATCTGAAAAATAATGAAGAGAATTACGATGGAAAAGACATCCGAAATGGTTTGGTGGCGATCGTCTCCATCAAGCACCCGGATCCGCAGTTTGAGAGCCAGACAAAAAATAAATTGGGAAATACCGATGCGAAGACGGCAGTAGACGAAGTGTTCAGCCAGGAAGTGCAGCGTTATTTTGATAAAAATGTCGAAGTGTTAAAGAGTATATTGGATAATGTAAGAAAATCTTACAAGGCACGTACGGCAAGTGATAAAGCGCGACGCTCTGTATTGAAAGAATTGATGAATGTAGATACGAAGAGCAAACTTGCTGCCTGCACGTCTAAGAAAGCAGAAGAATGTGAGATTTACATTGTCGAGGGAGATTCTGCCGGTGGTACGGTAAAAACCGCGAGAAACCGAAGAACGCAGGCAGTGCTTCCACTGCGGGGAAAAATTTTGAATGTGGAAAAAGCGCCTCTTGAGAAAATTCTATTAAATAATGAAATCAAATCGATGATCGCATCCTTTGGCTGCGGCATCGGAGACGATTTTGACATCAAAAAACTGCGCTACGATAAGATTATCATATTGACAGATGCCGATGTTGATGGCGCACATATCAGTACGCTGCTTCTGACATTTTTCTATCGTTTTATGCCGGAACTGATCTATCAGGGGAAGGTGTACCGCGGACTTCCGCCGCTGTATAAAGTCGATTACGAAGATACCGAGAAGCGGAAAAAGGTGAAAAAGAGCGAATATTTATTCAATGACTTTGAATTGGAAAAATTTAGAAAAACCGGCAAAAAGATCAATGCCCTCCAGCGTTACAAAGGTCTGGGGGAGATGGACGACAAGCAGTTGTGGGAGACGACATTGGATCCTGACAGCCGTATATTGGCACAGATTTCCATCAGTGATACCGTAGAAGCTGACGAAGTGACGGACATTCTCATGGGAAGCAATGTTCCGCCGAGACGACAGTTTATTATGGAAGAAGCAAAAAGTGCCAATGTGGACATTTAAGGACTTGGAGGAAAGAGCATGAGCCAGGATAATATTATACAATTGGATTTTTCGGAAGAAATGAAGACTTCTTACCGTGATTATGCGGTAAGTGTTATACGTGCGCGTGCCCTGCCGGATGTGCGGGATGGTTTGAAACCGGTACAGCGCAGAATTTTATATGCGATGAAAGAACTGGGATTGTCGCCGGACAAGCCACATCGAAAAAGTGCCCGTATCGTCGGAGATACAATGGGTAAATATCATCCGCATGGAGATAGTTCGATCTACGATGCCCTTGTGCATATGACCGAAGAGTATTCCTTAAATCTTCCGCTTGTTGACGGGCATGGAAACTTCGGCTCCATCGATGGAGATGGGGCAGCAGCCATGCGATATACGGAAGCACGTTTGTCACCGGCAGCGATGACGATGCTTGATAATCTCGAAAAAGGTCTGGTTGAGTTTGACCCGAACTTTGACGAAAGTGAAAAAGAGCCACAGGTTCTTCCTGCTATGGTGCCAAACCTTTTGATCAATGGAACGACCGGAATCGCCGTCGGCATGGCGACCAACATCCCGACACACAATCCGGGCGAAGTGATCGATGCCGTAATTGCGTGTATGGACCGTCCGGGAATTTCCGTGCAGAAATTGATGGACTATATTCCGGGACCGGATTTCCCGACGGGAGGAATCATTACGAATGCCAGCGAGCTCGCAAACATCTATGAAACCGGAGAAGGAAAGATCAAAGTGCGTGCCAAGACCGTCATTGAAAAAGGAGACAATGGCCGTACGAACATTGTGATCACCGAGATTCCGTATACTGTTTCCGGCAATAAGACGAAACTTGTGGAGAGTATCTCCGGACTGATGAAAGACAAAGTATTTGATGAAATTTATGATGTGCAGGATGTCTCGTCCAAAGAGGGAATCCGTATCGTTATCGAAGTGAAAAAAGACCGCGATGTGCAGAATCTGTTAAATGGTTTGTACAAAAAAACACAGATGGAAGACACGTACGGGGTAAATCTGCTGGCGATCCGCGATGGGGAACCACATACGTTTAATCTGAAAAGTATGATTGAAGAGTTTATCCTGTTTCAGGAAGACTTGTATACCAAAGAGTATAAATTTTTGTGTGCAAAGGCGAAAAAACGTCTGGAAGTCGTAGCCGGACTGATGAAAGCGACCGATGTCATTGATCTTATCATTGAGATCCTTCGTGGAAGTTCTTCGGTGAAACAGGCAAAAAGCTGTTTGATCGAGGGAAAGACCGAAGGAATCCGCTTCAAGACAGAAGGGGCCGAAGAACAGGCAAAGACGCTTTTGTTTACGGAAATTCAGGCGGATGCGATCCTTTCCATGCAATTGAGCAAGTTAATAGGACTTGAGATTTTGAAGTTGCACGAGGAAAATGAAACGCTTCTTAAAAATATTGAAGAATACGAAAAAATCCTTTCCGATACGAAAGAATTGTACAAAGTGATAAAGACAAGACTTCGCAGCTACAAAAAAATGTTTGCAAGAGAGCGGCGCACGGAACTTACCGATGATGTGGCAAAGGCTTATGTCGAAGAAGTGAAAGTGGAAGATGTGTGCATCTGTCTTGATCGTTTTGGATATGCCAAATGTCTGGATGCGGCCGCATTTGGGCGTGCCAGTGACGACGCAAAGAAAGAATTTGCACAAGTCGTTATGATGAAAAGTACCGACAAATTGTGCTTGTTTACCAATAAAGGAAATATGCATCAGATCAAATGCGACAAGATCCCGCGCTGCAAGATGCGTGATAAGGGAACATTGGTCCACAATCTGTGCAAAATGACAAACGACGAAGATGCCCTTTTGTATATCAGTTTTGAGCAGTTATTTGAATCCATGCTCTTCTTCTCGACAAAGAGTGGTTTTGTGAAACTGGTTTCCGGGGCGGAATTCGAAACCAATCGTCTGCAGGTGGCGGCGACAAAGCTGGATGAAGGCGATGAAGTCAGCGGTGTGACGGCATTATCGGCAGCAGATATCCTGGCTGGCGGAAAGAAAGTAATCCTCTTGACGAAAAAAGGATTGTCGCTGGGATTCCCATTGGAGGAAGTGAGCGAATTTAAGAAGACAAGCCGAGGTGTCAAAGGAATTGCGCTGGAAAAGGAAGATACGATAGTGCATTCTACAATTGTAGATCTTACGCAGGAAACGTTTGAATACGACGGAAAAACGTTGGATGCCAGGCATGTAAGGAACCGTAAACGTGCAGCCAAAGGGCAAAAAGCAAATTTGGAATGGAAAGGATGATCATCAGATGTTAAATCAGTTTTCTAGAACGCAGCTGCTTCTCGGCGAAGAAGCAATGGAAAAACTGAAAAACAGCCGGGTTGCCGTATTTGGCATCGGAGGTGTCGGCGGCTATGTCTGTGAGGCACTGGTGCGGAGTGGGGTCGGTGCTTTTGACTTGATTGACGATGATAAGGTGTGTCTTACCAATCTGAACCGCCAGATTATCGCAACGAGAAAAACGGTAGGAAAATATAAAACCGAAGTGATGAAAGAACGTATGCTTGATATCAATCCAGATGTCGATGTGCGGATTCATAATTGTTTCTTTCTACCGGAAAATTCCGATGATTTTCCATTTGAAGAATACGATTACATCGTGGATGCGGTGGACACTGTGACGGCAAAGATTGAACTCATCATGAAAGCAAAAGAAAAAAATGTACCGATCATGAGCAGCATGGGAGCCGGAAATAAATTGGACGCCAGCCGTTTTCAGGTGGCAGATATTTACAAGACGAAAGTCTGTCCGCTGGCGAAGGTGATGCGCCGTGAATTGAAAAAACGCCGGGTGAAAAAATTAAAAGTGGTTTATTCGGACGAACTTCCAACGAGACCGATTGAAGATATGAGCATCAGCTGCCGGACGCACTGCATCTGTCCGCCGGGGGCAAAACATAAATGCACCGAGCGGCGTGATATCCCGGGAAGTGTCGCCTTTGTGCCATCGGTAGCGGGTCTTATCATCGCCGGAGAAGTTGTGAAAGACTTATGTACAATTTAGCATTGTGAAATCGAAGAAAATTGTGTATAATAGGAAACAGATAGAATGTTTTCGTGGTACCAGCAGGAGAATGTGAGGAACGGAGGAAGGATATGATCGACAATAAAAAGGTTCTTGCGATTATCCCTGCCCGCGGGGGAAGCAAGGGGATTCCGAGAAAAAATGTAAAAGCGATATCAGGAAAGCCGATGATCCAATATACGATTGAAGCGGCGAAAGACTGCGAATATATTGATAAAGTGATTGTTTCTACCGAAGACGAAGAAATCGCAGATATTTCTATGCGTGCAGGAGCGATCGTTCCTTTCTCGCGCCCGGAAGAACTGGCTACAGACGAGGCCAAGATAATCGATGTCGTTATGCATGCAGTCGAATTTTATGAGCGCAAAGCGGAACATTTTGACATTATTGTCCTTCTTCAGCCGACAAGTCCGCTGCGAAATGCGGAAGACGTGACAAAGGCTTTGGAATATTTTATCCGAAAAGAGCAGAAATCGCTGGTAAGCGTCTCGGAAGTATCGGAGTCACCCATTTTTATGCGTTCCTTTAACAAAGAAAATGAATTGGAAAAAATTGTATCTGAAGACGACGATGTGCGCGGTCAGGACATGAAGAGATATTATCGCATTAATGGGGCGATTTATATAAACAAAGCTTCGGAATTAAATCCGCAGACCAGTTTCAATGACAATCAAATGGGGTATGTGCTTACGAAAGAGCATGGGATTGATGTCGATGAGCCACAGGATCTGGTCGTGGCGGAATACTATCTGTCACAGGCATGCGACGGAGAATTTTTGTCTTTTATTGTTTACTAATTCGTAGAGAGTGCCGATATATAATGTAAGAATTATCGCAGTGAAAGGGGCGAAAAAGGATGCAGAACGGAAAATCAAAAAAGAAATATTATGGGATCGTGGGGGCAGTGACGTTCGCTGCTCTTTTTTCCATTTTTATAAACGAAGCATCGAGCGAAGCTAAAAAGAAAATTCAGCCGAAAAAGATCACGGCAGAGGCTTCGGTTCAAATGACAAAAGGGGAGAAAGAGACACTTTCTTATCGGGTAAAACCGAAGAAAACAACAAATAAAAAAGTGATATTTTCATCTTCCAATAAGAAAATCGTTACCGTCAGTAAAACGGGTGCTCTTCAGGCAAAAAGTGAAGGAACCGCGACGATTACGATTCGTTCGAAGGCAAAAAAACAGATTAAAAAGAAAGTAAAAATAAGTGTGGCGGCACCAAAGAAGATTCAAAGGACACTTCCGGTCACAGTACCGAAAACAATGCAGCCGCAAACGGCGGTGCAGACGGCATTGGACGAACTGGAAATGAGTGCCTTGTCTGCCAATACTTCAATCACAAAGATTACATTGGACCGCACCTATATCAAGTTGGCGGCCGGCGAAAGTGACCGCTTGACAGCGACGGTATTTCCGGTAACTTCCACAGAAAAATTGACATGGAACTGTGATTTCTTTGGCGGTATCAATGTCTATCAGGACGGACGTATATTTATCACCGAAGATACGCCGGTTGGTACGACGGCGACGATTACGGTCTTTTCCGGAAAAGTATCCGCGACCTGTCAGATTGTTGTGGTTCAGGGACCGTGTCAACACGTCTGGGGAAACTGGGCAATTGTTGAAAATCCGAAATGTACGAAAGAGGGACTGCGTCGTTCCATTTGTACAAAGTGTTCGAAAGTACGGGAAGAGCCTGTGGCTGCGACCGGACACAGCTGGCTTAGCAAAACAGTAACGGATGCGACCTGCGATGCCGTGGGTGAGCGCGAAGATACCTGTCAGAACTGTGGCGAGAAAAAGAGAGAAGTGATTCCTGCAAAGGGACATGACTGGGCTTCAAATGGTACGATCAAGACCGAGCCGACTTGTACAAAAGCCGGTGAAATGGAATATGTTTGTAACATCTGCAAAAAGACAAAGACAGAGCCGATCCCGGCAAACGGCCATTCATGGGATCTCGGCGAGATTACAAAAAGTCCGACCTGTACGGTGGCAGGCGTGAGAACCTATCATTGTACGGTGGATGGATGTGCCGGTACGAAGAAGGAAACCATCGAGGCGACCGGTCATACATGGACTTACGGTGAAATTACCGAAGAACCGGGATGTACGACGAGAGGGAAACGACTTTCTACCTGCCTTACCTGCGGTGCAAACAGCACGGTAACACTGGAAGCGCTCGGACACACTTGGGATGCCGGTGTGGTGTCAAAAGAACCGACTTGTACAATCAGCGGTGTACGTGTTTATACTTGCCAGGTCTGTGGAGGCACGAAAAAAGAAAATATCGCACCGCTTGGACATGATCTGGGTGACTACGTGACAGATAAAGAAGCAACTTGTGAAGAATCCGGAAAACAGTCCAAACATTGTAAACGAACGGGCTGTACGTATCGGACGGATATTCGTACGATCAAAGCATTGGGCCATGACTGGGATGCCGGCGTGGTGACAAAGAACCCGGATTGTTACAATATGGGACAATTAACACAGACATGTCAACGGCCGGGGTGTACTAAGACACGGCGAAGTAGCACACCGAAGCTGGAGCATCAGTTTGAAAACGTGGTTCTTCGTGAGCCGACATGTACGACAAATGGAAAACGATGTGATAAGTGTAAACTTTGCAATAAGACAAAAAATGAAGTGATGATTCCGGCAACCGGTCACAATTGGAAAAAAGTGGATGCGGATACGGTGGATCCGACGTGTACCAAGGACGGTTCGGCACATTATAAGTGCATCAATACGTATACGAAAGATGGAAAAACATTGACATGTGGTGCCGACAAGATTGAAATTCTGGATGCGACCGGCCACAATTATAGCAGTACATATACCATAGACAAAAAGCCGGGTTGTGTGACAAAAGGAGTACAGACAAAGCATTGTACAAATACTTATAAAAATGCCGCAGGAAATGTGGTGGCATGCACAAGTACAACCGATGCCCAGAGCATTGCCCCGACCGGTCATTCCTTTGGCGGCTGGACGCAGACACTTGCCCCAAGTCACGGAATCTCCGGACTGGAACAGAGAACGTGCTCGGTTTGCAAGGAGGTGCAGGAAAGAACCGTCAATAGCGGACACAGTTATACGGCAGATGGAAAATGTAATTCCTGCAGCAAGAGTTTCACGTTTGTGAAGACGACAGCAAAAGATTGGGATTACGTGACAGACGATACGGCGAAAACCATTCTTTTGAAAAAATACACCGGTACCAATACGGCGATAGAAATTCCGGCGAAAATGGATGCCACGGTCAGCGGAGTTACCTCTTCTTATCAGGTGGTATTTGCCGGTCATTATGAGGACCGCACCAAAGCCGGAGTATTTGCTTCCAATAAGAAAGTACAGATTCAAGCGGTTACATTCGAAAACGGAGTGCAGATCGACAACATGGATTATATGTTCTCAGGCTGTGAATCTTTGGAAGTGATATCCAATATTCCTTCGACGGTAACGAGCATGCTTGGAACATTTAAGAATTGCACCAGTCTTTGCACCGTTTCCGCACTCCCGGCAAACGTGGAAAATCTTTCCAATACTTTTGAGGGATGCGAAAGCATGGAGACGGCACCGGCAATCCCGGATGATGTAACAAGTTTGTATGCGACCTTTAAGAAATGCAGCAGTCTTTCTGCAGCACCGACAATTCCGTCTAAACTTACCAATATGGATTGGACATTCAGTGGTTGTGCAAGCATTACGGCGGCACCGGCACTTCCGGATACGGTCACATCAATGACCAATACGTTTGAGGGATGTAAAAATCTTCTTGATATTCCGGCAAATATTCCGGAGGGCGTCAAGAAACTTACAATGACATTTTATGACTGCGATGCATTGGAAATGATCCCGGTTCTTCCGAACACGATTGAAGAGATGGAATATACATTTAAAAACTGCGATAATCTGAGTTATGCGGCGGGACTTCCGAAGAATCTCATACGAAGTGTAGGAGTGTTTGACGGTTGTGACAAATACGAAGCATAAGACAGGTAAAAAGATAGAAAAAAGGGAAGTGACACCGATGAGAATTATTCTCAGGTACTGCTTCCCTTTTTCTGGTTACAACCACATTGTAATTCTAAACTTTTACACACAAGAGCATATTTTGTGATTCAAAATCACAAGAAACTCTTTCATCTATAAAAATTAGTCATTAAATTCGATTATAACTTTGTTACGTTTGCTGCCTGTGGACCTTTTTCTCCGTTGACAACTTCAAATTCGACTTCGTCGCCTTCGTCTAATACTTTGAAACCGTCCATCTGTAAAGCAGAAAAGTGAACAAATACGTCGTTTCCTTCTTCATCAGAGATGAAACCAAATCCTTTTTTAGCATTAAACCATTTAACTGTACCTTTCATGTTTTTTGCCTCCTAAAACTATAAATAATTGATACTCCCTTACAATACCACATCTGGATATAAAAGTCAAAGAAAAGTTGTAGCAATTTTGCTGCGTTTTATTATCATAAATATGCCCCTTATTTTTCCACTTCGGGGCCGCTTGCGCTTAGAGAACGCTCGCAGTGGTGCATGAGGACAAAAAACGTCCTCTAAGCACCGGCGGCGTCCTAAATCCCTCGTTGGGAAAACAAGGGACACATTATGATTAAGACAAGACCACAGCAAAAAAAAGGGCTAGGGGAAAGGCTAGTCACACGGTCGTATGGTCTCAAAGAGGAAATTGTTGTTTGAGGTCAAAAGAATTGTTATGGTCGTATGGTCTCAAAGAGGAAATCGTTGTTTGAGGTCAAAAGAATTGTTATGGTCGTATGGTCTCAAAGAGGAAACTGCCGTTTAAGGTCAAAAGAATTGTTATGGTCGTATGGTCTCAAAGAGGAAATTGCCGTTTTAGGTCAAAGGGAACGTCACAATCATATGGTCCCAAAGAGAAAATCGTCATTTTAGGTCAAAAGAATTGACACAGTTGTATGGTCAAAAAGCAATTTACCAACATGATACATTTTCTATTTGAAATCTCACCCAAAATGTAGTACAATATAAACAACTATGTATTTGCCGTTTGTCAGGCAGGCATAAGAGGAACAAGAAAAGAAGATATGTCACATCCGGTGACAGGAAATGAGGTTAAAAATGAGCGACAAGTTACGTGTAGGTATCCTTGGTGGTACAGGAATGGTAGGACAGAGATTTATCTCCCTTTTGGAGAATCATCCATGGTTTGAGGTTGTTGTAATTGCAGCAAGCCCACGAAGTGCAGGGAAGACATACGAAGAAGCTGTTGGTGGACGTTGGAAAATGCAGACTCCGATGCCGGAAGCAGTGAAAAAAATTGTCGTTAAAAATGTAAATGAAGTAGAGAATGTCAGCAAAGATGTTGACTTTGTATTTAGTGCTGTAGATATGACAAAAGAAGAAATCAAAAAGATCGAGGAAGAGTATGCAAAGACAGAAACTCCGGTTGTATCCAATAACAGCGCACACCGCTGGACACCAGATGTACCAATGATCGTACCGGAGATCAATCCGGAACATCTTGAAGTCATTGAAAGCCAGAAGAAACGTCTTGGTACAAAAAGAGGTTTTGTATGTGTAAAACCAAACTGCTCGATCCAGAGTTATGCGCCGGCACTTACTGCTTGGAGAAAATTTGAGCCTACAGTTGTAGTAGCAACAACATATCAGGCAATTTCCGGAGCCGGAAAGACATTTAAAGACTGGCCGGAGATGGAACACAATATCATCCCTTACATCGGCGGAGAAGAAGAGAAGAGTGAGCAGGAGCCACTTCGTCTCTGGGGTAAAGTGGTAGATGGAAAGATCGAAAAAGCACAGACACCATTGATCACCAGCCAATGTATCCGTGTACCTGTATTGGACGGACATACCGCAGCCGCTTTCGTTAATTTCAAACAGAAACCGACGAAAGAAGAATTGATTCAAGCATTGGTAGAGTTCAAGGGAGCACCTCAGGAATTGAATCTTCCAAGTGCACCAAAACAGTTTATCCAGTATTTGGAAGAAGATGACCGCCCACAGGTTGCTTTGGATGTAAATTATGAAAATGGATTTGGAGTAAGCATCGGACGTCTTAGAGAAGATTCTTACTTTGATTGGAAATTTGTAGGCTTGTCCCACAATACAGTACGTGGTGCTGCAGGTGGAGCTGTTCTTATGGCAGAACTTTTGAAAGCAAAAGGTTATATTTCAGCCAAATAATCAGATACCTATACGAAAAGGAGGTTTATCATGGATAAGTATCGTATTCTTGTAAAAGGAATCGTTCAGTGCCAGGATCACTATCTTGTAGTAGAAAAATGGTACGACGATCGTATATTTGATCCCTATCAGTGGGAATTTATCGATGGAACCATTGAATTTTCAGAGACACCGGAAAAGGCTGTACAGCGCGTGGTGGAAGAAAAGACAGGATTGTCGGTTCTGGTAGATAAACCTCTATATACATGGGGATTTACCGTTGGAGAAGTCTGCAGTGTCGGAATTGCCTTTGAATGTACTTCCCAGTCAGAGGAAGTGATTCTGGCAGAAGATCTGAATGATTTTAAGTGGGTGACAAAAGAAGAACTTTCGGAAGTCATCACCAATCAGGCAGTGTTAAAAGACATTGAAAAAGCGGGGCTGACAAATCAGTTTACGCTCGATGATTTTGGAAAGGTGGACTTGTTTATTGAACCTATGGATTAAAAATGGACATATTGTGGATCCGGCGACCGGAAGAGATGAAGTCGGAGACGTGTATGTCGTAGATGGAAAAATAGCAGATGCGATGACCGGTGAGTATGAAACAATAGATGCTTCCGGAAAATATGTGATGCCGGGATTTGTGGATCTTCATGTGCATTTGCGTGAACCGGGATTTGAGTACAAAGAGACGATCAAAACGGGAACAATGGCAGCGGCAAAAGGCGGATTTACCGGAGTATGTCCGATGCCAAATACCAAGCCGGCGACGGACTCCCCGGAGCGGATCCGGAAAGTTTTGGAAATTGCAGAGAAAGACAGTCCGATTCATGTATATCCGGTAGGAGCTGTGACGGTCGGACAAGCCGGAGAAACGGTAACCGATATCGAAGGCATGGTAAAAGCCGGAGCAAAAGCAATCAGTGAAGACGGTAAGAGTGTGATGAATGCAGCCGTTTATGAAAAAGCGATGAAAGAAGCAGCACGCCTTGGCATCCCTGTGATGGCGCATTGTGAAGATAAAAACCTGGTAGGAAAAGGGGCAATGAATGCAGGAAAAGCGGCAGAGCGTCTTGGAATCCCGGGAATTACCAATGCGGTGGAAGATGTGATCGTAGCAAGAGATATTTTACTTGCGAAGGAGACAGGGGCAAAATTGCATTTGTGCCACTGCTCGACGGCAGACAGTGTTACCATGATTCAGAAGGCAAAGGAAGACGGTGTATGCGTCAGTGGAGAAGTGTGTCCGCATCATTTTTCCATGACAGAGGATGATATTCTCGAAGATGATGCAAACTATAAGATGAATCCGCCTCTTCGTACGGCGGCAGATGTGGAGCGCTTGAAAGAGGGATTGAAAGAAGGCATTTTGGAGGCCATTTCGACAGATCACGCGCCACATGGAGAAGAAGAGAAAAAGAAATCAATCGCTGAGGCACCATTTGGTATCGTAGGTTCTGAGACGGCATTTGCACTTGCAGTCACAGAACTGGTAAAAAAAGGATATCTTACGATGTCAGGCCTGGTGGAGCGCATGAGTGTGAACCCATGTCGTATCCTTGGCGTGGAGGGCGGTTCTTTGGCAGTCGGAAAACCTGCGGACATTACGATTGCGGAGATTGACAAGGAATATGCCATTGATAAAAATACATTTGTTTCCAAAGGAAAAAATACGCCGTTCGATGGAAAAAAAGTGTATGGAAAGATTGAATATACCATCGTAGATGGGGCAGTTGCCTATCCGTTTGCGTAGAACGAAGGAGGAGAATAACACATGATTAACCAGCTGGTTAAGAAAATCAAAGAAATGGAAGCTCCGATCGTAGTTGGACTGGATCCAATGTGGAATTATATTCCGCAGCATATTCAGAAAAAAGCGGTCGATGAAATGGGCGAGACATTGGAAGCGGCAGCAGAAGCAGTTTGGCAGTACAATAAAGGAATTGTTGATGCTATCTGCGATATCGTTCCGGCAGTAAAACCGCAGATTGCCATGTATGAGCAGTTTGGAATCCCGGGACTTGCGGCTTTTAAGAAAACGGTAGATTATTGTAAGCAAAAAGGATTGATCGTGATCGGAGATGTAAAGCGCGGTGATATCGGCTCTACTTCAGCCGCTTATGCGACCGGTCATATCGGAAAAGTGCAGATCGGAAATACAAAGATCGCACCATTTGATGAGGATTTTATTACCGTAAATCCATATCTTGGAACCGATGGAATCAAACCATTTGTGGATGTTTGTAAAGAAGAGAAAAAAGGATTGTTCATACTGGTAAAAACTTCCAATCCTTCAAGCGGAGAGTTTCAGGATCAGAAAATTGATGGCAAGCCATTGTATGAAATGGTTGGCGAACATGTAGCAAAATGGGGCGCTGACTGCATGGGTGACAGTTACAGTTATATCGGTGCTGTCGTAGGAGCAACGTATCCGGAGATGGGAAAAGTGCTTCGTAAAGTAATGCCAAAATCCTTTATTCTTGTACCTGGTTACGGGGCGCAGGGCGGAACCGCCAAAGACCTGGCACCATATTTTAACGAAGACGGACTTGGCGCGATCGTCAATTCCTCTCGTGGAATCATTGCAGCATACAAGCAGCCTGCTTACGCTTCTTATGGAGAAGAGGGCTATGCAGAGGCATCGAGAGCAGCAGCGATTGCGATGAAAGAGGATCTGGCAACGATATTTTAACAAATAACCCCAAAAAAGGAGAAAGAAAATGAAAAAAATCAGCAAATTACTGGCACTTGCTCTGTGCCTGACATTAACAATCGGCAGTCTTGCCGGATGTGCAAAGAGTGAAAAAGACGTGATCAAGAATTCCGTTTCAAAGATCAACAATGCAAAGAATTTTGAGATGGATGCTTCCATGGGCGGCAAGATGACGATCGCAGTAGCAGGTACTTCTCAGGATGCCGATATGGATATGAAGATGAATGTAGTCTCTTTCCAGGATCCGTTGAAGGCAAAAACGACGGCGACGATAACTTCAGCCGGAGTATCTACAACGACAGAGACTTATATGCAGAAAGATGGAAATGACCTTGTTGTATATACAAAAGCAAATGACACATGGACGAAGACAAAGATGGAAAATGCCGTTGATATCATGCAGTCTTCCGGGGATATGTCAAAACAGCTGTCAGAAGACAGTTCCAAATATGTAAAGAAAGACGATCAGATAGAAAATGATAAGACATATGCGGTATATGAATATACGGTAAGTGCCAAAGATAATCAGGAGATGATGGAAAAACTGATGTCTTCCCTGACCGGCGGTCTGGGTGCAATGATGCAGGAAAAGGAAGTCAAAGAAATTCTTGATACAATCATTAAAAATATGGGGGATATCAAGATGACGATCTGGTTTGACAGTGACGATGAGAATATCTACAAGATCACATATTCTATGACGGATATGATGAACAAAGTAATGGATGCCATTATTTCCAAAATGAAGGAAAGTGCAGCTTCGGATAAGAGCGATGATTCCGTGGATCTTTCCAGTGCGCTTGCTGATGCGAAGATCACAGTGAAAGACATGAATATGACATGTGTTTATAAAAACATAGATTCTGCCGCAGATTTTGAAATTCCAAAAGATGCATTGGATGCAAAAGAGCAATAGTTTATAAAAGAAAAAGAAGAGAGGTTTGACTTATGAGTAAAGTGAAATGTCTCTGCAATGTCCGGGAGTCAGTTATGCTGGCTCCCGGGGTGTTTAGTCTGTGGATAGATGCCCCTGAGATTGCAGAATCTGCTGCGCCGGGACAATTTGTATCAATCTATACAAAGAGTGAAGCGCGACTGCTTCCACGTCCCATCAGTATATGTGAAATTAACCGCGGGGAAAAGATGATGCGTTTTGTATACCGCGTGGTTGGCGAAGGAACGGAAGAATTTTCGAAACTTTCTTCCGGTGATAAGATTGAGGTGCTTGGCCCTTTGGGAAATGGATTCCCGATTCCGGAAAAGAAAGCAATCCTGATCGGCGGAGGAATCGGTATCCCACCAATGCTTGCGCTTGCCAAAGCATGCAAAGAGCGTCCGACTGTCGTACTTGGATACCGCGATGCCACGTTATTTTTGAAAGAAGAATTTGATAAAGTGGCCGATGTCGTTATCGCGACAGACGACGGAAGCGTGGGAACTCACGGAACGGTTATCGATGCCATGAAAGAAAAAAATCTTACGGCAGATGTTATTTGTGCCTGTGGTCCAATGCCAATGCTCCGCGGAGTAAAGGCATACGGTCTGGAAAACGAAATCGAAACGTATGTATCCATGGAAGAGCGAATGGCTTGTGGAATCGGTGCCTGTCTTGGCTGTGTATGCCAGTCAACAGAGGTAGATTCCCATTCTAACGTGCACAATAAGCGTGTATGTAAGGATGGACCGGTTTTTCTTTCTACGGAAGTAGAATTATAGAATTACGCACATAGCAGAAATGGAGGACGAAAAATGAGTCTGGAAGTAAATTTTGCCGGAATCACATTCAAAAATCCTGTGACGACAGCTTCAGGGACGTTTGGCTCCGGTATGGAATATAGCGAATTTGTGGATCTTGAAAAACTGGGCGCAGTGACGACAAAAGGGGTTGCCAATGTACCATGGGCAGGAAATCCGACACCTCGTATCGCTGAGACAAAAAGCGGAATGCTCAATGCGATTGGATTGCAAAATCCGGGAATTGAAACATTTATCCAACGAGATCTCGCTTTTCTACACGAGAAGAATGCAAGGATTATTGTAAATGTGTGCGGCCATTCGGAAGAAGAATATCTGGCAGTTGTGGAACGGCTTGCCTCAGAGGATGTCGACATGCTGGAGATCAATATTTCCTGTCCAAATGTAAAGGCAGGCGGTATTACCTTTGGCCAGGATCCGAAATGTGCTGAGGATATCACGAAAAAGGTAAAAGCAATTGCAAAGCAGCCGGTTATCATGAAACTCAGCCCGAATGTAACGAGTATCGCGGAGATGGCGAAGGCGGTGGAAGCCGGCGGAGCCGATGGCGTTTCCTTGATCAATACGCTCACTGGCATGAAGATTGATGTCGCAAGAAAGACATTTGCCCTTGCCAATAAAACGGGCGGTATGTCCGGCCCATGCGTGAAACCGGTTGCGGTGCGTATGGTATATGAAGTGGCAAATGCGGTCAATATCCCAATCCTCGGAATGGGCGGAATCCAAAATACGGAAGATGCTCTCGAGTTTTTGATGGCAGGTGCTACGATGGTAGCGGTCGGAACCGCGAATTTCTTTAATCCGTATGCGACGTCAGAAATTATAGATGGATTGGAAGATTATGTAAAGAAAGAAAACCTTTCCGGAATACAGGATATTATCGGAATTGTGAATCGATGATTTATTCATTGGAGAAAAGAGGAGAAGGCTATGATAAAAGTTTTTTTAGTGGAAGACGAAGTTATCATACGAGAAAGTGTCAAAAACAGTATTGATTGGGAAAAAGAAGGTTATGAATTTGCAGGAGAGGCAAGTGATGGGGAACTTGCCCTTCCTCTGATTCTTGAAGAAAAGCCGGACATAGTGATTACGGATATACGTATGCCATTTATGGATGGATTGGAATTAAGCCGTATTGTAAAAGAAAAGTTACCGGATACGAAAATCATCATACTTAGTGGGTATGATGATTTTGGTTATGCCAAAGAAGCCATTAAAATTGGAGTGACAGAATATCTGTTAAAGCCGGTTTCTGCCGCTGTGCTATTGGAACATTTGCAAGAGGTGGCGGATAAAATTCAAAAACAACAAGATGAAAAGGAAATGCTCCTGGTTTATCAACAGGAAATGCAGGAAAATGAGAAACTGATTAAGACTAAATTTTTACGTGAATTGTTTTCAGAGGAAATATCATTAGCGGATGCGTTGGAAAAGGGAAAACGATTTGACATTGATTTGAGTGCAAGATTTTTTCAAATTTTATTATTTAAATATTTGCAAGATAATGTTTCCTTGCAGTTATTTGAAGAAGTAGAAGAATGTGAAGATAAAAAAGACGGAATTTATGTTTTTGAGCGCGGAATTGAGGGTTGGGCATTTTTGATTACGTCGTCGAATGATTTTATCGAAGAAAAAACAGCAAAATTAAAAAATAAATTAGAGAATATTTCCCAAAAGTATAGTGAACTAGATTTTTTTGGTGGAATTGGTGGAGTGGTGCCACGGATTCGAGAATTGAAAAAGTCGTTTCAAGATGCAGACCTTGCTTTTGCAGCAAGATTTGTGAAAAATCCGAATCAGATCATTTGCAAAAAGGACTTACATCCGGTGAATCAAGATGATGAATTTGATGTTAGCAGTTTTGATGCTGTCAATGAAATGCAGAAGATAATTGAAAAATTTTTAGAAAATGGGGCAAGAGAAGAAATTGTCAGTTTTGTGCAAGCACTTTTTGCAGAAGTATCCGAAGAGCATTTTCGATCTTTAATGTTCCGTCAATATATTATTATGAATTTGTATGCAACCGTTATGGAATTTTGCAAGCGATTCAAAAAAGAAGGAACAGAAAAACAATTGGAAGATATATTACAAAATGAAGATTTGTTGAAAAATGCCGTGATGACAGTGGAGACAATTCCTGACATTGAAGATTATGTGGTTACACTTCTTCAAAAAGCGATTGATTTACGAAATACAATTAGCGGAAGAAGATATTCGGACATTATCCTTACTGCACAAAAACTGATTCGCGAAGAATATATGTCAGAGGAGATTTCCCTTAATGTTGTGGCTGCCAGGGTGTGTATGAGCCCAAGTTATTTTAGTACAATATTTAGCAAAGAGACCGGAAAGACATTTATTGAATATTTGACAGAGGTACGTATGGAAAAGGCAAAGGAATATCTGGTATGTACAAATAGGAAAACGTCGGATATTGCATTTGAAATTGTAATGTTCGGCGGCTGCTAGCAGAACCAACCGGTAATGACTGATTCCAATCTGCAAAAGATTGCTGTTTTGGAAGTACCATCCCATCACAAGCAGGTGCTCGTTTCGGATAAGCCCCAATCGGGAGAGCAGGATTTTCTAGGACAGGGACATCTTTTAGACTGTGCACACAAAGGTCTACTTCGTTTGCAAGCAAAGCGGCATCCAGTTCTTTTAAAAATAGCCCTTTCCCTCCGATTTGATCCAATGTTTTATGAAGAATCTTGTCCCCCGTTGTCTGCATGGTCACCAATTCCAGTTGTATTTCTGGGGCGATTTGATGAATCTGCTGCATCACCCATTCACTTTGTATCACTGCCAATCGGCTGGCACGGCTTCCAATTCGGATTCGCTGCGGTTTCATATGGTTACCCCCTTTTGCGGTAGTCTGGAATGAGATGCAATCTTTTGACAGCAATGTTCCACCTGCTCCGATGTAATCCATTCCCGCATGTTTCCCATAATCAAATCAATGGTACGTTCTGCGGCTACCTGTATCACTTTATCTGCATCTGGCTGTGTTCTAACAGCATCCATAGTTGTGCTTCGCAATAGATTTGCAACGACCAACTCTTTTAATACTGCAATGTGTGGAATTGCAGCACGATATTGCTGCCAAGCTTGAAAGTCCGCTGTATATTTTTCTGCAACCTCCTGCAAAGCAGCCTGCATATTTTGATGTTGTTCTGCTGCATCAGAAAAATCATCTAAATCCAAACAATGCACAGATGGAATTTCCTTGCAAGTCAACTCGATATCTCTCGGCAAAGCAAGGTCAACCAAATAACTTGGTTTTTTGTCGATGCTTTGCAATTGCTCTGCCGTGATTGTATAATGTGGGCTTCTGGTTGCACTGATTACCAAGTCCGATTGTGCTACATATTGCATTCGTTTTTCATAGGGAACGGGGATTGCTCCAAATGGAACAATACTGCTGCTATTGTGATGTGCTCGAAGTGTAATATATATCGTGCAATCTCGTTTCATCAGCTGTTGTGCTGCAAGCTGTCCCATGTTTCCATTTCCAATTACCAGACCAATCTTGTTGGACAGAGAAAATCCTTGCTGTTCGATTGTCTGAATGGCTTTTTCTGCAAGAGAAAGCGGAATTTCTGTATCTGTAATATGTGTCAATGCGTACTTTCCAGCAGAAACAGCTGTCCGGAAAAGCGTGTCTAAAATAGCATCTGTCGTTTGCAGCTGTCTTGCCTGTCCCACTGCCTGTTGTACTTGCGTTACAATCTGCTCTTCATGTAATACCTGGGAATGCAATCCACAGGCGACTTCTATGATGTGTCGAGCAGCGGCTATGCCGGATTTTTCATAAAAAGGAACAGATTCTATGGAAGGATGTGTTTCCTTTGCAAATTGCAGTAACCATTGCGATGGTTGACAGGGAACATCACTGGAAAGATAAAGTTCCGTTCGATTACAAGTATTCAGCAACACGACTCCCTGAACAGAATCTTTTAAAGCCTTCAGAATGGTTTCCTGTTGTTCTTTGGAAAAAGAAAACGGTTCTCGTTGTTCCATTGATGCTGTATGATAATCCAGACCAGCCATTTGCAAATACATGATTGTCAGTTCCTCTCTTTCCATTGCAGTTGCAACGGATTTTTACAGAAAACTTCGCAGAGAAATGGTTCACAATGCGGAATTTTCCAGTCAAAATATGATTTGTGATGCATCTCACAGGCAGAAAATACTGCCATCATCGTTCCGCCATGTGCAACAATTGCAATTCGGTCAGATTTACAGGTCTGTACAATCTCAGAAACTGCTGCACAGGAACGGGTCAGAAATTGTTCTCGGGATTCTCCGTCCGGAAATGGCAGTGTTCCGCCACTGTCAATCCATGCTTGATATTCGGGACAGTTGGAAAGTTCCCGATAATTCTTCCCTTCAAACATTCCAAAGTCACATTCCCGTAAATCTGGATGAATTTGCTGCTTCAGATTGGGAAATAAGATGGATGCTGTTTCTCGGCAACGTCGCATCGGGCTGACAAATACCTGCTCCGGCAATGGGAATGATATCTGTTTTGCCTGTTGCGTTGCAAAAGCAATTCCCTCTGGACAAAGCGGTTCATCTGTTTTGCAGCCCAAATAACGACGTTCAAAGTTACCAGCAGTCATGCTGTGCCGAAAAAAGAGAATTTGCATCGTGAACACCTCTTTTTTATAAAAAGAAAAACACCCAATTCCTATCAAAATGGGGTAAATTGACGACTCGGATGTTTCAGATATTTTTGATTGATAGGGTGGATGTGCAATTTTTTTTATTTTACCACATCTGAAAGCATTTGTAAAGAAACAAAGCTTGTTTTTTTCATTTCCATTGCTTTTCCTGATTTTTTGCTAAAATTCAATTCCTTTTCGAGCTGCAATGTGTTTTTCGTAAGGATGCCGGATATTTTTCATTTCTGTGATATAGTCTGCAATGGCGAGTAATTTTTCATCTGGATTTCTTCCAGTAATCACCACTTCCAGTTCTTTTGGCAGCTGTTCCATGCCACTTAAAACCATTTCCAACGGCAAAAATCCCGTCGAAATACAAGACAACAATTCGTCTAAAATCAGCATTTGGTAAGTCGTTTGGTTTACCTGCTCTAATAGTGATTGCCACTGTTTTTGATAACCAATAGCAGCTTCTGCCTTTTCTTCTGGGGTCATCCGAAAAGAAAATTGATGAATCGAATAGCCAGAGAGTACCGTAATGCCATGGATTTGCTGTAAGGCAATGCGTTCGCTGGATGTTTCCGGTTTCATGAACTGATAGAACAGAACCGTTCCGCCTGCTCCGGCACAGCGAACCGCTAACCCTACTGCAGCCGTTGTTTTTCCCTTTCCATCTCCGCAATAGATATGAATCATAATCCGTTCTCCTCTGTTACCGTTGAATCAATTGATAGAGCAAAGCGTTGCAAATGGCTGCTGCAACATTACTGCCGCCTTTATTTCCCTTTGCAACAATATACGGCGTTGTTCCGGCTAAAATCAATTCTTTTGCCTCAATGACGTTGACAAATCCAACCGGAACGCCAATGATCAGCTTTGGTTGAATTTTCTGTTCTGCAATCAGTTCCGACAGGCGAATCAATGCAGTCGGTGCGTTTCCAATCGCAAAGATGCAATCTTTCGGCAGAGAGCAGGCTTTTTCCATGGAAACCATCGCTCTGGTAACACCTTTTTGCTTTGCAATCGCTGCTACTTCTTCATCTGCCATGAAACAATGTGCAGTTCCGCCCAGCTTTTGTAATGCACGTTTATTGATACCAGAAAGTGCCATGTTGGTATCTGTAACAATGTCAGTCCCTTGCTGTAAAGCTTCCAATGCTGTAGAAACAGCCGTTTCAGAGAAAACCAGATTCTGAATATAGTCAAAATCCGCTGTCGTATGAATCACACGCTTTAAAATGCTGCGTTCTGTATCTGGAAGTGTCACGCCTTGCAAATGTTCTTCAATGATTGAAAAACTTTTTTTCTCGATTTCCATTGGCTGTTCCAGTATGATTTTTTTCTCCATATGTACTTCTCCTTATAGTGGCTGATAGGGCGTTACTTGTGCCTGTTGAAAACTTGCGGCTTCTGTATAGGCAGCTAGTGCAAAATCAAACAGCTTTGCACCAATTACCGCACCTGTTCCTTCCCCTAAGCACATCCCACATTCCAAATAAGCAGGCAACTGCAATGCTTCTAGAGCAAGCTTTCCTGCTGGTTCTGCAGAACAATGCGATGCATAGAGAAACGGTTTGCAAGCTGGTGCATAACGAACTGCACAATTTGCAGCCACAGCGGAAATAAAGCCGTCTATTAAAACGGGAACACGATAAATTGCACCGCCTAAAAACGCCCCCATCAGTCCACAGATATCCAATCCACCAACTTTGGAAAGCACATCTATTACATCTTCCGGATCGGGTTGATACTTTTGAATTGCAGCTTGAATCACCTGTATTTTTCGTTGAATGCCTGCTTTTGAAAGCCCAGCCCCTTTTCCTGTTACCAGTTCCGGTGCTATTTGCGACAATACAGAAAATACTGCACTGGATGTCGTAGTATTGCCGATGCCCATTTCTCCGGTGATAATCAAATTATAGTCCTGTTCTTTCTGTTCCTTTACCAATTGTATTCCGGTTAAAATTGCCTGTTCCACTTCTGTTCGAGTCATTGCCGGTTCTTTCGCAAAATTTTTCGTTCCATAGGCGATTTTTCGATTTATAATACCGTTACAGGTCATATCTCTTGCAATTCCAATATCAATCGGCATAACATCCGCTTGACAAACTTGTGCCAAGGAATTGACTGTGGCAATGCCTTTCGTGAAATTTTCCGCTACAGTTGCGGTGACTTCCTGCCCCGTCTGCGTAACGCCTTCTTCTACAATGCCATTATCTGCACAAAAAATCAAAACGACCTTTTTTCTCTGTTCTAACTGTGCGGAACGATGGATACCAGCTAGCTGTACAATCATATCTTCTCGTCCAAGGCTATGCAGCGGCTTTGCGAGCTGATTCCAATGCTGTTGAGCTGCCTGCATTGCTGTTTCATCCAATGGCTGTATTTGCATACAACATTCGGAAAGTGTCATTTTGATTCCTCCTCTTTCTTTTGATAAAGTGCTGCAACTTCCTGCAACTGTTCTTGAAATTGTTTTCGTAGTGATTCCGGAGAAATTAGTTCCACATAACTGCCATATCGCATCAGCCAACGGAAAAAACTATCACTAATTCCAACTGTTACCCGAATAACGGTTTCTTCTGACGTTGTTTCGCCGGGGATGATATGCAGATACAAGCCGAATTTTTCTTTCATCTCTCCGGTTAAAAAAGATTTGATGCGGAGTGTGACGGTTTCATAATATTTTGGGTCGAAGATGTCTAAAATCGCCCCCTTTGGTTTCGGCAGCTTTGGCATTTCAGATACGGTTTCTCCCGGCTGAATTTGTTTCATACGGTCAATTCGATAAGTACGAGGTTCTTTTGTTTCTGCATGGATGCATTTCAGATAGAATCGGTCTTCAAAAAATACAACCTGACAGGGAATCATATTTCGTTTCTTATAGTAGTATTTCATCCCGTCTTTTTCTTGTTTGCCATATTCAAAGTCGATTTTCTGACGATTTGCAATAATTAAGTGAATCTGCTCTAAATTTTCGAGCAGGTTTAAACCGGGCGGTGTTAAATCATTGGTTTGAATCCGGCTGATGAGCTTTCGAACATCCGATTCCGAACAGAGCCGTTCAAATTTCTTGATGAGGTGCTGCTTCTGGTCGACAGAAAGATATTTGTTGATAGAAACAGAGTCCACCAAAAACCGAATCTCATTGAAGGTAAAGCCTTCTGTTTCCATTTGATAGAGATACGTATTGTGTGCTCCTCTTTGGATGGTAATTGGATAACCCATCGTGGTCAGTCGCTCAATATCTCTGCGAATGGTCAAGGGGGAAACAGATTGCATATTATAATTGCGGTCTAAGTGGGATTGAATTTGTTTGATGCTAACGGTTCGGGTTTCATCTGTATTTCTGCGAAGATATTCTAAGATATGAATAATGCGTTCATGTTCCATGATTTATACCCCTTTTGCAATCTCAGACACGCTGCAAACCGTCAATACAGAGTCCTGCACGGTAAAGCGAATCTCCAAATCTGCAAAATAAAATCCATATACACGCTCTGGGTCATGCTGATAAGACGGGCGAGGGTCTTGCGATAAGATTTCACAGATGGCAGTCTGAAGCGATTGTGGAATTTTTGCCAGCCATTTTTCCGGAAAAACAACCTCCAATGCATAATCTGCAACCTGCACGGCAAATCCGCCGGTTGCCTCTGGGTGGCTGTCGATATGCGGTAAATAGGGCTTGATGTCATAGATAGGCGTTCCGTTCATCAAATCTGCCCCATTGACATAGAGAATCGGGGCGTTTGGTTCGTCCCACGAAATTTGATCCAGTGTTACCACAGAAAGCCCGATAGGATTGGGGCGAAATGGCGAACGAGTTGCAAAAACGCCCATTCTCTGATTTCCGCCCAGCCGAGGCGGTCGAACCGTTGGCGACCACGTTTTTCGGATTGCATCGGAGAACTCCCAAATCAGCCACAAATGAGAATAGGCATCCAGTCCCCGAAAGGCATCTGGATTGCGGTATTCCGGTTCAAAGATAATCTTAGACGGAAACGAAGAAACCAGACCGCTTTGTCTTGGAATGCCAAATTTTGTTTGAAATGCGTTTTCAATATGTGCAATCGGATGCAACGGTTTCACAACCTTTCTGTGATTGGTATGATTCTTATTATAGCATATTTCACAGGAAATCGTCAAGTTGTATTCTCATGACACAAAAACGCCCCTCTCATGATTCTGTGAGAGGGACGTTTTATTGCAATACAATCGAAAAAAGCAGCCGTTTCCTGAGATGATCAGCTTCAGAAAACGGCTTTTTCCACAATATTAGTAGGTTGGAAAAAATAAAAAAATTTTCATCCGGTACATCCGGATTGAATAACCCTATTTTATCATACTTTTTCCTGCTCTGTCAATCTGATTATTTGTCGAATTTTGTCGTTTTTTGTCGATGCTGGCAAAATAAATGTTTTCAAAACTAGGAAACAGAAAATCGCACTGGAAAGAATATATCCTTCCAGTGCGATGAAAACAATGATTTCAAAATTTATGGACAGCGATTATTTCAGTTCTTTTCCGCACTTCTTGCAGAACTTTACACCATCTTCATGCTTTGCACCACAATACGGGCAGAATGATGGCTTCAAATTGTCTGAATTCTGAAGGCTAACCATTGCTTTGCTGCGGTGAACCAGTACAATTGCCAGTCCGGCAGAGCATGCCAGCAACAATACAATGCAACCAATTAGAATCAACAGCAGATTGTCAGAAATAAAATGAGAATTTTGCTTGTGATTGGCTGGTACAATTGCTTGTGTTGTTGTCGTAGTTGTCTCTGTCGTTGTTGGTACGGTCGTAGTAGAAACTGTAGTTGCAGTTGTAGAAGTAACTGTTGTGGTCGTGGTCGTTGTGGTGGTTGTAGTAGTTGTTGTTGTAACGACTGTTGTCGGGGCTTCCGTTGGTGGATCGGTTTCCGGCTCTGGTTCTGGTTCTTGTCCAACTGGTACTAAGTAAGAAACATCCACCCATCCATAATAAATTGCATCTGGCGAATGTTCCTCCTCGCTAAAGCAACAATACCAAGTAATACCCATAGAAGAATATGCAACCTTTGCATAAACAACTTGCCCTGCATAAAGGCTGGATTCTATTTCCTGTGCACCCCCATCCATAACATACCTACCATTATACCCCATAACGCCATCACTCGTCACTCGATAATAACCAGTGACAAACCATTCTCCTGGGCTCAATGCATCCGCATCCGCTGGAATTGCAACGCTGTACAACCCCAATAAAATCGCCAGTAAAAAACATCCTATTCGACTAATTGTCTTTTTCATCTCAATTTCCTCCTATCATAATTACAAAAAATATTGCAAACAAACACCGCCCAGATAAGAAGCTGCATTTAAAATCAGGGAAAATAGATAAGGATTTTGCTTTCCAATTAAACATTTGCGATAAATCAACGCCTCTGAAAGCCAAACCGCAAACTCCAATCCACCAACCCAAAGCCATCGCCATGCAATGGTTGCTCCATGCAGCCAAAAATCTAGATACACAACAACTGGATTCGTCAGAATGTTGACGAGTATCACCAGTAGAAAATCATGACGGTTTCGCTGTGGGAAACAAGCTGCTGCAAGCAGTTCCAGAACTTCTGTCAACAGCAAGGAACGAAGCAGCCCTTTTATAAGTTGCTGGGCAATCCACGCCTCTATCATCTGATATTCCTCTTCTTTGCATTTCGCAGCATTGGTGCATAGAGAATTACCAGAGAAAGCACTGCCAGCAGGCAATAAATCCACGGCTTTGCAAAATCATTGATATTGCAGAAATACGATGGAACAAGTCCTACGAATAATGCAAAGGTCAATGCTCCGAACGCCATGCCTTTCGCATGTGGGAACTGCATACCCAACAGGGAAAGCGTAATTGGCATGGTCATATTAAAGAGAAATACTGCAAGCAATCCGCAGATGGCAAATTGATTTGCTCCCAAGAATAACAGTGCACAGGCGGTCAAAGAACCAATGATGGTTGGACGAATCCCGAACCGGTCAGCAAGAATTCCACCGCCATCCTTTCCCAACACAATTGCAAGCGTCAGGAACAGTGCAAGCCAATTCTTTGCCCATGGAAAATGCATCACACTTCCGGCAAAAGAACGAAGCACAACAACAAAGATACAGCAGAATGCCATGAGAAGCGACCAGCTGCCTTGCATCGATTTCATGGAAAATTCCTGTTTTGGTAAGTTTCGTTCTTCTGAATTTCGGCAGAAAATCAGTTGAATCAGAAACGCCATACTCAAAACCACAATCATTGGAACAATCCAGTTCATGCCGTTTCCAGAAATCCATTTTCCTCCGAATACGCCAAATGCTCCGGTTGCAACGAAAATACCAACTGGTTGACAAGCATTTTCTTTCCATTCCATTGCAGCACGTCCACCGCCAACATGAAAACAAGCGTTTCCGATGCCCAGTAAGAGTACAATTAAGAGCAATGGAAATCCGAACAATGCACCACAATAAGCGACTAGCAAGAACAGCAATCCAACTGCAATGAGGTTCATATTTCGCTGTAACCAGTCGCCAAAAATACCAACTGGTAATTGTCCGGCAAAGGCAATGAAATTATAGAGCATGGTATAAAGCAGCCAGTTGCTCAAGCTGGTAAGTCGACAAGCCGGAAATACCAGTTGCATCATCAGATAGATACAGCAAAAATCTACTAGACAATGCAAAATGGTTGCATAAGAAACCGCAAGAAATTGCTGTTTCTTACGAAAAAGTTGTAACACTCTATCATCTCCTTTATTTATAAATGGAATATTCTTATTATAAGCTATGTTTTTCTATTGTCAAGCAGTGCACTGTTTTCTTTTTTATTATATAGAACGTACCGGACAACTGTGTGTCTGTATAAAAATAATTTACGTTTTTATAAAAATATTTCTGAAATTGTTTTATTGCTCTCAAAGATCGAAAACACTGCATGGCAGATCGTTCGCACCTACCATGCAGTGTTAAAAACTATTTTAGTTGCTTCCGTAGGTGAGCAGGTTGCAATTGTAATAGTTCCAGTGGTCATCTTCATGATCAACAGAGAAAAGTTCGCCATCATAAGCCATAAAATTATCCCAGACTGTCGCAGAACAATCCCAAGCATTCAAGAAATACATCTTCTTACCAAGTGCATTTGTTGCAGTATCCATATAAACTTGATTGCCATATACCGAGGCATTTTGTCCCCAGCCATCTACAACATTATTCTGTTCAAATGCACGCTGGATTGCTGTGCAACCGTTTCTGTAACCGACATTGTTTCGAATGATGCAATCATTGCCTTTGATGTTGATAAAACTTTTGGCGTAATTTTCACCGCTCATTCCAGTGCCGTCAAAGGTACAGTTTTCTACAGTTGTTCCAATGGTATATTCTTTGATGTCGACGTGTTCCGCTGCAACGTTTGGCCCTAGCTTGCAATTTCTGATTGTATTATAGTGGCATTCATGGCCGTATTCCGTGGTACTTTCTGCACTGCCAACATAAATTGCTTCCCCGTATCCCGGAGAAACAACCCCCGTATCATGAACATTACAACTTTCAATCAGGCAATTGGAACTATTATCTCTCAAATGAATGCCCTCTGAACCAATGTGATATACTTCACAGTTCTTAATTTTTGTGTGATTGGAATTGTCAATCATGATGCCTTTTTGTGCATTTGTGACTTTTAAATCCTTGATTTCCCACCAGTCGCCCGATATGGATAGGACATAATTTTCAGCAGTAGAAGAGCCGGAAAGAATCGCTGGTTGGTCTGGGTTTTCAGAACGAAGAATAATCGGCTTTTCTTCTGTCCCATCTGCTGTACCAGTGAACATATAGCCCTTTGGTGTATCGCCACTGTAGACATATTCCCCTTCTGCGAGGATAATTTCATCGCCTGCTTTTGCATTTTCAAGGGCTGCTTTCAGTTCTTCTGTATTCTTCACATAGACTTGATTCGTTGGGAATTCAATAGAAGTCAACTTTTGTTTCATCCTACAAAGATCCAGTACATTCAATGTATCATCCTCGCAGAAATCAGCAGCTTTCCAGTCAGCAAGGTTTGTATCAGGAACAGTCAACAACCATTTCTGCAAAAGGACAACATCAGCAACATCAAATACCCCATCTGCGTTGGCATCGCCCTGCACGGAAGATTTGTGAGAAATATCCTCAAGGTTGCCCCAGCCATCTTCCGGATACGTTTCATTTTGTGCTGTGTCGCCAGCTTCATGAAATGGTGTAATTTTTACAGAATCGATTTCAAAATCAGAAGTTTCAAAATCTGGCGTTCCAGCCCAGCTGTTCGGAAACCATAATCCAAGCCATAATCTGCCGGCATTGGTTGGAATATATTCTTTTGATGTATAGACAAGCACATCATCAAAATAGAATTCCACTCTTGCTTCTTCATTTTCATCCCCCGTATGCCAGTCAAACCGATATTTGTGAAAGGCTCCGTCTGCTTGATTGACACCGATGTCTGTATACCCTGTTCGATATTCGCCTTCATTTTCACCAATCCAAGTGTTACACAATGCGTACTGGTAACTTTGATTTGTTTTTTCAGCATTTGGTCTGCCAGGCATTTCAATGTCAATTTCATGGTTGGTGATTGCACCTGTATCCCAATCTTCTTCGTATTCAAATGTCCAGATTGCAGAACAAGCACCGAGTTCCGGAGAAACTTTTGCCACTACCTCATAACTTCCCGATGCATAATAATCTTTCGTTGCGATTGCTGCACCTGTTCTTTTTCCGTCTGCACGTTGAGAACCATCTTTATTGACACCTTTTAAGTCCCCTTGATACAGATTCCCATTTCCGGTTAAGACTAGTTTTCCATTCTGAACAGAAACATTCTGCGGAATTACACCGCCATTATAGTCCACTTTTTCGCCGTTCTCTGTAACTTTTCCGCCCCAGTTCTTATATGCAACCAGCCACTTATCAGGGTCTAGTGTTCCGCTTGAAAAATCATCATAAAATTCATCTGTTGTTTGCTCTGCCGCAGAAGCAGAAATTTTATTCGTTGCTGAATAAAAAGCAGTTGATGTGCATACAATTGCAAATGCTGATAAAATCGATAGAACTTTTTTCATCCGTTTATCTCCTATTTTAAAAAATATCATTTTCAATTTGATAAAGTGAGAATTCAAAATGCTTTATGCATAATTATCACGCAATTGCAACATTCCATCATTGTCTAACAGTATGCGTTTCATTGCTGGTTTTGCCTGCAATAGATTGGAAAGATCTGTATCAACGTTTGTATTTTCTATCGGCGTATGCGGTACAGAAAATACAAAATTTTCGGATTCTCGCAATACTTCTCTTTTTAGCACACCGTTTCCTTTTGCTGCTATTTCGTCTATCATTTCAAGGCATACACAAGATAAACCACGATACAAATCACTTGTATCAAATCGACCTTTTACATTGGAATCAATATCGAACGATTGTAAATCCTCCGCAAACCAAACCTTTTGATTTTCCCAAAACAACATTCTGTCTCCATAGGAGAAGAAGTTGCCACGTTTTAGCTGTGAGAATGGCGTGTGTCCATGAATGATACAAGCATTTGCAGCTTGCAGGCTTTTTTCAGAGGGCCAAACATGATAATGAGATCTTTGCGAGTATAGACCATTTCTCGACCATACAACTTGTCGAAGTGGGGCATCATAACCTGCTACTGTTTCATCTAATGCATAGGCATATACAGGCTTATCAGTGGACTGGATATCTTTGTTTATCAAATCAAAAGCTTTATCTACCATTCCAGCATGAGCTAGATAATAATTCATGACAGTTCCTCTGATTACAATGATATCCGGCATATTTTTTAGCTCAAAAATTGGATATAATTCCCGTTCATGATTTCCACGAATCAAATGGAATCCCGGAACAGCGTAGTCTTCCTGATAGTATTTTGCAATATCATGCAAAAGTGCATAGACATTACCGCCACAATTATAATCCCCTAGAAAATACACATGATCGATTTGTGGATTGAATTGAATCTTATCCATTAGTAGTCGTAATGTGGTAGATTCTCCGTGCGTGTCCCCAACCACAAAATGCAATCCGCCTGGATATCGATTGCGAATGGATTGAATGTTGTCATCTGGGATCTGTATGATTTTTTCTTCATACTTTTTTGGGCTATTTTCTTTGTGTCCCTCAAATGGCATTCCCAATAGTTTTAATGTTCGATGATCCATCTTTCCGCCAAAATACTTGTCTAAGACCTGTTGAAATACGCTTTCTTTGGAAGATGCTAATGCAAATAAGGTCATGGAAGATTTTAGCCTTAAATCATCCGGTTTTCCCATGACTTTGCTTGCATCATTGCATTCGATTTCAAGAAGTGCAGAAGAGATTTCTAATAAATTTGAGCCAAGATAGGCATCATTCAAAAAATCTTTTGCTTCTTCTAAGTCTGTAATACCATAGTAACTTGAAGTGGAACTTTTTCCCAGTCCCTTTAATTGTGGGAAAATATACCACATCCAGTGACTTGCTTTTCTTCCATTTTTCATTTCAGATAATGCCGTTGAATAATAGGATCGATGTGCTAGAACAAACTTTGATAAATCATATTTCATGGAAATTCCTCCTCACCTGCATTTATCACGCTCTTTTAAGCGGATGATGTTGTTGATATGGATGAAAATCGTCTACTTTGTTTTTATTATACTATAAATTTTGGTAAAATGCAAGTATTCGGACGTACAAAAAAGGAGCGATCGAAATCGCTCCCTCTCTTGATTTCATGATTGTAAGAGCTCCAAGACCAGTTCATATGGGAAAAAGTCATCTATTTTCCAAATCCATGTTCCATAATTTTGAATGGTGACAGTTCCAGATAATCCACTAGCTGCGTTGATTCTGCTTCCATTTGCACCTCGATTAAAACAAGATCCATTCTCGTAATAATAAACATCGTCTTCGATTTTGGTAACAGGCAATTCAAATTCGCCACCGATTCCATCGGAAACCTCTCCAATGACTTTAAAATAGCCAGAGCCGTCATAGGCTGTATGATAGCTCATTTTATAAGAATAGACATGTCCATCTTTTTCGATGCTTCCATAATAAGTATCAATGTAACTATTTGTGTCAGTGGAAATGTCTGTGGAATTTGACTGATACGCTGGAATATCGAATTCTGCAACTGTTTTATAGTTTACGCTAATGACACCTTTCATTGTTGTTTTATCTACATAGGCGAAAAGCGGATATGCTCCGGCAATCTGTTCTCGAGAATATACTTGTCGATTGGTATTGATTGGGCAAGACCATCTGGTTTCATTGGAAGCAGAATATTCCGATGAACAATATGGTTCTAATCCATCCAGCCAAGAATCCAATTCCCCATCATGTTCTCTCAAGTAACGATTGACAACCGCTAAGAAATAGGAATCTGGAATGTTACTGGAAACAGATTGTTCCGTGGTTTCCTCTGTTTGTTGCGTTGCCTGTCCAACTGCTTCTTTCGGAAGTGTGAATTCCTGTGTGCTTTCATCATAGCTGAGTTCGTATTCTAACCAATCATAACCACCACTTGAAAGAGCTGTTTTTGCCACTGCAAAGCAAGTTCCATCTTTTTGGTAGAAGTCTGTAATCGTTCCAGAGATAGACAATTCAAAACAGTTTCCATCTTTTACACCGTATAGATACAACTGACTGCTAGAACCACCAGCGGTAGAATCATATGCAAAGAATCCTTTTCCTTTATGGAAAACAGAGCGTGCAATTCTGCACATTGGGTTATTGTTACGTTGTAATTCTGTAATTTCCCCAACGGAATTGATATAGTATACACCCTGAATATTATCTGAAACGTAATAATCTGACATATTGTTTGTTCCGATAATTGCAAACGCTTCTTTCTTTCCATCGCCATCATAATCCGCATATTCCCATGCACAAATGGTTCCTTTTTCTTCCACCAAATCATGCAGTTCCGATTCGCTCTTTTCTACGGCTGTTATCGTTTGGTTTTCCAGTTCTTTTAATTCGATAACGCCCCACTTTCCATCTTTCTTGACCCAAGCAAGATGGTTGTGGACAGGGCGAACATCTTCAAATGTACCGCAAGGAATCACTTCATTTCCGGATGTGTCATAATATCCGCATTTTCCATCTATTTTTACTGGGATATAATCGGATGCCAAGAATGGATAGTTGGCACTCGTGCCTTTTCCCTTATCCCAGCCACCATAGAGCACTTTGGAAGCAAACGGCTCACATATAAAATCAATGATTTGCGTTCCATTTTGATCAAAATAGCCCCACTTTCCATCCTTTTTCAGAGCAGTTACACCACCGCTGAAATTCATACAGCCATCTTCATATTCGCATGGAACAATCAGCTTTCCATCTTTTGCAATGCCGTATTTTGGAGATGTTTCATTGAAAAATGTGATATCTCGTGAAATTGCATAGCTGTTGTTGTCTTCATCATATTCCCCAAGAATATCTGTTCTATAGTCTTCGACCAACGTTCCAATGCTTTTACTATAAACATTTGCTCGATCAGGAGGTGCAGTAATACAGTAAACCTGATTGGATGTTTCATCATAAATATATTTATTTGTAATATTCCCTCTTCCCCATACGGTATCTGTTGAAATGTTTAATTCTCCATCATCCGGCGTAACCAATGTATCTTTGATGGTATCCGAATTTTCAACACGAGGGTCACTGACTGCGATTTCATACACACTGTCATAGAAGTAATCCTCGTATTCTGGGTTGGCAATGTAAGAACCATCATACTGAATGATGCCATATTTTCCATTCTGCTTGATGATGGAACACTGGTCATAGGCGATATTATTTCCATACTCATCCGAAACAAGGATGTCTTCTGCTTCTATGGTTGGTTCTACTTTCCATTCAGCACGCTTTTCCAATCTTGTCCAGTCTGGAAGATCGTTGACACTATTATTTCTTATTTCAACATCTTTCCATGTATAAGGACAATAATCCCATCTGCTGACGGTCACGTCATAGGTTCCCTCTGGCAAAAACAGTTCAAAATGTCCGTCTGCATCGGTGGTGGTTGTATAAGATTCTCCATTTACCTTGACAGCAGTAACATCTGCGTAGACGATTTTTTTATTTTCATCGTCTTTATCGACAACAAGGTTTAGAATACCGCCATTTTGTGGTTCTGTGGCTGCGGTTTCTTCACCATCAGATTCCCAATTCAAAGCTCTTTCTACAGCGGATTCTGCATTTACAATGTTCAAATCCCATGAATCATCTCGATTGGTATTGCAAACAATATCTTTCACTTCTGCACCTGTCAAAGAACTGTTTGCTGACCAAACCATCGCAGCAACACCGGAAACATGAGGAGCAGCCATAGAAGTGCCACACATATAATCATATACATTTTTAGGCTGGAGAGAAAATATCTTATTATCTGTAGAGTCACCATTTCCACCCGGTGCATAAATATCTACGCCACGATTTCCAGCACCAGAAGCTGCACCATTAGAATAGTCGCATCTTTCTCGATTTTTATCAACCGCTCCTACTACAATAATTCTGTCATATACATCTGGGAAATCAGACTTTTCAATTGCCGTTAAATACGACATATATTTTGTATCTAGATCTTTAGCATGAATAATTGTTCCTTTATCCCATAATAGTTTAAATACTGCTTTATCTGTTTTAGGATTAGTTATATTACAGCCAATACCAAGTTCCTCAACTTTTGCTAGAATTTTACTATTTTGGTCATAGGAAATATCGTCATTTTTATCATATTTAATTCTTGTGTAATTTTCATTAGAAGAATTACCAGCTGACTGTATAATGCAAAAATCATATCCAATATCAAGTAGCTTTTGCAAAAAATCTCCAATAGTTTTTGCATAATGTGTCATACATTCCTGTGCTCCAATTTCATTATATGCAGTTGCAAGTACACCATAATCCTCATAACTAAAAGAACAGTTAACTACTTTTACATTTCGCAAAATCAATTCGGATAAACTGTATTTGTCTGATATGACAGATCTTAAATTCTTAGTGTTGTCTATGCCTCTGTAGGAAACACCATATAAATGACCATCTGCAAAAGGATAAACACCACAGATACCAGCTTCATTGTCTGACTTTGCTGCCATAATTCCTGCTACATGTGTACCATGCTTTTTATCATCTTCACTGATGTTTTGATTATAGAACGTTTCTGCAAAGCCGAGATCTTCATGATTATCATCAAATCCCACATCAATCAAACCGATTCGTAAATCTTGATTGACTTGATCAGAATGCTCTTTTAACAGTTCCCACGCTGCTGGAGCTTGAATCATCTCAAAGCCCCAGCTTTTTCCTGCACAGTCAGTACTGTTCGATAAGTCCCCTGCCCATTCCTTGCCGTATTGGAAGCTTTCACTGGATGATTCTACATCGGACGGCTCTGCATCGAAAATATAGTTGATATCCGCACTTGCAACAATGTCTTCTGCCTTCAAATCTTCGGATAGCTGTTCCAACTCTTCGAGGGAATAGACATTGCTGAGTTGCAGTTGATAGTCGCCGGTCTGTTCAATCCGTCCGACAATCTCAGCATCATATTTTTTTGCAAGCTTCTCTACTGCCCTTTTCTTTACGCCGTCTTCTGTAACCAATAAAATTTCGTTATCTGTATACATCGTCAGGTCATCTGTCGCAACGTGCTCTTCCTGGATTTCCTGATAGTAACATTCACCAATATGGTCTTCATCAAACTTTGACGTTTTGGAAAACCATTTCTGATACACGCCAACAGATGCTACTACCACCAGCAAGGCAATCGTTCCTGCCAATATTTTTTTCATTTCCGAGTTTTTCGCATCACGCATTTGCAATCACTCCTATCCATTAATCAAAGTTTTGAAACCAATAATAGTCGTATTTTGGCTTATCCGTTCCAAACTCAAGCGGATATTTTTTGAATCCGAAATTTCTGAGATTTCTAATTGCAGGTTCGTTATCTGGGTTTACCTTTGCAAAAATGTTTTTGTTTTTTGCAATGTGGTTTGCCAGGGAGAGGAACAAGTTTTGGAATTCCAATCCACGATAAGATTCTTCTACAAAAATCGCATCAATCATACAAGCATCCATAACTTTGATGCGTGGATCTATATTTTTCACGTGCTCTAGGTTCGTGAAAATCATTGCCACTGCAACCGCTTTGTCATACTGCTCGATTTCCCAGACTGCATCGTGATCAATTGCAGTGGAAATTTCAGATTTCACCATATCAATAATTTTGTCTGCAGAAGAATTGTACAGAGAGAAGAGTGCCTTTACATCTGACTTGTTGCACTTCCGAATGACAAATTCGCTTTCGATATAGTACTTAGAATACGGTTGGAAAGTAGTAGAAAGATTATCGGAATTCATGAGCTTGTAAATGGCATAGTTTGCGGCTAAGTCATTAAACGGCATGTATATCTCGTTATTCTCTTCTATTCTTGGGGACGTTGCTTCCAGTCTCTTCCAATATTTGTAAAAGTTGAAAATGTTATTATAAGTAGACCGGAACGGGAAAATTTCTTGCTCCTGCACATACGGATTGTTCACGATCAATATGAATCTATACTTAAACAGATCATTGATCAGCTGAAAAGAATTGATGCAATTCTTTAAAATCAGAAACATCGTTTCAAAGAAAGTCAGATATGCCACAATTTCATTCGATGAGCCGATATCTGTGAACTTTCGAATTCTTTTCTGGTCGTCAGAGATATAAATATTTCGATATCTCTTATTTCTCAGGGATAACATATTTCTGCAATAAACATCGAGATTGCGGTAAATTTTTTGAATCGATTCACTTTTGTTGAACTTTTCATCAA
>ENA-ORTF01000841-ORTF01000841.1-human-gut-metagenome-genome-assembly--contig:-NODE-841-length-38961-cov-7.505526_pt1 | contig 38961 bp, 32 predicted proteins | sample MGYA00241908_ERZ509180 | MGnify/ENA primary metagenome ERZ509180 (study PRJEB26280, sample SAMEA2338814) | human gut metagenome | biome: human gut; feature: human-associated habitat; material: faeces... | reverse complement strand
GAGCAGGAAGCCCCCACTTCAAAATCGTAAGATTTAAGTGGTGGGAGCATGTCACGACTTAAACATATCTATAATTACTTTTATCAGGAGAATCTCATGAGTGAAAAAGGATTAACCACCATCAATTTAAAAAAAATAAACCGCTCCAAGGTTTACCAATATATATACAAAACACACCAGACTTCCAAAATGCAGATCGTCCAGGATCTTCAGATGGGGCTTTCCACCGTAAGCCAGAACCTGAACCTGCTGGAAAAAGAAGGGCTTATTGACAGAAACGGATATTTTGATTCCACAGGTGGTCGAAAGGCCCAGGCCATCCAGATCGTCTCGGATTTCCGGATTTCCATTGGAATCGGGATCCTGAAAAACATGTTCCATATCACAGCAATCGACTTATATGGAAATGCCTTTTATACAGAAACCATTGCTCTTCCCTATTCCAACACAGAAGAATATTACAGACAGCTGACCGATAAAGTACGAAAATTCATCGCAGAAAATCACTATCCGAATGAAAAGATCCTGGGTATTTCCATTGCCACACAGGGGATCACTTCTCCGGATAATTCCACTGTGATCTACGGAAACATCATGAACAATACCGGAATGAAACTGGAGGATTTTTCCCGGCATCTTCCTTACCCCTGCCATCTGGAACATGATTCCAAATCCGCTGCTTTTCTGGAGCTGTGGAATCACCCGGAGCTTGACAGTGCTGTCGTGTTCCTTCTGAACCGAAACCTGGGCGGTGCCATTATCACCAATCATCAAATTCATCAGGGAAGTTCCATGCACAGCGGAACCCTTGAGCATATGTGCGTCAATCCTGACGGCCCTTTATGTTACTGCGGAAACCATGGCTGTCTGGAAACCTACTGCTCTGCCAACGCTCTGGAACAGTCTGCCGGGATGCCTGTGAAGGAATTTTTCCCGCTGCTCCGCGAAAAAAAATCTCCCCGGCTTGCTGAGCACTGGGAAGATTACCTGAACCATCTGGCATTTGCCATGAAAAACCTGAACCTGATCATCGATGCGCCGATCATCATCAGCGGATATCTGGCACCTTATTTTACGGAAGAAGACATCACTTATCTGCTGGAACACATCAACACAGGCGCACCCTTTACCCTGGATAAAGATCAGATTCTGGTCGGCACCCACGGGCAGTATACACCTGCCATTGGTGCAGCTTTATATTATGTGGAAAAATTTATACAGAGCGTGTGAATACAGGCAGCTTCACCTGAACCGCTCAAAAAAGCATGTCATACACAGCCAGACGGATATAACTTGATCCGCTCTGTCCTAAAGTATGACATGCTTTTTTATTTTACTTATTATTTTTTCAGTTCTTTCAGAAGCTGCCCGATCTTTGACACAAACAGATCAAAGGCCACATTATTCTTACCGCTGTTGATCACAATATCTGCTTTCGCCCGTGTAGACTCCACATACAGATAATGCATCGGTTTTACTGTGGTAAGATACTGATCGATGATTCCGTTTAAATCCCGTCCACGTTCCTCCACATCTCTGGAGATCCGTCTTAAGATCCTCTCATCTGCATCTGCTTCCACATAAACCTTGATATCCAGAAGATCTCGGATACGCGGATCTGCAAGAAGCAGGATTCCCTCTACCAGAATGACCGGTCTTGGTTCGATTTTCAGCACTTTGTCGGAGCGGTTGTGCTGACTGTAATCGTATACCGGACATTGGATGGTTTTGCCCTCCTTGAGTTCTTTGAGATGCTCTACCAGAAGATCGGTTTCCAGTGAATCCGGGTGATCGTAATTCACCTTCACACGTTCTTCAAAAGGAATTCCGTCCTGTCTGCGGTAGTAATTATCATGATAGATCACCACCACATCGTCTCCGAAATGCTTCTTCAGTCTGTTTGTAAATGTAGATTTGCCGGAGCCTGACCCTCCGGCGATCCCGATAATAATACTTTCCATCGTCTCTTTACCTCTTAAGCTAGAATTCTTCCGCTGTGGATCCCGCAGGCTTCCCGAAGAGTTTTTCCGTATAAAGAAGCTTTTTCTTACACAAAAGCTGCCCGGTCGGTGTGCATCTCCTGCATCCGGTTCCGGACAGCTTTTCTGGTTATTTTTTATAAAGCAATCGTTCTGATCAGATCTCAGCCTGCTCCAGAAGTGCCGGGATCTTGGACTCCCATCCAAGTGCCATGATATGTACACCCTGGCAGTATGGCTTGCACTCTTTAATGATACGTGCAGCGATCTCAACACCAGTGATACCAGCTTTTGTTTTCTCTTTGTCTGCTTTCAGCTCCTCGATCATCTCATCCGGAACATGGATGCCGGCTACGTTGTTGTTCATGAACTTAGCCATTCCAGCAGATTTCGGAATGATGATACCAACCTGTACAGGTTTTCCGAACTGTTTTGCTTTTTCCATAAATTTGATGAATTTCTCCGGCTCAAATACAGCCTGTGTCTGGAAGTAGTCTGCACCTGCAGCAACCTTTCTTTCCATCTTTGCAAGCTGAGCGTCAACGGAATCGCTGCATGGAGATACAACGGCACCCTTGGAGAATTTCGGTGGCTCACCAACCAGCTGGTTTCCTCCAAGATCTACACCGGACTCGAGAAGCTGTACTGTATGAAGAAGAGATACAGAATCAAGATCGAATACCGGTTTTGCCTGCGGATGATCACCCATCTTCGTATGGTCACCTGTCAGACAGAGGATGTTCTCAATACCAAGCATAGCAGCACTTAAAAGATCAGACTCCAGTGCGATACGGTTTCTGTCACGGCATGCAAGCTGGAAGATCGGATCCATTCCGGCGTCTTTGAGAACTTTACACATTGCAAGAGATCCAAGACGCATAACCGAAGACTGGTTATCTGTTACATTGACTGCATGAACGCCTTTGAGATAAGTTTTGGCTTCTTCTACCAGTTCATCTACATGGATCCCTTTTGGCGGTCCTACTTCTGCAGAAACTACAAATTCACCACGGTCGAATAATTCTTTCATTTTCATATTATATTTGCTCCAATCATTTAAAATTTGGGGTACGGTCCACCTGCTCTGCTGCATACATTGCGGAATATTTCCGGTGAACCGTATCATAATTTAATTTGGCTTCTTAATAAATCTTTGCTTATTATTTCACTTCATCATCTGTAGCGAAATTATGGATCTGTGTCGGGCATTTCAGTGCGTCAAGGCGTCCGATCTCTTTCAGACGTCTGTAGATGCGCTCCCATCCACACTCCATGTCACTGTCAACTTCGCATTTACCATTCTTGGAACCGCCGCACTGGCCGTTGACAAGACTCTTGGAGCATGCTGTGATCGGGCAGATCCCGCCGGTAAGGTTCAGATAACACTCACCACACTGGTCACATTTATATTCTAACGGTGTTACACCCTGGAAACCAGGTACCGGGTATGTATCGCAGGCTGCGCATACCATCTTGTCTTCCAGATATTCTGCGATGGTCTGTACACCAACACCACAGGAGAATACCAGGACCAGATCCGCTTCCCTGATCTTATCCATGTGTTTCTGAAGACGTAACTGCATATTTTCCGGATTACAGATATAATCCGTTGTCATGATCCCTGTCACATTTCCTTCAGCGGAAAGCTCCTTCTGAAGTTCAACAGCTTCTTTTTCCGGAAAACGAACTTCCTTGCATCCATGGCAGTTGATGATAAAAACTTTCTTTCCGGCTGCCAGTGATACGATAGTTTCTTTTGCTTTTAACTGGGTAATCAACATATCACTTCATCCCCCTTACTGCATTTTTTCCGGCTTTGATACTGTTAATGATCGGAATCTTGGAAGAACAGATATACTGACAGCATCTGCACTCAACACAGTCCATGACATTCATGTCCTTCATGCCCTGCCAGTTCTCTTCTTTCGCATATTTTACGAAATACAGAGGAGAAAGTTCCATCGGACATACGTCCACACAGCGTCCGCACTTGATACATGGCTGCTCTTTGGTCTCATCTGTATCAATGGCGATGATACCGTTGGAGCCCTTCATCATAGGTACCTCCAGAGTGTTCAGAGGGAATCCCATCATAGGTCCGCCCATCTTGACCAGAACATCGTCATCTGTAAATCCACCGCAGTAATCGATCAGCTCTTTTACGCTGGTACCGATCTTGATGATAAAGTTGCCAGGATTCTTAATCTTCTCGCCTGTTACGGTTGCAACACGCTCGATCAGCGGCATACCCTTCTGGATCGCATCGGAGATCGCTTTTACAGTACTGATATTATCTACGATAACGCCAACATCTGCCGGAAGGCCGCCGCTTGGAACCTTTCTGCCCATGACACGCTTGATGAGAGTTTTCTCAGCACCCTGCGGGTATTTGGTTCTTGCAACAAAAACTTCCATATTTCCGATATCGGCAACTTTTTCCTGCATTAATTCGATCGCATCCTGCTTGTTATCCTCGATGACAATGATGCCCTTCTCAGCACCTGTTGTCTTAAGGATCGCTTTCAGACCGAAAATAATATCATCAGCAAACTCAAGGAGAACCTTATGGTCTGCTGTTAAATATGGCTCACACTCACATCCGTTGAGAAGGATGGTATCAACCGGTTTTGCAGGTTTCAGCTTGACACAGGTCGGGAAACCTGCACCACCCATACCAACGATTCCGGCTTCTTTTACGATCTCAATGATCTCATCCGGTGTAAGTTCGTCCAGGGCTTTATGTGGCTGTACGGATTCGTGCAGAGTATTTTTTCCGTCGGATTCGATGACAACTGCCATCACCTCACTGCCTCTTGTACCATGCATACGTGGCTCAACAGCAACTACGGTTCCGCTTACACTAGAATGTACCGGTGCGCTGATAAATCCGGCAGCTTCTCCGATCTTCTGTCCAACCTTTACTGTGTCGCCTACTTCCACGATCGGGTTGGCAGGTGCACCAAGATGCTGGGACATGGAGATCACAACCGTCTTCGGATCCGGGAATTTCTTCAGATCGATATGCTCGCTGAATTCCTTATGCTCTGACGGATGAACGCCACCATAGTATCCATTCAGTCTGTCCTCTCTGATAGACTTCACGTAATCATTGATCACCTTAAAGTTAACCTTGGAGTAATCACGTACCTGTACCGGCTGATTCAGGAACTCTTCCAGACGACCCTGTTTTGCCAGTCTCTGGTAGATCTTCTCCCATGCGCAGTCCTTGTTAGGATCCACTTCACATTTCCCGTTCTTTGCTCCGCCGCACTGTCCATTCACAAGACTCTTGGAACAGTCGACGATAGGACAGACGCCTCCGGTAATGTTCAGATAGCACTGTGCACATGCATCACAGCTCTTTTTGGTAAGTGCCATGCCGTGATGGCCTCTGTAGTTAAGGGTATTACTTGCTGCGATCACCGGCTTACCGGTCAGATCTGCAACAGTCTGGATACCAAGACCACAGGAGATCACAACTACATTCTCTGTACCTTCCGGCAGCAGATCCTGTAATTTTCTTTCTGTGTGCATCTTGTTGCACAGAAAATCGAATTTCGCACTGCCTGTGACGGTTTTTCCCTGCTCCGCAGCAAATTTCAGGAATTCCTCGCAATCCGGTTCGTCAACGGTCTCAAATTCCTTGAAACACTTGTTACAGGCGATTACAAACAGATTGTCCCTGCCGTTCAGCACTGATGCAAGCTCATCACTGCTTTTCAGCTTGTACTTAGTATAGTTTTCCAATTGCTCACCTTCCTTATAAAGATTATATCCTTATGATTATCTGCTCTTATCCGTTCCCTCCTTCTCTGCACTCCCAGGAAAGAAACAATAAAACCAAATAAATAAGTTCTTTGTTATTTGTTCAGCCCTTCGAAAATCCCGGTCCCAAAAAAGGCCGCAGTATTTCCTCTGACCGCTACAATAAATGTACCATAATTTGAACATATTATCCAGTTTTATTAGCTATTTTTATAAATTTATTCTATGATTTCATCCCAATCGTCTATGGATGTACAGATATTTGTACAACTTCTGTTATGCTGCATGCGTTAGTTATATGCAACTTATATAATTTTGTTTATAAAATATCCTTTTTATGCATTGAGCATATTGCACAAGGATTTTATCTTTAACAGGGCAGATCCGAAAGGTGTCTTTTGTCATGGGGTAAGACGCTGTCCGCAATATTCACAGGTGCTCAGACGACCTTTTATTACCTGATTCTTTGCACCGCAGCTGGGGCAGGTAACTGTAATATAGATCTTCTCATTTACGCGTCTGTTCGGTGCAGTGATCATAATATAATTTCCTTCTCTGTCTATCTGGATATTCCGGATATATCCCCCCGCAATAAATTTTTCCAGCTTTTTCACTGCACCTTTTCCCAGTTCCTGCTCAAACTTTTCAAATGAGACAGTATTCTGGGCATAGGATTCAAACCAGCAGGCAATTTCTCCAGCTTTTTTCTTCTTTAATGCTTTTTGAATTTCCCGGAAGGTTGGATACAGAAACAGCAATCCAAGTATGATCTCTGTTGCTGCCATTCCCCAGCGCCCTTCACCAATATACTTCTCCGATGCGCCAATAGCTCCCAGGGAAAAAAGTATAAAAAAGCCACAAAGAACCCATTTCAGTTTCCCAAGTATTCCTGTTTTTTTATTTTTTTCTGTCAAAAAATCGCTCATGTCTATTTCCTCTTTCCTATTATTCAAAATCTTATGCTATATTTGTGAATGCTCCGTCAGCTCACGCCAAACTCCCTCTGTCCGAATATGTTTCTGCATTCTGTGGATCTTCTATTTCAGTGTGGTTACGATCAGTTTACTTTCCAGTGCAGCTGCTATCAGATCCTCTTTGCAGCTGTATCCCGCCTTGGCGATCATTTCCTGAAAATTCCATCTCACCCCAGAAGCAGAACAGTCCATTTTCCTTGCGATCTCGGAATATGACATCCCGTGAATATACAGGCGCAGCATCTCCAGCTGTCTGGGACTGATATCACCGCTTGTGATCCAGTTAAGTTCCACCTCCGGTGCCACATCCGGAAATACATGCTCCCCATTTAACGTTCTGTAGATCACACTCCGTATTTCCTCTTCACCGTGATCCTTATACCATAGACTGTCTGCACATCCGCTCTTTGCTCTTTCCAGCACCTTGGGATCGATCAGCGAAGTAACAACCAATACCTTTGTATATGGATATTTTTCCCTGATGATCTTTCCGGCACTCAGCCCATCATGATTATGAAATGTCTGCACATCCATAAGCACAAGATCAATTGCCGAGTAAGAGCAGATCTTTACAGCTTCACAGGCATCCGAAACTGTCTGGACATGTCGGAATTCCGGTTCCCGCATGATAATACTTTCAAAATACTTCTGCATGATCCTCTGATCTTCTACTATCAGTATCCGTACCATAGACTCCCATCCTTTCTGTCAGTGGCATTTTCAACACCAGACAAAACTCCGGCGAAAAAGAAACCTGCATAATACATTTCTCCGACTCCGCAGCTTTTCTCAGTGCAGACAGACCACCACCTTCTTCTGCATTTTTTTCAGGTGCATCTCCATCATTCGTTATCCGGATGCTGTATTCATTTGCACCTTTTTCTATCTTCACCAGAACTGTACTTCCATGGGCATGTCTGGCACAATTTGTCACACATTCACGGATCGCTCTGTCTGTCAGCAGCCTGTAGGAGGGATGCTGAGGGAAATCCCCGCTGATCTGAACATAAATTCCAAGTTCTTCTGCATGCCTGATCGTATCCGCGCATAATTCTTCCATATTCTCAACAGAAGAATCTGTAAGAATATAGACCAGATGCTTTAATGCAGATAGCTGTTCAGATAATCACGTGGCTGAAGCAGTGCCCATACAGGAGCGACACTGGCGATCAGGATGTATACAAAAATGATGATATGCCAGGTTCCAAGACTTACATACATGGGGAAATTAAGTCCCAGCACAATTGCTGCTACCAGCAGTAAAATTGCGACTGCAGTGTTGACCCATTTGTTGAATTTTGTATATTTAAGGAAAAATCCAAGTGCAACAGCCTCAAATATAAATAACATGGAAGTGGTTGCAACAGCTCCGTTTGCCGCTACCTTTGTAACTGTTCCTGCATCATTTACGGCAAATCCGTTAAAGGTTCCTGCTACAACATCTGCAAATGCGGCAACGACCAGAATACAGAACAGCCAGCAGAATAAAAGAAATAATTTTTTTCCAAGCTTTCCGATATACGCTTCGATGATATATCCGATCGTACGTCCTTTATTCTTTACGGATGCATACATGGATGCAAAATCCTGCACAGCTCCGAAAAATACACCACCGATGAGGATCCATAACAGAACCGGCAGCCAACCGAAAATTGCGGCCTGGATCGGTCCGTTGATGGGACCTGCACCTGCTATGGATGCAAACTGATGTCCAAATACTACATTTGTATCAGCCGGTACATAATCAACTCCGTCCTCCATTTCGTATGCCGGAGTTTTTGCTTTCGGATCAATTCCCCATTTGTTCTGGAGATAACGGCCATACAGAAGATATGCGCCTCCGAGAACTACAATGGCTATGATCATCATTGTTATTCCGTTCATAATATCAACTCTCTTTCCTTTGTATTTTTTATACATGATACAATGACCGTAAAACAGTTATTGCATCAAAAAACGCCCTTGCTATCCTTTCGGATAACAAAGGCGGAATGTTCCGTGGTACCACTTTGTATTATCGTATTTATTGCTAAACGCGACCACTTATTACTGTCATATCAAACAGCCTCTTCTGTAACGTGAAGACTACGTCCCGGCTTACTTAACCTTTCTATTCAGCGGGATGCTCCCAGGTGATATCACAAAATACCTTCTGCCGCTTCTCACCAGCTGCGGCTCTCTGTGATCCGGTCTGCTTCTTGTGATCTGTCCTGTTCCATGCATTTCTCTTTTTTATTTATCTAATGTTTTACTCCTTTTTTTATAAAAATTCAACAAATAATTTATATATATTTTATAAATTTGCATATGTTTTTTTATGCATTTTTTAGGTAAAAGCCAAAACACGGCGTATGTAACGAAGCCAGATCTAATCCCAGCTCTGCTTTACAATCCGTTTCCCGTCACATACGCCGCATTATCCATTATTCAGAAAATGTATATCTTACCATGTATCCTTTTCCGTCACCGGTTACGATCACGACTCCGCCATCGGGATTCTCGATCTTATCAATGATCGGAAATCTTCCTTTTTCTTTTACGAAAGCTTCCGGGCTCTCGATATTTGCTTCAATGATCTCCTGCTGAGAATGACGATCGCCGCCGCAGGGATTAATGGTTTCAATAATGATCTCATATTCCTTCATACCCTTCACCTCTTTCATTTAATGCAGTTTTTCAGTTCTTATACTTACATTTTATCGTAAAAATCCCAATCATGCAAAATGCGTTCTGCACAAATTTTCAGAGGATTTATTGGTATTTTTCACTACATTCAGACTTTTTCTGTTTCCGGATGTTATCTTCCTCAAAGAAGGCTTTTTTATTCTACAAAGTGGATCCTGCTCTCATCAAAACGATCCTGCTGCATTCTGCTCTCTGCTGGGTACCCCAGGGCAAAAAGAGAAAATACCTCCACATTCTCCGGAAGCTTCAGAATATCATGGATCAACGCCATACGATCCTTAAGCGGTGCAATTCCGATCCACACGCCGCCAAGTCCCAGTGCATCCGTTTCCAGCCAGATATTCTCCTGTGCGATAGACATATCGATCTGTGCCATATCCTGAACAGGCAATCCCTCTTTCCGATATACCGGAACGATCACAACCGGTGCACCTGCTGCACATCCGGAATAGGGAGTGGCTTTGGAAAGCTCCAGGATCTTCTCCTTATCTGTCACAACATAAAATTCCCACGGCTGCTGATTACATGCGCTTGGCGCCTGCATACCTGCTTTCAGGATCTGAAGGAGTTTTTCCTTCTCTACGGGTTTATCTTCATATTTACGGATACTTACTCTGTGAAAAATATTCTCCATGCTATTTTCTCCTCGTCATACTCATATCACTTGTTACAGTTCATACTCATCATACAGCTTCTGACGCCATTTTACATCCGTCATCACACGCTGCACTTCATTCGACCGTCCATCCAAAAACAAACGATTGATCACTCCCACCGGTATATACAAATTATACCACATCATCCAAACATAAAAACCCCATAAAACGTATTTTTACAAACTCTACAGGAACTTAAAATGGAAAACGCTCCAGAATACGAAGCTTTCAGAATGTCCATACAGACAAGAATCCTATAAGATATAATAACCATACCACACATCAATAAACAAATCACTCAAAACTGTTCCAAAAATTCTCCCATAATCTGACACCGCCACCATCTGAAAACTCCCGGACAGCCAAACATCCGGGAGTTTTTCTTATATCACTTATAAACTTCAGAAATTATTTCTCCTGCACATTGATGATAACCTTCATGGTTGTCTCGCGGTTCTCATCAATATACTGATAAGCCTTCAGATAATCTGCGAACTTAAATGTCTTTGAGATCAGCGGCTTTAAATGAACCTTCCCCGCATTTACAAGATCAATGGCATCTACATAATCATCATGACGGTACATCATAGTACTCTTGATATCCAGCTCGTGGTCATTGGCAACAGCAAGGTCAACGGTTGCCATATCCGCAAATACCGCTACCAGTACGATCACGCTGCCTTTTCTCGCATACTGGATGGCCTGTCCCATGGTGATGTTATTTCCGGCACAGTCATAGATCACATCTGCCTTATCCGGACCAAACGCCTCTACCAGTGCCTCTCCGAAATTTTTCTCCTTTGTGTTTACACAGATATCAATGCCGCACTCTTTTGCTTTTGCAAGACGAAGGTCACTGACATCCGTGATCATAACCCTGGCTGCCCCCATTCCTTTGGCTGTCTGCGCAACAAGATTTCCGATGGGACCTGCACCGATCACTGTGATGTTCATCCCTTTTACATCGCCCATCTGCTTCACTGCATGGACTGCAACTGCCAGCGGCTCGATCATTGCACCTTCCTCGTAAGACATCTCCTCCGGGATCGGTGTTACCTTAGATGCATCTACTGCAAAGAATTCAGAAGCTGTTCCTGTTGTCTGGAAGCCCATAACCTTCAGTTCCTCGCAGAGATTATATTTTCCATGGCGGCATGGATAACAGTGTCCGCAGTATACCTGAGGCTCGATGGTTACTTTCTGGCCAACCTTAAAACCTGTCACATTCTTTCCAAGTCCCGTGATCTCACCGGATACTTCGTGTCCCTGTGTTACCGGATATTTTGTAAAAGGATGCTTGCCGTGATATACATGGATATCTGATCCGCAGATACCAATGTTCATGATCTTAACCAGAACCTGGTCATCTCCCACTTCCGGAACTGGAACCTCTCTGAAAATAATCTCTCCTGGATTTGTCATTACCTGCTGAAGCATCTTATTCTCCTCCTTTAATTTCTTTCTATTGCATATCATCTTTTATTAATTATTTTATTAAAGTAATTACATTATTATTCTTTTCTCCTGATCTGTCAAGATAGTTTTCTATGATTCTGCTTATTGAACAAGTTTGCAGCTTTGTTTTTATGCACATTCCATAATTATCGGTAAACGGAATAGTCAAGCGAATATTCGCAATCCGCTTCGCTACTTGCTCATGACCGAATAACTCCTTCGCGGTTTATCGGTTAAAAAACAAAGCCTGCGGATTCAGCATTTCTGTAATCATATGCTGAATCCACAGGCTCCTTATACGCTTTAATAAATAATTTTATAGAAGTATGATATTCCTCTCCGGCAGGTTTGTAAAGGCTTTTATCAATACCAGCGTGTCATCGGCAGATCATTATTCACACCCTTGGTCATAAGAATCTGGTGAAGATCGATAATTCCGTTGTGGAAGGTTGCCGCACATGCTGACAGGTACAAATCCCACATACGCAGGAACTCTTCGTCAAACATAGTCTTTTCTTTTTCAATATTGTCCCGGAAATTCTTCTCCCAGTGAAGCAATGTCTTATTGTAATGCAGACGGAGATTTTCGATATCCAGGGTATGGAAATTGTCCTCTGCCATATGGTTCAGGATCTCACGTAAGCTCGGAACAGTTCCGCCCGGGAAAATATATTTCTTGACCCACGGGTCACCCGGATGCTCCTTCAGAGCACTGATAAAGTGAAGCAGAAACAGTCCGCCCGGCTTCAGAACCTTTTCCACACAATCAAGAAACAGCTGATAATTATCACGTCCAACATGCTCCAGCATACCGACACTGACAACACGGTCAAACTGATACTCCTTCTTCGGCAGATCACGGTAATCCATCAGCTCTACCGTAAGATAATCTTCCAGCCCCTGATCCTTAATCCGTCTCTGAAATTCTGCATACTGTTCATGACTTAAGGTGATACCGGTACCATGAACCTTATATTTCTTAGCTGCCTCGATCAGCAGAAAACCCCAGCCGCAGCCGATATCCAAAAGACTCATACCCTCTTCCAGATGTAATTTTTTAAGGATATAATCAACTTTATTTACCTGTGCCTGATACAACGTATCATCCTCATGGATAAAATACCCGCAGGAATAACTCATAGTCTCATCCAGCCAAAGTTTATAAAAGTCATTTCCAATATCATAATGGCTGGTCACTTCCTTTTCCTGGTTCTTCTTTGATGTTGAACTGAACATGATCTTTTTCAGAGCAGATTCATTGGTAGAAAATTTCCCCATCTGACCTAGAAAATGATCCAGCGCTTCATAAAGATTTCCCTCGATATCCAGATCCCCACGCATATACGCCTCACCCAGTGCAAGGGATGTGCTCTTCATCAGATCCGCCAGAGGAATCGCTTTCTTAAAATTCACCGTAAATGTAGGTTCACCCTCTCCGATGTGATACTCGGAATTCTTGAACTTTACCAGAAATGGATAATCTGTAAAGCGTTCAAGGAACTGCACCATTGCTTTCTCTTCCGTCTTCTCCTGTAATGTCTCAAACATAATAGTCTACCTCCTTTAACACAGCACTATGATACACCCAGAGGAAGGCTTTATGTCAAGGGAGATATACAACAAAATTTTATCAATAAAATGAGAATATTTGGTAAAACTCTTCCTTATAATTATTTATAGTTATCCAAATTAACTTGATATTTAAAGTCCACATTTAACCCAGGCCTCAAAAGCACTGACATTTTCAAAACATAATCGTTAATTATATATCATTTCCCGGTAATCATCTTTGTATTTTACGCATTTTTTATTGCTTTATATACAATTCAGACTTATAATAAAAGATACAAAAAAAGAGCGAAAACCATATAAAAATCCAACACTGGAGGGAACCTTATGAACGAAGAACTTTTTAATGAAGCATCAAAATCCAACATCCTGTCAAAACAGCTGGTCGATCAACTTCAGGAAAGCATGACCTACAGCAGCATCTCCTTCATCAACTGGACCATCGAAGTCCTCAAGCTCCTGAAAGCCCGCATCGAACGCGGCGACAAGATCAAAGATGAGACCACCGGCGTGATCTACGATCTCTACACCTTCCGCCAATTTGTAGAAACCAACTTCTCCACCTACATCACCGGCCAGGTCTTCAACACCTCCATCCGGTCCCAGAAAATCTACTTCACCCTGGAAGCCTGCCCAGGCGGCTACAACCTCCTCATGGCAGACTCCGGCAACGAAAAAACCTACCGCTGGATCTCCAGCTTAAGCAAACGCTTCTCCCTGGTAGAAATGATCGCCACCGGAATCGTCTACGTCAAAGACAACCGGACCGACACCTACCAGCCATTTATTTCCGAAAACGGCAAATACTGCAAATACAACAAAGACCTGGGAAAACTCACAGAACTCTGATCAAAACGGGGAATCCGCAACCGCAGATTCCCCGTTTTTCTCATCCATCCAGCGCAGCGCTAATGACCCATTCCCCTCTTCAAGCCACAGGGAATCTCAGCCTTTCCTCCCAGCCATCCAGCGCAGCGCCGATGGCTCATTCAACTCCCGTCATACCACAAGGAATCTCAGCCTTTCCTCCCAGCCGTCCAGCGCAGCGCTGACGGCTCATCCAACTCCCGTCATACCACCCCACTAGCAACACTCCCCACGAGATTTAACACGTCTCACGGCCAATGCACAGCCAGTGAGGGGCTTCTTTCCAGACTGACTCTGCAGGAGGGGAGCTGATTCTTAGGTGGCGGAAATCTGCGTTGCTTCAAAAAATCTCGCTGTTTGAGCGGCTTCAGACGCGAGTTCGAGATTTTTTGAAGCGCTTTTAGCAGAATTCCGGCACCTTAGAAGCCAGCCCCCGACGAAGCCCCAGCCTGGAAAGAAGCCCCTCACTGGCGTCCCCTTCCGCCATATAACTACCTCCGTTTAAATCTCCCCAAGAAATCCAAACACCTCCTCATCCTCAAGAAAATGCATCAGCATATAAGCACACATGATCGCAACCCTCTCCTCCTTCAGGATCCTCCTGACCTCATCCCGGTCCGCGATCACAACCTCGATCTCCTCACTATCCTCCTGAGCAGCCTTACTAACCTCACCACTGGCATACCCATAAACCGTAGCACAGGATTCATCCGTCATCCCAATCGTCGTAAAATAAGGCTTCTCAAAAGCCTCCGCAACCTTGATCGGCTCCAGCTTCAACCCGGTCTCCTCAAACATCTCCCGCACAGCACCCTCATGGAAATCCTCCCCAGGCTCCACAAGCCCCGCCGGAAACTCATAAATATACCCGCCGATCGTATACCGATACTGACGGATCAGCACAACCTTATCCCGCTTCTCTCCATAAACACTGTAAATGATCACCCCATCCGGATGATTCTCCCCTGTAGAAAGCTTCATATCCTCCACACTCTTCGCCCTGGAGGCCACAAAATAAGAAACCGGCGTATCATGTACACTGGTCGCATCCACTCCATAAAGATTCACGAACTTATTATCTGTAAGTTTTTTCACACTATTGATCTTACCCATCTGAAAAACTCCTTCCCGAAAATTTTTTCTAAAAACATTTTATCCCATCCAAAACCAAAGGTCAATTTTTTATACTTACACTCCCTTCACAATAGTGCTATAATAAATACCCTGCTATAAAATTTAAATTTACTTATTACATTACCAAACAGCTACTGTAGACAAGAAAGAAGGAAAAAACATTGAAAAATCAGACCAATGCTGCCCAGGCCGAAAACCCTCTGGGAACCGCCCCTGTAGGCAGCCTGATCGCCAAATTCGCCATTCCCGCCATCATCAGCATGCTAGTCAGCGCTCTGTACAATATCGTTGACCAGATCTTTATCGGACAGGGCGTAGGAATGCTTGGAAACGCCGCCACAAACATCGCATTTCCCGTAACCATTATCTCTACTGCTGCTGCATTGCTCCTGGGAATCGGCAGCGCCTCCAATTACAACCTGGAAATGGGCGCAGGAAACGAAAAAAAAGCCAGCTCCATCGCAGGAACCGGACTCTCCTCGCTGATAATCTCCGGTACGATACTCTCTGTCATCGTCCTTCTGTTCCTGAAGCCACTTCTTCATTTTTTCGGCGGAACACCGGACGTCATGCCCTATGCCATTGATTACATGGGGATCACCGCCATTGGACTTCCCTTTTATGTTTTAAGCACAGGCGGCAACCACCTGATCCGAGCAGACAGGAGTCCTACCTATTCCATGACCTGCATCCTGGCCGGTGCCGCCATCAACACCATCCTGGACCCGCTTTTCATCTTTGGATTCGGCTGGGGCATCAAAGGTGCAGCCTGGGCAACCGTGATCGGCCAGATCGTATCCGGACTTCTGATCATCTTTTATTTTTCCAGACTCCGGAAAATGTACCTGGACCACTCCATGCTGATTCCTAAGGCACGCAATCTGTCTGCCATTTTTTCTCTGGGAATGGCATCCTGTATCAATCAGGTTGCCATTGCTGCAGTGCAGATTGTCATGAACAATACACTTCGCCATTACGGAGCACTCTCCGCTTACGGAAGTGATATTCCGATCGCTTGTGCAGGGATCATTTCCAAAGTCAATCAGGTATTTATGGCCATCTGCATCGGAATCTCCCAGGGCTCCCAGCCCATCTGGGGATTTAACTACGGCGCCGAAAAATACAGCCGTGTACGCCAGACATACCGCTATTCCGTAACCTTATGTACTGTGATCGCAACCATATTTTTTATCTGCTTCCAGTTCTTCCCGCATCAGATCGTAGGCATCTTCGGAAACGGCAGCGACCTGTACTTTCATTTTGCAGAAAAATATCTCCGCATCTTCATGCTGATGACCTTTGCCAACGGGATCCAGCCTATGTCCGCCGGCTTTTTTACCTCCATTGGAAAAGCCCGGCTTGGTGTGATCATGTCCCTCACAAGGCAGGTGCTCTTCCTGCTGCCGCTGATCGTCATCTTCCCGGTCTTCTTCGGAATCGATGGCGTCATGTACGCAGGACCAATTGCAGATACCTCTGCATTTGTGCTGGCCGTTGTTTTTGCCAGACGTGAGCTTGGAGTCATGAAAGCTGCAGAACAAAACGCCTGACACAAGAAAGAATCCTGCTTGCAGGATTCTCCGCCTGCGACGGGTCGCTTCAGCGACATTATTCCTCTCCGTCGCAGTGCGATCCTGCCCGGAGGGCTTTTTTATGTTATAGGAACATTACGGAGTAATTTCCTATAACATAAAAAATGCCATGTAATTTACTGCCCATCGGCAATATATTACATGGCATTTCTCACATTCTCAGATATTTATCTGAAACCACCAATTTCTGATCTTTTCTTCATCCTCCGGCAGCTGCTTATGATCAGTCACCCTTCAGTACAACACGGATCTTCTTATAAATTACAAATACGATCAGAGATGTCAGTGCATATTTAAAGATATTAAACGGAGCAATGATCAGCAGTGCAAAGGTAAGCAGTCCGTTTACGGAGCTGTGTACTGCGCTTCCCATCTGGATAAAGGTCTCGATTGGCATTCCAAACGCCTTACCGTAAGCCGGAAGCAGCACAAAGGCATTGACAAAGCATGCAAGGATCGCTGTCAGGACTGTTCCTGCTGCCATACCTGCAACTGCATGTACTCTGCTCTTTTTGTGACGGAAACGGTAGATCAAGCCGGCCGGCACCACATAGGCACATCCAAACAGGAAATTGGCAACATCACCAACACCGGCAGTCATGGTTCCCTTCGTCACAAGATGTACGAGAATCTTCACAAGTTCGATCAGGATACCTGCCACAGGTCCCATAGCGAAGGTTCCTACCATAACCGGTACCTCGGAAAAATCAAGCTGATAAAAAGACGGTGCAAGAAACGGGATCGGAAACTCAAGATTCATTAATACTCCTGCCACAGCACCAAGCATGGCTACCTGCGCGATGGTCCTTGTTCTGCTTCTTTCCACGGCATTTCCTCTCTGTAATATCTGTTCACTCATAACTCTCTCTCCTTCTTCAGAAATATTCAAAGAAAATTTCCACAAGAAATCTTTATGCGAAAAAAATTTCTATTTCTTCACATAAAAAGCCCCGGGAGCTTCTTCCCGGGGCACTGAGCACGTTCTTTAAATACTGCGCGTTCTTCTCTCATCCAGACTTTACTGTCGGTTCCGGAATTTCACCAGATCAGCCGCCAAAGCGGGTCGCGGACTATACCGCCGGTAGGGAATCACACCCTGCCCCGAAGAAATTTTCTTTTTTATGAGTTCATTATAACGCGCTCTTTTTATAATTACAAGGCTTAATTCTGTCACAGAAGCATTCTGCTCCATTTATATAAATCTAAGATCCACTCCTTTATGATCAAACCCAGATTTTCTTTACCGTACTCCAGCTACTGTAAAGAACCTTTTTTCCGACTCTTTTATATGACCGGATGCGGACATAATAGGTCTTTTTGTTTTTCAGTCCTGATATCTTATATCTGGTCGCAGACTGTTTTCCAACTGTGACCGTTTTTCTTTCTTTTGTAAATCTGCTGTCTGCTGCATACTGGATCTGATAGCCGGTTGCCTGTATATTTTTTTTCCAGCTTGCAGTAAAGGATCTGTTTGCTTTTTTCAGTCCTGTCAGCAGAGTTTTTGGAGGCAGGATCTTAAAGGTAAGCGTTTTGTTGATACGACTGTATTTTCCGATTCCTCTGACCTGCACAGTTCCAATTCCGGAATTTTTATTATTTTTGTAATACAGCTTATAAGCACTCGCCCCGATCTTCTTTCCATTTACAGTTACGGTTACTGATGGCCGGATGGTTTTTCCCGTATAAGTGTAAGAGGTTCTGTTTAGCTTAACATTGCTGACAAACTTTTCTGTCTTTTTTATGATCTTGAAATGAATGGTTGCGGTACCTTTATAATAACCGGTACCATAAATGGTTACCGTTGCAACACCCGGATACTGATTATCCTCGTAGTACATATAATAATCTTCGCCGGCTTTCAATCCGGGGATTACGATGGCAGGTGTGAGTTCTTTTCCTGTATATGTCTGATCAGCTATTGGATCCGCAGCCGGTAGTTTTCCGTAAATAGTAAAATATAATGTTTCCGATCCTTTATAATTGCCGATTCCCGTGAGCTCTGCACGAGCTTCACCAGGCTTTTCATTATTAACATAGGTTACCGTATAATCTTTTCCCTGTACCAGTCCGTCAATTACCACTTCCGGTTCCACTTTTTTTCCTTTAAAGGTGGTTTCCAGGTATGTTTCATTATTTTCCGCAAAATAGCACACATACATTCCATTTTCATCTGGCGTAATCTTGAAACTCCGCTCTACTGTACCGCAGAAAATATCTTTTCCCGTGATCTTTACAGTCGCAGTTCCTGCATTGATGTTATTTTCATAAGTTACTTCATAATCGAAGCCCTGCTCAAGTTCCGGTGCGGATTCACTGGATTCTATTTCGGGTTCATGGCTTTTTCCATTATATTCATAGTCTGAAGTGATCTGTTCAAACCATTCATTCTGAAGCGGTATCCGGTTGTCTGCTGACAGCTCCACAAACGTGCAGCCACGGTCCTCTGCGTATTTCTGAAGTGTGGAATCCTTTTTTCCCGCGATCAGTGCTGAATCCCTGAACGCATCATCCGCCCAGACAGTATCTGTGCTCAGTACTCTTATCCTGCACCCGGAAGACAGACGAAGTCCATTTTTCCCAACTGATTTTACAGATGCGGGAATTATAATATCACGGATCCCTGAACTGCTCTGGAATGCATATTCACCGATTTCTTCCAAGCCTTCGTTCAGGACAGCTTTCGTAAGCGACGAACAGTTTCCGAAAGCACCTTCTCCAAGGCTTCTGACACTTCCCGGTACTGTTATGGAAGAAACATTTACACAGTAATAAAAAGCATAGTCTCCCACGCTTACAGTTCCATCCGGGATCTGGTAATCTCCGGAACGTCCGGACGGAAACACGATCAGTTTTGTGCCATCCTTGCTGAATACCACTCCGTCTTTTTCAGAAAAATACGGATTTTCCGGATCTACTTTAATTTCTGTCAGACTGGACTCAGACAAGCCCTCCACAAAAGCAGCCAGCCCTATAGATGACACATTTGGGGGAATCGTAACAGATTTCAATTTCTCACAGTTGTAAAAAGCATTCTTTTCGATGGTTGTAAGCGAATCCGGCAAAGTAACAGACTCTATATCAGAAGCCTGGGTGCAATACTGGAAGGTACTGTTTCCAAGAACCGTTACTTTTCTTCCGTCAATAGTATCCGGAACTACGATATTTGTATCCGTTCCTTCATACTGATACAGCCTGAGTGTTCCATCATTCAGAATCTTATAAGAATAGTCATAGTCCATTTTGGACAATTCATAATGTCTGGGGGCATTTCCCGTATATCCGCAGTCAACCAGATATCTTTCTCCGTCAATTATGACTACAGAGTTCCTGTGACCGCTTCCCGCCCCCGGATCATTTGCCGCATACCTTGCATACACGGTCAGTCCCAGTTTTTCGCACATATAGTTCACTGCGCTGGTATTGGCCCAGCAGTCTCCGCCGCCATCCAGCATCAGGCCTGTATAACCGGAATGATACTGACTGTAATTGAAGTTGTTGGCAAGCCATCTGGCGATCGTCTCAACCTTTTTATAATCGGACATTTCCGCAGTAATATTTTCTTTGAGGAATGTATCCATTTTTTGTTCTGCGTAATACTCCGCATAATCTTTGAGTATGAATTTATAATAAACGGTACTGTTTCCATCCTGTACAGAGATCAGGGTCTCTCCAAACATGTATTCCCACTGGCTCTTTACGTCATTTCCGTTTTTGTCTACATAGGTTACATACTGCATTTTAGGAGTAACAAGACCGGTTTCGCTGACTTTCGCAGTATAACCGGAAACAACCGTATATACCGGATTTTTGCCGGATGTCTGGATCTGATAAGATGTCTGCATGGTATCCGGCATGGAGATCACACTGCTGTAAGTATCATTCATCGCATACAGATATATTTCTGTGCTCTCTACATCTGTTTCTTTTTCGGAAGTGCCTGCTGCCGGAATATCATCTGTGAATATATCTTCCTGCTGCTCCTGGTTTTCTCCGTCACCAAAAATTTCTTCCGGTGCCGCAGCCTCCTCTGTATCCTCTGTTCCTTCTGCTTTTCTGATGACCGCCGAAGGTTCTTCCAGAATTAATCCTTCATCAGAATCCTGTTGTATTTCCTCACTCTCTGAGCTTTCAGCTTCATCCGTTTCCGTTCCGATATCTGATCCCGGAAACTCTTCTTCTGTAATCTGATCTGTGCTCACGGCAGTATCTTCTTCCGTGATCTGATCTGTGTTTACGGTATTTTCTGATTCCTCAGAATTCCCGTCATCTGTAAAAGTATCAATGGTGTCTGTCATATCCGTCTGTGCATCTGTAAAATCTTCGGCCGCCACCGGTCCACATGGAACAACAGACATACATAATGACAGACCAAATGCTATCAATTTTTTCGGAAATTTCATTTCGTACCTTTCCTTCCTTTTTATGTAAACCGTTTATATGTAAGTTCTGTTTTTATTATAACGCGGCCCTGTCTTTTCGCAAGCTGCAATAATGTCCCCTACTCTGCAAAAAACCGCTGTGATCTTCATTTTAGATCACAGCGGTTTATGTTTTATTATCGGAACATCAGACTTTCCACAATTTCAGCATTACTGTTCTTTCCATATCCGCATTCGATCAACCAGTTTTCTGGCTGGATACTGCCAACACCACGTTCTACTGTGATGCTGCATGCTCATATGCATTCTGTATTCTTACAGAATATCGATATGCTCTCCTGCAAGTGCCTTGTTCATGCTTCGTACTGCGCAGAATTTACCACACATGGAGCAGGTATCCTCATGCTCCGGTTTGCGCTCGTTCCAGATACGTTTTGCTGTTTCCGGATCCATGGCGCATTCCCACTGTGCCTCCCAGTCAAGCTTTCTTCTGGCATCTGCCATCTTGTCATCGATCTCACGGGCACCGCGGACACCTTTGGCAATGTCTGCTGCATGAGCTGCGATCTTAGATGCCATGATTCCCTGTTTTACGTCCTCAAGATTCGGAAGTGCAAGGTGCTCGGCCGGTGTTACATAGCAGAGGAATGCTGCTCCGGACATAGCAGCTACTGCTCCGCCGATCGCGGATGTGATGTGGTCATATCCCGGTGCAACGTCAGTTACGATAGGTCCTAATACATAGAACGGTGCACCCTGACAGATGGACTGCTGTACTTTCATATTTGCCTCAACCTGATCAAGCGGCACATGTCCCGGTCCCTCAACCATAACCTGAACGTCCTTTTCCCATGCACGTTTGGTCAGCTCGCCAAGACGTACAAGCTCCTCGATCTGGCATACGTCTGTTGCGTCAGCCAGACATCCCGGACGGCAGGCATCTCCAAGGGAGATGGTCACATCATACTCGCGGCAGATATCCAGGATCTCGTCGTAGTATTCATAGAACGGATTCTCCTCACCGGTCATGCACATCCATGCAAATACAAGAGATCCTCCTCTGGAAACGATATTCATTTTTCTCTTGTGGTTACGGATCTGGTCGATGGTCTTTCTTGTGATTCCGCAGTGAAGAGTTACGAAGTCAACACCATCCTGTGCATGGAGTCTTACTACATCGATAAAATCTTTAGCTGTCAGCGTATCAAGATCTCTCTGATAGTGGATAACGGAATCATAAACCGGAACGGTTCCGATCATTGCCGGACACTCGGATGTAAGCTTGCGTCGGAACGGAATGGTATTTCCGTGGGAAGAAAGATCCATGATAGCATGGGCGCCCATGTTTACAGCTTCCATTACTTTCTGCATCTCTACATCGTAGTCCTTGCAGTCTCTGGATACACCAAGGTTTACATTGATCTTGGTGCGGAGCATGGAACCTACGCCCTCCGGATCGATACATTTGTGATTTTTATTTGCACAGATCGCCACCTTACCGGAGGCTACCAGCGGAAGCAGTTCCTCTGTTGTCATGCGTTCCTTCTTAGCTACGATCTCAAGCTCAGGTGTGATGATGCCTTTACGGGCTGCCTCCATCTGTGTACTGTAATTTCTCATGTAAAAAAAATCTCCTTCCATAAATTCTTTGTGTTTATACAACAAAAAACCGGCTGCTGCAACGCATACGCATCACGGCAACCGGCTCTTAATCTTACGTACTTAATGAAAATCTTCTGTACTTCTGATCTCTTCTGTACTCTCTGATCTTCTGTGTCTTTAAGAATCCTTCGTGCATATGTCCCTACGTTGGCATTATCCAAATCAGGTTATGGGTCAAGACATTTACAGTCTACTCTCAGCTCGCTTCAGCGGGCCCCCCTGTTTTCATATGTTGGGGACGTTTGTTCGTCCATGTGGTTATTATAGTATACCGGCTAAAATTTGTAAACCACAATTCTGCATTTTATGACTTTTTCTTTCGACATAATCTGCCATTTTATCTCTCAAACTCCCCCCGATCTTTCTTTACAGACATTCTTCCACAGCTTTTCTGTTCCCCGTCAGGAGGATATCCGCAATCCGCATTCACTGCTTATTGCTTTTCGCAATTACAGCAGTCGATTTCCCTGATCCGGTCAAGCTCTGCAAGGTTTTCTGCACCTGCACGGCGGATCCCCGCAAAAATGGAACCCGCAATATTGTGCCATACACTGAAGATCGCGCCCGGAAGTGTTGCAAGCGGATTGGCTGCAAAATTAGCTGCTGCCAGTGAGACAGCAAGGCCACTGTTCTGCATGCCTACCTCTATAGCTATAGCAGTTGTTCTGGAATACTCCACATGGAAGATTTTTGCAGCCAGAAATCCCAGCATCATACCACAGAAATTGTGGATCGCCACTACTCCAAGCACCAGAACTCCACAGCTTACGATCTTCTCTGCATTTACAGCTACAATTCCTCCGATGATCATAACAATAGCTACAACCGACACCAGCGGCATAACATCGGATACCTTATCCACATGCTCTCCCGCAAGACTCCGAAGAAAAACTCCCAGGAGAACCGGGATCAGAATTACCTTTACCACAGAGATCACCATAGCCCAGAAGGATACTTCCACCCAGGTTCCTGCCAGAACATATACAAGAAACGGTGTCATCAACGGTGCTGCCAGTGTGGAAACTATAGTCATTCCCACAGAAAGCGCCACATCACCTCCTGCGATATAGGTGATCACATTGCTGGCTGTTCCGCCCGGACAGCATCCCACCAGGATCACTCCCAGTGCCAGATCTGCCGGAAGGTTCATCACTTTACACAGAAGCCAGGCGATCACCGGCATAATGGTATACTGAGCCACTGCACCGATCACCACTTCTTTGGGTCTGGAAAAAATTGCCCGGAAGTCATCCAGCTTTATGGTCAGGCCCATACCAAACATGATCACTCCCAGAAATACAGACGTATAATTCGTCATCCAGGAAAATCCGTCACGCCAGAAAAAAGCCAGGCAGGAAAAAGCGATGATAATGATCCCGATATATCTGGATGCTAGGCTGCTGATAATTCCGATTTTCTTTAAAACTTTTCCCATACATTATACCTCGTAGCTGAAGTTGTCGATCAGTCTTGTTTTTCCGATGTAAACAGCCATTGCTACAAGAACGCTGCGGTCAGCTTTTTCCACCGGCTGCATGGTAAGTGCATCTACCATGGATACATAATCAATCTTTGCCAGAGGCTCTGCTTCGATCACTGCTCGCATTTTTCCGAGAAGCTCTTCTGCCGGGATTCCTGCGTGAATGGCTTCCTGTCCGGCTTTTACTGCCTTTGACAGGCAAAGAGCTGCTTTTCTCTCTTCAGGGCTTAAGTATGTATTTCTGGAGGATTTTGCAAGTCCGTCCTCCTCACGGATGATCGGACAGCCTACGATCTCAATATCGAAGTTCAGATCACGCACCATCTTGCGGATGATGGCCAGCTGCTGTGCGTCTTTCTGTCCGAAATATGCTCTGTCCGGTGCCACAATGTGGAACAGCTTGGTCACAACGGTACACACACCTTTGAAATGGATCGGACGTGTTTTTCCGCAAAGTGTCTCTGACAGAGTATCTATACTTACAAATGCGTGGGGATCATGATACATCTCGGAAGGCTCCGGGCAGAAGATCAGGTCTGCTCCCAGGCTTTCGCAGAGTTTGCTGTCACGCTCAAAGTCTCTCGGGTAGGTTTCCAGGTCCTCGGTAGGACCGAACTGTGTAGGATTGACGAAATCGGATACCACTACGATATCATTCTGCTCTCTGCATTTTTTGATCAGGCTTGCGTGTCCCTCATGGAGAAATCCCATGGTTGGCACAAGGCCTACTGTTTTTCCTTCTTTTTTCCACGCTTTGATCTGTTTTCTTGTTTCTTCTACTGTTTTTGTTACCTGCATTGTGCTCTCCTCTTTTCCGGTTCTGGAACCGGTTTTCTTTATAGATTCGAGATAGCCTCTTTTCTGAATTCACCTTCGTCTTATTATCTTCCTGATCTGCGTCAGGCCATATCCTTCAGCAGTCCGTGTTTCTCATAATTGGTCACTCTGCTGATCCTGTTCTCTTCATCTACAAATACAACTGCAGGCTTGTGAGTACGGGCTTCTTCCTGCTCGTACTGTGCGTAAGCCATGATGATGATCTTGTCACCGGTGCTTACACATCTTGCTGCTGCTCCGTTCAGGCAGATCATACCGCTTCCGCGTTCTCCGCAAATGGTGTATGTCTCGAAACGGCTGCCGTTGTTCACATCTACGATCTGGACCTTCTCATATTCCAGTATCCCGGCAGCTTCCAGCAGTTCCTCATCCACAGTGATACTTCCTACATAATCCAGTTCCGCCTGGACAACGGTTGCTCTGTGGATCTTTCCTTTTAACATCTCTATTGTCATCTTATATAAGTCCTTTCCTGCAGGGAATAACTTTCAAGTGGATAAAAGCATCCGCTTCTGTATTTAATAAAAAAACGTCTCGGGGTACACTTCGACCCTGAAACGCTTCTGATTGATTCCCTGTATATTGAGTCCTGTTTTTTATACACGAAAAGCATGCTCTTCAACAGTTGCTCAAAATTCCCATAACTGTTGTAACGCCTTCGTTATCATCGATACAGGCTCGTATCTTTTATAATTTTCATATATCCGTCCGTTCCCGATCCCGGGTTCCGGCTAGCTATTTTTATATAAGATTCCAGTGATTTCAGCCAGAGTATAGTTTTGAGTCCAAATACTATCTCTGTGGGGTATTATTGCACCCCGACACTGGTTTGTCAATAATTTTCATATTCTCTATTATCGTGAATGGCAGTAATAATCCCAAAACCAGTTACTTTCACCAAAAAACCCTCCCACACAGCAATTTCTCTGCCATGTGAAAGGGCTTTAGCTTTCTTCCTTTATGCACATTATTTATGGATATGCACATCCAGCTGATTATAAGGAATCTCAATTCCATAATAATCAAAATCTTCCTTGATCCTCTGGTTCAATCTCCATCTGGCTGCCCAGTAGCGGTCGGTATCTACCCAGACACGAAAGCCCATGATCACAGAGCTTTCTGCCAGCTCGTCTACGAATACCACCATCTCTTCGTCTTCTCTTGTATCCGGATCCTCGGTGAGGATATCTTCCAGGATATCCTTGGCCTTCTGGATATCTGCATTGTAAGAGATCCCCACTTTGATCTCCAGCCTTCTCTGATCCCTTGCTGTTACGTTGGTGATGGTCACATTGGAAAGAGTACCGTTCGGGATCACGATGTGCTTGTTATCAATGGATAACAGCGTTGTATAACAGATCTCGACCTTGGCTACCGTTCCCTCGCTTCCGTCCTGTCCGTTAACGATGATGTAATCCCCTACCTGGAAAGGCTTGAACAGAAGAAGCATCATACCTCCTGCCATGTTGGCAAGTCCGCCCTGGAGGGCAAGACCCATAGTAACACCTGCAGTTCCGAGAAGTGCTGCCAGAGATGATTCCTTTACTCCAAAGCTTGTGGATATGTTAAAGATCAGGAGTATGTAAAGTATGATCTTGACCAGTGAGGACATAAACTGTGCCACTCCTGTATCCAGCCTGGATTTTGTCAGTGATTTCCTCACAAACTTTACGATCCATTTAATTACCGTGCTTCCTACCCAGAAAGCAACAATAGCCAGAACAACCTTGATTCCGAATTTCGTGATGTCCGGCAGATAATTTTCAAACATCTGCCTGTACTGGCTTACCTGATTTCCGACCTCCTGCACGGTCTGTACAGTACTATCCAAATATAATCCCTCCTGTCTGATCGATCATTCGATATACATATGCGGATCGATCTATGAGCTTCAAAGCTTATTTCTGATATAAGCATTTCCTATAATCCGCATCTGGTAATATAATAATACAGCAGTGGTTTTTCCCTGTAAACCTGATTTCTCCGGTTCTATAAAGTATAGGGTGTAAACCACTGCTGTATTTCTGTTATAGCTTTATTGTATATCGGTCCGGTAATCCGCCGCAGAATGCTGCAGAATATACTTGCCTGCTTCTCTTTACTCAGTTTTTCTCTTTATTTACTGATTCCCTTCATGGAAAGGCTGATACGTTTTTTCTTCATATCAACACCAAGAACACGGACATCCACGATATCTCCCACACTGACTGCTTCCAGCGGATGTTTGATGAATTTCTCGCTCATCTCGGAAATATGGACCAGGCCATCCTGATGCACACCGATATCCACAAAAGCACCGAAGTCAATGACATTGCGGACAGTTCCCTTGAGGACCATGCCTTCTTTCAGGTCCTTCATATCCAGGACATCGGTACGGAGGATCGGTTTCGGCATCTCGTCACGTGGATCTCTGGCAGGTTTTTCCAGTTCCTTTACGATATCACGTAAGGTTGGCTCTCCGATCTCCAGCTCCTTTGCCAGTTTTCCGTAATCACGGATCTGCCCGGAAATACCGGTAAGCTTACGCTCTGCCACATCTTCCGGTGTGTAGCCCAGCTTTTCCAGGAGTTTTTTTGCTGCGTCATAGCTTTCCGGATGGACACTGGTTGCGTCCAGAGGATTTTTGCCTCCTGTGATCCGTGTGAAACCTGCACACTGCTCAAAGGCTTTCGGACCAAGCTTGGCAACCTTAAGAAGCTCTCTTCTTGTCTGGAAACGGCCGTTTTCCTCACGGTAGGCTACAATATTCTTTGCGATGGCCTTGCTGATTCCGGAAATATACTCCAGAAGGGATGCAGACGCAGTATTCAGATCCACTCCGACCTTGTTTACACAATCTTCCACAACGCCGTTAAGGGCTTCTCCCAGCTTTTTCTGGTTCATATCATGCTGATACTGACCGACACCGATGGATTTCGGATCGATCTTTACAAGCTCTGCAAGCGGATCCTGTACACGTCTTGCGATGGATGCGGCGCTTCTCTGTCCAACATCGAAATTCGGGAATTCTTCCGTAGCAAGCTTGCTTGCAGAATATACAGAAGCACCTGCCTCGTTGGTGATAACATACTGGACCTTTTCAGGGATTTCCTTAAGAAGCTCCACGATGATCTGCTCGGATTCTCTGGATGCCGTTCCGTTTCCTACAGAGATCAGTGTCACATGATATTTGCTGATAAGCTTTTTCAGGGTTTCCTTTGCGGCACGGATCTTGGTCTCATTGGTTGGTGCTGTGGGATAAATAACTGTGGTATCCAGAACCTTTCCGGTAGGATCTACCACTGCCAGCTTGCATCCGGTACGGAAGGCAGGGTCCCAGCCAAGAACTACCTGTCCTGCAATTGGAGGCTGCATGAGAAGCTGCTCCAGATTTTTGCCAAAGACATGGATGGCACCGTCCTCTGCTGCCTCTGTAAGGGCGCTTCGGATCTCACGCTCAATAGCCGGTCCGATGAGACGTTTATAGCTGTCCTCAATGGCTTCTTTCAGAACAGGTATAGTGTATGGATTATCGCGGACGATCACCTGTTTTTCAAGATAACGGATGATCTCTTCCTCAGGTGCAAGGATCTTCACAGTAAGGAATTTCTCTTTCTCACCACGGTTCAGAGCAAGGACACGATGACCTGCAAGCTTTTTCACCGGCTCCTCAAAGTCATAATACATCTCGTATACAGACTGCTCCTTCTCATCTCTTGCGGTGGAACATATAGTTCCCTTATCCATTGTTCTCTTACGGATACTGATACGATAATCTGCTTCATCAGAAATGTGTTCTGCAATGATATCTCTGGCACCGCTGATGGCCTCTTCCACAGTTTTAACTTCTTTTTCCTCAGAAAGAAATGCTTTTGCCTCTTCTTCAAGAGGTTTCTTCGTCATCTGGAGAAGGATGATGTCGGCCAGCGGTCCCAGACCTTTTTCCCTGGCGATGATGGCACGTGTACGGCGCTTCGGGCGGTACGGACGGTAAAGATCCTCTACCACAACGAGTGTCTGCGCTGCCTCGATCTGTTTCTTCAGCTCCGGAGTCAGCTTGCCCTGCTCCTCGATGCTGCCCAGAACCTGAGCCTTTTTATCCTCAAGATTTCTTAAATAAGTAAGTCTCTCATTAAGATTACGAAGCTGTTCGTCGTTCAGTGTACCGGTTGCTTCCTTACGGTATCTGGAAATAAAAGGAATGGTGCAGCCTTCATCGATCAGCTTAACCGCTGCCTCGACCTGCCATTTCTCAACGTTCAATTCTCTGGTAATTACCTGAATAATATCCATTTTTATCTTTCTCCCGTTGTTTCAAATTTGCCTGAGGCTGCTTTTTCCTCTTTACACAGCTTCTGACATTTATCAAAGATCAATCTGTGCGATCACGTCCTTCAGAGCATTGGCGCTTGCATGAAGCTTCTCTGTCTCCTCCTCGGTCAGCGGAACACGAACGATACGTTTTACACCTTCCGGTCCGATAGAAGCCATGGTACTAAGACATACGTCTTCAACACCGTACTCTCCGTGAAGCATGGTTGATACACTGACTATTGTATCAGATGCTGCAAGAAGAAGCGAGCAAAGTCTGCAAACAGATACGGCTACCGCATAAAATGTAGCACCCTTCTTGGCGATCACAGTTGATCCTGAAGTATGAACATACTCCAGAACCTCTTCTCTGTCAAGTGGCTGCAGATCTTTCTGATCCTCATGAACGATCTTGTCAAACTCATCAAGGGTCGCACCTGCAACAAAGGCTCTGGACCACGGTACAAAGGAAGTATCTCCATGCTCTCCGAATACATAGGCGTGGATGTTTTTCTCAGATACACCGTAGTGCTGGGAAAGTCTGCAGCGGAGACGGGCCGTATCCAGGGCGGTTCCGGAACCAAGGATCTGATTTTCCGGCAGTCCGGAAAGCTTTGCAAATGCATAAGTCATAATATCACATGGATTACTTACGATAATATAAAGCGCTTTGGGAGCCACCTTTACGATCTCCGGAGTAATACTCTTCATAATGTTGACGTTGGTCTGTGTCAGCTCGATGCGAGTCTGTCCCGGTTTTCTGGCAATACCGGAAGTGATGATCACAATGTCAGAATCTACAGCATCCGGGTAATCTCCTGCCACGATGGAGATCGGCTCACGGAAACTGGTTCCCTGCTCAATATCCATAACCTCACCTTCAGCCTTATCTTTGTTAATATCGATCAGAACGATCTCTGATGCAATACTCCTCTGTGATAAGGTATAGGCGATAGTTGCTCCTACACTTCCTGCTCCGATGATCGTAATTTTACTGCTCATATTTGTTCTCCTTTCAGCGTTGTTTGTCATTTTAATAACAACTTTAATTACACACATTCAAACATAACATAAAACATTGCCCTGTGCAATAAAAATTTTATTGTATTTCTCAGGTTAATCCCCGCTAATTTGCATTTCAAATTATTTAAACCGCTTATATTTTCTGATATTTCTCCTATTATTCTGTATACATTCCTGTTATTTTTTTATCGATTTATAGAAGCAATTTCAGAAACCTAGCAAAAAACCTCTGAACTTCAAAAAAAATCAAGAAGTCCAGAGGTTTCTTTCACCTCTTATTATTGGCTTAGATTCAGATGTTTATAGCTGCTCCAACGTTCACCCGGTTAATTCTTTGCCTGGGCAAGGGCCTTTTGTGCAGCGTCCAGGATCCCTTCGGAGGAATATGTGGCTCCGCTGACAGTATCGATCCCATCCGCCGACTGGTTTGCCATGATCTGAGAATAGATCGTGCTCCATGCAGGATCAAAAAATTCCGGTGTATCCTGATTTGTCTGCTCAATGGATGCGATCTGGCCTCCTGAGATCGTAATTGTCAGATATGTTTTTCCTCCATATCCAAAAGCCGAGCCTGTATACGTTCCATCTCTGTACCTTCCCACCGGTTCCGGTGCTTCCGTTGGCTCCGGTGTTGCATCCGGCTCATCTGTCCCTGGTGTTGGAGTTACATTGGGTTTTTCAGGAACCGGCGTCGGGGTTGCTGCCGGCGTCTCTGTTGGCTTCGGTGTGGCTGTTGGTTTCGGCGTTGCCGTAGGTTTCGGTGTGGCTGTTGGCTTTGGTATCGGTTTCTTTGTAGGAGTTGGTGTGGGTTTCTTTCCATACTCCGGATTAACCGCTTCTTTGAGGGCTTTTTTTACAGCATCCAGAATCCCGTTGGAGGAATAGGTTGCTCCGCTGACTGCATCAATATCATCCACAGAATCTGTACCGATGATCTGTTCTTCCAGCACGCTCCATGCTTTTTCAAAAAACTGCTTTGTGTCCGTATTTTCCTGTTTCAGAGCTTCGATCACTCCATCCTTGATGGTCACAATTACTTTCACGTCTCCATTGAAGCCCTTTGCCGAAGCTGTATATTTACCATCCAGATATTTTTTGGGACTGTCCGGATCTTCCGGTTTCTTTGTAGGAGATGGTTTTTTGGATGGTTTTTTTGTAGGTGACGGAGCTGATGTCGGAGTTGGTAAAGCAGTTGCCGCAGGTATAGGGGTGACCTGCTGGCTGTTTCCATCTGCCGCTGCCTGGGAGAGGGCATTCTGAACTGCCTGGATGATTCCGTTGGAGGAATAGGTTGCTCCACTTACTGCATCTACATTCGGTGTATTTCCGGCGATCATCCTGCTGATCACACCCTGAGCTGACGCAAAATACGACGCGGTTTCTCCAGATGCCTCCAGAATATCTATAGCTGCAATCTTTCCACCGCTGATTGTTACTCTCACGCGGATCGTCCCGCCAAATCCGGTTCCACTTCCTTCATACGTACCGTCCTTATATCCATCTGCCGGAACGCTTGCTACCGGTGTCTGCGTGGTTCCCTGTCCTGCGGCGCCGGCATTGCTTTTTGCAGATTCGGAAACCTTTCTTGTACCGGAGCTTTTTTTCGCTGCTGTTTTTTTTGAACTTTTTTTAGATGAGCTTTTCTTTTTTGTTGTACTGTTTTTCTCAGCTGTGCTGTCAGAAACAGTATTTTCTTTTTCATACCCGAGATATTTTTCCAGCTCTGAAGCGGACATTACGGTCGTCTCTGCCTGCCCGACTGCTTCTGTCTCTCCATCAGAGCCCTTCGCCTTTATGCCTGAAAACACAAGCGCCGCAATCACAGCAGCTGCAGGGACCAGCTTGGTCCAGGGTATCTTCGGAGTATTTTTTTCCTCCTGCTTTTTATCTTTCAGATCTTTTTCCATGCTTCCTTACTCTCTCCTCTTTTCTTGCGGCCTCTGTCAGACATTGCTCTTCAGAAATCAGCAGACCTCTGCCGCAGACATTGCTCTATGTCTGCGGCAGAGGCTCCCGGATATCTGTGATCACATTCGGTTCAACAGTGAAATTATTTAACTGTTACCACAAATTTCTTTGTAATTCCGTTGCATTTCACTGTGATCGTTGCTTTACCTTTTTTGATTCCCTTTACAACACCCTTGCTGTTTACAGCTGCAACTTTTTTATTGCTGCTTGTATATGTAACCTTGCCTGCAGGTGCTGCTTTGGATCTGATGGTTGTTGTTTTACCTTTTTTGATCGTTGCAGAAGATTTTACAAGACTGAATGCAGGATTCTTGACAACTACTTTGCAGGTTGTCTTCAGGGCTCCTGCCTTTGCTGTAATCGTAACGGTTCCTGCTTTAATTCCTTTTACAACACCTGTTTTACTGTTTACGGTTGCAACCTTTGTGTTGCTGCTTGTGTATTTTACAGTTGCAGATGGTGTTGCAGTTGCTTTTACAGTTGCTGTTTTTCCTTTGTAGATCGTTACGGAAGCCTTTGCGAATTTAATTGTAGAAGCTTTTACTGTTACCTTGCAGGTTGCTGTGGCATTTCCGACCTTTGCTGTGATAACTGCTGTTCCGGCTTTTACGCCTTTAACAACACCCTTGCTGCTTACTGTTGCAACCTTTGTGTTGCCGGACTTAAATGTCACTGTTGCATCGCTGTCATTTGTTGTTGCCTTAAGAGTCGTTGTTTTTCCTGTATATACAGCTGCTGCTGTCTTATCAAATGTAACTGTTACCTTCTGAAGCTCTTTCTCTGCTCCCTGAAGATGTTCAAGTGCTTCATTTACCTCAGCCTGACTTGCATCTGTTTTTGCAAGAATGTCTTCTGCTTCCTGAAGCTCACCGGCAAAGGACTTCCAGGTTGCAATTGTGTAATCTGCCTCTGCCAGAGCCTTTGCAGCTTCCACTTCTGTTTTAAGACTTGTAAAATCAGTCGGCTCCATTGTAGGATTTACGATATTCTCTGCAGTTGCCTGGAAGCTGTAGGTATAGTCATTATATCCAAGAGCATACACTGTCAGTTTCCAGTATCCTGTTCCGTCTGTTCCTCCCGGAAGCTTGCAGCGTGCAGATTTTGTAAGTCCAAGCTGGATTCCCATTGCTTTATGCATCCAGTTATCTGCGGCAAACTTGGTTCCATAAGAAGCGAGGCATTTTGTATATGTGGAATCATCTCCATAATAATCCCAGCGTACAGCCTGCATATTTGCACCAAGATCGCCATAATTTCCATTGAGATCCACACGGAGGAATTCGCCGTAGCTTCCGCTTGCTGCTTTTACACTCGGCTTGATCTCTGTTGCTGTTTTTAACGCCTGATCCTTGATACCGGAAGCTGTTCCGTCTGATTTTCTTGCTGTAAATGTAAAGCCGTCACCATTTTTCTCCGCATATTTCAGACCATTTGTCTGTGCATTTACGTCTGCCACAAGGCCTTTATAATACTGGAGATTGTTTTCACTGTATCCTCCGGAGAGCACAGCTCCATCCTGTACGACATTATACTTTTTGCAGAAATCTGCAAAATCTGCGGTCTTAACTGCTACCGGAACATATTTCAGACCATATATCTCATAATGATCCATCGTATAGGTTTTTCCATCTTCTGTTGTTATACTGCCTCTGTTCCATTTTACCTTGGAACCGTCTGTAAGATAAAGTGTGCTTCCTTTATCCTCCCAGTAGGATACGTCGAATCTGGTTCCGTCTTCAGCAATGATCGTAGCTTCTGTCTGATAGCTTCCTCTGTGGAGTCCATGATTTGCAGTCGCTCTTGTTACTGTATCAAAAGCTCCTGTATCAAACTCACTATGTGAATCCTTCTCTTCTGAAGAGCTTGTATCTCCAGCTGCATATACGCCTTCTGCTGCCCAGTACTCACCCCAGGTAAGTCCTGCATATACGTACTGATACTCGCCTGTCAGCTGGTCAGAATCGGAAAATGCTTCCGCCACTTCATCGCCTTCTGTGAAATCCTCTTCCCCTGTAGAGAACGGGTCTGCTTCCTCTGCTGTATCTTCCTGCTGGATATCCTCTGTCTCGTCTGCAACAGCTTCTGGCACTGCTGCATCCTCTGCTGCTTCTTCTGTTATGTCTGCAGCATCCTCTATAGCTTCTTCTGCTACAGCTTCAGTATCCTCTGTGCTAAAATCCTCCGTATCTCCTGTCTCTGCCTCGGAAACCACGGCTGCATCAAGATCAGATGCCATTACAGCGGTCGGAAAGGTTGTTGCTGCCACTGCAAGACTTAAAATGCATGGAGCTGTTTTTTTCAATAGATTCCACTTCTGCATTGCTTATTCCTCCTAAAAATATGATATATTTATAGAACCCTTTCCAGGTTTACTATCGCAAGTACTGCGGATATGAGCATTCCCCTCTGCCAAACAGTCATAAACCGGATTGCCGGGAGATCAGCTTCACTCTGCAATACCCTCCACACTATAGGAATCCGCAAGCAGGCTGAACCGCTCCTTCATCCCCTCAGTGAGATACACATGATGGTCTTCATCCACAAAAAGTCCGTCTACACCGTAAGCTTTCAACAGCTGTGTCCCTTTTTCCACCCCCAGCACAAAACATGCTGTGGAAAGCGCATCTGCCTCCAGACCTGAGTCACAGACTACCGTTACCCCGGTCACTCCGCTTTCTGCCGGATAGCCGGTAGACGGGTCCATAATGTGGTGATACCTTACACCATTTTCGATAAAATATTTCTCATAATCTCCGGATGTGGAAAGAAATTCTGTACCATTTAAGGCAACCACACCAAGATAGTCATCCTCATTTTCAGCTCTGGGATCTGTCACTGCCACATTCCAGGAAGAACCATCCGGCTTGCTTCCGTAGGTCATGACACTGCTTCCTCCCAGATTCATAAGTGCTGCTATTACATCCTTCTTTGTTTCCAGTTCTTTAAGGATCAGGTCACAGCCAATACCCTTTCCCGCTGCTCCAAGATCCAGAGAACAGCCCTCCTCCATGTGGACCGTATTTCCGTCAAGAAAAATCTTCTGATATCCGGAATCCTTCAGAACATTCTTAATTTCTGCTTCTTCCGGAATTTTCTGGTTTTCCCCTCCAATATCCCACAGGCGGATCAGCTTCCCGATGGTTGGATCAAAGGCTCCGTCAGAATCCTCTGCGATCTTCAGAAGACGTTTCAAATATCCGGAAAGCTCGTCGGAAATCTCCGTATCTTTTCCGCTGTCTGCATTCACCTTATAGATCTGGGACTTCTCATTGGTCCAGGAAAGAAGGTTCGTCTCCACATCTGTCAGCACAGCTGTCAGCTTACTGTTTATATCGTCACCTGTGGTATAGAGTGTTTCTGATACCACAGTATCCATTGCAAAATCTGTATCGGTATATGTCTGTACATCATTTTCCGAAGCAGCCATGCACAGCACAGGAAACAACACCGCAATTCCTGTAAATGTAGCTGCTGCCAGAAAAGTTTTCTTTTTCAGAGCCTGATATCTCATAGATCATTTTTCCTCAATTGTTCCAATGTGAATATTTTTTCTCGGGCATGCTGCGGCACATGCGTGGCAGCAAAGACATTCGCCGGATCTGCCTGTGTCGCCGTCGATATCCAGATGAGCCGGACATCTTTTTTTACAGAGACCACATTTCGGCGGACATTTCTCACGGTTTCTCCGAAACAGTGCACCCGGAAGGATTGGCATTAATGCAAAAACCGCTCCCATGGGACAGAGAAACTGGCAGAAAAACCTTTCCTGTGTACACATTCCCACAATGATCAGCACCAGGAGCACAATTCCCACCAGATATTTGCTGTTCGGGAGCCGTCCTGCCGTGAGCATAGAAAAAACATCCCACGGGCTGGTTCCCGTAAGCTTTCCGTATACACCTGTAAGGCAGGAAAGCAGGATCAGTGCCAGTACGATATATTTGACTTTCTGAAGCCCGTGAACCATTTTTTCGGAAAGAGCCGGTTTCTTTTTTTTGTGAAAGCATTTCATCCGGATCCAGGAAAAGCCTTCATATACGGCATCTCCGAAAGATCCGAATGCACACGCATATCCGCAGAAATGTCTTCCGAAAAAGCAGGTAAAGATCAGAAGCACTGTCGTTACAGTCAGAAAGGAATTCCACTCCACCGGCTGACCGGCCGCAATGGCAAGAAAGATCGATTTGATACCTGCAAAGGCTGTAGAAAACAGAGACGGGGCGGCAATAAAAAATGCCAGCTGTATTCCCGCGCGCATCAGCCTTACCTCCCGCTGTCTTTTTTTCATGAGTTTTCCGCCTTTCCAAGTGCCGCATCCACTGCGTTCAGGATTCCTGTGGAGCTGAACGTTGCTCCGGATACGGTATCCACATCTGTACTCTGAGCACTCAGGATGGAATCGATCACACTCTCTGCCTGTGAAAGATATGCACTGTCCTCACCTGGGGCGCTGACTACGTTGATGGATGTGATCTCATCACCGGCAAGTGTCACTTCCACCTGAATGGTCCCGCCGTATCCCTCAGCTTCTCCTGTGTAGGTTCCATCTTTATATACATTATCGGAATCTGCGGTTGCTGTGTCCTCTGCGTCTGCATCGGATACATTGCCGTCTGAAGTGTCTGTTGTTTTGTCATCGCCTGCTGTATCTGCATCACTGCTGCCTGATCCTGCAGATGCTGCCTGATTCTGCATACGATTTACATAACTCGTCTCCAGCGCACTGAGAAGTTCATTCTGCTGCTCCTGAAGTGTATCTACCTTATCTGTCAGAGCCGCGATCTCTTTTTCATTTGCCTGGGCTTTCATGCTGCTGTTATAAAAAAGTACAGCCAGGATCACCAACAGTAAGGAGATCACTCTCATATAAAAATTCTGATTTTTCATCTCTTTTCTCCCTTGTATTTTTAACAATTCTGTAAATTGCTGCATCAGACTCACGCTATGCGAACATATATTGCTACGTCAGATGCTCTCGATCCAGTCCTGTAATCTGCGTATAACTGTCTTTTGGATAAATTATATAGTTTTTATCCATATACATAAATTAGTTTTGATTAATCTTTTTTGTAAAATTAGACGATGCTAACTTACAGTTAGGTATTATATCACCTGTTTTTTTTCTTGTCTACACTTTTGTTAGTAGTCTATAACTTTTTTCAATATGAATTTTTCTGTTTTATGTCTTTTATAAAAAAAAATCATCGCCACTCCTCCCTTTCCGTTGGGAACAGCTGTATGAATTATGGTTAGATATCATTAACTTATGTTTGCCTTTTAATTTCGATTATGATATGATTTTTTCTGAATCTGTAACAGAAATGGAGATTTGTTTTGAAGAAAAAAGAATTGATTTTTATTGCCGGGATCCTGATTCTGGCGGGGGTTCTCTGGCTTGGTTTTCAGATTGCGGGGAAACGTTCCCATAATACGATCCGTATTACCGTTGACGGAAAAGAATTCGGAACCTATTCGCTTTCCCAGGACCAGATCATCCACATCGGAGACACCAATGTCTGCGAGATCAAAGATGGAAAAGTTACAATGATCGAAGCAACCTGCCCGGATCATTACTGTATGAAACAGAAGGCTGTGGACGAGCACGGCGGTTCCATCATCTGCCTTCCTAATAAGGTTGTGATAGAAGGGGAAAATACTGCAGAGGATTCGGAGAGTTCGCCTAAAATTGATGCGGTGACATAAAATTTCCGGAGAATATGCGCAATGCGTGTTCTCCGTAGAGTTTTCTCTGACAGATGATATTCTGTCTGTGCTATTCCTGCAACGATATTCCTGCAACAAATGAAAGGATTTATTTATGAAACGAAAAACAGCTTATCTCGGATTATTTGCCGCAGTAGCGATCATTTTTGGATACGTGGAGTCTCTGGTCCCTGTATTTACAGGGATTCCGGGTATCAAGCTCGGGCTTGCAAACCTGGCGGTGCTTTTTATACTGGACCGATATTCCTTTAAAGAAGCGGCTCTCGTGTCCGTTGTCAGAATCCTGGTGATCGGATTTATGTTTGGAAATCTGTTCAGTATTTTGTATAGTCTGGCTGGCGCTGCGCTTAGCCTGACTGTGATGGATCTTTTGAAAAAACATTCCGGCTTCAGTCTGATCGGTATCAGTGTGGCCGGTGGTGTCACACATAATATCGGGCAGCTGATCGTTGCCATGATCGTGGTGAGCAATACGAGTTTGATGGTTTATGCACCGGCACTGCTGGTGGCAGGAGTCCTGGCGGGGATTCTCATAGGTGGGTTGACAAAGGAGGTTGTGGGACGACTTCCTTTGAATCTATAATTATGTGGTTTGCTTTTTGGATTATGGTTTTCACTTTTTTGAAGTGAGGGGAAATTGTGTGGTTTGATTTTTTAGATTATAGTTTTCACTTTTTGAAGTGAGATAAATTGGGTAGTTTGATTTTTTGGGATTGTAGTTTTCACTTTTTGAAGTGTGAGGAAATTGGATGGTTTGATTTTTTGGATTATAGTTTTCACTTTTTGAAGTGAGATAAATTGGATAGTTTGATTTTTTGGGATTGTAGTTTTCACCTTTTGAAGTGAGAGGAAATTGGATGGTTTGATTTTTTTGGATTATAGTTTTCACTTTTTGAAGTGAGATAAATTGGATAGTTTGATT
>ENA-ORTF01000815-ORTF01000815.1-human-gut-metagenome-genome-assembly--contig:-NODE-815-length-39638-cov-3.322689_pt1 | contig 39638 bp, 34 predicted proteins | sample MGYA00241908_ERZ509180 | MGnify/ENA primary metagenome ERZ509180 (study PRJEB26280, sample SAMEA2338814) | human gut metagenome | biome: human gut; feature: human-associated habitat; material: faeces... | reverse complement strand
TAATTTTTGAATTTAGGTCTGACATTTGTGATGAAGATGAAGAATAATATTTAATACAATTATGGCTCTGATTCTAACCTTGGTTTCAGAGCCATTTTTGTACCTTTTCTCATCAAAAATCGGCATTTTTTTGTAGAACATTTTGATATTCAATAAATTGTAAATACTTTTACTTTCCAAAATAGAGGTACAAGCTGAGAATAGAGCTAAAAATCACTAACTTGCATATTATCAGATATTTGTCAGTTTTCTGGCTGCGCTTTTTAGAAAGCTATACTATTATTTTATTGTTCTTTCTTGTCCAGATAATGTAAAAAACAGAGATGTTAAGAAACTAAATATTCATTAAACAGCGCTATTTCTTTGCAGATAAGGAATTAGAAAATAAAATTATGATAACGTCTGATCGCTGGTAAAATTTATTATTGTTAGTTCCCTTATGATATCCCGTATTTTTTGTAACTACGTGCGTAATGAGCTAGTAACATTATACTATTAACTCTATTAGACGTAAGTAAAAAATCTTTGATTTAGATGAAGATGTCTTATTTTCTAATACATATTTATTACAATAGTATCAAATTAGGCATTAAATCTGTTTCTCTCACAAAATAAATAAGAATTCGCTTCAATCATCTAAATATGCTATGATCTTATGCGAATATAGCAATCTCCTTTTGGTGGCTATATTTTTCATCGGCGTTCTGTTATTGCTACCTTGAAGACTCCTCCCGACCTATTTTCAAAAATACGATATGCCTCCTCTATTTCGTTCAATGGAAACCGGTGAGTGATAAGTGGCGTCGTATCTATTCGGCCCGCTTCTATCAGTCTGAGTATTTCGGCACAATCGCAACCGTCCACTCCGCCTGTTTTGAATGTGAGATTTTTGCCATACATATCGGGTAAAGGAAGAAGTTGGGGCCTGTCATAGAGAGCCACGACAGTAACGATAGCATTCGGGCGGGCGCAATCCCATGCCAGCCGGAAAGTATCTGTGCTTCCTGCTACTTCCAATACGACATCTGCTCCTCCATGTTCGCTGTTACGGACAACAAAATCTTTACACTCCTCGGGGGTAACCACCCATACATCGGGATAATGTTCCCGGACGAATCGAATCCTCTCGGGAGATTGTTCGCAGATGACAATACGCTGGGGATTTCTCAGTCTGGCACATAACAAAGTACAGATACCGGTGGGACCGGCCCCGATGATAAGAACCGTGTCGTCGGACGTTATTTCTGATATACGGGCTGCCCAAAAGCCGGTTGCCAATACGTCGCCGACAAACAATGCCTGTTCATCGCTGACCGTATCGGAAATGCGATTCAAACCTTGATCAGCATAAGGAACTCTGACATATTCGGCTTGTCCTCCATCGATACGGCAGCCCAAAGCCCAGCCTCCATCGGGGTCGGTACAGTTATTGACATATCCGTGTCGGCAGAAAAAACAGGTGCCGCAAAACGTTTCCACATTTACAGCCACTCTATCGCCGGGCTTGACCGAAACGACACCGTCTCCCACTTCCTCTACAACGCCGACCATTTCATGTCCGACCGTTATTCCGGGTACAGCTCGTGGCACACTGCCGTGTTTTATATGAAGATCGCTCGTGCAAATACTGCTCAGTGTTACCCGGACGATTGCGTCTCGGGAATCTAAAATCTCCGGTTTCGGTTTTTCTCTCAATTCAAATCTTCCGTGTTCTATATACGTATATGCCAACATAGTCGATCCTCCATATTTACTTATAAATCTCCCTGCATTCTTATGCTTTAATCATTACCATGTGCACTCGAATGAACGAGATTCAAAATTAATCATTATATTGGGAATTATAACCTTTTCAATAAAGTTTTACGAGACTTATATCGTCAGTCTGAAAAATATTTGTATCTCCGATAACAGACAAACACAAATTTTCCAAATAGCAATTAGGAATATACGACCAGAGGAAGATTTCTACATCAAAAATTAGATTCTTTGTTGTAAGCGGAGATGTACACAATCGGAATGCAGTTATATCCTTAGTGGTTCGTTGGTTTTGTGTAAACATTTTTTGATACACGTCGCGAGTAGAGCTTCCAAATAATGACATAATTACTTTGTATTTCTCAAAAAGGGTGGATTTATGCGAAAGGGTGGTGGCGAGAAGCAGTACGATCCGAATGTCTGGCCGTACCATAATTTACATCTGTTTGTATATATAAACATTAATATTGTTAAAAAGTTGGGTTTTTCTATTTTTGTTCCGTTTTTTTATCGCTCATTTATGAAAGAAACATTTGTATATAATTTATTCTTATTGGAGGGAGTGGGATAGGGTAGATCATGTTTCAGGAAAGTACTGTAACTGGAATTCTTTTTCTCATCGCTGTATTTATTAACTCCCGCATTGTGGCAATCTATGCCATATTGGGTGCACTGCTTCCTATCCCTATTGCCATTCTGCTGGAAGTTTGAATGCCGGATTGATGGGATATAATGGTGTTTTATTGTGCCATAGCTTTGGGAGATAAGAGCTGGAAAGGGTTTTTATGGGCATCGTGTGTCGTATTTGTTGTCTGTCATATTCCAAATGGTGGGAATGAATTGGGGTATCATCACCTTGACTGCGCCTTTTGTCCTGGCTGGTAATGGGGCTGCAAAAAATAGAGGAACCAAGAAACCGGTATGCGGATATGGGGTAAAAAGACTTGTACCGGCCAAATAGATATTATAAGGAACGAGGTCGAAGAGCTTGTAGAGCTACCGGCCTTGTCGGGACGATACATAATAAAAAGAGGCGATTTTTATCTCGCCTCTTTTTATTATATGGGAATTGGGAAAAATATCTATTTTTCTTTGAGAAGATGACCGTCGAGTCGGACAACGGTTGTGGCGGAGTTGATATAAGGTTCTCCTTCGGACGGAAGGGCTGTGAGATAAAAATAATAGATATTTTCGGTTCTTACGATCAGATTCTTACTGTAAAGTTCCGGGGTCGTTTCACTTTGTGATGATGTTACTCCCGATGATGTGTGCGAGAATGTATATTTATATTTGCCGGCATGTTCTACGCTTTCCCAATCCACTTTTATTTTTACAACGTCGGCCGATGGTCTTTCCACGACGGTATAACCTATGGAATGGGGAGCAGGAGCTTCGAGCAATGTCTTGTTTACGGGACAGACAAATGTATATTCCGTAGATCCCGATTCATTGTAAATGGTCGTACCCTGCGTGCTTCCATTGGCTTTGATGTAGAACGTTTGCCAAGAGTCGACATACTCGTCTCCTAAATAGTAGCTGTTGGAAATGGCTGTTGCCGGGGAGAAGTCTAAGAGAGAATGTTTCACGGAGTATGAAGAGGCGTTCGGTACGACATCCCATGTAAGGGTACGATTCAATGTGTCGAGTTTTATGTTTTGTGGAGAATCGAGATTCAGGGTCTTGAAATTTATAATTTCGTCATTTCCTTCGTCACAAGAAGAGATGAGGAGAGAGATGCACAGAAAGAGTACTCCGGTCGATAAAAGGAAAATACGTTTCATAATATAATTTTAGTGGAATTCTTATTCTTTTTGAAATCTTTTCACAAAGATACTGGGAAATAAATATAAAACAAAACAAATATTAAAATAATCTGTAAAAATATTTTTTTTTACAGATTATTCGATGACATACCTTCACGGAAAATTACCCGTAAAAGAAATTATGTTATAAGTTTGCACCTGCGTTGTAAGCTTCGTCGAGAAAGTTCGAGCCTTCTATGTCTCCCATTTTCCATACGCCCGTACCATAAATGCAGCCTTTTTCCACAGCACCATCGAGGCAATCGGTAAAACCTCGCAGACTATCGAACGTGCGTTCGAGCAGTTTCTTGTCTTCCTCGGCTGCCGTGGCGATGAAGAAGAATTCTTTGTTGCTGATTTCGGTATAGCGAGCGCAACATCGGTCGATGAGGGTTTTCATCTGGGCGCACATGGTATAGAAATATACAGGGGTTGCCAAAACAATGACATCGGCCTGAATCATTTTTTCGATAATACCGGCGGCGTCATCTTTTTGCGGGCACGGTTTGCCATACATACTGCATGCGCCGCAACCCGTACAATAGCCGATATTTTTATCGGCCAAAGTTATTTTTTCGACATTGTGCCCTTTCTCTTGTGCGCCGGCCATAAAGCAGTTGCACAATGTGTCGGAATTTCCTCCTCGTCTCGGGCTTGACGAAAGGATCAGTACTTTTTTCATCGTTTTTGTGTAGTGTGTTTGACAATATAGATGCTCCATTCGTATAGCACATACATGGGTAATGTAACGATCGAGAGGGTAAAAACGTCGGCCGTAGGGGTAATGACGGCTGCGATTATCAGTATCAGTACAATGGCATGTCGGCGATAATGCCGCATGAAATCGGCCGAAAGAATCCCCAAACGGCCGAAAAGCCAACAAAGAATCGGTATTTCAAATACGATACCCATCATGATGGTTATAGTCATCATTGTCTCCATGTACGATTGTAATGTGATAAGGTTCGCAACCTCTGCACTGACTTGATAGGTTCCCAAGAAGCGGAATGTCAAGGGGAAGATAAGAAAATAACTGAGTAGTACGCCTGCCATGAAGAGCAGATAGCTGTATGGGACCGCTCTAATGACATATTTTTTCTCATTGACATAAAGTGCCGGCGATACAAATCGGAACAGTTGATACAATATATAGGGCGAGGCACATAATACAGCCGCATACACGGCTGCGGTCATGTGTGCCACGAATTGCCTGGCGAGTCCGGTATTTATGAGTTCGACCGAAAATGATGCCGGAGATTCACCCCATAAGCTTCCTATCTTTTCGATAAGCCGGTAGGTGATGAAGTCTCCTTTTTGCGGAGCGAGGATAACGGCAAAAAGTTCTTCTTTAAAGAGGAATGCCGCAATGCCCAAGACGATAACGACAATCCCTATTTTTATCAGGCACGATCGCAGATCGTCGAGATGTCCCCAAAAACTTTGTGCTGTATCTGTCTCTCCACTACTCATTTCGATGGTTCGTTGTCTTTCGGATTACGGTGTGTCGACTCGTCATTATCTATCTCTTTTTCGAGACCGTTTACGCCGTCTTTGAAACTGCGTACACCCTTGCCGATACCTTTCATCAGTTCGGGGATTTTTTTCCCGCCGAATAGCAGCAAAACGATAAGGGCGATAACGAGGATTTCCTGCATGCCGATTCCTCCGATGAGCAATAATGTATTCATTATTTACGAATTATATAGTTGATACATAAATATCCGCCGAAAATTTGCAAGAGCATACCGGGAATTCCTATCCGGAAGTCTTGTGCGGCGAGGAAAAAACTTTTTGTCAGAACCCATTCGCCGACGAGACCTGCAGTTTGGTAGAAGAGGACGACGGCGGCAAGCAGCAGGAGCGAGGCTTTGCGATACCGTGAGGCTGCGAATCCGGAGGCTATGGCGAGCAATACCGATTTCATGAGAATGGCGGGCAAAGCTGCCGGAGCAGGCATTCCGAAAAGCAGCGCATTGGCTACGGGCGATAGAACGGCTGTGAGCAGACCTACTTTCCACCCGTATTTATATGCGGCTATCAGGGTGAAAAAGTAGATAGGTAGCCATGTAATGCCACCCTGCGGAATCAAATGGAACAGTTGCGGCAGTATGATATTGCCGGCAACAAAGAGGAGAGCGATACCGTAGGTCTTTGCCTCGCGGTAGGGGAGAGAGTAGAGTCTGACGGTTGAAGTCTGCATAGTTATATGATTTTAGAATTGAATATCTATACCTCCCATGCATGTCGCTTTGGGCATGGGAAAACCTTGATTTATCTCGTATCGTTGTGCCAGCAAGTTTTCTCCTTTGGCAAATATACGTAAAAAACGATATATCCGGTAATTGACACGGGCGTTCCAAAGCAGAAATTTTTCGCGTGCGTGCGAGTCGAGCGACGTATAAAGACCGTGGACATATTGCAAGTCGGTCGATGCCGTCCATCTTTCTTTGCTGTAATAAACAGTTGTGGAAACTTTATGTTCGGGTGAGGCCAGTATGGGGCGTTCCATGTGCAGCCAGCTGTATTGTGCCGAAATTTTCCACGAATCGGTGATTTGCCAGTTTATTTCGGCTTCTATGCCGAAATTGTCGATTTCTCCTGTATTTACATTGAGCATACCGTTGGATACCCGCATGGTTTGTATCAGGTTATTTCCGTGCAGATAAAAAACGTTTACGCCGTATGAAACACCTTGTTGTGGAAACTTCTGGGAGAATGCGATTTCGTAGTTGATCACTTTTTCCGGCTGTAAATTGGGATTTTGCGGCGGAAACATGTACATCTCTCGAATGGTTGGGTTTCTGAAACCTTTGCTTACAACGGCTTTCAGCTCTGTTCTGCGGGGCAGATACAGGGTGAGGCCGCCTTGTGGAATCCATTCGTTGCCGGTGTGCGAGTTGTGGTCGAAGCGGACTCCCGCATTGAGCGTAATCGTCTTTCCTATATCTTGACGGAAGTCGATATATCCCGCGAGATCGTCGATGGTCTTGTCCACCAAAGGCTGGTCGGTGTCGGTATTTAGAAAATGATTCCATGCTTTGCCGCCGAAACGTTGATAATCGAAGCCTGCGGTTATAAGATTCCCTGTAAAAAAGGTCGCATTTTGGTAAAAAGAAATTCCGGCCATGCGGTCTTTGGAATTGAATCGGTAGTCGAGCGGTTTTCCACCCTGCACATATCCGTCGTTGATACGATGGCGTCCCCAGTTGAAAAAAGCATTTATGGCACCCCAGCTTTTCTTGTATCGATTCTGTATGGCAATGGCGCCCATACCGCGCGTGATGTGAGAGTCGTTATCAATGCGGGGGGCGTTGACAGGACCCGGATTGGCGGCGTTGAAGTGCGTAACATTGAGGTCTCCGATGATATTCCATGCCGATGATATGTCGTAGGAGAGTTTCAGGACTCCGCCCATCTGTTCAAAAGCCATATCGCGTCGGTGTCCGTCGGTACGGTTGTAAAATGCCGATACCGTACTGCCGAAATGTTTTATTTTCGATTGATGAGTTACTTCGCTTGTCAACGTGTTGAAAGACCCGTAACCTATCCGGGCATGGGTATGACTCCCTTCTGTTGCTTGACGGGTAACGATATTGATGACGCCGCCCATGGCATTCGACCCGTATAATACCGAAGCCGGCCCTCTTACTACTTCCACTTTCTCGGCCAATACCGATTGGTAGGCATCGGCTATGGGGTGTCCCATAAGTCCCATATATTGAGGGTGTCCGTCGATGAGTACCAGTAGTCCCGAGGTCGGGCTGTTGCCGATCCCGCGCAATGTCATACCGCCGGCCGCTCCGGTCGATACGCCGTAGCCCAAAATGCCTCGGCTGGTGATGAAAAGCCCAGGTACCTGAGAGGATAGGGTAGGGAGTAGTGACGATTCATAGCTTCCCTCTATTATGCCGCGATCGATGACCGATATGGTCGATGGCAGTCGGCGACTGTCGGTTTCACTGCGGCTTCCCGTGATGACGATTTCGTCGATATTGATGCTTTTCCGTTGTGAAAGGGTATCGGTCATCGACCAAGCGTGGGAAACAGCAGATAGGGAAAGTGCGAAAGTCAGAAATTTTTTATACATGAAGGAGCTTTTTCTGTTTTTTTATAAATGCATCGATGAGCGGAATACACTCCTGCGGCGTAGAGGCATCGGCACATAATTTTTCGAGCGGGCATCGATCGGTCTGCGTTCGGTTGATGATATAGGCAACCTTTTTATCGAAGGAAATCTCTATACCCGAACGGACGAGTAAATCATAAGCACTTTCGCTGATGACGCCTGTATGGACCTTTTTTACTCCCCCTATCGCCATAATGGCGGCGGCAGCTTTCCCAATGACTTTGTCGGCCACTTCGGCGTTGCGAAGAAATTCCGGTTCTTCCGACAGAAGTCTATACAGGTCATTGACACCTCTTTCAGTAAATGTGCGGATTACACCGCCCTGCCGTATTACACAGGAGTATCCGCCTTCTCGAAGTTGCTTTATCAAATGTTCCATATATGCATTAAAACACATTTCCTTGTTTTAAGTTCTCGACAAAACTGTCGATACGTCTCATTTCGCTGGCAATGGGTATGATTTGCGGGCAGTGGGGCTCGCATTGCCGACAGCCGATACAGTGCGAAGCCTGCCGCAAACGCGGTACGCTCCGGTCGTAACCGATGAGGAATGCCCGGCGTGCTTCTCTGTAATTCTCGGCTTGTGAGCTTTCGGGAATATGCCCTTCGTTGATACATTTGTTATAGTGGAGCAGAATAGCGGGTATGTCGATTCCGTAAGGGCATGGCATACAATACTTGCAATCGTTACAAGGTATGGTCGGGTACTGCATCATGAGGTCGGCCGTGTCGAAAAGAAACCGGAGTTCTTCTTCCGATAAGGCTTGCAACGGGGAAAAGGAAAGCAAGTTGTCTTGTAGGTGTTCTATATAAGTCATTCCGCTCAGTACGGTCAGTACGTTCGGGAAAGTTCCGGCAAAGCGGAATGCCCATGAAGCGACGCTTCGGTCGGGTTCACGTTGTTTAAACCTTGCCACGATATGATCATGGACTTTCGAGAGACGTCCTCCCAGTAACGGTTCCATAATAATGGCCGGGATATGCCGTTTGTTGAGTTCGTTATAGAGATATTCGGCATTGGTGTTGCGCGAATTTATCTCTTTGGCATGTTTCCAGTCGAGGTAGTTGAGTTGGATCTGTACAAAATCCCACTGGTAATAGTCATGGCGGGAAAGCAGATAATCAAAGACCTTGATGTCTCCATGATATGAGAATCCGAGATTGCGGATACGTCCGGCCCGGCGTTCTTCCATGAGGAATTCGAGCATGCCGTTGTCGATGTACCGGGCTTCGAATTCTTTCATACCGTCGTTTCCCATACCCACGCCGTGCAACAACATGTAATCGATATAGTCGACTTGCAGTTCTCTGAACGAATTGTGATACATGGCGAGTGAAGCCTCCCGGTTCCATGTGCTCGGCGCAAAATTGGATAGTTTGGTAGCGATGAAATATTTGTTCCTCGGATGTCGGCTCAGGGCGGTACCCGTAGCTTTTTCCGATTGCCCTTTGCAGTAGGCGGGCGATGTGTCGAAATAGTTTACTCCATGTGCGATGGCGTAGTCGACCAGTTCGTTGATGGTTTCCTGGTCGAGTTCATCTCCCTTTCCTTCGGCATTTTTACGGGTCGGCCATCGCATACAGCCATACCCCAGCAACGATACATCGTCGCCGTGCGGGTTTCGACGGTAAGTCATTGCCCCGTCGGTTTGTAAATTATTCTTGTTCTGACTGCCGTTTTTGTTCCCGCAACCGTAAAGTACGGTGGTCGCTGTTACCGTACCGGCTCCCACGATTTTCAAAAAATCTCTTCGGTTGATATGATTATTCTTCTTGTTCATGATTTTACCGCATTAAATAGTCCTGTGATGTTCGTAGCCATCGACATAGATGGCGCTGAATGGTCGGCTCGGACACAAGTTCTCGCATGCGCCGCAGCCGATACAGCGTTCGTCGTCGATAACCGGAATTTTTAAAGAACCTCCGTCCGACGGGTCGGAAGCGACCATCTGTATGGCACCTGTGGGACAGTGGCGGGCGCAATTCCCGCATTCGACTCCATCGGTAAGAGGTATGCAGTTTTCCCGTATCCATACGGCATGACCGATTTGTATCGCCGATTTGTCTGCTCGGGTAATCGGGTGTATGGCTCCGGCAGGACATACCTCGGAACATTTGGTACATTCCGGCCGGCAGTATCCGCGCTCGTAAGACATTTCCGGCTGCATGAAAGTCGAGAGTTTGCCCGACGGTCTTAAAACCTGATTGGGACATACCGATACGCAGAGTTGGCAAGCCGTACAGTGTTGTGCCATGTTACGTAGGCTCAGGGCACCCGGAGGAGCGATAGGAGTTGACCGCTGGGGTATTTCTTTGTCGAGAATGGGAGCGAGCCCGCCGTCGACTTTCTTCTCTTGCGCTTCAATGGCTCCGGCGACCAATATGCCGGCCGTTACGAGGAATTGCCGGCGGGAAGTCGGTACATTTACATGATTCTCGGAAGAATTGCCAGTAATTTTTCTTGGGTGAGTATATGTAATGGCACTTTTATGACAAGTTTCGAGACAATCCATACAGGTTACGCATCGGCTGTAATCGATACGGTGTTCTTTCGGATCGATGCAAGATGCTTTACAATTCCGGGCGCAGAGGCCGCAGCTGTTGCATTTCGAAATATCTATATGCGGACGCAGCCAAGCATATCTGGATAGGAACCCCAATATCGTACCGACGGGACAAATCGTATTGCAATATGTGCGACCGTTGCGCCAAGCCAGTACGGCAATGACGACAAAAGTCGTGAGGGCAATGAGGAATGTAGGAAGATTTTTCAGCCACACGTCGGTTGTATAGAAAGCGTAACTGTCTGCACGTTCGGCAAAATAAGCCAAAATGTTATTGCCCCACCCGTAAACCGGAGCAAAAAGGTTTTGCACGATCCGCCCGTATGAGCTGTAAGGAGCGAGTAATGAAACGAAAGAGCTGATACCGGCAACGAGGGCGATGATGAAAACGGCCAATACACCGTACCTCAGCCATGATATGGCCGGTGAATAGGAGAAACGGTATTTTTCCTTTTTCCGACGGCTGCTGATTCTGGATACGATGTCTTGAAATACTCCCATAGGACAGATTACCGAACAATAGATACGTCCGAAAATCAAGGTCAAGATGATGAGTGCCAGCACGACGGCGACATTCAATGCCAGTACAGCCGGGAGAAATTGGATTTTAGCCAACCAACCGAACCAGACATGTATGCTGCCGGTAAAATCGAGAAACAGTAGTGTGATGAATAAAAAGCAGAAAAGAGCTGCAATGATTCTAAATTTTCTCAGCATAACAGGATTTATTTTTTTAGAAGGGCATTTGATTCCAACCATTCTCTGATGATTTTGTCCGATTGTCCCGCATCGCTCCCGCGTATCGCTAAACCCGGTAACAGTTTTGCATTCGGGCATAAGGTACTTATATCGCGTTCGCTGCTTCCCATGCCGCTTCCTTCATGCGTACAGAAAGGAATGATGGTTTTTCCCGAAAAATCGTATTTCCCCAGAAAGGTGAAAACCACCATAGGCATAGTACCCCACCAGTTGGGATAACCCAGAAATATGTTTTTATAGCGGTTTATGTCCTCTATCTCTCCACGTATGGCAGGGCGGGAATTTTCCCGCATTTCTTTCTGGGCTATTTCTGTCGTCTCGGTATAATATATGGGATAAGCCGTCTGTGGTTCGATGTGGAACATGTCGTTTCCACCGCCGGTAAGCAGTTGTATTTTATGAGCTACGATTTCGGTATTCCCGACAGGCAGGTTTATTATGCCGCCGTTGGCATAGTTGAAACCCTTTCGGGAGAAAAATGCGATAAGACTTTTAGATACCATACGAGCTCTTTTTTTACGGTTAATGTTGTGTAACCCCGATTTCTTGCAGCCATTTTTTTATTTCGGGAGCTGCTTGTCGGGCTTTGCTGCCTCTAATAGGAAGTCCTTGGAGCAGAACCGATTCGGGGCAGAGTTCTCGGATTTCTTTTTCGCTGTGTCCCATACGGCTTCCTTCATGAGTCATAAAAGGAACAATAGTTTTACCCGAAAGGTTGTGCTCCGATAGAAATGTCGCGACAGGAGGAGCGATCGTAGCCCACCAACAAGGCGAGCCTATAAACACTGTGTCATATTGGGCTATGTCTGTTATACACGGTTTGATCGCGGGTTTTATCCCGGCATTGATCTCGGCTTTGGCTTGATCTACGACACTCTGATAATCTTCGGGATAAGCTTTCTCCGGAATAATTTCCAAAATATCGGCACCGGTGAAAGTCTTTATTTGTTGGGCTACGCTTTCGGTATTACCGCTGTGGGAGAAGTAGACAACCAAAGAACGGGTCTGGGCGTTTGCGACCGACGAGAAGCATACGGTTGCAAACATAATCGATGCGAAGAGTAATTTTTTCATGATCGAATAGATTTAAAATTTCACGATACAAAAATATCGCTTACTTCGTACCCTCTTATAATCAGAATTACAGATATTCGTACCAATTTTACCGAAATACGGTTTTGTAAGTTTTACAAATCTAATTATTTTGAGTGAAAAACAATAATCTTTATATGAACTATTATATTCAGCAACGTTTCTTTATTTACTATATGGCAGAAGAGAAAATTTTTACTTCATATATTGGTGATAGTCGATGTACTTGTCGAAATAAAAAGCCGCATCGACCGATGCGGCTTTGGGGAAAACAGTGTTTTTAAGGTAAAAAGATTGTGCTATTTTAGGTAATCGGTAATCTTACCGCTGATTTGCAATAATGATATTTCACATAATTTTGTATCATATTCGGCCGTAAGAATACGTTCTTCGGCATCGAGCAGACTTTTTTGTGCTTCACGTAATTCGATACCCGAGAGGTTGCCCAGTATATACCGTTCGCGGGCGATATTATAGTTTTCTTTGGCCGCCGTCAGATTTTCGCGTTCGAGATTCAGTACTTCGATGTTATTTTTGTATGCCTGCCACAAATTGCTGATGTCGGCGCGTAAAGACTGGGTAAGCTCTTTTTGTTGCAGTTCGGCGTTCTCTATGGCGATGCGGGCATTCCTTATTTCCCGACGGCGATTACCGTCGAAGAGGTTGAAGCCTACCGTAACCCCGAAATTCAGGCCGAGGTTGTTACGCCGTTTGGTATCGGCCGGCCGGTCATAAACATTCAACGTGTAACCGTAACCGGCATTGAATTTTATATAGGGATAATTTCGGGAATAAACTTTTTTCAAGTCGAGAGAGGCGAGTGTTTTATCTTGTTCCGATTTTAGGAGAGACGCATTTGTCTGTAAAGTCGAAGCCCATAATTCTTCGAAAATCAACAACGTATTTACATTGATGATTGAGTCATGTACCGATATGAATTGGTTCATGTCGCCGACCGACATCAGCTCGTTGAGGCGAATGCGGGAGGTACTTAGCGTTTCCTGCTGTTTCATATATTGAGCACTGTCGGCATTGAAGTCTACACGTGCTTGCAGTAGGTCGAGGCGTGAAAAGTTTCCTATCTGGTATCTTTCCTCAACGATACGTAACCGTTCTTTCGAAAGAGATACGGCATAGAGGAAGTTTTTCAATCGGATTTTTTGCTGGATAAAATTGAAATATTCGGCCGATAGTTCAGCGATATAGTCTTCGATGGCAATACGAGTCAGGGTTTCACCCTGTTTGGCCATTTCTTGCAGACGCTCGTAATTGGTGAGAAGCTCGAATCCGTTAAAAAGCGTCCAGTCGAGATTGATACCCACGTTTACGTCTTGATCGAATACCCCGTTGTCATGATGTTTCGATCCCGTACCCCTTTCGATAGTTTTGGTATTGTCGACATTACCGTTGTAACCTGCACTTAGGTCTATGTTCGGCAACATACCGGCATTACCCCGGGTTGCATTGTTTTTCTCGATCTGTTCTTCATTGCGGACGATTCGCAATGAGTAGTTATTTTCCAAGCCCGTTTCGAGGCAGGATTTTAGCGTATAGGATTGTGTTTGCGCTTGCAAGGCAAGAGGCAGGGCACACATGAGTGATATGAATAGAGTTCTCATATTTCTTCTTCTTGAGAGTGGAGTCGATTAGTTGATATATATGTATAAATAGCCGGGACGATATACATCGTCATCAGTGTCGATATGAGCATTCCTCCTACAACGGCGATACCCATGGCTACACGTCCGTTGGCACCTTCGCCGGTAGCAAAAGCCAGAGGGATAAGTCCTAAGATCGTCGATGCACTGGTCATGAGGATAGGACGCAGACGTTGTACGGAGGCTTCGCGTATCGCTTTCTGTTTGTCGACACCGGCCTCTTGCTTTTGGTTGGCAAATTCGACGATGAGGATACCGTTCTTTGCCACAAGGCCGATGAGCATGATGATACCGATCTGACTGAAAATATTCATCGTTTGGTCATTGAAATACATAAAGATGAGAGCCCCGCATATGGCCAGCGGTACGGTGAGCATGATGATGAAGGGATCTTTGAAGCTCTCGAATTGGGCGGCCAAGATGAGATAGATGAGTACCAATGCGAGGATAAAGGCAAACATCAGGCTCGAAGAACTTTCTCTATATTCTTTTGAATCTCCGGTAAGGGCTGTCCTGAAAGAGTCATCGAGTGTTTCTTTGGCGATTTTATCCATCTCATCGAGACCTTGTCCTATGGTTTTTCCTTCGGCTAAACCAGCTGAAACGGTTGCCGATACGAAACGGTTGTACCGATAGAGTTGGGGCGGTGCCGTACCCTCGACAAGAGTAATGAGGTTGTCGAGCTGTATCATGTCGCCGTTGCTGTTACGTATGTATATCGATTTCAGATCGACGGGTTTGTTCCGTTGTTGGCGGTTTATCTCTCCTAAAATTTCATACTGTTTGCCGTTCATGTAAAAGTACCCCATGCGCTGGCCGCTCAATCCGTATTGAAGGGTTTGTGCAATGTCCCGGGTACTTATACCCAGTATATTGGCTTTTTCTCGATCTATTTCGATACGGGCTTCGGGTTTACTGAATTTGAGGTCGACATCGGCCATTTGGAAGACAGGATTTTCGTATACTTTTGTCATGAACGTGGGCAATACCTCTTGCAACTTCTCGATGTTAGGAGCTTGAATGACATATTGTACCGGCATACTGCCTCGGCGTCCGCCGAATGTCGATTGTTGTTGTACGAAAGAACGCGCTTTGGTTTTCGTTTGTACGGCTTTTGAGAGTTTTTCGGCGACGTCCATTTGCGAATAATTCCGGTCTTTGATGTCTTTGAGCATGATTTCCACACTACCCGTTCCACTCGATACGCGGGCGGTGATAGCCGTAGCATCGGGAACGATGGAGTCGGCCAGCAGATTGATGTCTTCGGTGTAGTCGCGCATATATTCATAGGTAACGCCTTCCGGCCCGCGTGTATTGATAGTAATACGCGAACGATCTTCGAGCGGAGCCATTTCCGACGGAATCTGTATCCATAGGTAGGCGATGATACCCAGCATGATCAATACAATGGGCAATGCGATGTAACGGTGGTGCAGGAATGCGTCGAGCGACTTGTAATAATAGTGATTCATTCCAGCAAAGAACGGTTCGGTTTTGCGGTAAAACCAGTTCTTTTTTTCTCTGCGTTTCAGTATTTTCGTTGCCAGCATAGGGGTAAAAGTGAGTGCGGCGAAAGCCGAGATGATGACGGCACCCGATACTACGATACTGAATTCTCTGAACAGACGCCCCGTGGTTCCTTCCATAAATACGATGGGGAAGAATACGGCTACCAGCGTGATGGTTGTTGATATGACAGCAAAAAATATTTCTTTCGAGCCTTCTATTCCGGCTTGCTTGGGAGCCATGCCTTGCTCGATGCGGATATATATGTTCTCTGTCATGACGATAGCATCATCGACCACCAGCCCCACGGCCAGTACGACAGCCAGCATCGAGAGCACGTTGATAGAGAAGCCGGCGATGTACATGACGAAAAATGCACCGATGAGCGATACCGGTATCACGACGCAAGGAACCAGCGTAACCCGCCAGTCGCGCAGGAACAGGAAAATAATGATGATAACGAGTATGAATGCCTCGTAAACAGTGCTTTCGACCTCGTTTATGGAAGCACGGATAAATTTCGTATTGTCGAAACCGTAAGCATATTTCACATCTTCGGGCAGGTCTTTTTTCATCGATTCCATGCGTTCATATACAGCATCGGCGATTTCGATGTGGTTGGCGCCCGGTTGAGGAATGACGACGACACCCACCATGGGGACACCGTTCATCTTCATATAACTTTTCAGGTCTTGCGCTTCGATATCGGCCGTGCCTATATCACGGAAACGTATGATGCGGCTTCCATTCTGTTTCACGATGATATTGTTGAATTCTTCGGCCGTATGCATCAGACCTAATGTGCGAATGGTAAGTTCGGTTGTATTGCCCTCGATACTTCCCGATGGTAACTCTACGTTTTCCCGGTCGATGGCATTTTTTACGTCCATAGGAGTAACACCGTAACCGGCCATTTTCACAGGGTCGAGCCACAAACGCATGGAATATCGTTTCTCACCCCAGATCGATACGCTACTTACATCGGATATGGTTTGCAGTTGCTCTTTTACCGTAAGATCGGCAATTTCGCTCAGTTCGAGCAGAGAGCGTTTATCGCTTTGTATGGCGACCATCAAAATGGGAGTTGCATCGGCATCGGCCTTCGATACGGTAGGTGGGTCGCAGTCGTCGGGTAGGTAACGTTGGGCGCGTGAAACCTTGTCGCGCACGTCATTGGCGGCAGTTTCGAGATCGACCGAAAGCTCGAATTCTACGGTAATACGGCTTTGTCCTTGCCTACTTACACTCGATAGCGAGCGGATACCGGGGATACCGTTGATATTTTGTTCGAGAGGCTCGGTAATTTGGTTTTCGATGACATCGGCATTCGCACCCGAGTAAGAACAGGTAACCGAGATGATAGGATTATCGACCGATGGATATTCTCGTACACCCAAACTTTCATAGCCTATGAAACCGAATAGAATGATAATCAATATCAATACGGTCGCTAAAACAGGGCGTTTGATGCTTAATTCTGATATATTCATGGTGAGCGGTTATCTTCTTATTCTACACTTTGTAAGGTTACGGCCAGGCCGGTGCGTAATTGCAATGTTCCCGATGTGATGATCGTGTCGCCGACATTCAGACCTTTGAGTACTTGTACTTTGGCTTCGGTACGAAGTCCTTTCGTTATTTCTACGGGTACGGCTTTACCGGCTTTGTAGAGGAATACCTTGTCGATTCCCATTTCAGGGACGATCGCTTCGGAAGGTATGGCGATAGCCCGCTTTATTTCCTGAGTACGGAGTTTGATGTGGGCGAAACGTCCCGGGTAGAGAGCCCCGTCGGTATTGGGATAACGGGCTCTCAGAGAGAATGTGTGCGTATCTTCGTCGAGTCTTGAATCGCTGGCGTAGACGCGAGCTCTGAATGGTTTCATGTATCCGTCGACCGAGAACTCGATTGGTGCGCCGTTTTTGATGTTTCCGGCATATACTTCGGGAATGGAAAATTCTATTTTCAGGGGAGTGATTTTTGTTAAGGTAGCGATGGTGAGCGAAGGTGAAGCGTATGCCCCTTCACTCACATTTCTCAGACCGATGATTCCGTCGAACGGGGCTTTCAGTTCGGTCAGGGCTATGTTGGCTTTTACGATGTCTATTTCGGCTTGCAGGGTAGCCAAGTCGGTTTGTACTTGTTCGTAGGCCTCTTTACTCACGGCCTCTTTCTCGAGCAAGGCGTTTTGCCGGTACACGCGGTCCTCGGCCAATTGCAACTGCACTTCGAGCTTTCTCAGTTGGGCCTGTAAAGGGGCATCGTTTACTTTGGCGAGAATGTCGCCTTTGTTCACGTGCGTACCTTCTTCAAAATTGATGACGGTGATTTTACCGGAAGTTTCGAACGAGAGATTTACCTCTTCGTCGGGTAACAGGTTACCGTTGATGTATATTTCATCGTAAAGCGTTTCTTCTTTGACGATGTACCCGTTTACGTTGAGAGCTTTCTTTGCCGGAGTAGGAATGGGTAGATCACTCTCTTTTTTCTCATTACTAAATGGATAAAATTTGTAAAATACACTTCCCGCAAGGGCGGCTACGATCAATACGATAAGACCGGTCTTCAATTTTTTATTCATATTTTTTATTTGTCTTTATTTTCCTAAAACGATTAGACGAAAAAATGTGATAAAGTTTAATTCAAGGTTCTTCTTTTTGACAAAAATAAAAGCTTATTAAGGAGCTTTTTTACTTCCCAAAGATAGAGAAAAATTCTGGTTTATTATTTTTTTATTTTGATCAAATAAATGCTTGTAATATTTTTTATAAAATATTTCGAAAGGGCCGAGAACATATTTATCATTTTATAAATGTTGACGAGGGCTGTTTTGCGGTAATGTATATAAATTACGGATTGTCGTACCTTTTTTACCGATTTGAGCTAAGCACCGATTTTGTTCCGGGAAAATCTTCTATATTTGTCGGGTAAACTTTAAAGATATGAGCGAGATAGAAAAAATAAATCATGTATTTGAATACAATGACCGTATGGGGGTGGAGACATTGAATCCTTTGGTGAGTGTTGTCGATTGGTCGCAATGTCAGCCTATGTGTTCGTCTCGTTGTTCATACGGTTTTTATGCCGTCTTTCTCAAAGATGTGAAGTGCGGAGATATGCGTTATGGTCGCCAATATTACGATTATCAGGAGGGGACACTTGTTTTTTTGGCACCAGGGCAAGTCTATGGTATCGAAAGTAACGGTGTAAAGGTTCAACCCAAAGGATGGGCGTTGGTGTTTCATCCCGATCTCATTCGAGGTACATCGTTGGGACGCCATATCGATGATTATACTTTTTTCTCTTATGAAGTAAACGAGGCGTTACACATTTCAGAACGGGAAAGGAGTGTTGTCATGGAATGCTTGCATAATATAGCTTCGGAGTTGAAACATGCTATCGATAAACACAGCCGTATGCTTATCGTTTCCAACATCGAGTTGTTGCTCAATTATTGCATGCGTTTTTATGACAGGCAATTTATTACGCGCAGCAATGAGAATAAAGATGTGATCGTGAAATTCGAACGGCTGTTGCGGGATTATTTCCGTTCGGATGAACCGGAAAAGAGCGGATTGCCTTCGGTAAAATATTTTGCCGATAAGTTGTTTTTGTCTGCCAATTATTTCGGAGACCTCGTTAAGAAAGAGACTGGTAAATCGGCACAGGAATATATTCAGAATATTCTCATTGAAACGGCGAAAGACAGACTTTACGATACATCGCAGAGTATCAGTGAGATTGCATACGGTTTGGGATTTCAATATCCGCAACATTTCAGCCGTATGTTCAAGAAGAGTGTCGGGTATACTCCTAATGAGTACAGGCAACAAAATTGATGACCAACAGTCTTCCGTATAAAGTGTGGTAATGTCATTCCGAGTGAGACCGATAGGCCGACGAGGAATCTCTGTTTTCTCAAGGTAAGAGATTCTTCACTTCGCTACGGCTCCGTTCAGAATGATAGAGACTTGGGTGCGACCGTTTGATGTCATTCCGAGCGCATGCGAGGAATCTCGTATATGTTATTCTTGCCATGAGATTCTTCAAGGCAGAGCCTTTCAGAATAACACACGTCGTGTAGGTCTCAATACCATGCAAGAGATTCTTTCTCCCTTATAGTCGTCAAAATGAATGACACTATTGTCATTCATTTTGACGCGGCTCTTTTATAACTAAGCAGACAGGTATTTAAAATTTCAGGTCGCACCCCCAATGACGGGCCAATCGTCTCGCTTCTTTGGCTGTAAGGTGTATGACGGCCCCGTGTTTGGGAATAGAAAAATTGGTAGCTTTCATGACACCTTTGTTAAAATGTCCGAGATCGGTGAATGTCTTGAAATCGCTTGTCTCTCTGAATCCGAAGTTATGCGGTTTTATGCTGTATATGTCATACATCAGCACCCAGCGGTTTTCTCCGATTCGTTTCCATATATTGGGTGCTTCGCAGCCTCTCGGTTCTACATCGTACCACGCATCGTCGTAGACATATCCGCTGTGAATCGAATCCGAGACCGCTTGGCGTATGCCGGCGCAGCCTTCCTGTGCCACATAGAAGAGATGATACTGTCCGTCCACTTGGGTAATGTCTCCGTCGATATAAGAAAAATCTTTGGGATAGTCAAAGAGTGGTTTCGGTTCACTTGTCAGATGAGTAAAATCATCATCGGTATAAGCATAGTAAAGTTTGTTTCTTCCGTTTCCGAAACGCATGGTAAAGTATATCATCAATTTACCTTCGGTTTTGTCATAAATCGTTTCGGGAGCCCATGCGCAACCTATTTCCTCATATCCCGGAAAAGCAGTGTCGAGACGGACGTTCGATCGGGTCCAGTGTATCAGATCGGTCGAGCGCATGAGAACCAGTGCGCGGTTATTGCCCCAGCCGTATTTTTCTCCGTCGCGTTCCCATTGGGTTTCACGATAACCGGCTTCCCGGGCATAGATGTGAAGGTCGGTCATGGCCAGATAGAATGCACCGTCGGGTCCGCGCATGATGTGGGGATCGCGTATGCCTCGTTGTAGGGCTATGCTATCTCCGGCAATGACGGGCTGCCCGTTGTTTACGTCGGTAAACGAGTACCCGTCGGGGCTTAATGCCATGTACAGGCTGTGCGTGTCGTCTTTGAAATAGACCATGAGATAGGCGGCCATATCTTTTTCACTCGGGATTCCTACTTTTTTCTTAGCCGATATTGTCGGGGAAACAATTTGGCACACAACTAATAAAATAAGGAAAAGATGTTTTTTCAAGGACATAATCGTTATCGTTTTTTTTCTGAGGTGATGGCTTGGTATACGGTTTGGGCGAGAATACGAGCGCCATTGGCGTTAGGGTGTACCCGGTCGGGAAAGTTTTCCGGCATTCCAGACGTAGGGGTATGTAGGTCGATGATTTTTACTTTTTTCCTTCGCGCTGTTTTTTTGATAGCCGGAATGACGCCGTGAACAATCGTGCTGTCGTTGATACCCCATTTCGTACCGTAAACTGTTGCCGGATAGCAAAGATATATGCGGGGATTTCCTTCGCAGCGGAATGAATCGATAAGAGCCGAGAGGTCTTTTCGGAATTCTTTTCCATATTTCCAGTTATGCGGTTTGGTGTCGTTTGTACCCAGTTTAATGATGACTATGTCGGGGTGGAACGCCCTTGCCTCGGTAAACAGCTTTTCCTGCATATAAGGCTGGTCTCCCTTGTTGAGCAGCGTGCGGGCACTGATGCCGAAGTTCTCTACCGTATAATTCTCGCCGAGCATTATCCCCAATACTGCGGGATAGCATTCTTCCGAACGGTTTTTCAGGCCGTAGCCGTATGTGATGCTGTTGCCTATACATGCAACCCGCGTAGGTCCTTTCCCTTCTGTTGTCGGAGGCAGAACCAGAATGATGAGAAGAAATAATAATTTGATTTTCATTTTCAACGAGATGCAGAATGATTTCTATCGGTTTTCTTTGCGTTGCAGCCATGTTGCGGCATACGGACAAGTCGCTTTGAAAGCCAGACCGTTTTGTCCGGCGTAATCGTAAGCGGCTCCCACAAGGCGGGAGGCGATGCCGCGCCCTTCTATGGCAGGAGGTACGATTGTATGTAGAATATCGATAGAGTCATCTTCTTTTCGGTATTCTACGTAGGCGGTAACTCCGTCGACTACGGTTTCAAACCGGTTCGTTTCTGGACGTTGGATAATAGAAAGTTCCATATTCGATTTTGTTATAGAAGGGTCAGAGTAAAAATTTTGTCAGGAGGATAGCGGCCAGAATATACATCGAAACCGAAATCTTTTTATATTTCCCACTTAACAGATTGATGACGACATAGCCGATCATACTTATGATGATACCGTCGGAAATACTGTAAGCGAAAGGAATGATGAGAATACACAAAAATGCGGGAATGGCTTCACTCAGGTCAGAGAAATCGATATTCGTGATAGTTGCCGTCATCGACAATCCTACCAAGATGAGTATGGCCCCTGTGGCAGGGGAGGGAATCGATAGGAAAAACGGTGAGAACAACAAGGCAAGTGCAAAACAAGCTGCCGTGGTGAGAGATGTCAGTCCCGAACGTCCTCCCTGTGAGATACCGCTGGCACTTTCGACAAAGACGGTTACCGTACTTGTTCCCAACATGGCACCGCAGGTGGTGCCTATGGCATCGGCCATAAATGCTTCTTTCAATCGGGGAATTTTCCCGTTGACGGTCATTCCCGCTTTGTTGAAGACGCCGATAATCGTACCTATGGTATCGAACATGTCTATAAACAGAAACGTGAAGACCACGACTACCATCTTTATCGAGAATATTTCGGAAAAATCGAATTGAAAGAAAATAGGCTCTATCGAAGGGGGCAAGTTCATGAACCCCGTGTAATGAGTGATACCCATAGGAATACCGATGAGTGTAGTGAGCAGAATACCGATAAGTAGGCTGCCCTGAATTTTTTTGATGACGAGTATGGCCGTAACGGTAATCCCTATCATGCCTAGTAGCGCATTACCGTGCGTAAGATCGCCGATGGTTACGAGGGTACTTTCGTTGGGGACGACGATATGGCAATTTATCAGCCCTATGAAAGCAATGAACAGCCCTATGCCTACGCCGATGGCTTGTCGCAGAGTGGCGGGGATCGCATTGACAATGGCTTGCCGTAGCTTGGTGAGAGTGAGAATGATAAAGATGAGACCCTCGATAAAAACGGCGGTCAAAGCAAATTGCCAACTGTTACCCATTTGAAGGCATACAGTAAAGGCAAAGAAAGCGTTCAACCCCATGCCGGGTGCTAAGGCAAACGGCATTTTGGCCCATAATGCCATGACCAGAGTGCCGATGATTGCAGCTAATGCCGTTGTTGTGAATAGCGCACCTTTGTCCATACCGGTTGCGGACAGAATGGCCGGATTGACAGCTAAGATATAAGCCATGGCGAGAAAGGAGGTGATACCGGCCATGACTTCGGTGTGTATTTTCATTGTCTGGGGATTGAACCCGAACCATTTTTTCCACATAGACGGCTTTCCGTATTAAAAGAACGCATTTTGACTTTTCGCGGTCAAAATGCGCATATGTATTTATATTGTTTATCGGTTGATGAGCAACCATGCGTCGCTGAATTCGGGCGAGTATTTCAGCTTGATGGCATCTCGTAACTCTTCGGCTTCTTTCCGGGTATCGAAGCTACCGGCGATTACACGGAACATCATTTGGTTGTTACGGGCGGTAAAAGCGCCGTATCCATCTTGTATTAGCCGTTCTTTCAGGGAAGATGCATTGGTCTTGACAGAAAAACTACCGACAACGACATTGTATAGTTTCAACTTAGTGGCGTCATCGTCGACGATCGAGATGCGTTCGTTGCTTACCCGTTCTTGGACAGGAGCTTGTGTCGTTACGACTTCGTTTTCGACAGGAACTTCTTCGACAGCCTCTTTTTCCTGGGCTTTCATATACGCGGCTTTGTATGCACTTTCTTTTGATTTGCACGCGCTTACTCCTATCAGCAAGACGACGGCGATGAATCCTAAAATGGTTAACTTTTTCATAATACTAAATCAATGATATATGCCAAGCAAAAATAAAAAGAATATTTGACTAATTCTTCTTTTGACCTCATAAATTTTACATAGGCGGGAAAATGGCAATGTCAGGAATATAATATGTAGAAGCGAGGCGGTAAAGTTCATCGTGGAAATTTGCACGGTAAACTTTTTTTTGCGATTTTTGCAATTCAGCAATCTATGAAAAACATCGCATGAAACACAATCTACTGATTTTTTTGGCTATCTTGTTATCAATTCCTGTTGGTGCCGTTTCTTATAGAAAAACGACCGATGGAGTAGTGGTAACCCTTTCCTCAAAGAGCGATACGACAGCACGTATGGTACGTTTGCAAGTCGTCGACAGTAAAATCATACGGGTAACAGCTGTTCCCGGTCGTAAATTTCCGAAAGAAAAAAGTCTGGTCGTTTTGCCCGAGGCTTATAAGAAAACTCCTTTTACGGTAGAAGAATCCGACGGTCGATTGAGACTTGAAACCGATGCGGTGCGAGCAATGGTCGATTTGGAGACCGGTGAAGTCGCGTTTGCCGATACTTGCGGAACGATGCGTTTGCAGGAACGTCGTGGTGGAGGGAAAAAATTCAAACCGATAACGGTAGATGGAGTATCGGCATATAGTTATTGGCAGCAATTCGAGTCTCCCGATAATGAGGCCTTTTACGGATTGGGACAGCACCAGTCCGATGAGTTCAATTATAAAGGGAAAAACGAGTCGTTGTTTCAATACAATACCAAAGTGGCAGTGCCGTTTATCGTCTCCAACAAGAATTACGGATTGTTGTTCGATACCTATTCCTTGTGTAAGTGGGGAGACAGTCGCGATTACATGCAGTTATGCGATGCGTTCGATTTATACGATGCCAATGGGAAACCCGGAGCATTGACGGCTGCGTATGTGCCAGATAAGAAGAATAAAAAAGCGAAATCGTTGGTTCGTCGGGAGAGTCGTATTTATTACGAAGACCAAAAGACGATTCTTGATTTACCGCAAGATTTTGCGCTGAATGGTGCGAATGTTGTCTATACGGGAGAAATAGCAGCCCGGGAAACCGGAGATTTTCATTTTCTGCTTTATTATGCGGGATACGTGAAGGTGTATATCGACGGAGAATTGCTCGTCCCCGAACGTTGGCGTACGGCATGGAATCCTAACAGTTATAAATTCAAGACCGGTCTGAAAGCCGGAGAACGAGTCCCTATCCGCATCGAGTGGCGTCCCGACGGCGGCGTTTCTTATTTGGGATTACGGGCGTTGACTCCGGTCGATCCGGCCGAGCAGAACCGTCTTTCTTGGTATAGTGAGATGAGTGATGCGATCGATTACTATTATATTGCGGGAGATGATGCCGACGATGTGATTGCCGGATATCGCCGTCTTACGGGAAAAGCGCAGGTAATGCCACGTTGGGCAATGGGCTTTTGGCAAAGCCGGGAACGTTATAAGACGCAGAAAGAGATGCTTGCCGCGCTTCGGGAATTTCGGGAGCGTCGTATACCGCTCGATAATATCGTTCTCGATTGGAGTTATTGGCCCGAAGATGCATGGGGAAGCCATGAATTTGATGCAGCCCGTTTTCCCGATCCGAAAGGCATGGTCGATTCTATTCATGCGCAACATGCCAGAATGATGATTTCGGTGTGGCCGAAATTTTACATGACCACCCGGCATTTTAAAGAATTCGATCGTAAAGGTTGGATGTATAGGCAAGCCATCAAAGATAGTATACGCGACTGGATAGGTCCCGGTTATATCGGTTCTTTTTACGATGCCTATGCCGAAGGGGCTCGAAAACTTTTTTGGAAACAGATGCAGGACCATCTTTATCCGTTGGGAATAGATGCGTGGTGGATGGACGCCAGCGAGCCGAATGTGCGGGATTGTACCGATATGGATTATCGGAAGGCGCTTTGCGGGCCTACGGCATTAGGGCCTTCTACCCAATATTTCAATGCTTATGCGCTGATGAATGCCGAGGCTATTTACGACGGGCAGCGGGCTGTTGATCCCGATCGTCGGGTCTTTTTGCTTACCCGTTCGGGATTTGCCGGTTTACAGCGGTATTCGACGGCCACATGGAGTGGCGATATAGCGACGCGTTGGGAAGATATGAAAGCCCAAATATCGGCAGGATTGAATTTCTCGATCTGCGGTATCCCTTATTGGTCGATGGACATCGGCGGATTCTGCGTGGAAAAACGTTATGAGTCGGGATTTAAACAATTCAACAAGACCGGCAAGGAAAATGCCGACCTGAAAGAGTGGCGCGAGCTGAATACACGCTGGTTCCAGTTCGGGTCGTTTGTGCCTATTTTCCGTTCTCATGGACAATATCCTTATCGCGAAGTATATAATATAGCGCCCGAAGGCCACCCTGCCTATGCATCTATCGTATATTATACCAATTTGCGTTATTGGCTGATGCCTTATATATATTCGTTGGCCGGTATGACCTACCACGACGATTATACGATTATGCGCCCATTGGTGATGGATTTCCCATCCGACACGACGGTTTTGAATATCAGTGATCAGTATATGTTCGGCCCTGCTTTTATGGCTTGCCCCGTATATACTTATGGCGCACGCTTCCGGGAGGTTCATTTCCCGAAGAGTGCAGGTTGGTATGATTTTTATTCGGGGGCTTATATCGTAGGCGGGCAGACGTTTACCGTTTCTGCACCTTATTCGCAGATGCCGCTTTATGTCCGTGAAGGGTCGATCGTTCCTTTCGGTCGCGATTTACAATATAGCGACCAGTATCCGGCCGATACATTGACGCTTTATGTCTATACGGGGCGAGATGCTGAGTTTACGTTGTACGAAGACGAGAATACCAATTATAATTATGAGAAAGGGGCTTACCTGCAAATTCCGCTGACGTATGACGAAGCCTCGGGCGTGCTTACCATCGGTGCGCAAGAGGGGGCTTACGAGGGAATGCCGACAAGCCGCACCGTGCATGTGATCGTGGTTTCTCCCGAGTCTCCGGTTGCCTTTTCGCGTCAACGTCTTCCCGACAATACGGTTGAGTATACCGGTCAAAAAATAGAATTGAAATTGAAATAAATACCATAAGTCTATGAAAAAGAAAATCTTCTTTTTTTCACTTTCATTATTTTCGGCAGTGGCAGTTGTGGCGCAGACCTCGCAGCCTTTGTATCTCGATGAGAGCCAGCCTATCGAAGTTCGCGTGCAAGATGCCTTGTCGCGTATGACACTCGAAGAAAAAGTCAAGTTGTGTACGGCACAAAGTAAGTTCAGCTCGCACGGTGTACCGCGTCTCGGTATTCCCGAGTTGTGGATGAGCGATGGACCTCATGGTGTGCGGGAAGAAATTCTGTGGGATAGTTGGGGTGTTGCCGGGTTTACGAACGATTCCTGTACGGCGTTTCCAGCATTGACTTGTCTGGCGGCTACGTGGAATCCCGAAATGTCGGCGCTTTATGGAAAGAGCATAGGAGAGGAAGCCCGTTATCGTCGTAAAGACGTGCTGTTGGCCCCCGGTTGCAATATTTATCGCACGCCGTTCAACGGCCGAAATTTCGAGTATTTGGGAGAAGATCCCTATTTGGCTTCGGTCATGGTTGTTCCCTATGTGCAGGAATTGCAGAAAAATGGGGTTGCTGCTTGTGTGAAACATTTTGCCTTGAACAATCAGGAAAAGTGGCGCGGGCATATCGATGTCGACCTCAGCGACCGTGCGTTGTATGAGATATATTTGCCTGCATTCAAAGCCGCTGTACAGAAAGGCGGAGCGTGGTCTATCATGGGGGCATATAATAAAATACGGGGTACCCATGCTTGCCACAATGATTTACTGTTGAATCGGATATTGAAAGGCGAATGGCAGTTCGACGGCTGTGTCATTACCGATTGGGGTGGTGCGCACGATACCCGTGAGGCCGTGTTCAACGGTTTGGATATAGAGATGGGTACTTACACCGACGGTGTGGCCAAGAATCGTGATTTTGCGTATGACAACTACTATTTGGCGAAGGATTATTTAAAAGGACTGAAAGACGGTACTTATCCTGTTTCCACGGTCGATGAGAAAGCTGCACGTATTTTGCGCCTTATTTTCCGTACGGCGATGAATCGAAATCGTCCGTGGGGCTCGTTTACTTCCGAAGCGCATTACGATGCCGCCCGTCGTATAGGAGAGGAGGGGATTGTTCTGTTGAAGAACGAGCCTGTTAAGTCTCAGAAATCACCTTTACTCCCGATCGATGCTTCTAAGTATGAGAAAATACTTGTTGTGGGCGATAATGCGACCCGTTATCTTTCCGGCGGGGTTGGAGCTACGACATTGAAGGTGAAACAAGACATCTTGCCGTTGGAATCTTTACAGGAAATGTACGGCGATAAGATTACCTATACGCAGGGATATGCAGCCGGTAAACCTCGATATGGCAAGGTCGACAGGCCCAAAGTAAATACCGACTCGTTGTATCGCAAAGCTCTGGAATTGGCCGAAGATGCAGACTTAATTTTGTTTATTGGCGGACTGAATAAGAATTATCAACAGGATTGCGAGGCAGGAGACCGGGTGGAGTACAATCTTCCGTTCGGACAAGACAAACTTATTCCGGAGTTGGCTAAAATCAATCCCAATATGGTATTGGTTCTTATCAGCGGGAATGCAGTGGAAATGAAGTGGGTAAAAGAAATTCCGGCGATTGTGCAGGCTTGGTATCTTGGTTCCGAAGCCGGTCCCGCATTGGCTAATGTTCTGAGCGGGAAAGTCAATCCCAGTGGAAAATTACCTTTCTCTTTCCCGGTGAAACTGACCGATAACGGTGCTCATGCTTTCGATGCGCTTTGTTATCCCGGAGATAGTATTCACGAGGTATACAAAGAAGATATTTTTGTCGGTTATCGTTGGCACGATACCAAAAAGATTCCGGCGCTATTCTCTTTTGGACATGGTCTGAGTTACACTACTTTTACTTATGGAAAAGCGGAGCTTTCGTCAAAGAATATGACGGCCGATGGTACGATAGTCGTGAACGTGCCTGTGAAAAATACGGGTGATGTGGCCGGTAAAGAAGTCGTTCAACTTTATATTGGCGATAGTAAATCTTCATTGCCTCGCCCCTTGAAAGAATTGAAAGCATTTGAAAAGATAGCTTTGGCTCCGGGAGAAGAGAAGAACGTAACGTTCACGATTACTCCCGACGATTTGAAATATTTCGATGATACCCGCCATGAATGGGTGTCAGAACCCGGTAAGTTTACCGTATATATCGGATCTTCTTCGACGGATATTCGTTCGAAGATAACCTTTACATTGAAATAGAGTCTTTCTGTAAAATGAAAAATCCCGGCCGATTTTAAGCCGGGATTTTTTTTGATAGATGTTTTTGGGGTGAGTGGTTGTTGGTATAAAGGGATTAGGGATTATGTCGATACGTAGGTCGGGATAAAAACAGAGATTCCTCGTTGGCCTACCGGCCTCGCTCGGAATGACAGTAGTTGTCATTCCGACGACCATAAGGAGGAAGAATCTCACATTCAACGTGTATTTTCCGCCTTCGTATCTCTGCTATGCTGAACGAGCATATTTGCACGGTTATTCATTTTGAGTCAATTTTGAGATTCTTATATACGTTCGGAATGATACTACTGTCATTCTGAATGGAACGCAGTGGAATGAAGAATCTCTACCGATAGCTAGCCGAGGATTCCTCTCATACGTTCGGAATGGTATCAGACGGTCGCCTCCAAGTCTCTGTTATTCTGAACGGAGCGGTAGCGAAGTGATGAATCGCATTATTATATCGATAGGATTAAAGGTGTTCGCGTAGAAACTTGTTGGGAAATACCGGAAGGTTGCAATGGGCGAGAAACGTAAAGAAATAAAAAACCTCCGATTTTTAGGTCGGAGGTTTTTTGAAGTGGTCGATGGATTACCATTTAAACAATTTTTTAGCGGGGAGAGGTTTACCGTCTTGCGAGATGGTCAGGGTGTAGCTGCCTTTCGGGAGGGCTTCCAGTCCGCTGATGACCAGTCGGGGGAGTCCTTGTGTGTTGTACTCCCGCTCGAAGACGGCGGTGCCGGCATTGTTGTAGAGCACGATGTTCGTCCGGCGGCTTTCCGTGTTTTTGAAGCGGAGCTGCAACTGGTCGGTGAATCGTGTCGGATAGACTTGAACCGGGTCTTCATGGGACGATGCCGCTGTTTCTGCGATGCCGGCGCTCGTCTTCTGGTAGTATTCTTCGACTTGCCGTTCGTTCATGGCTCCGGTGGAGATCACCAGCTCGTCCAGCATGCCCCGGAAGGGTAGATGTGCGTCGCCTTCTGTCCGGTTGCCGATCGTGATGCGGCTGATTTCGAGATCGCCGCACTTGTCGCTGATATTCGCTTTTCTTTCTCCGTTGATGTAGAGGTAGAGTTTACCGTCTTCCCGGTCTCTGATGCAGATGAGCTGGTTCCACTCGTTGTTGAACAGGGTGGTGCTGCGCAGGGCGGCTTTGGTCGTTTCTGTGCCGTCGCTGATGGAGAAGGAGAAGGTCTTGTTCATCTCGATGCGGATATATGAGCCGTTGTCGCCTTCGATGTTCAGCAGGTTCTGGTCGGCTTTTTCGGCTTTTATCCACAGGGCGATGGTGAAGGGGTTGTCGGAGAGTCCTGCCAGTTCGGGGTAGCTGGCTTGTGTGAGCCGGCTTGTCTCCGCGGCCGTGGCCGGGAAGGTGATGGCGTTCCCGCTGTGTCCGGTGCTCCATTCGGGGGTGAAGCCTTCGGCTGCGGCCTGCCCGTAGATCGTGTTGGCGGCTGTCGTGCCGGCGGTTTCATCGAAAGGATATCGGGCTACGGCGGTGATCTCTTCTTCGGGTATGATCTCGAAGGTGATGGTCTCGGTGGGGTTGGAGACGGGGTTGCCGTAGGTGCTCAGATAGATCGTGTAGGTGCCTGATACGGTGGGGGTCCCGAAGATGCTGATGGTGTGGTCGGACTCGTTGTATTTGGAGGTGATTCCTCCGGGCAGGCTCGTGTTGAGTTCCACGCCGTCGCAGCGATCCCAGCGGAAGGTGATGGTGTCGATGGGGGTGTGTATGCCGAGGGTCTGGTTGCGGGCTCCTTGTCCTATTTTTGTCAGGCGGGCGTATTCGATTTCTCCGTCTCCGATGTAGTATCCCAGGTGGGGTGGCTGGTTATAGGCTACGTTCTGCCAGGCGATGCCCATGCGGTAGACGTGGTCGTGCATGAGGGTGGGTATGCGGTACTGGGTGGGGGTTGTGGTGGTGAAGAGCACCAGTGTGGCGGAGTCGCTCCGGTCCCACAAAATGATTTCTTCCCGCCAATCACCGAATAGATCCGCTTGAAGACAAGGGGTTGCTTTGGTAGAGTTACAAGAGGTTACCTTTTCGAAGCTGGTGAGTTCGAGTATGGACGAAGCTTTTTTCTTTTCTGGATTCCATTTACTGATCGTCGTATTGTCAAGCAACTCGTCCTGCAAATCGCCGTCCCAATAGACACGGAAGTTCATGGCAGGACGACTGCCTCCTATATTATTCCCTTTGCAATCGCGGACTCCGCCTTCGCTTGTCCAAGATTCCACACCCCGATAATTGGGGTCTATATCCCCGGCTCCGGCACGACCTACATCTTTGCCGGTATATTCTCCATAGATGATCTCTCCGGTCCCGGCTCGGTGAAGGTCAAAACCGTATTTGGCTGTTGTTTCCTCGTGTGGTGTGAAGAGCTCAAGCCCGGGCAGGTCGGGGTCGAAATCCGTCAGGTGTATGGCATCGCCATGACCGAGGCCGGTACGATAGAGCAAAGATCCGTCGTTGTCGATGACGCAGGCACCGTAAACAATCTCGTCGCAACCGTCTTCGTCGACATCACCCACCGAGAGGTTATGGTTACCCTGGCCGTATGCTCCCTCCCCCGACTTGGTCGAGTCATGCAGCCACAACTGCGTAAGTTCTTTCCCGTCGAAATTATATGCCGCCAAAGCTGTACGCTGGTAATACCCCCGGCACATCACCAGGCTGGGACGCACACCGTCGAGATAGGCAATACAGGCCAGATAACGTTCCGAACGGTTGCCGTAGTTATCGCCCCAACTCGATACGCTCCCCCTCAGAGGACTATACGGGACACTCGTAATCTCGGCTCCCGTCTCACCGTTGAAAACGGTCAGATACTCCGATCCGGTAATTACCATACCTCGTGAATTTCTATAATCGGCATCGGCGCTGTCATTGCCCATCAATACGGCCTTCCCTTTCCCGTCGATCGTGCCCGGAGCCGTTTTACAGGCCACTTCGGCCTTACCGTCCCCGTCGAGGTCGTAAACCATGAATTGGGTATAATGAGCCCCCGCCCGTATGTTTTTCCCGAGATTGATACGCCACAACTGTGTGCCGTCGAATTTGTAACAGTCGAGATAGACTTCTCCCGTGATTCCATAAAGGGAATTATCTCTAAGGTTCGTCGGATCCCATTTTATGACAATTTCATATTTCCCGTCGCCATCAACGTCTCCTACACTACAACTGTTTGGTAAATATGAGTAGGGTTGCCCGTTGGGATAATCTTCCTTCTTGTCTCCGTTGGTTACCGAGTAAGGCGGGGTAACGCCCGAGGGAGGACGTTGCAGCTTTATCTTTCGGTAGAACTTGTCCCATACGCCCGTCTCTTCCGAGATGTCGGTCTCCTTGCCGTAATCGACCCGTTTCACGACATACACCGACCCGGCCGTCCCCTCCTTGTCGACGTAGTTGGTCGATGTCATGATCGGTTCGTCGTTGAGTTTCTCCCCGTCCCGGTAGAGGTTGAATCCCGCCGAAGGGCTGTCGGTGCCGAGGTAACGCCAGCTGACGAAAACTCCCTCGTCGGTCTTGACGGCCACAACGCCCCGGCCTATCTTCTCCTGCTGGGGCTGCCCGGCGATAGCCGGTGTTACCGCCACTGTGAAGGCGTATAGCAATGCCGCATAAATGTAATTTCTTTTCATGATATTATATTATAAATGAAATATGATGTAAATGTACGTAAAAGGGAGAACATGATTGCGCCTGTAAATATTTTTTTAAACAAAAAAAGGCTCTATAACATAGAGCCTTTTTCTATCGGTTGTGATGAATCTTATTCTTTGATCAATTTGCGTGTAAACGTACCTTCCGAAGTTATGACCGTCAAGGTATATAGACCGTTGGGCCATTCGTTCAATCCACTGATGGTCAAAGGCGAATGTTTTTCTGCAAGGTAACTGCGGTTGTACATTTCCATACCGCTCGCAGAATGAATAATAAAGGTAACATTTTCGCTTTCGAGACCATCGAGCGTTACGGTAATCTGGTCGCTGAAAGTCGTCGGGTAGACTTTAACCCGTTGCGTCACACTCATTGTCGTTGCATCGATGGCACCGGAAGGCCGTTGTTCCTCGTAAAGATTGCGAACTTTAACCGCACTCAATGCCCCCGTATAGATAACAAGTTCGTCGATAGCACCCTGGAATGGCGTATTGAAATTGACATTGCAATTTCCGATTACCATATCTTCGGTTTCGAAAATATTGCCTGTACCGTCGGCTTTGCTACCCACGACTTCTCCGTCGATATACATTATGATCTGTCGATTTGCCGAGTCGCGTACGCATGTGAGGAAATGCCATTCGTTATCGAAATAGTCCGAGGCTGCTACATCGAGATTGGTTTTGGTTACATTATCATCGATTCCGAATGTAAGGTTATTGTTCTTGTATTGAATACCTATCCATTTGCCTGTAGCCCCGATCGATGCATTTGCCGTATGGCTGCCTTTGTGGAACAAATACCAGTCTATATTGTCGGCTCCGGCCGATTTGAACCATAAGGCAATAGAGAATGACCCCGTACTCATATTTAGAGCATCATAATGGGACTGAGCCATATAGCCCCGGATCCCGGGGAAAGATATGGCATTACCTTTCACACCGTTTGTCCAAGTAGGTGTAAGATCATGTGCAGCGGCTTCTCCCGAAATTTTATTCTGAGCCGTCGTACCCGATGTTTCATCGAAATGGAATACGGCAACTTCGGTAAGAACCGTTTGTTTCCGCACGGTTATAGTTCCCGGCAAAGAAATGTCGGTCGTTCCGCCGTGAGTGTCGATAGAGTATTCAAACGTTCCGACTTCTTCGGGTATCCCGCTTATGGTAACAGATGACTGGGCGGCATCGATATCGACCGTTATTCCTTTGGGTAACCGTCCGTTTATTTCAACACCGTCGGCATTGATCCATGTATAACTTATAGTCTCTATCTGTTCTCCCACTTCAATGTTTTGAACCAAATTTCCTTCGCCTGTTTTTACAAGACGGGCTGCCGTCGGGTCGATTCCGTCACCGATGTAGTAACCCAAGTGAGGAGGCTGGTTATAAGCGACATTCTGCCAAGCAATTCCCATACGGTACACATGATCGTGCATGGGGGTAACGAGACGATAGTCCGAGTCATAGGTTGTCGTGAAGATGACCAAAGATGAACTATCACTGCCATTCCACAAAACCAGTTCTTCCCTCCAATCTCCAAAGAGGTCGGCTTGCAGACACGGTGTTTTTTTAGTACCGTTGCATGTCGAAGCACTGCTATATTGATAAGGAGTAAATATACGTTCGGTTTGTTTCTTTTCGGGATTCCATTTATCGATTTTATCGCCGTCGAGGAGTTCGTCCTGCAAGTCCCCGTCCCAATAAATACGGAAGTTTACCGACGGCCGTCCTCCGGTATAAAGCACATTTCCCCGGCAATCGTAGATGTTATTGTTGGCCGAAGACCAAAACTCGAATCCCCGGCTTGTCGGATCGATGTCGGCTGCAATACCCCGACCTACATCAGAGCCTGTAAATTCGCCATATATGATTTTACCTGTACCGGCTTCGTGTATATCGAAACCGTATTTTGCCGATTTGTCTTCGTGGGGAGAGAATACTTCCAATCCGTCGATATCAGGATCCAAATCGGAGAAGTGGATAGCATCGCCATGCCCCATACCGGTTCGGTACAAAAGTTTACCATCTTGGTCAATGGCGCAAGCTCCATAAATAATTTCATCATAACCGTCATCGTCGACATCGCCCACCGAAAGGTTGTGATTACCTTGCCCGTATGCACCTTTTCCATCGGTAGTCGAATCGTGTATCCAACGTTGCGTCAGATTCTTTCCGTCGAAGTCATATGCCACCAACGCCGTACGTTGGTAATAGCCCCGACACATCACCAGACTCGGATGTACACCGTCGAGATAAGCGATACAAGCCAGATAACGTTCCGACCGGTTGAAATAATCGTCTTTGCCCCAATCTTTACTGTTTCCTCGTCGAGGGGAATATTCTACGGTAACAATTTCTGCTCCGGTTTCTCCGTTGAATACCGTGAGGTATTCGGGACCACTTGTTACAATACCTGCGTTTTTCCCATCGGCTCGGTAATCTTTAGTGGGATCATCATCATTCATCAGTACGTAATTTCCTTTCCCATCGATCGTGCCCGGGGCCGTTTTACAGGCCACTTCGGCCTTACCGTCTCCATCGAGGTCATACACCATAAATTGGGTGTAATGCGCACCGGCCCGTATGTTTTTTCCGAGATTGATACGCCAGAGTTTCTGTCCATCGAGTTTGTAACAGTCGAGGTAGACTTCCCCTGTGTAACCCCGTTGGGAATTATCACGTGAATTGGTCGGATCCCACTTAACGATGATTTCATACTTTCCGTCGCCATCGACATCGCCCACGCTGCAATCGTTGGGCGTGTAGGAATAAAATTGCCCATTAGGATAATCTTCAAGTTTACCGCCGACGGTTACCGAGTAAGGCGGAGTAATTCCCGGTTTCGGTCTATCCAATGGTATTTGTTTATATATGTTAGGCCAAATCTCTTTCACAGTATCACGCTTTGTTACTTTACCACCAACAAGGGTTTCGATGACATATTCCGACGATGTCGTACCCTCGGTATCGGTATAATTGGTTACGGTTGTAAGAGGTGTTTCGGTAAGTAATTTTCCGTCGCGGTACACATTGAAAGCAGTTGTTTTATCATCGCTGTCGAGAAAACGCCAACTCAGAAAAATACCGTTCTTTTTCTGACCTTCTTTTTTCGACATATTCACAGCCACAATACCCCGATCGAGCGTCTCGATTTGCGGCATTTGCGCCATTACCATAAATGGGGAAATTAGAAAAAATATCCACAAATTCAGGATAATACACTTTTTATTTTTCATGGTTAAAAAATTTTATTTTGCAAAGATATAAGATGAATGTCATTTTTGACTAATTATTTTGATTCTGTTACTGCCTATTTTGTATCGTAAAACATTCTCTTTATACAAGGAGAGTAAGGGTTTCTTTTTCTGAAACAGACTCAAACGGTGAAGATGTTACAAATTTTCGTATCTTTGTCCTCTAATAATGGCACGCATTCTCTCTATCGACTACGGACGCAAGCGTACAGGTATTGCTGTAACCGATACGTTGCAATTGATCGCTAACGGCTTATGTACGGTAGCGACACACGACGTACTGGCTTTTTTGCTCGATTATGTGCAGCGAGAACCGGTAGAGCGTATCATTATAGGATTACCCCGCCGGCTCGACAATACTCCCTCGGAAAGTATGCGTTATATCACTCCGTTCGTAACGAAATTGCGCAAATCTCTGCCCGATATGCCTATCGAGTTTTTCGACGAACGGTTCACCTCGACATTGGCCCACCGGACGATGCTCGACGGCGGGTTGAAGCGTAAAGACAGGCAAAACAAGGCCTTGGTCGATGAAATAAGCGCGACCATCATTTTACAAAGCTACATGGAAAGCAAAACTTACAAGGATAAACTATGATATTACCTATTTACCTCTACGGGCAACCGGTATTGCGTAAGATGACAACCGACATCACGCCCGATTATCCCGGTTTGAAAAAATTGATTGAAGACATGTTCGAGACGATGGACAGCGCCGAAGGCGTAGGGCTGGCAGCCCCCCAAGTAGGGCTCGACATACGGGTATTGGTCATCAATCTCGATCCTCTTTCCGATACATGGCCCGAGTACAAGAACTACCGTAAAGCAATGATCAACGCACACATCATAGAGACCGAAGGCGATACGATTTCCCGTGAAGAAGGTTGTCTCAGTCTGCCGGGTATTCATGAGTCGGTGGTACGTCAAGAGAAATTGAAGATACGTTATTGCGATGAAAATTTCGTAGAACACACCGAAGTCTTCGAGGGATATGTGGCGAGGGTTATCCAGCACGAGTATGACCATCTCGACGGGAAACTGTTTATCGACCATCTCTCTCCCATACGCAAACAACTTATCAAATCGAAACTCAATAATATCATTCGGGGAAAAGCTCGCTGCGATTACCGGACAAAATCCGTAAACGCCAAACGCTGAAAACCCCGACACGAAATAAGAACAACATTTATGGCAGACGACAAAAAAATTATCTTCTCGATGGTGGGGGTAAGCAAAGTCTATCCTCCCCAGAAACAGGTATTGAAAGACATCTACCTGTCGTTTTTCTATGGAGCCAAGATCGGTATAATCGGTCTCAACGGCGCCGGAAAATCGACGTTGCTCAAAATCATCGCCGGCATCGACACCTCTTATCAGGGCGAAGTTGTTTTTTCACCCGGATATACAGTGGGGTATCTCGAACAAGACCCGAAACTCGACCCCGAAAAGACGGTAAAAGAGGTCGTACAAGAGGGTGTGCAGCCCGTACTCGATCTTCTTGCCGAATATGAAGAGGTGAATATGAAATTCGGAGACCCCGAAGTCCTCGACGATCCCGATAAGATGGACGCACTGATGGCTCGCCAAGCCGAGTTGCAAGACAAAATCGATGCTTGCGACGCATGGAGCATCGATAACAAGCTCGAACGGGCAATGGACGCTTTGCGCTGTCCGCCCGAGGAACAGCAGATCAAATTCCTTTCCGGTGGCGAACGACGCCGCGTTGCGTTGTGTCGCCTGCTTTTGCAACAGCCCGATATTTTATTGCTCGACGAGCCGACCAACCATCTCGATGCCGAATCGATCGATTGGCTCGAACAGCATCTCCAACAATATCCCGGTACGGTTATCGCCATTACGCACGACCGTTACTTCCTCGACCATGTGGCCGGTTGGATTCTGGAACTCGACCGGGGTGAAGGTATTCCCTGGAAAGGAAATTATACCTCTTGGCTCGAACAGAAGACCAAACGTATGGAGATGGAAGAGAAACAAGCCAGCAAACGGAGGAAAACCCTCGAACGGGAATTGGAATGGGTGCGAATGGCCCCGAAAGCCCGTCAGGCCAAAGGCAAAGCCCGTCTCAACTCCTACGATAGGCTCTTGAATGAAGACCAGAAAGCCAGAGAGGAAAAACTCGAAATATATATACCCAACGGTCCCCGATTGGGAAATAAAGTAATCGAGGCTAAAGGCGTGGCGAAAGCCTACGGCGACAAATTACTCTTTGACAACCTCAACTTCATGCTGCCACCTAACGGTATTGTGGGAGTTATCGGACCTAATGGCGCAGGAAAGACCACACTTTTCCGGCTGATCATGGGGCAGGAAAAAGCCGACAAAGGAACATTCGATGTAGGTGAAACCGTGAAAATCGCGTATGTCGACCAAACCCATAAAGCCATCGACCCCGAAAAATCGGTCTATCAAGTTGTTTCGGGCGGACAAGAAACTTTCCGCATGGGTGGTCGTGAGATGAATGCCCGCGCCTACCTCTCACGATTCAATTTTACGGGTGCCGACCAAGAGAAAAAATGCGGAGTCCTCTCGGGAGGAGAACGTAATCGCCTACATCTTGCATTGGCATTGAAAGAAGAAGGAAATGTATTGCTGCTCGACGAACCGACCAATGATATCGATGTGAATACGTTGCGTGCCCTCGAAGAAGGCCTCGAAAACTTTGCAGGATGCGCCGTTGTCGTATCGCACGACCGCTGGTTTCTCGACCGCATTTGTACACATATTCTGGCATTTGAAGGCAATTCCGAAGTCTTTTTCTTTGAAGGATCTTATACCGAATACGAAGAAAATAAACGGAAACGACTGGGCGATACCGAGCCCCGGCGTCCCCGTTATCGTAAATTGATAGAGTAAACGGTAATACCACCGGTATTTGTTTAAAGAGTAAAGAGCGTAGAAATTTTCTACGCTCTTTCTTTTTTTAAGTGTTATTATATACAACTTTGCAGTGTGTGAATGATTAAAAATCTTTTATATGTTTTTTTGTTTGCGGAATTTATATAAAGGTGTTAGCGATAGAAAAATAGTCATCGGATTTCTGCTTTGTTGCATACTTTATTTCCTGATAAATGCTTTGTATCTGGTAAAATATGGAGCCAGATATACTTCGTACTATCCGATTATTGTTTTAATATATGCGATTTTTTTGATAGGGTTTATCTTCTTTAAACATAAAAATAAACCCTCTCTAAAACAAGTAGTGATATTATTGGCAGTAAATGCAATAGCCATTATCATTTTACAGATGCATATAGATACTCGATAAAAGTAGATCGATGGTCTGCTATCCACAACTTCCTTACGTATTTGCTGGCAGGAGAATATCCGTATGCGGCACAAACTCATTTAGGAGGATATGGTTCTCCTTTTCCCGTATGGCAACTATTTCACTTGCCGTTTTATCTATTAGGTAATGTTGGATTGTCTCTCATCGTGGCAGTCATTATATTTGCTTATTCCGTTTGGCTATTAAGTCCTACCATTACGACGAAGGTATTATGTCTATTGTTTATGGCTCCGGCCTTTTGGTATGAAGCCTCTGTAAGAAGCGATCTTTTGGCTAATTTTTTAATCTGTTGTTCGGTCATAAATTTTATTTGGGTTAAACACGTTCCATTTGAAAAATCTTGGGCAATAATAGGTTTATTGTGCGGATTGTTGCTTTCTACAAGATTGAGTACGATTATACCGTTATCCATGTTTTTATTTCAACCGTTTTTAGCTCTTCCTGCCCGAAAAAGAATATATTTTCTAACAATCGTGTTTTTGGCTTTCGCAATTACTTTTTTACCATTTATTTTTTGGGATTCGGAAATGCTCTTTTTCTTCAAATATAATCCTTTCATACTCCAGACCCGACAAGGAAATATCCTCGATTTCTTGATTTTTTTACCGATTGGCATATATTGGTCTATGAAATGGTGGCATTATAAACAATATATGGAGTATTCGGCCTATATACTTGGGATATTAGTGGTTGTTACATTTCTTCACAATATGTGGATTCGTGGAGAATGGTGTGAGTTTTTTGATCTTTATGATATAACATATTTTAATATGA
>ENA-ORTF01000812-ORTF01000812.1-human-gut-metagenome-genome-assembly--contig:-NODE-812-length-39701-cov-4.740554_pt1 | contig 39701 bp, 36 predicted proteins | sample MGYA00241908_ERZ509180 | MGnify/ENA primary metagenome ERZ509180 (study PRJEB26280, sample SAMEA2338814) | human gut metagenome | biome: human gut; feature: human-associated habitat; material: faeces... | reverse complement strand
TAGGCCCCTTATAGGGGCATAATCAAACCACCAGTTGAACTGGTGGTTCATGACTTAGTTCCTGTTATATTAGCTCTGAACACAGGATGCTGAATATTATCGCCTTTTTGATTCCATATATCTGTCATTCGAATAATAAGTTCGTTTATTTCTTCAAGGGATTTTTTTCCCTTTTTTATTATAAAATCCGCAGTTAATGCATTGCATAAAAAATGTGTATACAAGCTTATTTTATTTTCCGGTGGATAAAAAGCCGAGTTCTCGCTTGCTCCACAAGAAGCCATAACTGCATATCCTGCTCCTGCAAACTCTTCAACCAATTCACTAATTCCTAATGTTTCAACTTTAGGAATCATAAAATCACCTGAGCGGCAGCTATCCAAAATGATAATTTTGTTTTTTGCTTTTATCGCATTCACCAACTCAATCACTTCTTGTACACGTATATTAGTTTCACTGAGTGCAAGTGTTCCATTATTACCATGACCAGAAAAGTAAAAAATATACGTATCATCCGCTTCTACCAACATCGATGCTATTTTCAATTCATCAGCAAGCTCATTTATATTAACCGTACCAGAACTTCCCAAAGTTCTAATATCCCGTTGGGATACGCATAATCCATTTACCAATGCATCCTTCACTGCTATTATATCGTTTTTACAAGCTTCTAAATTTGGTGTTCTTGGGTTATCATAATTACTTACTCCTACCAGTGTAGCTTTTACTGTTCCCATTCTATCCTCGCCTGACTTTTTAAATAATCATACAGTTGTTCATTATTTTCTTTAATATTCTCAATGCCAGCCAGTAGCCTTGCCAATCTCATCCGCACAGATAAATCCAAGTATTGCTGCGAGATATTCCATCCTATGATTCACAATGCCGACCACACACAAAACCATAATTGCTCTATTTCCAACCCATACGCCATTCGGTCCGTAATTATGGTTTTTTCTGAATTTGAAAAGCATATATTGAATCAGCAACGTACATAAGAAAAATCCAATTCCATAAATCGTTAATTCCAGCATATCTTTAACCTCTTCAAGATATTTCTATACAATATATTCCAAGTTTCTTGTTGGAACATGTTCTTATTCCAACGCTACTTCTTCCCTGCTCATATAATTTCTGCACAATATGATCAGCAACTTCCTTCTCTATGGCAACTTTATTCAATCTACCTTCTGCACGGAATTCATATATCCGTTCATTCTTTTCAATTAACCTGTCTATATATGCCATAAGTCGGTGTCTCATCTGAAAAGAACAACCTTTCTGCACATAATAATTTGCTTTCTTGCTTCTGCATGCTGGCAAGCTACTATCTGCTTTGTGATCCCAATTCATTAATTCATCTGTCAGATTAAAATAATCATATACCATGGATTGCTTATTCTGCCCTGTTGCACCTACATCCCAGGTGACATCTAACTGATACGGTTCTCCATCAATATCCACAATATTCCATGCATGTGGCACACACTGTCCGCCTTTTATTGAATCACCCGTTACAACGATACATTTCACATCAACTGCATTCAGAAGAACCTTTACTGCTTTAGCAATTCCTTCACACTGAGCTTTACGATGTGCAAAAACACCGAGTATATTATGTGAGGCAATCACTCTGGACACTTTATCCGTATCAGCTTCTTCATAATCATATTCAATGTTCTGGCAAATCCAGTCGTGCACCCGAAGTTCTTTTTCATAATCATTACATTCCAGCAAATGCAGCTGTCCTGCCAGTTCATTCACTACTTTTTCAATTTTACGATTATATTCTTTTACCTTTTCTTTCGAAAAAAAATACTGCGGACATATCGCAAGACGTCCAAACATATCACTGGCAGTGCTACAAGCGGACTGATTCAAGAAATAAATCAATGGATTATCCCTCGTCATTGCCATGAATATACGCTCAAAACTCTCCTGGCTGAATTCTCCACGCACCGGAATTGGAGTAATCTCCTGATGTGACATTACACCTTTGTAAAATGCCTTGTAAATCGCCTGTTCTTGTTTATTCAGTTGATGATAATAATAGCGATCTACAATCATTTCCTGTGACTCCCTTACTCTCCTGTAAAATACACCATAACAACTGTGATATCATCTCCACATCCAAGTTCACTGGTCTCCGTCAGCCAGTTCTTCAGATTTGCCTGTACTGTATCAGCTCCATGCTCCTGAAGCATCTGCAGATAATCCTTACATGTCTTCTGGTACTCTTCATCAGAAGTATAACTGTTTGCAAATCCATCTGTCGAAAGGATATACATATATGGCTCTTCACTTTCCATTTCCCGTCTTCGCACCGATGCCACGGCTTTTCTCCATGCATCCGGTTTTGAAAGGGAATGTGTTTCTGTTCCAAGGAATTTCTCCGGTTCTACCAGTGGTTCGACTTCTTCTTTTGTCACAACACTGATATCTCCGTCTCCGATCTGGAAGGAAAATACAAAGCTGTCAGTCACCAGCATTCCAAGCAGTGTCGTTCCATACAATGAAAATACGGACGGCCACTTGATATTTCCATCTTCATCGGTCATTCCATCTACTTTATTTTTATAAAAAGACTGTTTCACTCTTGCCTGCCACTCTTCACATACATCCTGGGCAAACCGCATATCCCCTTCCCGGTTAAGGAAAGTAATCAGATTAGAAAGTCCTGCTTCATCTTCTCCATAAACTTTCAGGTAGTTCTTCATGACTTCATAGAAAGAATTAACAGCAATCATGGAACCTCTATCACTTCTTGGACATTTAGAACTTCCATGTCCGTCTGCAACTGCGATGATTGCAATTTTATCTGAAATCTCTACAATTCGTTTATTATCCTGGCAAGGCATTTGGTTTCTTACGTGAGTCGCACCCTTGACGATTCCGTCACATATATAGCGTTTCATCCGACTCCTCCTCTTCTTACCAGACAGCTCCTTCATCAAAATCATCTGGATTTGGAATATTACTCATATCAAGTACCAGTGGTGCCCCATTGTTTGCCGGTGCAAACGGATCATCTGCCGGTGCAGATGCTACGGAAGCTCCTGATGCAGCTGCAGGCGTGGATACGGATGCTGCAGGTGTAGATGCTGCAACCGAATTCATTGGCTTACTTGATGGTGCGGATACCATAGAAGCTGTGGTAGATGCCCATTTAATCATCTTTGCAAGTGCTGTTGCATTATTCGCCTGCAGAACAAGCTCTTTATTTCCAGTAAACTCAATCAATACTTCATCATCTGCATCCTGTCCAATGGAGATTGCAATCTTCACTGCTTTTCGGAACCATGGCAGTTTTTTCAGTTTCTCTATGCTCTTTTTATAATCATCTGTCGGCTGTCCATCTGAAAGAAGTACAATCACCGGCGGCAATGCTCTCTCCGGCATTGGTGGAATACTTAACTGTGCAGCCAGAAGATCAAATGCTTTTCCAAGTTCTGTCAGTCCGTTGGCATCCATATCTTCCCAGCCATAATCCTCTACCGGCACCGGACTGGATGTGATCCAACTTGCTCCTGATGAAAACTGTAATGCACGAATCAGAAGTTGTGCATTTGGATTATTGTCCGCTGCTGAGCGCATTTCCGGTATGCACTCCTGAATCGTATTATTTACGATTCCAATCTTCTCTCCATACATAGATCCGGAACAATCTACTACCCAAAAGAAATGAATTGGTCTTGTTGCTAACTCTCCGCCTGGTCTTTGTAATACTTCCATGGTTGATCCCTCCCACATGTGCTTTTATTTTTTTCTCAATCCTTATCTGAACTCCCCTGTTGATTCAGGGAATAAAATCTTTACACCTTTCGCAATTCCAGCTGTCTTTCCTGGAGCAACTGGTATCTGTGTGCCATCTGCTTTCTGATACGTCCAGTTCACCTTGTCCTCATTCCGGATTCCCCAGAGTGCTGGGTTCTTTGGATTCTGAACGACAGAACCTACTACGGTATCCATATCAAAATCATCGTAAACATGGTGATGTAACAGCTTCGTATTCTGATGTAACAGCACCCGATTCTTTCCAATGATAATCTTATTTGGTACCTGTATTGTCTTTCCACAGTTCCAACAGGTATGTGCCACACCCTTTGTTTCCAGATCTTCATCATAAAAGAGCTGTGCACCGCAGGAACACTGTAACATTCCGCTCATCATGTTAGAGAATAACGTCATCCATTCCGGCTCTGTAATACGTTTGCTCGGCTCATTCAGTCCGACTGTAAATGCTCTGGTAAACATCTGACGCAATTTCTCCGGATACAGTGGCCAGTAAATCGTTGCATTATCATGGATTCCTTTCACCGGTCTGTTCGTCTTATTATTCGGATCAAAGATAAATACCGGATCTGTGCCATACAACTTCACTCTGGCTGCCATATCCATGCAACGGATACTTGCTTCCAATTTTCCTTCCAGTGGATGATTCACCATAAAAAGATAGAACAACAGCACAGAAAGCGAATATCTGTCTGTATCTTTGGATGGACGTTTCTCACCTCTTACAATCTCCGGTGCCATAAATCCCGGTGTACCAAGGACTCCACCTGGCTTACTGTTATCAAAGGATACGTTGTCATTGTCACAAATCAGTACATCTCCATTATCCGGATTAAAGAATAAGTTTCCAAAAGAAATATCCTGATACTTGGCTCCCATAGCGTGCAGTTTCTGGTAGCCTCTGGTCAGATTAAAAGCAGTTCTGCAGAGGGTATAAAAAGATGGATTCACACGTTTCTTCATCAAGTCCACGATACTTTTATAATTTTTCGGTCGAAGAGGCATGATATAACCATACAGATCACTTTTCACCGGCACAATCAGCTCCATAGGCCAGAGAAAACTTTCATCTGGTGAACCTTTGGCAATGATCGTTTCCAAAATCTTTTTCTGACGTTCCGTAGCACTGCCCTTAAAGTACCATTTCAGTGCATAATGATTGCCGCTACATTTCACATCATAGACTTCTCCCTGCCCACCGGCTCCCAGGAGACTGACTATCTCATATTTGTTTCCACTCTCTGAAGTGAGAATTGTTCCATTTTTTAATTGTCCTTCCATTATGGTATCTGCCTCCTTTGTTTGATCAACTGCAATACCTGATTTACTACACTGCCATCCGCCACGATCATGCAATAGGATTTATTTCCAAATTGCATCTCACAGGCATTGCTGTATGGAGTAATTGCGGTCAGATAACGATAGGTCTTGTCAAATCCCCACTCCGTTGCCTGAAACACAATTCTCTGATTTGTTATATATAAAATTCCTCTATGCTGAATTAATTCAGTATGTTCGACTGTTTTTCCTCTTCCTGAACTCACCCTGGTCCCTTCAAATAATCCGGGAGCACTTCCTCCCACATGTCGGAACTCTTTTACAGTCTTCTTTTCCATATTGATTGCTTTATCAATAAAATGTATCTTTTCTCCCCGTTTCAGGAATAATTTGTCTGTATTCAAAATCGGAAGTCTGCCCGCGATAATCTCCTGCCTTGCTACATCCGGTAAAATCGTTGTCACCGTGGGAATCTGATTTCGATTTCCAAACAGTATATCAAAAAGCCCCATCCTTTCACCTCTTTGTTCTGTTAATATACCGTGAATTTTCTCTTTCGTTGTCGCATAGCAGGCGACAATCTGAATTCTAGGCTATACCAGTTGATATTTAAATTTGTTCTTTCTGGCGTATTCTTCTGCATAAGATCCAAAAGAACATTGCATAATAAACTGTTTATCCGTATTAGTAAATGCATTCTTCCCGATCTTTTTTACACTATCTGGAATCACAATAAAGTCCAAAGAACTGCATCCGAAAAATGCCCGTTCACCGATTTCATTCAACCTCTCATGCAATTCCACTTTTTTCAAATTTATGCAGCCTTCAAACATATGCTCTGGTATCTTGTCCATATTTGAAGGAATCGTTACATGTTCCAGCAACTGGCAATCCGCCACCACACCATTACCTATCCAAAACACACTTTCAGGAATCGCTATTGTTCTTAAGCCAGTTCCTTTAAAAGCTTCATTTCCAATTGTCTTAAGCGCCCCTGGTAAGGATACTGATTTTAAATTTCCGCAATTTTCAAAAGCGTAATCATCGATCTCCTCGATACTGATCGGCAGTACTACCTGATGTAATTTATCACATCCAGAAAAAGCATTTCTTCCAATGCAGACAATTCCCTCTGTCAAAATCGCTTCCTCTGTAGAAGAATTACAAAAACTGTCAGCCGCAATTTCTACTACTGGAGTATTTCCAGATCTGTTTTGAAAAATGATTGTCTGATTTTTGGATCCACGAAATCCAGTAACTGCCAACCCATTTCCTCTCTGACTTCTTTTATATTCAAAAAGATCTCCGTAAACTTTACCAGAAGATGACTGTTCTCCCTGAATCGCCGGCCCACTTCCCTGCTTCTGTACAGAAATGTCACAGGCTTTTCCCAGCACTTTTCCTCCATAACAGGAACACCACACCGATACAATCCAGTCTGCATTAACACGGCTCATACCAAAATCATCCATAAGCTGCTTCACATATCGAAAAGCAAATGTATTATTGATATAAGATGCACTCTGTATATCCTGAGCAATTCCCATATTATATGCCATCAATAATAGATTTACATTTTTTGCCTGATCCGGAAATAAGTCTTTCACCAATGCGGTAAATTTCTTTCTATCATCCAGAGCTGCCTGATACTTCCACAGCATTTCTTCAAAATCCTGTTCAAAAATAATCAATCACCTTCTTCCCCGTTATTATGTGGCTCTCAATTTTACTCCACACCAAGTGCTTTAAATACTGCCTCTTCCACGGAAGAATAAAAAATAAGGCTAAATGCACCAACCAGATCCGATGGTACCGTTCCCAAATCTCCGGCAGAAGTAATTGGAAGCAACACTTTCTTTGCACCACTATCCAGGCATACCTGCAACGTACTTGCCAGTTCATCTACTTTAATCAAAGTGCCGCCAATACTGATTTCTCCAAGAATTGCAAGACTGTTCAGCGGTGTTTTTCCAAGTGCTGCGGAACAGATTGCAATCAATGTCGGCAATGCCAGATTTCCTGTCATTCCAATACCCTGCATATCCTGATAATTAATAATATAGTCCTTTGTTGTGGTACTAATCAGACCGGAAATTCGGTTTCCATTAGCTTTCAAATAGTTAAATGCTGTATTTGTTGCTTCTTTCGGCTCTTTTCCTGCGCCAATACCGGTACAAGTCAACTTTCCATTACCAGGCATCATCTGAGTTTCCAACATATAACAACCGATCATACCTGTCTTTGACTTGGAAACCGTATAAACAGATCCTGGTTTACCCATTCCCTCAGGAATCAGCTTACCGCCACCCTGCTCCGGAACAGAAACATAATGTTCCTCAAAACTGTCATTATCCGTATAGGAAAAATTCACATCATAGAACTCCATACCACCAATTTTTTTCAGCTGCTCTTTTACTCTACGGCGAAGTTCCAACGAAATCTCTACAATCTCACGTAACTCTTCTTTTGTTACTTCTCCATCCGGATATAACAACTTCGTAAATCCGGAAATCATCTTACGGACTGCAATGGTATCACGTTGGTTCAGGTTGTTTCCCAAACGGAAATACTTATCCATCAGATCACTGTAGCTGTCTTTACGCAATTCACGCATAAACTCTGACAAATAATCGGTAATAAATCCATAATCATTGGTAAAAGAATCCGGTCTGTATTTCGGAATCTCCCATCCAGGAATATAACAATGCATACGATCCAGAAATGCTGTATCGGTTCCCATTTCAGATGGGAATGGATCAAATAAACTGGAAGTTTTTAAAAGAGTTTCCACGCTCTGATTGATATTTCCCACAAACACCATGGACGCTTTTGCCTGAATCTCTGCTTTTCCTCGTGAAAATGCTCCGGAAGCCATGTATCCTTTCATAATCTGAATTCCGTCTTTATCTTTAAACTTGATACCAGCAACCTCATCAAAAGCTACGCAATCCCACATGCCAACAAGACCAACCGTATGATTGGACATATTATAGAAAAGGTTAGCAACTGTTGTCTGACCACCGGCAACAAGAATACTATTTGGAGAAATCTGCTCATATATGTAAGACTTACCGGTGGATCGAGGTCCTAACTCACAAAGATTAAAGTTATTCTCCACCAGCGGAATCATACGGGCAATCAACAGCCACTTTGCTCTCTCGCTGAAACGCTCCGGCTCCAAACCAGTTGAACGGAGAAGAATATCCATCCATTCATCCTTGGTAAAAGCTTTTCTGCCATTCTTCACTTCATCCATATCCACATGAGGCATCTGGATCGGCGTCAGCTTCCGGATACGGATTGGCTGCGTATTTTTCTTATCTTCCTCGATAAACTCATACTCCATCTGCAGAATACACCAGATACCCCCACAGAGTAATCTGTCATAATCCTTCACATAATCTGGATGAAGCGGAATCCCTTTTATGCCCAAATTGGAAAACGTCGCTTCATAACGGTCTTCCTTTGTATTCAATACAACCGTGATACGATCAATCACCGTATAACTACCTCTTTCACGCAAAAGAGAGAGAATCTTTTGTGCCTCATCCGGACGCACATAATTATCTCTCAAAATACGCTTTACGTTTTCTACTCCTTCTTCAATGATCTCTTCATCATCGGAATTACAATACTGTCCGAGAAGATATTCCAATACATAAACCGGAACATTGGCGCCTTCACGAATGGACTTTGTTAAATCCTTCCGGACAATACGACCGTCATAGTACTGACGGAGTTTTTGCTTTATTTCTTCTCGCTTGTCCTCTGTTGTATTTTCCTGTACATTATTATATTCTTCCATATCAGTTTTTCCTTCCCTCTTTTAATACATATGCTGTGCTCTTATACGAATCCTGTCGTTGAAAAATAAGCTTCTCAACCATTGAATATTCATCATTCAACGGAATAATAATCCGAAATACATCTACAAATCCAACCTATTAAACCATTATTCTATCTTTTTACATTTATATCACATAGTCCAATACTAGGAAAATCTTCATCAATTTTTTTATCCACATTTAAATCTTTACGCATAACTTGTAGAAGAGTTCGATATTTTTCATTTTGCACCTCCCCAGATGCTCTTCCCCATGTATTTATATATTCATTTAAAGCTTTTACTACCTCTACACTGCCTGTAATACTTATCAAGTTTATTTTATTTCTTAATAAAAGAAGATCTCTTTCAGTTCGATTTTCCTTTAAAACACGACTAAATAATGAAATTAATTCTATATACAATTCTTGCTTTTCTTGCTGCTGTTTCTCTTTATGTTCATATTTATTTGAAATTAATTTTTCTGTAATTGACGGCACTATAGCAATCAATGCACCTACAATTATTGGAATACAAGTTTTCAAAACATCTATTAATGTCCCCATTACATTCACCTCAACTCAAAATACTCTTTAATACTTTATAAGTCCCAAAACTTGATTTAAATCAACATCTAATCCATCTGTATGCTCATTCCAATATTGTAAAAATTCACTCTGATGTAAAGAAATAGTTTCTTCTATTATTTTCTTATCTTTTCTTCCAATTTTATCTCCTGTTAATTGTTGTCCTGTTTTTAAAGAAAATGCTCCTGTTGCTTCTCCGTATCGAATATCAACATGTATATGAGGTTCATTATGCTTTGTTCCTTCTCTACAATTTATATAAAAACGTATTCCATGATCCCTATATACCGTTCCAGCATCTGAACTTACTAAAATTTGAATATTAATTGTATTATTTTGTTCAACACTAAGTCTACTTAAATAAAAGCCTAAATTCTTTTCCTCATTTCTTACAGAATAACGAATCCCATTTTTCAAAATATATTTCTTAAGAATTTTACATTCTTTCACAAAATCTAAAGTTGTCTTTCCCTCTATATACGGATCTGGCATATTATTTTTTCCTGAATATATATATATTCATCTATTTTTTCGTAAAATTCTTCCACAGTTAATGTATCATCAATATTCCATTCTACATTGCTATTATTAATTTTTCTAAGCGGTGCAATTATGTTTTTTCCTACAATGCCATAATTTCTGCTATGCGGAATTAAAACTTCATCATACAGTTTTTCTTCTGCATAAACATGAACTGTAAAATGAATCTTCATAAAATATCTCCTTTTAAAATCCAAAATCATCCACAAACGCAATATCAATCATAAATTCATACTGCTGCAAAATATTCTTCTCATCATTCGCATCTGCCAACACCAGATAATATTTATCACCATACTTATATTCTCTGGACTTCAATGTAAATTTCTCATGGAATGTTCTCTTCTCTGGTGCGTCTTCTCTACTGTTTGCCATGATCGGTACATCAAAAGATATTTTCTCTCCATCTTCTGTCCTAAAATATGCTACCAGGCTTCTTGCCTTCATAGTATCGGTCACTTTCTCTGTCTGGATAAAATCAAAGTAGGTAATCAAATTTGTTACTTTACGATTTGTTGATGTCAAAACCACATCAACATAATTATATGCTACAAACTTGGCATTTGTCGTCACTTCAATAACCGGTATCAGCATTTCCTGTAAGGAAGATCCTCCATGCACATAATTCTGCCCACCACCAGCAACTTTAAAAATATCTGTGCCTATCGGTGTTGTAACATAAAAATTCTTTAAATATGACATCGCCCTTGATCTCATTCCTGTATCCTTCAGTCGCTGTTTTGTAATCAAGAAACGTTTATTTGTATAAGTACAAATTTCTCTGTCATAAGATACCTTATTATACTCCTGTAATTTATCTCGCTTATATAAAAATCCATGATCTGCCGTAATAAAAAATTTAGGAGCAGACAAATACATTGTCAGTCTGTGAACCAATCGATGAATTTCTTTGATTGCCTCTTCGCAAGCTTTAAACACTTCATTTTCACTTGCAGGCTTATCTCCTCTGGCATCTATCTGATTATGATAAATATAGACAATATTTTTCCCCTGCAAAAGTTCACGGAGCCGTTCCTGACTTGCATTGATCAAGTCATCAAAAGCTACTGCTACATTATTTTCATTCCTTGCCTTTAAGATTTTATCCCTTGCCGCCAGATCTCCACAGTTTTGTCCATCCACTGTAACATTTAAATTCTCATCCACCTGCAATTCGTTATGCGGTAAAAAGCTTGCCATTCCTACTGATGTCACCGAAGGTAGTCCGCTGACCATACACTCCAATTTCGGCGTACATTTTTCATCCATTTCCAAACGTTCCATCAGTTCCTTTGCACATTCATATCGAAACGCATCAGAAATAATAACAATCACACGCTTCTTACCTTCATAGGCATTCATATAGTTACGATAAAAATCTTCCTGCTGTTTTAATCCGGTATCCGTCATTAGATTATCTGTCAGCTCCTGATTCCACTTCGGTGTTATTTTCTGCAGATAAGTGAAAGAGTACATATTTTCAATTCGTTCTCTCACCTGGGAAAATCTCTCCACATCTCCTATACAGTCATAAGCACTGTAAAACCATCTATAATATGAATCAATTAAATATGTCTGAGTCTGATAAGCTTCCACCATTCCCTTAATATCACTAGGCACTTCCAGAACCGACACTGCTTTCATCATCTGATATGCATATTTAATTGCCTGATATTCGTTTTTATATACATTTCCAAAATGACATGTCTTCGCAGTTCTCTGATCAGCGATCTGTGCAATGTTCATATCATCTATTTGGGCATCCAGGATCTCATTATTAAGTTGCTCCAGTGCCCAGTCAATTAAAATATCATCCACCCCCAAAAAGGCATCACAATTTACAATATCTAAAAGCTGCGCTGAATGATCTTTTGATTTATCTATATCCTTTTTCAGCTCATCACGAATTCTGCTTACTACCCGCAACGTTTTGTCCACTTTTTCAGATAATGCATCATAAACCTCCTGATACAATACATTGTCCATCAAATTCCGGACAAACACAACTACATCATTCTTCTTTTTCAACACATAAGACTTCAAGACAGCTGGCAGCGTATCCTTTAATGCCACAGATGCATAAGTCAAAAGCATACATGCTGCCAAATCATCCATATTGGGACTCTCCGACTGATATCCAAAATATCTCTCGCATAATTCCCAGAATTTTTCTAAAAGTCCATTATCCTCTAATGCCTTCATATATGCTTCGCTATTATTCAATAATAACTGTCTTATAATCTCTTCAAAATTTGGAGTTTCCACATTTGTAAGCACAGCAATAAGACCAATATCAATGGTTTCCACATTGAAATGGTCTATACTAAGCTCTTTAAACTTTTCAATACGAATTCTATCTTTCCAGAAATTACTATACTGAGCCAGATACTCCTTGAATCGATTATCAATCCCCATTTCCTGTGACATCTGAGAAATGCGATCCGTATAATACAGTGCTGAATAAAAACACATATCCGCCAATGGGTTCTCTGCATCACTTGGTTTTGGGAATGGTGCATATACAAGATACTTACTCTCTGTATCTGATTCATTTAATAACCATTTGGAATAAAACCAATTTGCTCCATCCAGAATATGTAATTTTGCATTATCCAGTTGCAGCTCAGACACCTCGTCTTCATATTCCCCTTTATCATCAAACCAGAATATAATACGGATATCTTCCTTAGAAAATTCAGTATTCAACTGCTCTTGTATATTTTGTAAATCCATCTTTTCACCTTCAAGTTTATTTGTGCCAAATCTCTGCACAGTTTATGATATCTTCAATTTGTTCTCAAGCCAAGAAATAATAATTCCACAATACGGGGTTAAATTTCTTTCCTGTACAAGACTTGCATAAATGCGTTCTAACTCATGCATAAATGCATCTTGTGATTTGCCCTTGCATTTTTTCGTGATTCTATCCTGCACTGTCATCAAAACATTTTTCCGTATCTGTGGTAAAGAAAGTGCCTCACAATTTAAATTCAATGTCTCCGTTACATCTTTATTGATTTCAACATCATCCGAATAAATACTGCCATCTGTTTTATATTTTATCTTCCTGACTGATACTTCATCAAATGGATTAATAGTAAGCTCCGTATTTCCTCTATGTGCATCACAAGTCTTGTCTTCCGGTTTCACACCTCTTAACAGACTATTTCCATAACATACACCAAGCATCCATTTAAAATCCAAGGTTGCCTTTCTATCATGTTCCTTTTCATCTTGTGGATGTCTTGGTCTGCAATGCTCGATTCTCACAACACCTGGCTCTTTAATTCGCTTCATACAATATGCACATAATCCGCTTTGCTCTTTCCACATTTGTTCTCTAATATCCTTCAGTACATCCGTAGGCATATCCGTCTCATAATCTGCATCCGGATTTTCTTTACGAAATTTTAAAAGACTATTGGGCTCTTTTCCTCTTTTTACAACAATCATACGCTATTCCCCCAATATTCTTTCCAAATCCAGAGATGTCCTTGCGGCTGCAATATCCGGATCTGTTGTTCCGACGATTGCCTCAATCTCCATCAGAATCTTGTCTGCTTCTTCGTAATTATCTTCATCCATATATGCATAGAATAAGTTCATACGGTGCTTAATATCAACTGGACGTTCTGATACTTGCATAACCTCTCTCAATATAGAATTCGCATCTCTTCCATAAGTCTGTGCTGACGGCATATAGATTTTTCCATTATCCAAAATTCGGATCTTTTCTCTTGAAATTGAATTAATTACTGCTGGTGCATGAGAGCTGACTATGAATTGAATCTTGGGAAAAATTGCCTGAAGATCGCTTAAAATCGTCTGCTGCCACTGCGGATGTAAATGCAAATCAATTTCATCAATCAAAACAATCCCCGGCGTTCTTTCCAGTACCTGCTCTCCTAACATAGGATTTAAAACGGCCATACGATAAGCAATATCTCCAATCATACTAAGTGTATTCTTATATCCATCGCTCATTTCATCCATTGCAAATTTTTGCGCATCACCTTCTGTTGTTTCGAATTCCAGCATTAATCTATGTGTGTCAAGATCAAAAGAAATACTCGCATTTTTCGATCCACTAATTCTCTCATAACATCTGCAGATAGCTTTTTCAACAGTTTTTAAAAGTATTGGAGGTTCCAGCAATCCTGTTTTCTGTTGCTTCTGAAGACTTTTTAATGTCTGCGTTTGAAACCAATTCAACATCAGTTTCTCATTAGATTCCGCTGCCATACAATCTACATATCCAACTTGACGTCTAAATTCTGTCAAAGATTTAATATTTCTTTTTTCTTTTTTCTGTGCATACAAACGTCCGGTTCCGTAATAAGATATTAACGGGAGTATCAAAGTCTTATATCCCTTCATAATCTGCTGCTGCACTTTCTTTGCGATACTTGTTAATTCTACCGCATCTTTAATCGTAGTTTTACCATTCTCTGAATTCAGGGAACGAACCCACTTCACATTTTCCTCTTTCCTACAATCGCCAATACTTTCAATTTCTACTGGAAACTGATGCTGTGAATCAATTGTTCCCTCCAAATCATAAAACTCATATCGTGCATCATCCTTTAATATACTTCTGCCTACTCCTCCATCAATACCTAATAAAAATGTGCCGACAGAAACAGCTACAGCATCCAATATTGCTGTTTTACCAGCCCCATTCTTTCCAACTACTAATGTAACACGATTATCAAAATCAATTTCTACGTCTTTGAAGCATCTATAATTTTTAATTTTGATACTTTTTAAATTCATTCGGCATTACCTCGTTATTTTGTTATTAACTGCAAGATTTAAATATTTCTGTCATATCAATACACCTTATACTTTTTACTTCTTCCAGTGATCTCCTATTTTCACAATAATTATTTTATGATTTTCTATCTCATCTCTTCCCCAACAAAAATAAATCCTCTGGTTACTATATCGAGAATGGAGTTTTGTATGTGGATTACAAGTAATTTCCACGCCTTTATAGATTTCTTTATATTCTATATTTTCATTCGATCCTTTTCCAGAGCATATGATTCCATATTTACTAGCCAAATTTTTCAATGCAACGGATTCATTTTTGTCCTCACCAAAATATATTTTTTGTCCATAATCATTTAACACACTTAAATGTTTATGGAGTTCTTCTATATTACTTTCAAAATCTCCCAATTTTTCTATTGAATCACATGAATGCTCATGAAATAATAAATTAGGAAATATGTTTGGGAACCACTGTAAATAATCTTCATAACTTTTTGACTTTAATGCATAATTTCTTTTAATAGTAAGTAAATCGTTTCTCGACTTATGTACGCATTTTTTTAGTTTTTCATCTTCTATAAAATCATGTGGAAATGCTAAATAGCCTGTTAAATCCTTTGTTTCTAAACAATTATAAGTATCTTCTACATGATGCTTTGTACATAAAATTCGCATTATATATGTACTCAAATCATTTGACTGTCCATATATAAACTCTATAGCAGTAATACCATTTTTATCAGGCTTATCATAAAACTCATTTGGTACATACAAATTATCACCAGTTTCAATATCTTCAATATTTTCTTCCCAGATACACGCATCGTCAAACGTAATTCCATTATAATTGGTAGACGGTAATGTATAAAAATCTATGCTTTGCATCTCCTCATCTCCAGTAATTCTCTCAAATCCAATCTCTTTTGATCAAAAAATCCTTCTGGCCAATCCTCTAATTCACCATTTTCTTTTGTCAAAATATTTTTATGAACACTCTCTTTTCCATTTTTATCAAAAAAAATCGTTTTCATTAATCCACATTGTTTTAAATGCGCTAATTGCAAACGGCAACCATCTATAATATGTTCGCTGTGGGTTTCAACAATAACTTGTACGCCGCTTACCGCAATATATGCTAAAAATTTTCCCATCTGTGATTGACTAAAAGGATGCAAATGTGCTTCTGGATTTTCAATCAGTAAAATACTTTCTCTTTGCATGCTTGCAATTAGCGCTTGAACGATAATAGGGAGCGAACATGATATTCCAAAACCAGTTCCTGTTGGTAAATAAAATTCTCCTTCGTTTCTAAACTTAATAATAGAAATATTTTTTTCCATGTCTACACTACTCTGTAAAGCAGTATTAGGGAAAAGCAGTTTCAACCATTCTTCACAATTCGCAGAGAATCTGGTAATTGAAGATATCTTTAGTAAATCTGGTAAGATCATATCACTATCTAAGCGCTGATTTTTGTCTATTTCATTTATAATATAACTCGTGTATTCACCCTTACTTCCAACATAATCATCCAGTGTATTTTTTATTCCGTAAGTTATTCTCGGTCCTATTCTTTCTGCATTGAGATAATAAAAATTCTTCGTCCATAAAAAATTTGGTTTTTCCATATCTTCTAGCATTTGTTCATAGTTACATATCTGAAAAGCTGTGTCATCCTTCTCATCCAACGCTAATATGACATCTTCTGATTCATTTTGTAGTTGCAAGCTTATTTTTAATTCTTCATCATTAAAATTTTCAGATATTATATTAATTGGAAGTCCTAAATTAACATTAAAAATATCTGTTGTACGGACTTTCTTTCTTTCTATATTTCTATAGCTATTTACTGCAAGTAAAATTGCCTGAATAACACTGGATTTTCCAGTTGCATTGGCGCCTGTTAAAATTGTTATCTGATTCAGCTCTTCTTTAAAGTTTTTGTGACATTTAAAATTTTCCAAATCAATTTTCTGTATCATCTCCGCATCCCTTTCTTAACACTTCTGCTGAAAAATAAAAATTTTGATTCACTCTACTTCGATCTCCAGTACCTACTGTTATGGAATTAATATAATCTTGATTTTTCAATTCATTTGCAAATACTTTTACTACCTTATCTTGATAAGATTGTAACACTACTTCATTATACTTAGGATGACTTAATAATACTGAGTACGCCGTAAAAAGTGATTTATTTATATAATCTCTTGACATTATTTTTATCTCATTCCCTTCCGTTATGGAAATTTTTGTAAAGCAATACTGTCCAAACACTTGATAACATCTTTTCATCGCCGTATCGAATTTATCAAATAATTGATCAAGTTTTTTTTCATCCATCTCATTTAATACTTCAATTTTATCATCCAACATAGAAGAAACATTTTTATAATCATATTTTAATTCTTCTTTTTCAAAGTCATATGTTAAATAAAAAGAATAAAATCTAAGAGCTAATTCTTGTGCATCCATTCGATCATCTTTAACCAATGCCCGTGTTGCTTTAAGATAGTTTTTATTTTGTATGCTTTTTTTCAAAAATAATCGCACTTGTGGTTTGCATATTGCATTCCGCATTTCTTGTGGATTTAATTTCATTCCACCTGTATTAATCCTTCTGAAAATATCGTAGATGACTTTTTTAGGGGAACGTGCATCTAAGACATTTACAGCTAATTGTGTACGATATATTCTTTGTTGATACTTAACATCTAAATCCTTAAAATACTTATTTGAACAAGTATCACTCAAATATTCTAATCCGGTTAATTGAAATTCGTTATTTACAAACTCATGAATAGTAGCTAAACGCTGTTGCCCATCAATTACTTGAAATTTTGAATCCTCATTTTCATAGAAATAAAATGCCGGGATAGGTATTCTAAGCATAAGTGATTCTATCAATAAAGATTTTCGTTTATTATCTTTCCATACTCTATTTCGCTGATATCCAGGATTCAGTTCTAATAAACTACCATCTTTTAATTCCATAATATATTTTAAAGATAACATTTGTTGATCAATTCTAATTTTATCCGCATTAAATGGAATTTCCTTGTCATCATCAACATCCTGGGAAAAATTCTCTTCATACTCTAATCCAGCATATTCTGATTCCAACTTTTCTATTTCATCATCTATTTCTAATACCTTCTTCACTTTTCCACCTCCTGTATTCTCTGTTTATTTCAGTTTTGCCAATAAATCTACTTTTAATGCTTTCTTTCCTTCCTGTGCAACTTCCACGCCCTGGAATTTTGCGTAGTTGACTTTTACGCCATCGTCAAGGTCGATTTCGATTCGTTTGTTGGCGATGTGGGCGATGGCTTCGTCGTAGATTTTCATTTCTGCGAGCTGTTTGGTGTATTTGGTTACTGCTTTTGTTGCTTTTGATTTTTCGGAAGCAGATGTTGCATTTTCAATAGTGTACTGAGCGCTTTGCATTGCTGTTTCTACATATTTCTGGGCACGATGGAGATAATCGGTTCGCACACGGCCGACTGTGTCTGCATCGTAGCGATGCATATAAATCAGGGCTTTAAAGCCGTTTTGTTTGCCGCTGTCAAATAGCCAGTAAATTGGTCTCTTCTGATATACCTTTAGATGATCTGCATAAAAATCTTTCAGGAAATAGTTGCGAATAACTTCTCTCGAAGTATCACCTTTGTTGCCTAATGCATTGGCAATAAAATCAAGGTTTTCTTCCAAAGTGTCTACACCATAAACTTTTTTAACAAACTCCTCAAAACGAGCAACAATATCCTCATCTTTTGAAAAATATTCCTGATCCGTGATTGGAATACAGTTATCTACATTTGGGCCAAATGAGATATCCTTCCATTCATTATCAATTTTTATCTTTCCATATTTTTCACCTACAATAATCACTTCTCCATTAGAGTCTAAAATTATTTCATCCGCTGTGTCTAATAATGGTTCATCTATCTTTTTATAAAATTCATCAAAATTACCACCAGCATATATTAGTCCTTCTTTATTTAAAGAATAACGCCCAAACATACAACCTAATGCATACGAAATAAAGCTTCTAATTTCTCGATTTAAATCAGCTTTTCGAACTGTGATATCTTTATCCTCTATTTCTGGCATAAGTTCATTTTGTAAGCCATAAATATCAATAAAAATACGATTTAGTTCTTTCTCATTTATTTTCAGCTGATAGAAGCGATTACTACATTCTAACTGCCACTGGTCAAATGCTTCAACAATAGTATCTGTTTTACAAACTAATGGATGATATTTAAAATCCCAAGATGTTTCAAAAGAGTCCCAATCTGCCTTTGCAATTTTATAATTATTTTCCACCAATTCTTTTATATGGATTGTTTTATTAGAATTTCTTAAAATTGGTATTTTTGCAATATCTCCTTGATTATAATTTAACCCTTCATTGAACACTTTCAAAAAAATTTGTGCCAACTTACTATTCAAAAAACCAGCAATATATATAAGTGTATCCTCTTCTGCAAACACAGCCATCCCTGCATTAGAAAAAATGTATCCTCTTGGAAACAATCTAATTGAAAAAGCACCACTAGAAATAGCAGACCAAGTTGCACCAGGTTTGAAATAATACTCTCTATTTTGTGGCCTTGCACCATGTTTTCCAGCTTTATTTATATGGTTAATTACTTGTCTTCCGTTATCGAACCAATTTACAACTTCATCATTATTTCCATACCATTTTCTATACGATCCACCATTATTATAAGGGAACCACTTACATCTTTTATACTCTAATGTTATCACTGAAAATTTATCTATTTCACACTCGTACCATTTTCTTACAAATAAATCAACATCACCTGTTTGTAATCCTACTTTAGGAACAGCAATCTCTCCTAATGCCTCACCTGTTTCAAATGCATTTACTATTGGATCTGTAATCCAATAAGCAACTGGATTCCCCTGAATTTTTGAATATTGTTTTGCATTTTGTTCATAAAAAAATCCACATTGATGATTATGAATTGCTTCAAGTGCTTTTTCTCTCTGGACTTCCATTCCCCCACGAAAATCTGTTAATCTCAAATAACAACCCTTTTTATCTACATATGAATTTTTGAATACAAAAGTGCAAATTGGTACAGTAGCTTCCTCAAAAGCTGAATATTCAAACTGTATTAACGTCTGTATCGTTGCATTTGTAAATAGATACTGTCTCAATTTTTCATATGATTGAATAAACATCCACACATAAGGCGTCAAAAATCCTAAATATCCTTGTTCTTTTGCCATTCTTGAGCACTTTATTATAAAAGCAGAAAAGAAATCTGATTTATAATCTGTATAGTTATCTTTAATAAATTTACCAAGTATTGGGTTCATATTACTAGAACCCATATATGGCGGATTTGTTACTACTGCATCATACTTGTGCTCCAGATTTCGTGCCACTCTTAATAATTTTCTTAACTGTTCTTGTGTTTCTTCACTTCCAACACTCTCAAATGAAATCTGTCCAGCTGTACCTAAATCATCTACAAATCTTTCCAACACATCCCAATCACATGCATCTACATTTAAAATAGAACCATACTCTCTGGCATCTTTAAATGTATCCAGTAATCCTTCTATCTGCATCACAGCCAGATTTCTTTCCATCTCACTCAAATGTGTTCCAAAAAACTGCAGATGATTTCTGTTAATATCATTACTCTCTACAATCGCATATACCTTCGGCTTCGACTTTCCATCTCTTCCACGCAAAAATCGCCTATTATATCCACGCCCCTTCATCATAACCGCAAAGTATGCCAACTGATATGCTCTCTGATCAATATCTAGTCCATGAATATTATGTTCTACGATTTCAAATACAGCTTCTCTCTTATCATATCCAGCACTTTCATAGATATCCATCAATACATCAAACATTGCAATCAGGATATGTCCACTTCCCATACATGGATCAATACAGGTAATATCCGTTGGTTTCAGATCCCTGTATGTGGTACGGATTTCTGCCAATTTCACATTTACAGACTCTTCCTGCTCTGCTTCCGGAAGATAATATTTCCACCCGAATCTTTCCGCAGTTGCTTTTTCATCTATGCTTGGATCTACTGCCCGTAAATGCTCAATCCAGATTCTTCCTACAGAGTTTTCTACCATATAACGAACAATCCAGTCCGGTGTAAAGAGCTGGGTTGCCGCAGGGATTCTTTCTTTTGTGATTTTTACATTCTTTTTCAATTTTGCAAAGGTATCGTCTTTTAATTCTGTATTGTAATACTGATACAACCATCCAATAATCTCCACCTGTCCTGTCGGATTCCCTTCTTCATCCAGTGTGGATACATTAAAGTCAGCTTCCGGAATACCAGTCTCCGGATTTACCAGCATATAGATGACATCATCTTTATTCGTATAAGAAATACCAAACAGTAATTCCATATAGTCGGAGTCTGCCTCGAAAAGTCCCGGCAGGATATCCTGCAACTGATGGCACTGTTTCAGGAATAATTTGCAGTACAGTTTATCGGTGTCTTCTGATGTACCGCTCATTTTCCAGTTAATGATCTCTTCTTTTTCCTGTGCTGTCAGGTCTAAATCTACATCCGGTGCCTGAGTCACAAGATCCGGCTCCATCTTTCCTTCTTTTTCTGAAGAAAGTACACGAACTCTGTTTGGAAGATAGTCATTCACTTCCATAAAACGGATAGCACAGATTCTGTTAAACCAGGTATAAGCCACTTCTTCTACAACAGCCTCAAATCCTCGAGATTCGATCTGAGAGACCAGTCGTCTTCTCTGCTCACACTGTCTTCGGTTCAGTGTTATTTCTGTTCCTGCAATTGTCTGGTATACTTCAAAATCTGTTCCTCTGGTAACTGGCTCACTGCATGATTTTTCTGTTATACCAAGCATACCGGCTTTATCTGTAACAGAATCAATTAATTTTTTTCTTGCTTCTATGGCAAACTTCTTTATTGCATTTTTGTTCATGTACTGTTTCCTCCCACTGGAATGTTTAACTCAATGTAATAATTGTATTCTCTTCCAACTCCTGTAATAATTTTCGCTTCATCTCTGCCAGAAATTTATCAATATCCTGCTCACTTTCGATGGAATAGGTTCTTGCACCTGTCACATTACTAATTAATACATTTTTACGCTTTTTTGATTTCGGCTGAACGGATGGTGTTACTGGTTTCACATTTTCTACCTGATTATCATCTGGCACTGGAGTTACCGATGCTTCCGGTTGATGCATTTCTTCGTATTCTTTTATTTCCTCCATACACTGATACTTTCTTGTATCACTTTCCAATCGTATATTTTTAACTGTCGCAATTTCCTGAGATGTTTCCAGTTTTTGCTGCAGTTCTTTAAAAATCGCAATAAATTTATCACGGAAAACTGCTGCAAATGACTTACTATCGAGTTCACTTAATACCGTCTTGAAATCGGCTTCCACAACTGGGCGCATAGCCTCTGTCTCTTTTTCCAGCAACGCCCCATACTGTTGTACAAATTTCATGGACATATCCGGTAATTTTTGTATCTGTCCAAATGGATTCCTTGCATTTACAATCGCTTCCATTTGAGCTACATTATCAGCAATTTCCTTTTCCCTCACATAAACCTTACTGTTTTCAAACATCTGAATCTGCTCCAGTGCTTTCTCAAAGATCTTTTTCTGTCCACCCTTGAAGAAATCAAATACCGGTGCTGTATCCTCTGCATCATCTAACAGATCATCCCGCTTCTTATCTACTGTTTTGAAGAACTCTACTGGTTCTTTGATCGTCAGAAGTTCTTCCAGATTTGTCTTTGCCTGTTCCATTAAAGCTTTGCAGGGAAGCTTTGGATTAATACGGTATTCAATCATAATTTCATCAAATGTTCCCAGCTTATCCTGCACTTTGTTCTTGAAATTGCTCATAATGGTATCATCATCATCACTGGATAAAGAATAACCAAAATAGTCCTTTAATACTTCTTTTACAGAACGGATCTGTCCATCTGTTGCCCGTTCTCTGATATCAATCAGAAGTTTTTCTACAAATTCACGTTTGGTCAGGTAACGCACCAGTTCATCTTTTGTGTTAGACATAAGAGATAAACTCTGACTGCTATAAATCAAAGATATTCTTCCCATCTTAAAAAGCATGGCAACCAGCCACTGTACATCTTTTGGATCAAATCCATATGGAGCTGCCCCGAATTTATCCTGCAAAGACTTCAGAGATGTTTTCATATGTCTCGCATTGTTCAGACTGATGACCTGTATCACTTCTCCCAGCGCCAGCTTATTCGGTGTGGTGTCACTAGTTCCAAGAAAGGAAAGCTGTCCATCATTGCCATTAAACACTGCCGCAATATCTGAAAGTTCCGGTGCTGTCTCCATGTAGGTTAGCTTGTTATACTGCATCTCAACCAGCTTGCCAAGTGCCTCATTGATACGACTTGCCGGCTCTTTTGCTGAGATATTTGCTTTATCACCATTCACATAGATATCTGCATGTTTCAGTGCATCCTCAATAAAGATACGGATACGGTCTTTCTTTTCAATACGCTCATCTTCTTTGGCACGGCGGATACTGTCAATAGTTCCTCTTGCTCCTGCCGCATTTTTATTCAGGAATTTATAAATCTTGATGGATTCTGTAATTTCATCCAGAAACGTACTGTCATTTGGAAGTTTTATAATCACTGTATGTTCCTGTGTAGAAAGCATACGAAGTGCGGAATCCGGATAGTCGTCCCCATATGGAGTAATAATAGATATCCCTATGTCATTCGACTGATTCCCTTTAAAATAGCGATCGTCCACTTTCTGGTTGAAAGGGAATAAGTAACGACTACTATAACGGTATTTCTTATCTGTAAAGATTTCCTCGAAGATCACAGTGGATGCCTCTCCGATAATCTCTCCCATTTCTACAGATTCATTATTGATGGCATTATTGATTTCCTGTTCTTCATTAGTCAGGAAGATATAAATTTCTCCATTCTTCTGCACCAGTGTCTCACGAATCAATTTCTTTAAAGACTCTTCAATCTTGCCACGGATTTCAATACGGTCATCATCTATATTGGAGATCATCAGTGTCGTAAGATTATCTACATTTGCCTTGATCTCTTTGACATATTTAATCATGAACAGAACTTTCAGCAGTTCCACATCGAACTCATCCAGTCGGCTGTTATCCTCTGCATCGGTAATCACCTGGCTGTGCTGATGATCAATGAATTTATGCAGCGGATCATAGAAATAGCTGAACGGTACCAGTACGCCTTCCTGGCTGTCTTTTAAGCGGATCGCAGACTCCTGGAACAGTGCCAGCATGGAACGGGACTGATCCGATAAGTGCTTTCCACTGGCTCCATGGGTACGCACAGCTGTCAATACCTGTCCAAGCAAATTAAACTGATATGGGATAAACGGATAGCAGTCAGCGAAATCTGTTTTATCTGTATATAATTTTTTATCTGCTGTATCTGCTGTAAATGTGATTAGATTCTTAATAATGGATTCTTTCTGCTCATATAACAGCTTCAAGGCAGATTCTGCGATCTCATTTTTCTCCAGGATACGTTTACGGATAACTTCATCTACATTGGATGCAGACAGGGATAATCTGGTATCGAAACGCCCCTGAATCTTGGAGAAGTCATTTCCTTTTGTCTTTGTGATAGAGTCAATATCTTCCTGGCTGGTAACGATAACCCATGCTTTTCCTCTGCAGGCAGTTCCCAGATCTTCTACGATGGTCTGTAAGTTCAACATTAACTGGGTATCATCCGCAATGTACTGTCCAATCTCATCCACTAGGAAGATTACATGATGGTTCGGTCCTTTTTTCTCACAGTACTCTTTGACCAGAGATACAAACTTCTCAATACTGAGGTCATAACTTCCCTTGGCATTCTTACACCAGTTGCGGGCAGCCTCTTCACTCATGAAATCCATAGCCACGATCGTCTTTACGATTTTATCCTGGATAACTGCAAAGGCCTGTCTCTTTTTCTCCCACGGTGCACCCGCAATCTCTTCAAATTTCTCTTTGAACTCTTCAAATCTGCCTTCGTTATCCAGCTGACGTTCAAATTCTGCAAGATATGGAATGGATCCGCAGTATCCCTGCATTTCATTAAACACCTTCATAAATACTTCCACGATAGCTTCTTTTCCTGATCCAACCTTTGCAGATCCTTTAGAATCAATATTAAAGAGCATGACATCAGAAGAAATGGTTCCGGAATTGGTCATCTTAGCAATCAGCATCGGATCATCGATTTTCTTTCCGTCTGTAAAGTACTCGATGGCTCTCTTTCCCTCTACCACACTGTTTTTCAGCAGATAAGAAAGAATCTTTAAGAAATGAGATTTACCACTTCCAAAGAAACCGGAAATCCAGACGCCCATTTTGTCCGTATTGTTATTGATCCCCTTTTCATAGTTATCGAAAAAATCACGGAAATGTTTTAACAATTCTTTTGTTACTACATATTCGTCCAATTCCTGAGATACGTTTTCTTCATCAGACTGACCTACTTTGATTACGCCCTTAATATCACGGTCAATCTGTTTCTCAAACATCTCTTTAATCTGCATTGTTCTTCTCCTTTGTTTTACACAAGCCGGAATGCCCGGTAATAATTTCTGGAATCCATCGTTCCAAATAATTTCAGATCCTGTCCGCTGTATTCTCCAGGATAAAACATCACAACCGGCACACTGTCCAGTACCTGATGTAAATTGTTCAAAATATTATGGCTTGCAATGATCGGATGGCATTTTCCAACTCCTGTCAGGAAAATCACGCTGTCTGTCAGATCCTCCTGTAAAATCTTTGAGATAATCAGGTTCAGTTCGTTCGTTTCATCCAGTCCCAATGTCTCTACCAGACTGTCTGCCATATCAAAAAAACCATTGTCTTTTTCCAGATCAAAGAAGGCTTCCAGATATCCTTCTTCCTCCAATACCTGAATCATCGTGTGAAACAGGTCAAATTCTATGATTTTAAAATCTTTATTGCCATTGTTGATTCTGTCTTTTAAGTATGCGATATGATTCCGTACTTCCAGCTCTGCTCTCGGATCGTAATCAAACACATAATATCCGACTTCATTTCCAAGTCCTTTATTTTCACGGAAAGACTTTTCAGAAATCTTATCCTCAATCCGGTTCAGTCGTTCTTCCAAACTTAATCTTGCCATCCTTAGACTCCCTTCACTGCTTTCAAGTATTCGCCAAGCCCATTTGCAGTCAGTAATTCTTCTGTCCGGTAATCAATATGAATTGACTTGATTGTTCTTGGTTTTGCACTGCTTTCCAGTAATCCCGCCTCAAACATCATTCTGGTAAAGCACTGTTTTAACTTCCGTACTGCAGTATCTGTCCAGCCGGCAACCACATCACTCTGCATTGCCTTATCTGCAAAAAAGACATTCAGATCCCTGTCTGTGATCTCTTTTTCACCTAATCGAATCTTCTCGTCGTATACTTCATGTAAAAACTCAAAAAATAATCTGCTGTCCATCAGAATTGCAATCAGATTCAGAATCTTTGCGGTTTCTACATCACAAGTGATAAATGCCTGTAATACTGCTTCTGGTAAGGCTGATACCCTTCGGTACGTTCCATTCAACACCTCATAAGCTCGATATTCTGCTTTCACCTGATAGATATTTTCCTCCCAGGCAATCTTGCGGATGTCTGCCTTGCTAAGTCCTTCCAGAATATAAGCTGCTGTTTTTCTGGATTCTTGCAACCAGAATAATTTTGATGTAAGTCCTGCACTGTAGTCCATTACTGTCCACCATCCTTTGTTTCCTGGCACAGCGGACATTCGCAATCCGCTTTCGCTACTTGCTCATGAACGCAGCCGCTTTGCGGCTTGCGTTCATAATGGACAATATCTCCGAAATCACAATCTAACTTCTCGCAGATCTTTTCCAGAACCTTCATGGAAACCAGCTCGTCATTGGTCATTTTTGCCACGGTGCTGCTGCTGATTCCCACCTGGTTCATCATATCCACTTTCTTCATTTTTTTATCGATTAATAGCTTCCACAATCCATTGTATGATACTGCCATATGTATTCCCTCTTTGTTATGCAAAACTTATGGTTTTTCTGTATTTTGAAAGTATATTATTTCTTTTCGTCCTTATACTCTCAATCTTCATTATTGTATCATACTGTATATTTTTCTTCAACAATAAGTGCAAATGATAGCTTCGACTTTGCGAAAGATTCATTTGAAAAATCTAATGATAGCACATAAGATTTGCTCCTATTCTTCCAAATACATTTTCAGTGCGTTATAGCAGTTCAGTGTCTCATTGTCTGCATCATTGAAATTCTGGGAATAGGTCTGCAGACTTCCTGTTGGATCCGTAACCAGATTTGTCAGTGATATATAGGCATCATACAACTTTGAAAGGGATTCATAAGCATCTTTATACTCTTCTGGTGGATTCTTTAATTTCTTCATCAGGGAGTTTACAGTATCTTTATTGCTATTGATATCCGCTATTTGTCCACTGAAACTGCTATCTGAAAAGAGATTTTGCAGGGCATCATTAAAGTCAGATACAAAGTATCCATCCGGTTTTGTATATTTATTTGTCGTGCTATCACTTTCTTTATAAATTGCGTTGTACCATACCTGCTTGATCAGATTACCGCATGTTTCCGCATCACTGGCTCCTGAAAGCATGGAATATGCTGCCATATTCAAATTTGTCCCATATTTCTCGCTTTGTTTCTGGGCCTCTGCCACTGCCTTCGCTGTCACATTCTTCTTATGTGTCTGTACTCCAATGGCTGTGATGATTGCCGCAACAAGAACTGCTATCGTTGCAATCACAATTATTTTCTTTGATTTTTTGGTTATCTTCACACCGGTGACTTCTACCTGCTGTGGAGTTTTTTCTGTCTCAATAATGTTTTCTATTGGGCAACCGCATTTCGGACATATATCCATTCCTTCTTCCAGTTCCGCTCCGCAGTCCGGACAGTATTTCTTTTCTTCTGGGACCAACACGGTTCCACAATGCACACATTTCTTCGCCTTATCTGATATTTGCTCGCCGCAATTCGGGCATGTTGTCATAGCCATAATCTTTTTCCTCCAAATTTTTCATTTTCAATTCCGTCTCTACCATTTCCAGTAGTTTTTCCAGTCTATTTTTTTCCTTCTTTATATGCCTGAATCTCATCTGCCCAATGATCGTCCATAAAATCCATCATTGCATCACTATCAACAGCTTTTGAAATTGCTCTTCCTACAGCTTTAAAATTTAATTCAACGCCCTTGGAATCATTTTCATAAGTTACAGATCTGTTTCTGGCAATCCCTATCTTCTCAGCCTCTCTTCCTGCATCAATATTGGCACCCAGGAACAGAAATTCCCATCCACATTCTTTCTTAGCTTCTATCTTTCGCTTGATCTGCTCCTGTGTGAAATGCTCACTGGAATTTTCTAATCCATCTGTAGTAATAACAAATATGATTTTTCCTGCCCTGTGATCCTCTGGGAGATGTTTCTGTACATTTTCCATTTTTTCAATCGCTGTTCCAACTGCATCTAATAAAGCGGTACAGCCACGTACAAAGTACTCCTTCTCTGTGAGTGGTTCGATGATCTCCACCGGGAATCTGTCATGAATGATATCTACTTCATCATCAAATAAAATAGTGGTCACATTTACTTTCTTTCCCTGCGCCTTTTGCTTTGCGATCATGCCGTTAAATCCGCCAATTGTATCACTTTCCAATCCACCCATTGATCCACTTCTGTCCAAAATAAAAACCAACTCAGTCAATTCTGTATTCATGTGATTTCCTCCTTACTGGCTTGTTTTCAAGCCATCATGGTATCCCCTTGTGGGATTTCCTCCTCTGATATTTGTTGTTAATCACATTTTATCTACAGAACCAACTGGGTTGGTCGCCTGTCAGGTGACATTGCACCAAAATATTTTATTAAAACACTGGTTGTCCATACGCATCCAGCACATCATTGATTTCAAACATATCATAAATCTTATTCTGCAAGAAATATGCTACGATAATATCTGTTTTGGAACTTCTGGATAATGCGAAACCGGCACTTGCCAGTAAATCCTTTGCTTCATCCAGGGATAATTCCAAGGCAATCGTAAAAGCCAGTACCGTTTTTTTATTTGGAACATAATTGACATCTTTCCGGATTTTTGAAAAATGTCGACGATCCACATATGCCTTTGTATATGCTTCTGAATCAGTCATACCACGCTCATCGATCATTCGGAGTAATCTCTGTGAAAATGTTTCCTCCAGCTGATTCATCAGATTATCAATGTTTCTGTTTACTGACATCGTAGAAGACATACCTTTTTGTATTTTCGTCTTCTGCATCGTTGAAACATCAAATTCTTCTGGTAATGCTTTTTCTGAAAAACTGCTTTCTTTTACCGGCTCTTCCTGTAAAGCCTTTTCTTCGGCTCTCTTTTTCCGGAATTTTGTAATTTTATCAAAAATGGATTTCATTTCTTTATCCATTTTGATATCATCTTTTACTGGCTCATAATACTTGTCTATGTATTTCCCTACCTCATCAATCAGCTTCTGATCTGCCATAATCTGTACCGCCTTTTATAATTTTTAATCATCGTAATGATTGAATCCACCTAAAAATCCTGGATTGCTATGCCCCCGCTTATGCCCCTTATCATCATAATGGTTCAAACCGCCAAAGAATCCTGGACGACTCTCACCTATTTTGTGCCCGTTATTATCATAATGATTCATGCCACCAAAAAAGGAAGGCGAACTATGTCCGATTTTCTTTCCATTTGCATCATAATCGTTCATACCACCAAAGAATCCCGGTCGGCTCTCGCCCACTTTTTTTCCGTTTGCATCATAATGATTTATGGATCCAAATAACCCTGGTCTGCTATATCCTTTTTTACTCATAATCTTACCCTCCTGACTCTATTAGCCTCTTGTTTGATCTCAGAATAACACACTTTTTTCATTTGAAAGTCGCATAACAGGCGACATTCTTTTATTTCATTTACAAACATTATACCATTTATAATTCTTCCGACAATACGCAAAAAAGCCGGAAGTCACAATATTATCCGTGATCTCTGACTCATTGTGCTTATACTACACTGTCCTTACACCCCGATCAGCTCTTCTCTCCGGCTTATCTTTTTCTGTGCTACTGCTTTTCTTGCAAGAACACAACGCTTAATTCCACCATGATCCGCCCTGTTCCTGGAGGTATGGAATACTTTCCTTAAAACTCTTTGCAGAATTTTTGATAAATTTCCTTTTTTTGCTTGCAAAAGAGCAATTCATCTGTTAAAATGGTGACTGTTGATAAAAGGAGGTGCTATTCATGGCTAAATGTGCAATCTGCGATAAAGGAGCTCATTTCGGAAACAATGTGAGTCATTCCCATAGAAGATCCAACAAAATGTGGAAATCTAACGTTAAATCCGTCAGAGTAAAAACAACTGCCGGCGGAGCAAAGAAAATGTATGTATGTACTTCTTGTTTAAGATCCGGAAAAGTTGAAAGAGCGTAAGTAATATCGTATGCCCCCGTAGAATGCGGGGGCTGTTTTTTTATCTTTAAGACAGATAAATTACAAGCGGGAAGTATGCCAGGTGCACACTTCCCGCTTATCTGCAAAACATATGATATCCGCATAGCAGACATATGACTGCCATTGCGATCACAATAAAATTCTCTGTAATAAGGATACCAAGAACCATGCCCACACCAATAAAAAACAGCATAAAACCAGTTAGCTTTCCCACTCCTGTCTGCTCATTTCTTGTTTTTTATTACAGTATATGCATGAAATCTAAATGGAATACTACTCTTCTTTCCCGTCTGTATCCTCAGCATTGCCTGCACCTGGCGCAAAACGGTTCACAAAATCCGGCACCATATCCAGAACCTTGGTAAGGCCATCCTGATTTTTTACGTTTACAAGTTTGGTGCTTCCATTCTGGATCACAAGTACTGCACAGGGAGACATCTTTCCGGCAAGACCTCCGCCGCCATTGTTCTTCTTGTCCCCTTCAAAAGCTCCGGCTCCCACGCCGAAGGATACATCGACCAGAGGAAGGATAATGGTATCGCCTACATGAATGGCATCGCCAACCACTGTCTTGGCCGATACAAAGCCATCCATTCCTTTAAATAATGAATTCACGGTATCTTTGAAATTATTCTCTTTCTCCATGATTTACCTCCTTATGTCTCCATCGGTGGATGACGTATTTTATATTTTTATTGAAATAAAGCTTCGCTGCTGTTGTGAGAACTACAATTCCATAAATCCTTCCCTTTAACATGATCTCTCCCTCAAGAACATTTTCATTATCAAAAAGGGGCGCTGCTTCGATCTTGTTTTTATGAAAAGGAATCGTCATTCCTAATACAGCCAATACCATACCTGTAACTGCCGGATCTTCATTGCCAAATGTGATCTTTCCGGTGATCCTTGTCGGAAGCACATGATAAATCAGTTTTTTTGCATTTTTCCACAGAAAGGAAAGAGCCTCTCTGGTTCGGGGATGGTCTAAAAATTCCTTCCACCAGTTTATCTTATCACAGAAATTTCGGATTGTTAATGCAAGACTTTGCATTTTTTTCAGAATCCTTTTGGGGATTCCAAGAAAATTCTGTACGATTCGGATCAGCTTTCCAACTGCCGTTTTTATTTTTCCCACTATATTCGAAATTAAATCTGCAATCTTTGTCCGAAGCTTCTTTTCATCTTCCGATTCTTCCGATATTTCTTCGGAAATCGATATCGGCTCCATTATTACATTTTCCAAAATTTCATTTATATTTTCAACAGTATCTTCCTGAGGCTCAGACATTTGCAGCTCTGCGGTATCGTTCTGATTTTCGCTTTTTGATGTCTTTTCATGACTTCCAGAAGCCTCTGTCTGTTTTTTTGCATTTTGATTTCCGGAGTTGGAAAGAGCTCTTGGTTTCTTTTTTTTACGAAACAGATTTTTTAATTTTTCCAACGGAATCCCTAAAAAACATATTTTTGTTTTCAGAACGCCCTGCTCCCAGAATACCTGTGCAGATATTATATGAAGCAGCCAGCTCACTTCACCGGTAGCATGTATTTCGCGAAGACTATCCGTACGGTCTTTTTTTAAATTCCCTCTGTATCTGATTGGACAAAATAAAAGAAGCAGCAGGATCAGAAAGATCAGCCCGATCAGAATCCCCAGAAGGATCAATATCCATTTTATTATCAGCCATAATATATGCAACATTGGTTCACCTGTTTTTCAGATATTCTTTTATTTTAAAATTTCCAGTTTCGGTATAAACCTGTTCGATCATATCCTGTACCATCTGTATAGCACCGGATTTCCCTCTGGCCATTCCAACGATCAAAGGACAGGTGGCTCTGGCGCTTCGCTGTACAAGCATGCCTGCGGGAAGAATTTCCAAAATATTTCCGGGATTATCAGACAAAGTAACAACGTAGATATCCGGCACGAATTTGCCAGCAGTGATCCTGGCTCTTATTCTAGTAGGATTTTTTACATCATTTCCTATGTAATAGTTTTTCATCCATTTCAGCAATCTGCCATCACCTCCGTTTATAATGCCAAACAGGGCTGCGTAAGTACACAGCCCTGTCCTGTTGTTAAAAATACTTCTGCTGTTTCGCCCAGACGCCCTCACTTCGCATTTCCAGATACTCCTGATAGGCCTGTTCCACGATATGCTTCTCGTTGGAAAAACGGAGAAGATGATAGATCTCATGAAACTTATAGTATCCGGAATCTACAAAATATTCCTCTCGCTGGGGTTTGCTATGATAATTATCAGCTATCATGAGATACCAGTGTACCTCTTTCATTACCACATCCTCCGGAACGGTGAAATTATACTGGCTCTTACCGATATATTTCACGATAGAGGCCCGAACACCTGCTTCTTCCATTACTTCACGTAAAGCAGTCTGCTCAAAAGTCTCTCCTTTTTCTACAGTTCCTTTGGGAAGCACCCATCCTTCATAACGGTTTCTGTAGGATTTATACAATGCCAGGATCTTACCCCGATGAATTACCACACCGCCACAGCTTGTTGCTTCTATCATATTGCAATCCTCCTGTAATGCGTGTGTCTTTTGCACTGGCTATAGTATACCTCTTTTTCACCTTATAGGCAAGGGGCAAGAAGCAGATACTGTTCTCAATTTAATCGAAATAATATGCATCAAAAACATCGGCCGCAATGGGAACTGCCGCTTCACTTCCGGTTCCGCCGTTTTCCACGATCACTGCAATGGCGATATCCGGATCATCTACATTAGAATAACCCACAAACCAGGAATGACTGGAACCATTTTCATCAAACTCCGCAGAACCGGTTTTTCCGGCAACAGTATATCCTCGTCCATTCAATGCGGAAGCCGTACCGTTTTCAACTACATTTTTCATTAGTTTTCCAAGGATATTGGCTTCATTTCTTGTCATCAGACGTTTGTATTCTGTTTTTTCTGTTTCCCTGACCGTATCACCGGAATTATTCACGATCTTATCGATCATGGTTGGCTTCATCAGTATACCATCATTGGCGATGGCACTTGTGATCAATGCCATATGCATCGGAGAAACAAGAGTGTTACCCTGGCCGATCGAGGTCTGCATCACAAGTGCATTCGGAGAATCTTTATCAAGGGTAAAGCGACTGGTTTTATAGGAATTCAGCGGAAGCGCCCTATTAAAGAGCAGATCCTCTGCAGTACTTTTCAGAGTATCTCCTCCCAGACCAAGTCCCATATCTGCAAATGCACAGTTACAGGAATGTGCAAATGCGGAATAAAAATCCTCCTGTCCATGTACTGCACCATTGTAACACTGGATCGTGTGGTCATCCACTGTGATACTTCCCTGACACAGATAGGAATATCCCTCCAGTGATCCCTTTTGTCTGAAATAATCCAGTGCCGTGACGATCTTAAATGTTGATCCCGGAGGATAAGCTCCATTGGTTGCACGGTTTAAAAGGCTACTGTTACTTTCATCATTAACAAGGGTATCCCAGTTCTGTGCGATCGTGTTCGGATCAAAATCCGGTTTGCTCACCATAGCCAGGATACGTCCGGTGGATGGTTCCAGTACAACTACCGCTCCTCTCCGGTCTCCCAGAGAATTGTATGCCGTTGTCTGAAGATCTGCATTCAGACTGGAGATCACGGTATCACCCTGATTCTTTTTTCCCAGGAATTCATTTTTCATCTGTTCCAGAAAAAATGAATGTGAGGTGAGAAGCTGGAAATTTGCTTCCGATTCCAAACCACTCTTACCATTGGTATCATATCCTACTGCATGTGCAAAAATATTGGAAAACGGATACGTTCTCTCTTCTGTTCCATCTTCATACACATTGGTCTGTGCCAGAACCTCACCATCCGAAGACTGGATACTTCCACGTACTACCCGGTCCGAAAATGTATCCTGACGGGTGTTGTACGGGCTGTTGATAAAATCTTCGCTTTTTATGGCGTCAAAATAGGCCAGATATCCGATCAGACTGACAAAGATCAATATAAAGAAGGCCGATACAAAAGTTAAAGGCCGGTTCTTTTTTCTACGGAGTCTGGCGATTTCTCTTTCTCTCAGGCGTTGCTCTCTTTCCTCTTCTTTCAATCGTTTCTTTTCGCTGCGTTTCAATTTGTTCGTCCTCATCTTCCCTCAGAATATACAGTCCCTGAATGATCGCAAGCATCAGGATGGTACACATGACAGAACTGCCTCCGTAACTCACCAGCGGAAGTGTAACTCCTGTCATTGGAATAAACTTGGTTGCACCGCCGATGGTCAGAAATACCTGAAAAGCATATTCTGTTCCGAGCCCCAGTGCGATCAGTTTATAAAACGGATTCCTGATCTTTAGTGCAATAGTAACGATCATCAGAAAAAAGCTTGTGCATACAAGAATCAGGCAGATGGCAAAAATGCCACCCAGTTCCTCACAAATAGCACTGAAGATAAAATCATTTTTTACGACCGGAATCTTCTCCGGAGAGCCCTGGCAAAGTCCCATTCCAAACCAGCCTCCGGTTCCGATTGCAAACAGAGACTGCACGATCTGATAACCTTCATTTTGATAGACAGCCATCGGATCCTTCCAGGCACTGACTCGCTGACGGACATGTCCAAAAAGATGATATGCGATCACCGAACCAACGCATCCTCCGCCAAGTCCCAGAAATAAATAGCTCGGATTCCTGGTTGCCACATAGATCAGTACAAGGTAGGTGACAAAAAAGATTACTGCACTACCCAGATCCCTGGAAAGAACCAGGATCCCTACATGGATCACTGCAACGATCGTAGCCAGTACTACTTTGCGAAAATCCACCTTGGTACACAGAAGTGATGCCATAAAAAATACGAAGGTTATCTTGATCACCTCGGAAGGCTGGATTCCCATAAGAGAAAGCTTTGCACCGTAGCTTGTGCTTGCCAGAACAAGAACTGCCGCCAGAAGTACAATACCAATTCCGGCATAAGCCCATGTAAGATCCTTTAAAAATTTCATTTTTCGTATCATTACCGGTATTACCAGTGATACTGCACTACCTGCGGCCACGATCAGAAGCTGCTTAGTTGCAGACGGAAGTGAAAGCCGGCAGAGCATGATAAATCCTACGCTCAGGAGCATACACATATTATTTAAAAGAAGCAGCGATGCATTCTGATAAATAATTCGATAAAGGATCTGGATCGCTGCAAAAAAGATCATCATTTCGATATAGAACAGGATGACCCTGAAATCCATGCTTTTTAAATAGATCACAAGAAATGCTGTAAAATCAATAAAAAAGATCATGGTCAGCTGCTGATGGAGCAGTTCTCTCTTTTCTTCCTCATCCTGCCGCCACACCATATAAAAACAATGAAAGGTATAGACGATCATCAATGTGAGGATCACATACTTAGATAATTCTGTAATTACATTAATCATACACTTTTACTCGGCTCCTCTTTTAAAATGGCCTTTTGTATACCTGCGTCCGGAAGGTTTTCCGTTTTCCTGATAAACCGTCCGGAATTCTTTCAGGATCGCTTTTGCTTTCTCTGGCTCTTCGATCGTAAATGCCAGTCGCAAAGAGTGAAGGTTCAGTTTTTTTACCTGATCTTTTTCACCCGGAAGTCCGTAAGGAATGCTATTATAAATGATATTATAACAGTATTTTGCTTTTTCGGAGATGTTTTTTCCCCATGGATCACAACTGCATTTTACCGGAAATTCACTGTTATAGCGGTCTTTCAGATAAGCCGTCTCATATTTTCCTGTACATCCGAAAAGATTCTTCCTTACACACTGCGCGGAAAGCATCAGTGGGATATAACCATATAAAAGCAGCTCCGAAGAAGTATTATCTCTATGTTTCAGTTCACCCTCATTCAACTCAAGGGGGACTGTATTTCGAAGAACTCCCTCTTCCCGCCAGAAATCAACACTCTGATCATTCCAGGTATACATGGATGCATCCAGGATACATTTTTCGCCATATCCCATTTTTTTCAGTACGGCGTAAGATTCCAGGTTTCTTACCAGAAAGCCCTTCATACCCTGCTCCAACCATTTTTGAGCTGATCGAAGCCACTTTTCGGGGATTTCTCCGCGATGGATATGTGGAGTAGAAAGATATAATTCACTGCTTGCAGCAAGTTCCGGTGAAAAATATTTTTCCATAGTATCAAAAGGAAAATAAAAACCTGTAATCCCCGGTTCGTTCAAAAGTACTTCCGCAGTATCCGAACGTTCACAGGATACATACACAGGCAGGCTGTCTGTTACCCTTCTGTGGCAGGCAGCCTGATCCTTAGATTTCGTCGGCTGCTTCGTAACCTGTGCTCTCTTCTGACATCCGATCAGTGCTTCTCGCAGCTGACTCAGAGCATCTCTTCGTACTTCATTGAGAACTTTAACCGGAACAAAAATCCTTCCATTTATTTCAATGTTCAGATCCTCCCACTGAAAATCTGTATTTCCCAGTTTCTCCATCTGCTGACGGATCCTCTGTTCTTCCATTGGCTGATTTTTAGCAAACTGTACCTCACCGCCCATAGCAGTTACTGTCTGGCCCTTGCAGGTTATTTCCAGTATAACAGGACTTTCAGGAGAAAGTATTAAATTCCCATGAATTTTTTCTTTTATTTTTCTGATCTCCGGCTGGATATTACCGGATTTTTTTTCATTGGCAAAAGCCATCATTTCCGGCCCGCGATACATATCATAGTATCCTTTGCAGGATCCTCCCCGACTGAAAAGCTCAAGAAGATACTTCCGATCGTTTTCCTGAACGTGATATTCTTTTCCACTTAAATACATATCCAGATATTTTCGATATACTGCCGTGACGCCCGCTGTGTACGCCGGCTGTTTCATACGCCCTTCGATCTTCAGAGACATAACACCCGCCTCCAGGATATCCGGAAGAATATCCAGAGTGCAGATATCTTTCAGGCTTAATGCACAAAAATCCTTGTCTCCTTTATATTTTCTGTGATCCATGGTTACACTGTAAGGAAGCCTGCATGGCTGTGCACAGCGGCCACGGTTTCCGCTTCTTCCACCGAAAATACTGCTCATCAGGCACTGGCCGGAATAGCTGTAACAGAGAGCTCCATGGATAAAAGTCTCTATTTCCAGAGGACTTGCCTTATGCATGGCAGATATCTCTTCCAGGGAAAGCTCTCTGGCCGGAACCACACGCGTTGCTCCCTTTTCCTCCAGAAACCGCATTCCCTCCGGTCCGGTTACTGTCATCTGTGTGCTTGCGTGAATATCCAGATCCGGAAAATTCCGGCGTATAAAAGAAAATACTCCCAGATCCTGTACGATCACCGCATCCAGCCCTGCCTCATAATACGGAAGCAGATATTCAAACAGCTGATCATCCAGTTCACGGTTCTTCAAAAGTGTATTCACAGTAAGATATAATTTACGGTTATGGATATGTGCGGTCTCAATGGCAGTGATCAGCTCTTCCTGGGTGAAGTTCTGCGCATAAGCTCTTGCTCCAAAAGCCGGTCCCCCTACATATACCGCATCAGCCCCGGCACCAATAGCTGCCTCAAAGCTTTCATAAGAACCTGCCGGCGAGAGCAGTTCTGTTATCATATTTTTCACAGTATTCCCTCATCTCCCATCTGTTAATCAATCCGATGACCATAAAACAAAAGAGGATTACCGAAGCAATCCCCCCTCCTTATTTAAGCAGTTCATCAAGTTCTTTCTCCAGCTCCTTCACCTTACCGTCCAGAAGATTCTTCTGTTCCTGAGCTTCCTGTTCTGCCTTCTTCGCCTCTTCAATCTGCATTTTCAAAGAGATCAGTTCATGTTTCAGATCATACATCTCCTGGTCTTTCTGCTGCAGATCCTGTTCAAAAATCTCCGCCTGTTTTTTTGCCTTAAAATAATCATCTGTAATATTCAGACTGAGCAGTGTATGCTTGGTCTCCATGGCCTGTCTGGAGTATCCCGGCATCTGACTCAGCTCACTGATCTTATTATTCATATAGGCTGCAACCTTCTGAAAATATTCCTCGGACTCATACCCGCCCAGAGTAATGATCTTTCCATCGATAACAACCTGTGCTGTATTCTTTACCGCCATTCGTAAAGCCTCCTGAATTTATCTGTTACTGGTAATTTCCTCAATAACATTCCTCTGCATTGCCGGTCTTACAACCCGCAATTTCTTTTATTATAACTGATTCCCGCAAAAATGTATAGAAGTTTTTCTATTATTTTGTCGATAAATCAGGACGAGGATATCCAAGATGGGTATATGCCAGCACGGAAGCCATTCTTCCACGTGGAGTTCTGTTAAGGAAACCTGTCTGCAAAAGATAGGGTTCATACACGTCTTCCAGTGTTCCGGAGTCTTCTCCGATTGATGCGGCAAGTGTTTCAAGCCCCACTGGTCCGCCCTGAAAATTCAGGATCAAGGTCTGGAGAATGCGGCGGTCTGTTTTATCAAGGCCATACTGATCTACTTCCAGAAGATCCAATGCGAAGCAGGCAACATCGTAGGTGATCACACCATTATACTTCACCTGGGCGAAATCACGTACTCTCTTCAGAAGACGGTTGGCCAGACGGGGGGTTCCTCTGGAACGCTTGGCGATCTCGGCAGCTCCATTGGGTTCGATTTCCACGCCAAGCACCTGAGCGGAACGTAGAATGATCGTCGTCAGTTCTTTTTTATCATAAAACTCCAGTCTCTGTGTTACGCCAAAACGATCACGAAGCGGCGCGGAAAGAAGACCTGCCCTCGTTGTTGCACCTACCAATGTAAACTTCGGAAGATCCAGACGAATGGAACGGGCGGATGCTCCCTTGCCGATCATGATATCGATAGCAAAATCTTCCATTGCCGGGTAAAGAACCTCTTCTACCTGTCGATTCAGTCTGTGTATCTCATCTACAAACAGCACATCTCCTTCCTGAAGGTTGTTCAGGATCGCAGCCATTTCGCCTGGCTTTTCAATCGCAGGACCTGATGTTACCTTCATATGTGTTCCCATCTCATTGGCAATGATCGCGGAAAGTGTAGTCTTTCCCAGCCCCGGAGGTCCATAAAACAGCACATGATCCAGTGAATCATGACGCTGCTTTGCTGCTTCGATATAAATTTTCAGGGTATCTTTTGTTTTCTGTTGACCAATATACTCATCCAGACTCTGAGGCCTTAAATTTCCCTCCAGGGAAAAATCCTCTTCTGTAACATCTGTTGTAATGATCCTGTTCTCCATTTGCTATGCTCCGTTCTATTTCATTTCAGTGCGAGCATGTTTGCTCTTACTCACGGCGGTGACATGCTCCCACCACTTAAATCTTACGATTTTGAAGTGGGGGCTTCCTGCTC
>ENA-ORTF01000805-ORTF01000805.1-human-gut-metagenome-genome-assembly--contig:-NODE-805-length-39996-cov-4.990010_pt1 | contig 39996 bp, 18 predicted proteins | sample MGYA00241908_ERZ509180 | MGnify/ENA primary metagenome ERZ509180 (study PRJEB26280, sample SAMEA2338814) | human gut metagenome | biome: human gut; feature: human-associated habitat; material: faeces... | reverse complement strand
CATTGCGCGTATTGAGGATGAAGTCGTCGCCCAGAGAGTTGTAGGTCTTGGCAACGTCACCCTTCGAAGCGCCAATCAAAGCATCAAAGAGAGCACCGGAACCCGCGCCTTCAATAGCGCCGGCAATAGCATTCCCATTGGCATTGGAAGCATAAGTTGCGAAGTTGACGTCTTCATTGCGAGAGACGCTGGCCGTCAACTTGTTGTCCTTGATCTCAAGCTTCGTATCGAAGAAGGCGGAGTCACCAAGATCAGGCTTGATCGTGGCGTTATCGAGACCGGTAATCTTCTCAGCGGTCAGAGTACCCGTCTGCGTTTCACCCACATAGGCTTCCTTCAACACATTGTTGTCAAAAGTACCGACAGCAAAGGTTGCACCCTCATTGAGAGTCAAGGTGCCCATCGTCACGTCGTGACCGGCAACAACATAGAAGGCGCCGTCCTTATTGACAGTGACATCAACAGAGTGACCCGCATCGTTGGCAGCCTTCTGGACATCACCGTGAACGCCGGCCTTATGTTCCCCCGTCATGGTGAAGTTGTCGGTGTACGTTTCGAGCAAGCCAAAGCTGCCGCCATTGACAACAACCTTACCGTTGGCCGTGGCATTGGCATCATCACCCGTCACACCGAAGGATTCAGCAAAGCCAAGGAGCGTGCCGCCTTCAACGGTCGTGCCGCCGCGATAGGTGTTGTTACCCGTCATGACAAGCGTGCCGGAGCCGCTCTTGATCAACGTACCGTCATATTCCCCGTTGGCCAACTTGTCCTTAATGGACTGAGCCCGCAGGGCGTAGTATTCAGCACGCCACTTCTCAGCATCTTCCTTCGAGATGGTAGCGTCGTCGATATTCGGGATCTTGTTGCCTTCACCGAGCTCATACTCAGCAGACAGATCCGTGCCATCCTTGGTCGCTTCCATCCAAGCCTTGTCTTCAGCTTTACGAGCGTCAAGCGCGACCTGACTGATGTCGTTCGTCCAAACGTCCAGAGCGGTGTTGCTCATGTTGTAGTCAAACTTGCCAAGGAACTGGCCCGGACCGTACATGCCCTTGTCAAGGTCAGGAACACCCCAACCGTAGATTTCGTCAGGCGTACCATCAGCTGCCGTCCAACCTTCAAACTTCGAACCGTCGGTGTTGTAGTGGTTGGCCGTCGTGAACATCACGTCGCGAACCTGAATGGCGTTCATGTCCATATAGCGTGACATCAACACGCCCATTGCGCCGGAGACGTGCGGCGCAGCCATGGACGTGCCGCCGTAACTGGCGTACCCAGGGGCACCCAAAGGATGTTCATCACTGGTCGCTTCGTAATGGTCATCATAGACGACGCTACTGTAAATGGCGTCACCTGGAGCAACCACCGTCCACCACTTGGCATTGCCTGCCTGATTGAAACCGTCAACCCACTTGTACTTGTACTTTCCGTCTGTGCCGTAGTTGTACTTCTTTTGCCGCTTACCATCCTCGTCATAGTAGTACGTGTAGTCGATCTGCAGACCAGCCACGGCAATCCAGTTCTGTTCGGCTTCCGGGTTGAAATACGGATAAAGCGGGCGATAGTACGGCATGTCCATGTTGCGGTTGCCGGTCGTGAAGACCTGAACCACGTTCGTGCCCTTCACGGCGTCCCAAGCTGCATCCACGAAGGACTTCTTGTCGCCATAAACCTGCTTGAAGAGGAAATATTCGTATTCCGTTTGAGCCGTGGTGTTTGTCGGAAGAGACGTACCGCCTTCATTCACACGAAGGTTCGTTCCGAAGGAATTGTTGATGACACCACCGCGCTCTGCGCCATTTGCAGCAACGAGATTATCGGCAAGAGCCTTCCAGCCGGCATAGAAGAAGTTGTAATCCTGAAAGGGACCATAGTTCGTGTTGTCGGTACCGCCAGTCGTTCCAACCCAAATGTCGGAACCCCAAGAAACGCCGTGGAATTCAGAACCGTCACGATTTGCACCAACCGTACCCGTGACATGCGTGCCATGGGTGTCATTCACGTGTCCAACCCAATTGCCGTCCACGTCAAAGGCTTCGCCTTCTGTGTAGTCACCATTTCCGAACGCATCACCGACTCCGGGCACACCCGTCTGATAGCGGTTTCCGGTAGAGCCATACACGCCGGTCGCATGCGAAGCATGGAAACGGTCGCCGGCGAGTTCAGGATGCTTCTGAAGAAGAGCACCGGAGTCCATCACGGCAACTGCAGTGTTTTGACCATGGTAACCCAGCGCATAAGCCGTCGAGGCATTCATGGCCGCCAGCCCCCAGTCCTTCTGATACTCAGCAGTCTCCCAGGACTTCTTGGCCTGTTCCAACTGAGTCGAGTTCTTGGCGACAAAGCCGGGATCCATGTACGCAGCAGAGGCAACGCCGGCACCAAGCATCAGCGCCGCCACGGCGAGCGCCACGGCACTCTTGGCAGCCTTGGTCTTGGTCGTATGCTTTTCGTCTGTGACGACGTACTCCTGATGAGCCACGCTCCACTTGGTCTTGAAAACGCGATTCATTTGTTATCTCCAAATAAATGGTTTGTTTGGTCCTGCCTCTCTCGAAATGACGAGAAAGTGCACTTGCCAGACTACCCAGCCCCCCCCAAGAGTTTGATCTATATCAAATCTAAGGGTTTTCACCACGTGCACCTGCGCAACTTTAGTTTGTAACTTTTGTAAATCACCTTGCAAAAAGTGCGTGCACAGGCGACGAAATCCAACATGCGTCGTTTTTACATGACAATCTTTTACAAACGACTCTCTGATAGACAATCATTTCGAATTTGGCTGTTGGGTTTTCCCCGAGGGGCTGGGTTTTTCTGTGAGAACAACCACTAATCTATTGACTTATAGACGACACCTATTGTTTTTCGTCTTCCCAATACAGAACCGCCCGAGCGCTTTGAGACGCCCGGGCGGTTCTGGGTTGGTCGAGGCAACCTTTGCAGATCGCCTCAACTAGTCGTCAAAAGTTCTTTGTGAACTGCACGCCGAAGGTCAGGTCCTTCTTGCCAGCATCACCACGGGCATAGCCCACAGTCCCGCCGAAGGAGGTGTCGGCCTTCGGATTGATCATCGTGAGCCCAAGCTTGACTTGACCGTAGTATTCGCCCGCGAATGCGCCGTTGACGCTGTCGGACGAAGACATGGCCGTGCCGCGCACCGTAGAGGTCTGATCGGTATCGCCCACCTGCGGCACGAACGTGACGTCGGCCTTCGGTGCAACCGTCCATCCTCCCTGCGCAGGGACATAGCCCGAGACCGTCAGGCCAATGGGCATCTGCACGGTGAACGTGTCTTCAAGCGAATTTCGGAAGGCGTTCTTGCCGTCGATCTTGGTCTTGAAGTCATCCGTCTTGGTGTAGACGGCACGCAGGCCCACATGCGGCACGATGTCGAAGACACCGACCGTTTCGCGAACCTCGGCACGAATGCCGGCCTGAGCGACATTGGCGTTGGGCTTGGCCGAAGCCTTGCCGAAGCTGTCCGTCCCGATGCTCATCGAAATGTCGGAGTCCTGAAGCATCCAGTCCACGTGTCCGACAAGGTTGAACTTCGTGGTGGGCGTCCAGGCCGCATAGAGATGCGCGCCGTAGGTGTCGTAGTCGTTCGTGGTCGAGAGACCGCTGCCGGTGCTCGTGAGGCTGCCCGAGAGGTATGAGAACGCACCGCCCACCTTGACGGCAGGCTTGGGCATGAGCGCATCCGCACCGATCATGACGCCGTAGGTGTCGCTCTTGACGCCGCCCGAGAGGTTCGAGAGCGCGAGCGAGCCGGTCTTGGTCTTGCCGCCGATCACCTCAACCCAAAGGGCATCGGTCGCGGGAATCTGCAGAAGCTGACCGTCCTTGTGCGTCGGGCCCGTGAAGGAGAGACGATCTTCGAGCACGTCGGAGACGAGTCCCATGTCGGCGTAGGCCGAAGCGGTCGTGCCGCCCACGGATGCGATCTGCGCAACGGAATTGATGATTCGCGTCTTTTCTTCGACCGTAAGGTTTTCATCCTTGACGATGCCGCAGATGAAGGACGAATCGTTGCCCTTGGCGCAATCCTGCAGTGCCTCGTTGCCAAGGCCAGGCAGAACGATGTCGGGATAGACCGTTTCCAAGTCGGCCACGTCGACATTGGCACTCACCTTGTTGCCGTCCTTGTCTACGTCAAGCTGGATGAAGTAGTCAAGGCCGGAGCCGTCGTCATTGACGATGTAGAGGTCTTCGCCGTCCCAGCCGCCCTTCCAGTCGCCGTCCTCACCAAGGTTGGCGGAAAGGTCAAAGCCTTCGAGGAGCGTGAATTCGCCCGTCTTCGTCAGGTTGCCGAAGACAAGGCTTGCGCCGTGCTCGACGGTGGCCGTCGCGCCTTCGACCGTGGTCGCAAAAGCCGGCGCGTCGCCGAGACTGCCGATGTCGATGAGCACGTAGGAGTCGCGTCCGAAGTAGACGGAGCCTTCCTTCATCTCAACGCGGCCTTCGTCCTTGGCGGGATTCCAGACGTTGGAGCCTACGGCAAGGGAGGAACCCTTGCCCATCGTGACGGTCTGGCCCACCGTCACGCGGGCGGCTGCGCCCGTGAGACCCGGAACCTTTTCGTCGAACTTCTGGATCTTGTCCGCGAAGCCGTCAGAGGCGGTGCCGAAGGTGAGGTCGCCGTTGCCGATCACCCAGAGCTTGCCGTCGAGGGGCTTCTCGGCGCTCCACGTCGGCGAGACGCGGTTGTCGGGCGAAAGGGCCTTCCAGTTGCCGATCACAACGTTTGCACCGTTGAGATTAAGGTCGCCGGAGACGTTGATCTCGCCCTTGTCCATGTCGATGTCGCCGCCCGGACGAACCGTGAGGTCGCCCGTGTTGAGGACGCCGTCGTCCGTCTGGTTGAAGTCGCCGCCGATGACGGTGTTGCCGGCGTTGATCGTGCCGTCATTGTCGAAGATGCCGTCGATGACGAGATCGTCTTCAACATCGAGCTTGCCGTTGTTCGAGCCGTGGCCGCCTTCGTTGATCGTGACGTCGTTCCAGTTGGAATTGCCGTTGTTGATGTATTCGCCATCATTTTCGACGACGAGCGAATCGCCTTCTTCGGTCCCGTTGTTTTCGAGCTTGCCGCCCGGATGCACAACGGCATCCTCGAACTTGATGGTCGCATCTTTATCGGGCTTGCCTTCGGGCGTGAGGCTGCCGTTGATGAGGTCGCCCTCGATGTCGGCAGTGCCGGAGTTGCCCGCGTCGATGTGGCCGTTGTTCTCAAGCGAGCCGTCCGGACCGATGTGGAAGTCGTCATCCTTGTCGTTGCCGTTGCCGATGATGAGATCACCGTTGTTCGTCGCACCGCCGTTGATGTCGACCTGACCCCAGGAGGACTGGCCGTCGTTGGTCCACTTGCCGCCTTCGGCCACGTCGATCTTGTCGCCTTGATCCTTGCCGGTCGAGGTGTTGTGATAGTGGCCGCCGTTGGTGATCGTCATGTCGTCGTAGAGGCCCGTGCCCTTGTTGACGAGATCACCCTCAACGAGCGTGTCGTTCTTCGTATCCTCACCGCCGGCAATGAGCGTGCCGTCGTTCGTCATGGAGCCGCTGCCTTCAACGATGAAGTCCGGCGTATCGTCCTTGCCGTCGCCGCGAATCGTGAGGTCGCCGTTGTTGTCGCCGTTGCCCGCGATGTCCACGGAACCCCAGTTCGAATGACCGTTGTTGACGTATTCGCCGCCCTGATCCACGACGAGACCGTTGCCGAGCTCAGTGCCGTTGTTTTCGAGATGACCGCCGTTGCCGACCGTCACATCGTCGAACTTCGACCAAGCGTTGTCGTCGGGCTTGCCTTCAGGCGTGAGTTCCCCCGTCGTGAAGCTGCCGTCGATCTGGGCGTGACCCGCATTCGAGGCATCAAGCTGGCCGTTCTGATCAACGCTGCCCTCGGGCCCCACGTGGAAGTCGTCGGTTTCAGCCTTGTCGTCACCGATTTCGAGGCCGCCATTGTTTTCGAACTGCCCGTTGATGTCGACCTGACCCCAGGAGGACTGGCCGTCATTCGTCCACTTGCCGCCCTCAGCCACGTCGATGCGGTCGCCCGCATCCTTGCCGGTCGAGGTGTTGTGATAGTGGCCGCCGTTGGTGATCGTCATGTCGTCATAGAGCCCCGTGCCCTTGTTGACGAGATCGCCGTCGACAAGGGTATCGACATGCGAATCCTTGCCGCCCGCAATGAGCGTGCCCTCGTTCGTGAGCGTGCCGTCACCCTTGATGTGAAGGTTGCCGTTGGACTCACCGTCCTCAACCACGAGCACGCCGCCTTCGTCGATCTTGCTGTCGCCCTTGTCGAGCGTGACATCGTTCGAGGTGAGCTTGCCGCCGCCCGTGACATGCATGGAACCGTCGGACTCGATGCGCTCGACCGTGAAGTCGCCGTTCTTGATGACGAGGTTGCCTTGTTCATCGAGGACAACTTCTGCGAGCGTGCCGCCCGTCTTGTCCTTGACGCCGTTGGAGCCGAGCGTGAGCGTGCCGGTGTTCACGTGAACGGAGCCGCCGTTTTCAGCATCCGAAAGGAGCTTGTCGCCGGAAGGCTTGCCGTCCTTGTCGGTCTTGCCGACCAGCACGAACTCAAGGCCGTCCTTGATGTTGATGTGATCCGTATCGGTTACGCCGGCAAAGCCCGTATTCATGTGGATGTCGTCCGTATCGGACTTGCCCACGTCGAGCGTCTTGTCGCCGGAGTTGTTGATGAGATCGTCACCCGCAAAGACGAGGCCCTGAGTCTTGTCGGCCATGCCGTCCTCTTCGAGCTTATGGATCGTATCGAGCGTGAAGTCGTCCACTGCGTGGCCGAGGAATTCGACGTTGACCTTGCCGTTGCCGAAGGCTTCGGCCAAGGCGCTGCCCACTTCAGCGACCAAGTCGGTGCGGAAGGCTTCGTCCGTAAAGGAGAGGGAGCCCCCTTCGAACTTGATGCCCGTCGTGATGCTCGACTTGATGTCGCCCACGTCGGTCGCCGCCTCGATCACCTGACCGTGCACGGCACCCCAGCCTTCTTCCCAGTTGGTAGCCGTGATTTCCACGCCTTCGACCACGAAGTCATGGAAGATCTGGTCAAGCGAGGTTTGCAGCGACCCCTTGCCGCCCACCGTGATCGTGCCCTGGGTCTTGCCGTCGAGCGCAATCTTGTCGGCCACGAGCGTGCCGCCCGTCATCGTGACGGTTCCGCTCGACGTGAGCGTCTTGTCGCCAAGATCGAGCACACCGCCCGTGAGGGTGAAGTCGTTGTCGCCCAGAGCACCCTTGTCGGTGTTGGTAAGTCCCAGGAGGTTGTCGGCCCAGTTGCCGGCGGTGATCGTGATGTTCGAGTCCTTGATCGAACCTTCGGCGTTAAGCGCGGCGTCGCCCAGCGTGATGTCGGAGCCCGAGACGATGAGGTTGCCCGACGTGAACGATCCGCCCTGAGCAAGGGTGAGAGACCCGCCCTTCTGGGTGTAGGCATCTGCGTGGAAGCTGCCGCCCGCGACGTTCACATGGCCCTTGTTGACCGTGGCGTTGCCAATCGTGGTCTTGCCGCTCGTCAGATTGAAGGAACCCGTGATCTCGGCCTTCCGGGCCGTGAGTTCTCCCTTCGTGCCGAGGGTTCCCTTGAGATTGAGCGCATCGAGCGAGGTCTTGCCGCCATTGACGCTGAGCGTGCCCGTTACGGTGGTGTTGCCCGCCGTGAGCGTGCCCGTCGTCGTGAGCGAACCCTTCACGTTGAGAATGTCCGCAGACATGTCCTTCGTGTTGTTGTTCGCCCCTTCGAGCGTCGCGTCGGCAAAGGTGATCGTGCCGTTGTTGGCAAGCCCCGTGGCCGTGGTCTTACCGAACGAGGCCGTGCCGTTGTTCGTGAAGTCCGTCAACGTTCCCTTGGAGGCTTCAGCCGTGATCGTGCCGGCATTCGAGCCCGTTAGCGCAAAGCCCGTCTTGATGGTGAGCGTACCCGTGTTGGCAAGCGCCGCATCCATCGTGCCGACGGTCATGTCGCCCGCGTTCGCAAGGGTCGTGCTCGTGAGCGTGCCGATGTCGGCAGAGCCTGCGGTCTGCTCATAGGTGCTCGTCGTCACTTCGTCGGCTTCGAGAGAACCCGAGACCGTGAGCGTGTCGGAGGCGAGCGTGCCCACATCCGCCTTGCCGGACAGAGAGACTTCCGTGGCATCAACGTTCTGGGCCACGAGTTCGCCGCTCTTTTGCGTGAGCACGTCAACGTCGAGGAGGCCGTCGATCGTCGCCTTGCCGGAGAGCGTCGCGTTGTCAGCCGTGAGCGTCTTCGTCACGCGGAGCGTGCCGCTCTGCTCAAGCGTCTTCGTCGTGAGATTGCCCGCCGTGAGCGTGCCCGTCGTGGTGAGGGCATCAGACGTCATGGCATCGGCTACCGTCGTCGTGCCCGAGAGCGTCACCGTCTTGCCCGTCCAGTTGTCGAGCGTGACGGTGCTCTTGCCCGTCACCGTGGCATTGCCCGTGGTGAGGTTGAGCGCGGTCAGATCGCCGTCCGTGACGGTGAGGTCGCCCAGCTTGATGCCGTCAGCCGTCGAGACGAGCGAACCCGTCAAATCGGTCTTGACGTTCACCGTGAGGTCGCCCTTGCCCGCATAGGCTCCCTTGAGGGTGAGCGTATCCGTGGTGAGGGAACCGTTGTTGGCGATGTCGGCATTGTCCGCAGCCGTCACGCCCTTGGCCGTGAGAGAACCCGTCTGATCGACGTGTCCGTTGATCGTGAGCGCATCAATGTCGGCAGCACCCGCATTCGTGAGCGTGCCGTCAATCGTGGCCGTGGCGACATCGAGCGTCTTGCCGTTATGGACGAACGTGCCGTCCACATCAAGCGCATTACCCGTCCAGGAACCGGTGTTCGTCAGATTGACGGATTCGCCTAGCCTCGCGATTTCGGCATGGATCGTACCGACGTTCGTCGAAGCAACACCCGTCAAGGCAAGGGTCTTCGCATTGAGCGTGCCCGTGTTGGCTAGCGTGCCGATCGTCGCCGTTTCAGCTTCGATCGTCCCGAAGTTGCTGACGTCATTCTGCTCCAGGGTCGTCACCTTGAGGGTCGCGGCCACCTTGGCATGATCCTTGTCGGAAACAGCCACCGTACCGTTGCCCGTGAGCGTTTCAACCGTAAAGAGACCGTTCTTGACGTTCACCGTGCCGTTGTTCGTGATGGCGGTGAGCTTGCCTTCCGTGCCAAGGGCCTTGCCGTAGGAGCCGAGCGTGAAGGCTGCGCCTTCGCCCACGTCCACCGCACCGTCGGCGAGCATGAAGCTGTGGATGTCGTCCACGCCCTGCGCCTTTTCATCGACGCCGACCAAGACGAATTCCGTATCCTCACCACGGATGAAGAGACCGTCTGTCACACCCGTCACGTTCATGAAGCCCATCGACTGCGTAAGGTTGTGCGCGTCCGCAATGGCCGGTTCAGCCGAACCCACGACGAGTTTCGTGTACTGAAGGTCGGGCTGGGTCTTGTCGGCATTGATGAGCGTTTCACCTGCGAAGACCGCATGCGCGGGCTTGCCGCCCTGCGTGGCTTCGATGCCGTTGGCCACGTCCACCGTGAACTGGTTGACGTTGGCTCGACCGTTGAAGACGACTTCAAGGTCGCCGCCGTCGTCCGCTTCGAGCTTGCCGAGCACGTCGGCTGCGAGCGTCAGGGAGTAGACCTTGTCGTTGAATGCAACCGTACCCGCGTTGAACCCGATGCCGGTCGCCACTTCGTCCTTGATGTCACCCACACCCACGACGGCGTTGAGACCTTCGACATCCACGATGTCGCCGGGCTTGCCCGCACCGATGTCGATGCCCTGATTCATCTTCACGTCGTCGAAGATTTGGTCCATCATCGTGGCGAGCGTGCCCCCTGCGAGCACCACCGTTTCGGTCTTGCCGTCAAGCGTGATGAGCGAGGTTTCAAGCGTTGCGCCTTCGTTGATCGAGACCGAACCTTCAGACGTGAGACGATCAAGCGTCATCAAGACAGACGCGTCCTTCACGCCGCCGAGCGTCCAGGCATTGCCCTTGCCGAGGCCGTTCGTCTTCACCGTGCCGCCCTTTACGTCAAAGGTCGAATCGGTAAAGCCATTCTTGGCCACTTCAAGCGCACCGGCGGTCTGGCTGTAGGCAACGGAACCCGAAGCACCGTCAAAGCGAATCGTGCCGGTATTGGTCACGGAGACCGCCTTTCCGTCCGCACCCTGAGCCTTGAAGGTCTTGCCCGTGAGCGTGCTGTCGTTCGTGAGCGCATCGGTAATGACGAGATCCGACATCTTGACGTTCGTGCCCGTCGCCGTGAGCGTGCCCACCGTGGTGAGGCCGTTCAAAGTCACCTGAGAGCCAGCACCCTTGAAGGCCGCTTCATCAGCCGTGAGACCTGCCGTCGCAAACGCACCTTCCGTGACGTCAACCGTCTTCGCGTTGAGATGTCCGAACGAAGCTGCACCGTTCGTCTGCGTGTAGGCAGCGAGCGTCGTATTGCCCGTAGAGGTGAGCGTCGCGTTCGCAAGGGTCGTGTTGCCTGCGTTGCGCAGATCAGCATCAAGCGTGGTATTCGTGAGCAACACGTCACCCGTGACGGTCAATTCGTCAAAGGCAGAATCCTTCGCATCCGTCATCGTGAGAGACGCGAGTTCCGTCTTGCCGGTGGACTGGATTTCACCACCGTTCGTCACAGTCGCAGCTCCGCCCTTGGCAATTGCGCCATGGAGGATCGACGCATCAACGTCAATCGCACCGTTCACCATAAGCGTGCCAAACGTGCCGGAAGAACCCTCAGCAAGGGAAAGCACATCCAGAACGGATGCACCCTTGCTCGTGAGTGCCGAACCCGTCAGCGTGGTATTGCCGCCCTTCTTGAGGTTGGCCGTGAGCTTGGTGTTCGTGAGCGAGACGTCGCTGGTGACGGTCAAGTCGCCAAAAGTAGAATCCTTCGCGTCGGTCATGGTGAGGCTCGCAAGCGTCGTCGGGCCGGACGAGAGAATCTGCCCGTTTGCGCCGACCGTCGTTGCGCCTGCCTGTGTCAGCTCGCCCTTGAGGACGGAAGCGTTCACATCAAGATTGCCCGCGACGTTCACGGAACCGAACTGGGCATCCGAACCCTCGGCAAGGGAAAGCGTCGTCAGATTGGATACGCCCGTAGAGACGAGCGTCGAACCCGTAAGATCAACATCCTCACCAGAGGCGAGATTAGCCGTGAGCTTGGTATTCGTGAGATTCACGTCACCCGTCACGGTGAGGTCGCCAAAGAACGACTCCTGAGCGTCCGTCATCGTGAGACTTGCAAGCGTCGTCTTGCCCGTGGAGGTCACCTTGCCGCCGTTCGTGACGGTGACAATGCCGGCCTCTGCGATATTGGCCGACAGGATCGAGCCGTTGACATCGAACGTGCCACCAATCGTGAGTGTGCCGAAGACTGCGTTCGAGCCGTTCGTCATCGCAAGCGAAGTCAGTTCGGTCGTGCCCTTGGAGGTGATGTCGGACGCGGAGAGCGTCGTGTCGCCGCCCTTCACGAGGTTCGCCGTTAGCTTCGTGCCCGTGAGGGACACATTCCCATTCACCGTCAGATCACCAAAGGAAGAATCTTCCGCATTCGTCATGGTGAGGGAATCGAGCGTCGTTGCGCCCGTTGAAGTCACGGCACCCGCGTTCGTGACGATCATGTCCGCGCCGGACACCACATGCCCCTTGAGCGTCGTGTTGTCGAGCAGGATCGTGTCATCGGACGTGATCGCATCGAGCACAATCGTGCCGTCCTTCGCGTCAAGGCTTGCCACATGCGCAGTCTTGCCGTTCACGGACGCCTGATCACGAACCGTGAGGTTCTGTCCCGTCAGGTTGCCCGTGGTGAGGACACCGCCCGTCACGGACACATCGCCCGCCACGGTCGTGTTGCCGAACGCGGCTTCGCTGCCCGCCATCGTGAGAGACGCAAGCGTTGCATCACGCTGGCTCGTCAACTGAGAGCCCGAGAGCGTCACATTCCCTGCCTGGGAGAGCAGAGCCGTCATGACGGAACCCGTGAGAATCAGGTCGCCCGTCATCGAGAGCGTGCCAAACGCCAACTCGCCCGCATTCGTTGCCGTAAGCGAACCTAGCGTCGAGGCACCCGCCACGGACATCTTGCCACCGGCGTTCACCACCACGTCACCTGCCGTCAGCGCACCTGCACCCGTCATAGCGAGCACGCCCGTCGGATCAATCGTCAGATCATCAAGCGTTGCGTTGCCCGTGCCGGTCACAGAACCAGCCAGTTCAGTCTTGCCGGTCACGGCAAGCGTGCCGTTGTTCACCATCGCACCGGTATTCGTCACCGTGAGAGACCCGAAGGTGGACGTGCCCTTTTCGTTCGTCCAGTTGCCCGCAATATTTGCATGGTTCTTGATCGTGATCGCACCGTCGACCCGGTTCGTCACGGTGCTGCCCTGCGCCATCTCCATGGCGTCAGCCGTAAAGAGGGCGTATTTGCCTTCGTTCGTGAAGGACGATTTCTCCTTCATCGTGAACGTGCCGCCCACCGTGAGCGCTGCGGGCTTGCTGCGAATCGTCGAGCGGTTGGTGAGCACGCCGCCCGTGGCTTCGGCCTGCGTGAGGGCGGTCGACTCCAGCGTGAGGCCGTTGGCCACATTGAGGGTCGACGCGTTGTAGAGTTCGCCGCGACTGATGAGATCGCCCACATACTGCTTCGCACCGGCAATCGTGAGCGATTCGGCAGTCCACGTGCCGTTGTTTAGGCTGTCGGTATAGCCGAGCGTCAGATTGCCCGTCGTAAGCGTGCCGCCTTCCTTGTTGAGAAGACGCCCTTCGACAAGCCCATTGTCGATGGTCATCGACCCGTAGTTCTCAAGCTTGATCACGGGCTTGTCGTCGCCCGAGGCTACCGTGCCGATATGCGTGTTGCCATGATTGACAAGCTCGCCCGCGTAAGCCGTGAGATTGCCGATCGTGAGCTTGGCGTTGCCCTTGTCGTCGCGGTCTTTGTCGCCCACCGTGAGCGTGCCGCCCAGACGCAGCGCATCCACCGTGAAGTCGCCGTTGTGCACGTCCGTCGCGCCGCCCGCCACGCGGTAGCCGCCGTCTTCTGCAAAAACGCCCAGATTGAGTTCTGCCAAATGGCCCTTCGTGGCAGCTTCGGAACCATAAGAGCCGAGCGTGAGACCGTCACCGCTCATGCTCCCGCCGATCACCTGCACGAGACCGTCGGCGAGGTCTATCGCCTGATCCTTGTCGCCCACGAGCACGAAGCGCGCGTCGTTGATGTACAGGCCGCCCGTGACGCCCGTCACGTTCTTGAAGCCCATCGACTGCTCAACGCGATGCGTGTTCTTGTTCGGCGTATAGCGTCCGCGAGGATCAATGTCCCCGACCACAAGCTGCGTGTAGCCGAGCCCCGGCTCTTCTGCGTCCTTGTTGACCAGCGTTTCACCCGTAAAGACCGCATAGGTCGACCCGCCTTCGGGCTTCGTGGCCACAACCTTGTTGGCCACATCCACCGTAAAGGCATCGAGCCCCGTCGCCTTGCCGTTGAAGGCCACTTCCAGACTGCCGCCGTCATCGGCTTCGAGCTTCGCGAGCACGTCGCCCGCGACATCAAGCGCAAACACGCGATCCGTAAAGGCCACCGTGCCGGAGTTGAACGCAATGCCCTTCGAGACCGCATCCTTGATGCCGCCCACGCCGGTTGCCACCGTAATGCCTGCCACATTCACCGTGTCCTTCGAGGACTCGGCATCGATGTCGACCGCACCGTTCACTTCAACGTCGGAGAAGATCTGATCGAGACTGGTCTTCAACGTGCCGCCCGCAAGCGTGACGGTGTTTTCCATGCCGTCAAGCGAAATCGTGCCAACCGCCAGTTCGGCCCCCTGACCGATGTTCACCGTCGAGTCCGAAGTCAGAAGATCGAGGTCAACCGTAACGCTGTCGCCGACATGGCCGCCCAACTCATAACGATTTCCCTTGCCGAGGGCATCGAGCGAAATGGAACCCTGCGTCCAAACGAATTGGGAGTTCGTCACTTCATTCTTGGCCGTCTCAAAGGACGCGCCGGCTTCGCCCTGCGTGAACGTCAGGTTCGAGCCCGTGAGCTTGTCCACGTTCACGTTCTTGCGGTTCGTGAACTGGCCTCCCGCATCCAGGGCGAGCGTTCCGCCCGAGATCGTGCCGGAGTTGTCCAGAGCGCCGTTCACACGCAGCGTGGCTCCCGACTGATTGAGAATCGAGCCGCCTGCGGCAATCGTCATGCCACTACCCGCAAGCGCTTGTCCCGACTGGTCGAGCACCGTGTCGCTCGAACCCGCAAAGACAAGATTATGGTTTTCGTAGACGGCATTAACCGTCACGGTGCCCCAGTAGTCCTTGCCGTAGTTCGTGCGCTTGGCGTTGATTTCGCCCGACTGGACAATCGACTCCGCACCCTCATTGGCGCGATCCATGGAGAAGAACGCACTCTGCACGCCCGAGACGGATTCGCCGTTGAGAATCAGCTCCTCGGCCTTCGATGTGCCCAGATTGATCAAAAGCCCGTTGACTTCAAGCGTGCCGTAGACCAGCAGCTCGTCCTTGTTCTCGATCTGACCGTCCTCACCAACGAGGGACTTGTCGTAGAGATAGATCGTGCCGGTGTTGGTGAGCGTGCCGAACACCGACGACGTGTCGGCCACCGTCATTTCACCTTCATTGGTGAGGGCCCTGTCGCCGCGCACCGTGAGCGTGCCCGTCTGCATCACGCCCGTTCGCGTGTTGTGGACAGACCCCGTCACGTCCATGTCACCGGACGTAAAGGTGCCGCTATTGAGTACGCTCCCCACCACGTGCGCATCGCCCATCGTGAGCGTGCCCGTGTTCGTGAGCGAGCCCTGTGCGCCGGAAGCGCCCAGCGTCAACGTGCCGCCGAGCGTCAGATTGCCTGCGTTCGTCAAATGCTTGAGCGTGCTCGTCCCCGTGACCTTGGCAGTCGTCTTGCCGCTCTCAATGGAGAGCGTTCCCGACTTCATGCTGATCGTATCAAACGCTGCAGAGCCCACATTCCTGAGCGTTACACTCTGCTGATCGGTAAGCGAACCGACACGGACATCACCGCCCGTGACGGTCAAGGAACCTGCACCCGTCACGGAACCGATGTTGAGACCCGCATTCGTCGTGATCGTACCCGCATTGGCCACTTCACCCGCCCAATCAATACCCGTCAGGTTCTCAAAAGAACCCGTCGCATTGATCGCGAGCGTATCGTTGTTCACAAAGCGTGCTCCGGCCACATCGCTCTTGAGACCCGCAGCAGTCTTGCCGTTTCCAGCCAGAGTGATCGTCAGATCGCCAGAATTGGTGGCGGTCATGCCGTCGGACAAGGCTTCAAAGCCTGCGAGCGTCGCATCAGCCGCAAGCCCCGTGAGCGTCAGATTGAGCGTGCCGTCGTTGGCGAAGATCGTCGTGTCGCCCAGCACAAAGCCCTTGGCGGACGTGCCACCCGAGACATTGGCCGTCACCACGCCGCCTTCGGCATTGTCAAAGCGCTCCTGACCCTGCATGTCAAAGACCAGCGCATCTCCGGCATTGGCCGTGAGCGTAAGCGTCATGTCCTTTTCGTTCGAGACGTGGAGGGTCTGCACATCAGGCGTCGTGAACTTCCAGTCGTGCATGAAGCCGACCACATCACCGTTGCCGTCGTTCAAGGCCGTCACGGTGAGGTTCTTCTTGTTGTTGAGCGTGCCGACACCTACCCAAACCTGGCGATCACTGCCGTGAGACGTGACGTCGAGCGTCACATCACCCAGGTTCTCAAACACGCCGTTGACGGCAACCGCACCGTCGATGGCTTCAACGCTGCCCTGCGTTTCGCTCGTCAGGTTGATCACGCCGCTGTTCGTGAAGGTCGCCTTATCGCCGACATAGAAGCCCTTCATGAACTTCCCGGTCTCGCGTTGGGCCAAGTCCTTGAGATGAATATCGATCGTGCCCTGATTGACGCTGGAGCTACCCCCCGTCGTCGACAAGCCGTCCGACGAAGCCGTCGTCAGCAACGGATCTTCGTTGATGTAGTTGTAGGTGAAATGACCGCTTTCGGCGTTCGTGAAGGTCGAGCCGCTAACCACATAAATGGCCTGATCATTCCCTTCGGACGCTTTCGAGTTGACCGTGATGCTGCCGCTGTTGGTAAAGGTCGAACCATTCTCAAACTTGATCGCATCCGTGCGCAGGCCGTCGATGTTGAACGTCATGTCACCCGCATTCACACCGTCGCCATATCTCAAGTGCAGACCGATCGCACCGGCATTCGTCGCCGTGGCTGGATCAAGACCGTCATTGGCCGAAAGTGTGATGCTCGTCGTACCGTCGTTGCGGAAACTGCCGCGCGAGGTCTCGGAACCATAAAGAGCAATTCCCTGCAGGAAGCCGTCACCCGCCGATGTACCTTCAATCGAGAGCGCCCCGGTGTTGACAAGCGTCGTGTTGTGGTTGCCTTTGATCCCCCAAGTGCCATACGTCGCATCAGATTCAATCTTCGCCACATTGATCGTCAACGTGCCGTCATTACGAATAGTGGACTCGTGCGCCGAGTCGGCTACGATGCCATAGGTAGCCCCCTGTTCGCTCTTGACCGTGATGTTGGTCGTGCCGAGGTTCGTGAAGTCGCCGCCCGTCAAATCGGGGGCGTTGGTCGGAATTAAGAGATCGAGGCCGGCGACGTGAGGGCTCTTGGTCGTAAGAGTCGGATCCGCATCCACGTTGATCGACAACTGGCCTGACTCGCGATTCACAAGCGTTACATGTTCGCCGGAAGCAGCATCCTTGCCAGAGAGTCCGATCGCAATGCGCTGCGTGGTGTCGAGATTCAGTACACCCGTATTGTCAATGCTGTTGAGAGCAATGAGCGTGCCCGCATTAATCGTGCCCGTATTCTTGAGGTCGTAGACATTGACCGCCCAATTCGGCAAATCCTTGGCTCCGACCGTCAGCGTGCCCGCATTTTCGAGCGTGCCGGTCTTGAGCTCGGTCGTCACAGTGCTCACGGCATCCTTGCCGGTGAACTTCACCGTGCCGCCATCAAGACTGGCACTGCTGCCGACAATCGAACCCACCTGCACCGCACCGTTCGTCTCAATCGTGCCGTAGTTGCGGATCGTGGCCTCCTGGCCGTTGATGGCCAAGACGTCGCTCAAACCCACGTCCTCGGGCGAAACGTCGATCTTGATCGAGCCCGTGGCCGTGTTGTTGACTACGGCATCCGAAGCAAGCAGAAGGCCGTGCACGGCTCCCAGATTGTCCGCTTCATGGTCGAGCGTGATGTTGACCGTGCCGGCGTTGCCGAAGGTCGAACCATCGAGCACCTGGACGGCGTAGTAGTTGGCAGCCTGCTTGTTCCCGGTGGGCCCCAAGTCAATCGTGATGACGCCCGCTTCGGCGTTGTCAAAGACACCCTTGTCAGCCACACGGATGCCGAGCACGTCGCCCGACGTGACAATGTCTCCCGTGCGACGGCCCGTAATGTCGATGCGGCCAGAGTTCTTGAACTTGGTACCCTGACCCGTCGTCACGATTGCGCCGACTTCGGCGTTCGAAGCAGCACTCGTCACGCCGTGGAGGTTAAACGTCATGTTGCCGGTATTGGCGACGTAGGACTTTGCACTCGCGTGCAAACCGTAGGCATTGCCCTTTTCCGTTGTGCCGCCCGTCACGTCCATCGTGAGCGTGCCGGCGTTGGAGGCACTGCCGTTTGCGCCATCGAGATCAATGCCGTAGGCTGCCTTCTCGTGAGCCTGGACAGTCATATCCACCACGCCGGAGGCGTTGTTGGTGAATTTGCCCTGCTGAAGGCGAATGGCTTTTGCGCCTTCCTTCAGGGAATCAACCGCAATCGATACCTTGCCGTCATTGGCAAACGACTCATTCGTATTGAGGTACATCCCATAGGCATCGGCGGATTGATCGATCACCGTAGAATCTGCAACAAACGAACCATCCCCATGACTCGTACCAGTGATCGTAATCGAACCCGTATTCTTCAGCACGGACGAGCCGTCTTCAAAACCGATGCCCTTGACGAAATGCACTCGACTGTCAAGTTCGATGTTGAGCTCGCCGGCGTTTTCAACCGTAGCATTTTTACCAACCCAAATCCCCTCAGCTACACCGTCGCTATAGATCTTGTCTCCCGACTTAGCTACCAGGTCAATGCGACCGCCCTTTTCGTTGACTAAACGAGAATTAAACACACGAACACCGCGCGCATAGCCGTCAGCACTAACATTCGCCGTAATGGTCCTCTTGTTCGTGAGCGTCCCGGATTCAAGCAAGATGCCGTTGGCCGAATGGGCTACCGTCGGCATCGCTTCAAGCGCCTTTGCCGTAATCGTCAGATTCCCGAGATTCAGGAATTCAGGATTGACAGCCGTGGTTCGTTCCAAGTCCAGACTCGCGAGATGCACGCCGTTGACGTTCTTGCCCGTGGCTGAAACGATAATCGTGCCCTTGTTCTCAATCTTGCCGGCAGAGTGATAGATGCCGTGCGCACCGCCCTTCGGTGCAGAAGCTGTAAGCGTCAGCGTGCCGTTGATGTCATTCAACACATAGCTCGGGACTTCGACCATCTCGCCATTCGGACGCCCCACCTGGAGCGCTGCAGCAAAACTGCCGTCGCCAGTGGCTTCGGCTTCGAAAACGGCGTCCTTGTTGTTGATGAAGTCGCTCCCCTGAACGGACGCACCCTTGGCCAGCACTGTTGAATGCGAACGCGCTTCGAGCGTGCCGTCGTTGACGAACGTGCTCGTGCCGTGCATGTTGAAGCCCATCGCCCAGCCCCTGGCCTTCGACGGACTGATGCTCGGAGTCATGCCCTGAGCCGTGTAGGTGACGTCGGCCTTCATCACGCCCGTATTCTCAATGCGGGGCTTCGGAAGATTGGGTTCGTTCGTGGCATTTTCCCCGTCAATATTGAACCCAACGGCAGAAAATGGCTCAAAATCCGCAGAGACCTGACCGTAGTTGGCCGTCACCGTCGCATCAATCGTGCCTTCGTTTCGGGTATTACTCGCGATCGACATGCCGTAGCCGCGAATGCCGTTCGTCTGATCCTTGGCGCTGTTGCCGATCGTCATGTCGATGGCGATCGTTGCGCCCTTCTTGTTGAGAAGCGACAGGACGGACTCATCGTTGCCGAGTACGGCAATGCCTGTCATGTCTCCGCCCTGATTGCGGAAACTATTGGCGGATGCGTTGGGAGCTGTGCCGTTCATGGCAATCTTGAGATTGCCGGCATTCGTCACCTGAGAGGTCTTGTCGAGATAAATGCCCTTCAAACTCGTGCGAACGGTTTCATCCTTGGGACGCGTCACCGTGATTGTGGTCGCGTTGCTGTTCTCAAAAGCCGCACCGCTGGTGAGGAACAAACCGCCGCCCATGGCACCCGTGTAGTTGAGATTGAGCGTATCGGTGTTGGAAACGAGCGTGCCCGCATCACGGGCATCAATCGCCCAGCCTTTGGCGACTTTCTCCGTCCCCGCACCGTCCACAATGGCTGTCAGCGTGGCCTTGCCGTTGTTGATGAACTGCTCACCGCCATCAAGAAAAACTCCCTCAGCTGTAACGTTTTTTGGAGATTCTGTCGTCGCTACAGCCTTGGCCACCAGATCGAGTACGGAACCCGCATAGTTGTTGAGGCGAGCATTTGCATTGTTGAAGCCAAAGCCCTGAGCCTTATTGCCTTTGGCAAGCGACGTTCCCTTGATCGTTCCATAATTGTCGATGACGTCGTTCGTGCCAATGTCAAAAAGCAAGGCATAGTCATTGTTAACCTTCGAGTCCGCCGTTGCATTCACCGTCATCGTTGCACCGGCAGCGTTGGTTAAATGCGCGACGCATGCATCTGCCCCGCCCATCGAAACACCGTAGGCTTTATCCGCCGTGACATCGATGTTGAACTTGCCTTCATTGCGAAGCGCGGTCGCTTTGCCGAGCTTGATGCCGACTGCAAACGAATTAATCGCGCTATCCAGAAAATTTTCAGGCGGCTTTTCGTAGGTGGTCGTGATGTCGAAGACCCCCGTCTTCTCATTGACGAACGAATTCCCATCTTCCATCAAATACAAACCATAGATTCGCGCGCCCGCATTCTCGATGTTCAAGGTTATGTGGCCGGCATTCTTGCCGGCCATGCCGGAACGATCGCCCGCCCCGTTGATTGCCAACCCGGTAATGGTCGAACCGAACTTGGAAGCATCCTTGTCGCTCGTTAGCTTCGTCGAATCGACATTGATGTCGACGCTAAAGGTCGCACCCTGGCGGTTATAAAAAGCCGGCTTATCCTTCAACCACGCGGCATCCGAGCCGTCCAGATGCCACTTATAGATTTCCCAGGCAGCGATAGTGTGGTTATGTACGCCATTGGGCTGCGTATTCTCAGCACCAAAGTTTGGCGTCTGATTCATCACGATACTGACCGTTCCGTAGTTGTCAATGAAGTTTCCTTCATTTTCGGCGGCGGCCTGAGCCTTGTTGCCAGTCCATCGAATGTTGTAGGTCCCGCGATTCACAATGCGATTACCAGCTGTGATGTTCGGGATCGTGTAACTCGTCAATTCGGTATAGTTCGAACCGATCGAGCTCACATTGAGCGTCTCCCCCTTGAGGATTTCAACTTCCTGATCCCTGAGCGTTTTCCACGTCGTCGTCCCCGCCGTCCCGACGGTCCAGTCCAGCGTGCCGTTCTTCCCGCCGTTGTCCGTAATCCACGAAGCCTGCGCAGAGAGCGCAAAGCAGCCGCTCACTGCAGCCGCGAGCAAAGTCCTTGCCAGGCGCTTTCCGGTCTTCGCGACGAAAGTCTCAACGGACGATGTCTCAGTGCTCCCCGTTGCTTGGGAATGCGACGTTGTATTTTCATTCACCACCACGATCTGATGGCGGTGATGATTCCATACTGTTCTGAAAATCTTATTCATGACAAATCTAAGAATGGAGGTCAACAAACGCCAAACGCCCGAGCGAAAACTCAGGCGGAAGGCGGTGGTAATTCGGACGGCTTACGCCTGCTTTTGATCAGACGCTTCGGCTTGCGCAGGCTGCTGAATGTTCAACGTGATGGGTTGAACTTCATAGGCCGTGATGCCGCGCACGTGATAGGCGCGCTGGTTGCTCGGGTTCGGCGTCCAGACCGCATCAAGACCTTGCTTGAACGCCCCGATGAATTCGTTGATCTGCGGCGGGACCGTCTTGTCGTCCTGCATCAGGAACACTTCGTCTTTGTGAACGTTCCCGAAATAAAGACGCAGAACCATCGCCTTGCGCTGCAGGGTCTGAGCCGCCGGCGCTTCGGCGGATTCAACATCGGCCTCAACTTGCCTCTGAACTTCGGTCTGGTTGAGCTTTTCCTGCTTGGATGCCTGTTTTTCGGACATGGTTGTATCTCCTTTATCAAATTGGGTTGGAATGGTTAATTCGTTGCGAGGTGCACTGCGTCGGAGGTTTCTCTCAAGGCGGCTTGACCGACACCGTTCCAATCCTCGTGCGCTTGCTCCGCCGTCAGCCAGCTGAGAATCGTCCGCTTGGACATCTTCATTTCCGCTGCAATCTCCATGAGGCTTGCACCCTGCTGTCGCATCGCCACCGCCTTGGCGCGATCCTCGGGTCTGGCTTCGCGGTTCGCGCGAACATGAAAACGCCAGTTTCTGGCCCAGTCCCGAACCGTGTAGGGCTTCAGTTGCAGAGCGGTGGCCACGCGCTTGTAGCCCAAGCCGGATTCAAAGAGACGAATGGCTTGCTGGTGCTTTTCGGAAAACTCTGCGCGGGTATAGGTCATAGAAAACTCCTCGTGTGCTCCATTCAGTACGTTTCCATTTTCAAAGACCCATTCAGGCTTACCTGCCCTCTTTCGAAGAAGGGCGGAATCGTTGATCCGCCGTCATTCCGCACTCCGACAGCGACAACCAACAAAGGCGGGCTCCTAAGCAAAAACCCCGCCGGCAGTCCGCCAGAAGAGCAAAGGTTTCCACCAGAGGTGACGACGGCAAAGGATCTTCGCGGGCCCGGTTCTCGCCTCAAAAGGACGATTTCCAGATGCGAAAGAGGCGATGGCGGCCAAGCGTCGTACGTCAAAATGGCACGAGGGCGACGGCCTCCGAACTATGCGCACTCGCCAGCAACCGTTTCGGTCAACGCTCAAACGAGCGGTGGCAAGGTTCGTTTCCAAAGTGTTTTCTCGCTCGAAAACTGTGCGTTCCAGCCCCCTCCTTTTGGTGAGGAAGCGAGCGCATTTCGCGCCATGTTTTGAATTGCTTTTTGCTTGGCAAAGACGACGCAAAAGCGCAGGAAATGTGCCGACAAGAATGCGCGAAAGTGACGCGCCAAGACGCTGTTTTTGGATTCGGCAAGTGTGTGAAAAATGCTGGCGAATGTGCGTCCATAGGAGTGCTGAAAGGCGCATCTTTTTCACCGCACGATGTGGCTCAAAAGTACGTCCGAAACATGCACTCCAACGCATGTTTTTCGACCCTCATTTGGAAGTTTCTAGATGCTGAAATCTCTGCTTATCTCCGCCCTCTCTGGGCTCGTTTTATTGTCGAACGCGAACGCGCTCGACTTATCCGGAACAGTGTTTGAACAGGTCGGTCAAGAGAAGAACATCGACCCTCATTTGCTCTATGCCATTGCGCTTGCAGAAAGCGCGTATTCACCGGTGAAAAATGCGCGCGGAGCCGCCCCGTATCCATGGACGTTACGTCTACCCGACAAACCGATTTACGCCCCGTCTAAAGCACACGCAACAGAGGAACTATTTAAGGTTTTGAAGTACACTTCTAGCGTAGATGTCGGACTGATGCAGATCAACTGGCGATGGCACAAACACCGTGTCAAGCGTCCGGAAGATCTGCTCGATCCTCTGACAAATGTGCGCATCGGCGCGGACATTCTCCTTGAAAATTTCAGACGCAGTCCAACCGATCTGGTCGCTGCTCTGGGCCACTACCATTCGCACAATGTCAAGAAACGGAATCAGTATGGCCTGACCGTTTACTATATCTACAGACAATTGAAGGACTCCCGTCTAAAGGATTCTCTTTGACCATCTCCGTCCGTACAACGTGCGTGCGGCAAACCTTTCACAAGTTTCTCTGCCCATGTTTTTTAAACCCAATACAACCGCCGAAGGGGGGGGGGGACGATCTGTTTATCGAAAGATTAACAGAAAACCCTTTCCTTATCGATAGCACCCTTTTCAACATCCTTATTGATCTTTTCGCCTCCGGCTCACGAAAATCAGCCGTCTCAAAGATTAGACGAGAAATCTTCGGCGAAATCTCTGATCAATGCTTCTCAGTCATTCGCGGCATGAAAGGCTTCGTACGCCACTACACTGGCGTCATCAACATAGCCTTTCACAGCACGCTCAGTCCCGAAGAGTTTGCAGACGGTCTTTACGAGAACTATCGCGAGGCCTACGCGGACGAACTCAACGGCATCCACTACCGGCACGACAAGGAAACAGCGCTCGCCCGGCGCTTTTGCACGCACTACTGGCTCTGTGCCGCACGCCAGGCCGCTCACAGCAAACGTTTGTGCAAGCTCGTTTTCGGGCTTCCTGATGAAATTGTTGACATGCTCGCGGACGCATCGTCAGACACCATCGAGATGTTCGCTGCGTATGCTCCGCAGCGCTTTGCGCTGATCTATTCTGACGTCTTCTTCAAGAGTATCGGCACGGTAAAAGACGATCAGAACATGGTCTTTGCAGCAGACAATCGCGTCGTCATGCTGCTCAAAGCCGGCTTTGCCATTCAGTCCTCGGCGTGCTTCAAGCGCAACCCTATTTTCTTCTCGGCAGCCACCTCCTACGAGGTCTGGGACATCTTCCGTTGCACACCTGAACGCACCCCTGTTGAGGCCACGCCGATGCAGACCTGGTGCGCCCGCAGGAACGAATTCAATCGCGAAGTTACGTTGGCGTACCAGCACATCAATCGCAACCGTTTCCGTGGTGAGGAAGAACGCCTGACGGAGGTGGAATTGAAGTCTAGGCGCAAGATCCTTTGTGCCGATCTCAGACCCAAACAGGCGCTTGTGCCGCTCCTCTATGTGAGGGGCTTGACGAACAACCAAATTGCATCCCTTTTCGGCATGACGGAGGCGCAAGTGCGCGGTGTCACGGGCTCCCTCAAAATGAAAAACGATGGGCGTAGACATAAGCGGTGTACGGAGAGTTCCGACGAGCACATGATCGAGAAATCCGACCGTAAAAAGGCCACGCAGGAAAGCCTCACGATGCAGCTTCAGAACAACTTCTTCATTAGTCTTTACTGCACCCTATGCGAGGATTACGGACTCAAAACCGTCGACCTTCAAGCCTTCTTCACTGCTGAAGCAATCCTCAAGAAACTCGCGATAAATACACGCCTGCAATTCGACCCCAGCCACATGGAAACGGCTGAACTTTGGGACACAATACTGAAGCTCATCCAGGGGCTTTATCAGGCGCAAAAATGCCCTGTGTGCGGTTTCGTTTCATTCACCCGAAAGGACAATGGAGAGTACGACAATGAACGCGATTCCGACATCTATCCGTGCCCCATCAAATTGGCCTTTGCTGAAGACAAATCACTCGCTGCTTTCAGTGCATACATAAGGGATCATCCGACCTATATCCCAAGTGATGATGACGCATTTATCGAGCGCTGGGGAGAGCGTCATCCATCCGCAGAAAGGGCCGCAGATTGGAACAACGATGTTGTTCCCTAGCAAGCGTCAAGACGACATTCGAAACCGCTTGAAATCGACGCCACTCAAGCGGTGATTTCCTCTTCCAAAAGGGCCGATGAGGACGATCTTCATCGGCCCATTTTTGGCGTCATCTGCGGCCTTCTGCGCGCCCTTTCTTGCACGCTCCACATCCACGGCGACGCCACTTTTTCGACCTCGAACGCTCTTCGATCTCGATCTGCAAATGCTCCTCCCCAGCGCGTTGCGCACGCGACTTCTGCTCGCCCCGGCCCTCCACTTCATGCCGCTCGATTATGGTCTTTGCGAACTGTCCGCCGAAGGCCAAAGGCATCCGACCGCACTCCACTCGGGCGTAGTCCAATCCTGAGACGCTTTCGCCTAGTCCAATCCTTCCCGTCCATCCCCTAGTCCAATGCAGGGCGAAAATCGGCCTCTTTTTCCGTAGTCCATTTTTAAACTCGAAACCACCACGATTTCTGTAGTCCAATCTGCGGTAACGATAGGACTAGGATAATCAGCTTCCGCAGTTTGGCCGGAATATGACCGTTCCTTCGATTGGACCGAATTCGGTCTCCAGATGGGTTCTAGGATATTGGGATTGAACAAACCTGAATATCCCCCTTCTCAAAAAAAGTAAATACCCCATGCTTGAATCCCTGTACCGACTAGTGGTTCCGCTCGTACGCATCAAGGACGACAAAGAGATCTCCAAAGGGACGCTCATCCGCGAAAGCAAGGAAGCACAGAAATCGGCGGCAGAACGCCGACGAGAGATTGATCCGATCGAATTGGAAAAAGAGCTGCACCTTCATTACGGACGCATTCTCTGCGAGCTCGATCACATCGTGGACATCCTTTCCGTGATGGCCTTGAAAACCAAGGATGACTTCGAAGAGCTGCGCTTCGGAATGAAGCAGATTGCCGGCATTGTGCCCGAGTTCTCGTACAACGAAGAGAGCCGTTCTTTCAGGCTCTATTGGCGACGCGTGACGCGCGTATTCGCGAGCCAGACAAACACGCCCGGCAGCATCCAGTCATCACGCATTCCAATTCGCGCCGGCGACGACAAGGATGAACGTGCGGGCTACTATCCGAAATCCGTTTTTGCAGGACAAGAGCCGAACGACCGAAAACTTCTTGGCGACACCGAAGACAAGTTCAAGGAACTGCGCTTTCTCATGCATCAGGTAAACGCCATGCGACGCACCATCGAAACGGCGGACCGGCACGCTACGAAGTTCTTCGATGAAACAATCATCTACGACACCCAACCGCGCATCAAAAAGTCAAAGATGGACAATGTTCCGAGCGTCGAAGAGCCGACCATCATCAAGGTTCCAGAAACTGCGCAATAACGACCATACTTTGCCGCATGTCCAACGCACGCTTAGCGCGTCCGAAAAACGACGCCAAAAACAAACCACCACAGAATCCGCGAAACGCTCATTCGGTTAATTCGCCTGTGCCAGTTGGCTGTTCAATGAACAGCATCAATTGACGCGGTTAAGCGCTCGGTAATCTGCACGCTTGTTGACGGAATCCGAAGTCAAAAAGCGCGACCATTCCGGGCACTTGATGCGTCGCTTTTCCACTGGAACGCTGATTCGGAAGCCGAATGGGTGTGGACTGTACGTCGTGAACGGATAACTGCCGCTGTGCGAGTAGCCGATGCATGCGAAACACCACAGAATCCGCGGAATCCCGCAGTCCAGACCTGTCCGACACATTTGGCGGGTACGGAAACCGCCGAACTGAACTGCGGGAGTAGGCAATTCGTGCATCACCACCACAGAATCCGCGAAATCCCACTGCCAGAACTTCAACCGCGACCGGCTAGACTGCATCTACTGAAAACACCGAACAAGCCTGTGGGAGTAGGCTGTTCGGGCGTCAGCACAACAGAATCCGCAGAGTTCCACTGCCAAGGCAGCGGCCCAGACCAACTTGGGACAGCATCCACGGAACCCACTGAACAAGCCTGCGGGAGTAGGGATCCGTCCGTCACCACCACAGAATCCGCATAAATTCGAGCCTGGACGGTCCCGGGACAGCTTTTCTCGGAGAGATTGCCCCTCCCCTTGCTCGCCTGACTTTGCCTCATGCCTGGTAAACCCTCCAGAAGGCCCAAAATCGATCATAGAGGCATTTCTACCCCTACCCCGCTACCCCACCATTACCAAGGCCACGAAAACGCAATATGAAGCGATCTGAGGGCTTCTATGACCTATCCTCACCACAGAGGAGCTCTTCACTTCCTCACCAAGGCAAAAAAAGCCATCGACTCTGAGCGGGAAACCCCAAAAATGGCCTCCAAATAGAAAAAAGCCCGTCGGTCTGGAGGGGACGGGCGGGCTTTAAGGGGTAAAAGGACTTCGAGCTTCGTCAGGATGCGAGGTCGCTTGGATCGATGTCGAAGTTGTCGAGCACCGGCGTCGCCAACTTGTCGTCTTGGTCGTCCTTCTTGCGTCGAGAGCGAGATTTGTTCTTCGCAAAGTCCGGATCGAAACCGCACTTTTTCAGCCACGGCAGAAAGTAGGCGGTTTGAACCGGATCCTGCAGTGCGTCGATGAGTTCGGAGAGCAGCGAGTCCCAGCTTTCAAGACGCCCTCTTCCCCACTCGCTTCTGAAGTCGGCACGTGCGTGCAGAATCATCCCGAAATGCGTGGCCTGTTTGCGCGTCAGATGTACGACGACTTGCTCGCTGTTTTCGTGACTTGCGTCCTCGCCGCTGTACCACAGAAAAATGATGGTATCGAGACGACGTCCGTGCACAGCTTTGAGCGAATAAGAAACAGTCATCATCGTGTGCTCGTTGATCTGCTTGATGGCGGGATCAAGAATGCGCTTGCGAAGTTCCGACGGCGAGAAGTTGGACTCGACTTGAAGACGCTGCAAAAGCGTGCTGATTGCAATGACAAGACGTCCGCCGTTCTTGTACTGCGAAAGCATCTCAAAAATGCGAATGGCATTGAACGACTTCAGACTGCCAACGGTGGAGATTTGGTACGTCGTGTACTCACGCGACAAACCAGAAATCAGTTTGGCCATGTGACGCCCGAAACAAATGTCGACACAATCATGGTTCGGATCGTACACAACGCTCTGCACCCAACGCATTCGCATGATGATGTTTTGTCCGCCGGGAACTGTGGGCGGAAACTCAACGTCAACCGACGAGTTGTAGAGGCTGCCTTCAAAAGCCTCGCGCATGACTGTACGAACGCTGCCAGGTGGCACACCGATTGCGATCAAATCCTTTCGCGTCAAACGGTAGAAGCGCTCGTCCGTAATGGGTTGATTTCCTGCCTTCGCAATGGCCGCCACAATCAGTCGCTTGTGATTGATCGGAAGCTTGTAGTTTGCGTTGATCAGTCGATTGTCCTGAAAGACGACGTTGCTTGGCGCTTCGAGTGCATTCCCCTGAACAACTTTTAGCAGCGCATCGTTGAGCTTGTTCTCATCAAGCACGGAGACGCTGTTTTCTACTTCGAAAAGTTGCGCACCCTGCGTTGCCGACTTTGTGGATGGAGCATCCTTCGCCGGCTTGAGCTTGAGAGTCCCTTCGGAACCAGTCGAGCGAGACGCCTTTTTCGTCTGAGACGATTTCTTCCTCAACTTCACCGCTGGTGAGGACGAGGCGTCCTCGAAGAGGTCGCCCTGAGATGCCGGATCGAGAGTCGCTGCCGCCTCTGCCGTCGCGGCATTGGAAGCCTTCGACCGTTTGCGAACCCTCGGAGCAGTCCCAAAAGCACGGCGCTTCGTGACGCGCTTTTCGGTCGCCACAACGGGATCCGTTACCACCGACGTCATATCTTCCCCTGCGGCAGTAGGCTGTTGACCCGACACGGCCTTCTCAGAGGCCGATTGAGCCGTTTTTCGGGATTTCCGACCCAATCCAGTCACGTTTGCAAGGCCTGTGAGGAGGCTCAACCGGCTGGGCACGCCCTTGCGCGTACGCTTTGAAGGGGCCTTCTCAGAGGTCGGTGCGTCATTAGTCTGTTTTTTAGCCGTCAAAGTCTTCTCCGAATCATATCTTTCCCTCTTGCACAGTCCCGTTCGCTGTACACCCTGTTGTGCATAACTCTGTTGACAACCTGTGACCAAGCTGTGTACAACCGATATTTTCAAGTCTTTCCGTGCCGAAACCGAGCTCAAAACGCCTCATGAAGGACATTTTTAGGCCAGTACAGCGAACACCCCTGCAACACTAGGCAAGATACGAATCCAACCACCTCAAACCCCCATGTTATCCACAGAAAACATAAAATCTCTGTGGATAACCACCCTGAATTCTGTGCATAAACGCCAAAATCGGGCCGCGGATTTTGTGGTGGTACTCGCGGATTCTGTGGTGGTTTACACGGAAACTGTGGCGTTTCGTGCGGAAACTGTGGCGTTTTGCGCGGATTCTGTGGTGCAACCTCATATCCTCGCCTGTGCCACAGGCCCGTTCGGCGTCCCTAAAATATATAAAAGATATAAAAAGATAAAAAGCGAAGCACGCGAAAGTTATCCACAGGAAACAACATCCGCCTGACACTTGGATCAAACCCGCCCTTTTTTCGGTTTTTAGAAAGGAATTCGTTCTATCCCTTCGTCAACCTACAGGATGGCTTCAACCTACCTCTTCCAACCTTTCTTTTTCCTCGCCAGGAGGAAGGCAAAAAGCCGCTATTTCAGAGAGCGCTATACCAAGTTCGAAAACCCAAAGTCTCCAGAGCGCATAACCGTTATGATACACCGTGTTTTTAGAGAGCGGAATTCCACTCGGGTAAATCTTTCTCTAATAAACGATTCGCCATCGAGTAACTCAAATAAATCATCTGCACCACAATGGATTTCATTGCTCAAGCGTTCATAATGGACATAGCGGCAACGCTTCAAAAGCGTTGTTAATAGGAGAGCGGTTTTCTGCTTGCGCAGAGGGTGACTAACAGGCATAATAAAAAGCATCTGAAAGGACGGGTTATGGCACTCACTTTAGCGATAGCAAATCAAAAAGGCGGCGTAGGCAAAACGACCATCGCCACACAGATCGCCTTCGACCTGGCGTTGCGCCGAGGCAAGAAGGTTCTCTACATTGACATGGACGCCCAAGGCAATGGGACGACGGTTCTTAAAAAGGGAGCGGATATTGAGGGCAGTGAAGCCCATGATCTCTTCGACACGTCTTTGGACATCGTTGAACCTCAACCCTCCAACTATCCAGGGATTGACATCATCCCAACCAAGTCGAACAGCGTGATTTCGTACAGCCTCGAAGGTCTGTCTGACGAATGCATCCGCGATCCGCGGATGCAGCTCGACAAGATCCGGGACCGCTACGACATCATCGTAATTGACTGTCCTCCGAACCTTGGCATCAAGCTCAAGGCTTCGCTCACCATGGCCGACGCCGTGCTCTGTCCCATCCGTCTTTGCGGCTTTTCAGTAGAAGGGCTTGACGGCCTGCTGTCTACCATTGACGAGATTCAACAGGTCAATAACCCGGACCTGATCCTCGCCGGCGTTCTCATCAATGCGTTCGACAACTCGGTGACGCAAAAGGCCGTTCTCGAACACATCCAGCAGACGCTCCAAGGCATCGTCATGGAAAATGTGGTGCGAAACCGCACCCCGCTCGACACTGCCAACACTTACGGCATCCCCGTCTGGGAAGTCCCGAGCGCCTATCGTGCCGTGGAAGAACTCACGCAGACGTTTGATGAAGTCTATAAAAAGGCTGGCATTGGAGTTGCCAAGGTGAAACAAAATAAGAAAAAGGTTGCAAAGAAATGAAGATCAAACCACAGCTCAAAATGGATTTTCAGCGCATGAAGGCCAAGGTACAGCGCGTCAATGATCAGGCCGCGTCGCGCAAGGAAATCGGTCGCACGCTCATGATTCCCCTGGAAGACATCGAGGTCGTCAGCAACGTGCGCAAGCACTTCAACGAAGCCTCGATTGACGAGCTGGCGGATTCAATCAAGAGTCTCGGCCAGCAATCTCCCATCACTGTCAAAGCTCATGAAACGGAGCCCGGCAAATGGGTGCTCGTCACCGGTGAACGCCGTTTCCGCGCCGTCAAGAAGCTCGGAATGCCGACCATTCTGGCTCGTGAGGACGACGGCAGTCATACCACCGCCAAACAGATCGTCGAAAACATTCAGCGCGAGGACATGAGCATTCTCGACATTGGTCGTGCGCTCCACGAACTCAAGGAACTTGAAGGGCTCGATGTCAAGGCAATGGCCGCACTGCTCGGCAAGGATCAGCGCTTCGTCTACCGTGCGCTCATCGTGACGGAACTCCCTGAGGAAATTCAAGAGCTTTGCGTCAAGAACATTCTTCGCGACGGCGTTGCGATTGAATGCCTGATACGCATGATCAAAAAGAATCAGGACTGGAAGGGCTGGATCGTTTCTGAAGTGCTCGCTGAAGTCGAAAGCCAGACGCAGAACGAAAAGAACCGTGCCCGTGCGGAAGCTCAGGCCGCCGAGGAAGGCGACGACAATGCCTCCATCTCTGGTGAGGAAAACGAGTCCGGTGAAGTTGAAGCCGAAGCGCCCAACATTGTCATCACCCGCAAGTTCGTCACGGAACTTGAGGTCAAGCTCAAGCGCAAGAAGCAGCGTCGTCCGACGAAGAATCCCATTCCGCTTCGCGACGAACCTCTCACGCTTGCAAATGCTGATCGCCTGAAGCGAATCAAAGGGTACGAGAACTACAAGTTCAACGGACTCAAGGCTCGCATCACCTGCATGTTCATGCTTCCGGACGTCTTTGGCGATGACACGATGCACGGCGGCGAGGAAGATCCTCTCCAGTGCGCACAGTTCACGACGATTTCGGTCGAGTCTCCGAACGTCGCCGTCATCGAATTTCAAAACAAGCTCTACGAGGTGCCGATCGAGAACGTCGTCATTACCGGCATTTATCCTTTGAAGGACTTGAAGGCCAAAAAGGAGTGAGGTGGTCGCATGTCAGAAGAAGACGATTTTCCGCCTATCCTTCGTGTTCTTAATGCACTCTGCACGCTTCAACAGCCTTCAACCGCCATGCTTGCAGGCTCTTCTGGACTCTCCGAATGGGCTGTAAAGCGACAGCTGGTCAACCTTCGAGATACATTCAAGGTGCAATGGCGCTTTGAAAGATCAGGCAAGTCCGTAGACGGCGGTCGAGGCCATTACGTCATCGAGGACATGGGCGTTTTTGACCGTTCAAAGGTCATAGGACTTTGCCTGCCCAAACCCAAAACCAAGGCATAAACAAAAGCCCCGATTTTCGGGGCTTTTGTCATCAACGACAAGTTTTTTCAAGGTCTGGGCTTGATCGCGTAAACCGACTTGTCTTGTGGATGCGCTTTCCCATTGTTCTTCGTTGACACACCAGCAGGAAGAGTGCTGAAGGTCTGGCGGGCGTTCTGATCGGTCACTCCTAGTTCAATGCCTTCGTAATGACCGTTGGCGAGCACGTCAAGGTCTTCCTGTGCACGCAGGGCTGCACCGCCGCGAGAGCCGATTGTCTCAACGACTGCCACCTCTCGAATCTTGTCCGTGTAAGCCTCAGGCGGGGGAGGCACGACTGGATCTTCGTATTGAAGCGGCGGTTCCGGTACGGGCTGTGGTGCTTGAGCGCATCCGCCCAGAAGTACGGTGCCCATCAGGACGCCGCATAGAGCAATGTATTTCAAGGGACTTCTCCAAAAGAATGAAAGCCCATTCATTCTGTCGAACCTAGGCTTCTTCCTTGGTGAGGATTCGAACAAGGTCCGGAATCCCTTTCGAAGGCGGAATTGGAAGCGGGATGGCGCATGTTAGCCTCCTCGCTTTGAATGCAATCTTCCTCCGCCCTCATGTTCGAATCCCTCTTCCAGAAACTATCCTCGCTTCGCCGACGTGACTCGGACGATGCGATCGACGACATGGTCAATGCGTCCGTCAAGAACGAAGGGCCAAGTGAAGACATCAAGCATGACGCGGAGGACATCCGGGCAACGGACAGTGCTGCTCCTCACCAGGCGAAGCCGCAGGATGACGGCACGAGAGCGCGGGCACCATCGACCGATGAAATAACCGACATCGCTCCTGGCGAAGTCCTCAGTGAACGTCGTCGGATGGATGCGCCGCTCAGCATCGCAAATTACCAGGATCTGCTGCTCGCCACGCAGCATAGACCGAGTCTGGGACAGATATCGGAATATCCCCCTCAACCTCGCAAAGTTGAAGCGGTCTCCGTAGACGTCATCATGGCGTTCTTTGCGGACGCCATCCGGCAGTCGGCGGACGATCTGCCGATGGAGCGCGAGGAGATCGACACATACTTCCTTCCCGTGGTGAGGAGAGGGCTCATGTACATGCACCTGCTCCCGGCATCGCAGTTCCATCATCACAACGGGATAGGCGGTCTTTTCGCACACTCTCTGCAGGTGGCAACGCTCGCCGTAAGGCTCGGCAAGCAGAAGGTCTTCAACCAAAGGGACACGCCCAGAGAGCTTTATCAAAATTCGAAGCGCTGGCTTTTCGGATGCTGGCTCGCCGGATTTCTGCATGACATCGGCAAGCCCGTGACGGACGTCATCGTCACGGGAGACGGTGAAACTTGGTACCCCTATTCCTCCAGCCTCACTGCTTGGCTCGACGACAACAACATCCGCGAATACCACTTCATCTGGCAGTCGGCAGGACACAACCGGCACCAGCAAAGCACGCTGATGTTCGTGCGCGAGATCGTTCCTCTGAAGACCTTCGACTGGCTCGCCGACTACGGTGCAAGAGCCATTTGGGAAGCTTGCGAGAGCACGCTCGTCAATCCGAGCAAAGCCGGAAACCTCATTGCCGAAGTCGTGCAGCAGGCCGACGAATTCACGTCTGGCGAAGACATCAAGGCACGCAACGAAGGGCAGATCGACGGACGCCGCATGGGCGGAAGCCTGCCCGCAGCCGAATACATCATGGATGCGCTTCGTCTGCTCATTGCCGACGACGTCATCCGCGTCAACGAAAAGGGTTCGATCCTGCACGTGACGACGTCGGGCACCTTCATCATTTGGACCACGAAGGCGAGCGAGCTCATCTACGCCCGCGTCCTTGAAGAAAAGCACGCGAGCGTTCCCAGGAAGATCGACCGAATGCTCGACTGTCTGGTGACGGGCGGCTGTGTAGAACCTGTTCCGCAGGATGTCAATCCCGTAGGCGGCTACATCTGGCCGGTGGTCTATGACATGCACCCCGAGCATCCCTTCAAGTCGATCAAGCTTAGAAGCACACACGTGCTCTTCAATGGCCTTGTCTCTCCTGAACCGACACTCGCCATCATCAACGGCTGGGAAGGCCAGAATCCGGCTGTCATCGAAGCTTGGGAAGCAAAGCATGGAAAACTCCTTTCCGAGACCATGACGCAATCCATTCCCGACGCTTCAAATGTTCCTGCTGAACTTGTCACTGACAACACCGATCCGCAGGCTCTAGCGGGGGAAGAAAGCTACTTCGCCTCGCAGGCCGCCCCCGTCGCTGCTCAAGTGCCTTCGCAACCTATGGAGTCCCAGGTCGATCAGGCAACCAAGACGCAGTTGAAGGCCATCCTTTCGAGCAACGCTGTGCCCAACCCCGTTGCATCCAAACCCGAAACCACCGGGAACGTTCCTTCTGCACTGACTCCCTCGGTGAAGCCCGATAGAGCGTCCGTAGAGAACATCAAGCGGCGCATGGCGGACGGAGATCTCTCCTTTCTCATGCCGGGCAGCGAACCTCGCAGCGAAGAAGCTGCCCCGGCTTCTCCTTCCGCTTCTGCTACTGATCGAGCTCACAATTATCCGGAGAAGGCTATCCACAGTGAACAGCGCGAGCAACCCGACACGGTTCCCGACAAGCCTTCGGATTCACTGGAGTCAGCAGGTTCCTCTCATCTTGTCCATGCCGTTTCCATGCCGACATACGAAGTGCCGGCGAAGCCGGTCTTCGTACCCAAGGGCAATCCTCCGGCCCTGACCCCCAAGAAGCCCCAGGCTACGCAGACACGGGCTTCCACGAGCGCCGGATTATCGGGTAGACAGCCGATGTCCAGGACGGTCGACAACCGTCCACGTCTGGGCGGGAAAGCCATTTCTAGGAAGATCCCCATTGAAGACGCCATGCTCACTTCAGACGTGATGGCAGTCCTGACGGGACGGCGTGTGCAAAGTGTAGGAGAGGCTGCCAAGCCGGCTTCCAAACCACCAGTCAAAGAAGTCCAGGTAGTCCAGGTCGCAGCAAAGCCCAGCGACACTCAGATAGAGATAGGCCCCGGTCTTGCCATCGTTAGAGATAACGCCGGCTTTCCGGTGTCATCCATGGACACACAACCTGCTTCTCGTCCACAAAAGACGGATGAGGACCTTCACGCATCGCTCATGAGTACGCTCTTGAAACCAGCTGCGGAGGTTGCCGATGTAGGCAATGTGGGCAGAGCTGATAAATCCACCAAAGCCAACAAAGCCAACCAGCCCAACCGAACGAAAACTGAAAATCCTGAGAAAACTGAAGGATCGCAACGGCAGCCCGGAAGCCAAACAAACACCCCTCCGGCATCGTCGGTCTCACAATCACCGTCCGCAGAGAACCATCGAGAGGTCATGCCTGTCCAGAAAGGACGCGAAGTCCAAGCTCAGGAATTGGTCTTCGCCGGCGCTGCGGGCTGCAGCTATGGCAATGCTGCCAATGCAGGTTGCACCTGCGACGAACCAATGACCGTTGTTGAGATGCAAGCAGATCAGACCGTTGAGAACACCGGGGTTGACGCAGCAAGTCCTGAAGAACCGCCCCATGGCTTCATCCCTGGTGAGGAAAAGCACGTTGAAGCGGAGAAAGACTCGGAAGACAACATGCGTGCGCTTTATGGTGACGCCGCGCTCCCAGAAGTTCCCTTTCTCAAGCAGCCTGTCATACGCGAGGAAACCTACGCTACGCGGGAAGAGGCCGTTAAAAACCAAAAGCGCAAGGATACTCTGATCGCACGTTCGGAGCAGAACCTGGTGGGCGTCCTTGCCAACGGCGAAGTGACGATTGTCGACACAAACAAAACAATGACACAGACGACGGTCATTGAAAAAAATCATGTTGACAAAAACTGCGAAAACCAGAAGTCCTCCGTAGAAAGAGAAGTGGACGGGATGTCGCCTGCGAAGCGTCTACGAGAAGAGATCGTGGACGGCATGCTGGCAGGCGTCAGTCCCCTCTTCCCTACGGGTCTCCTGAGTCTAACCGAAACCGAACGTAGGGCCGACGCAGCCGGCACATTCGCTAGAGCCTCATCACTAGGACTGACACCTGAGAAAGTAAAGGCTCTAGCAATCGGTTTTCAGCCGGGCGATTGGAAGATCGCTTTTGAAGATCAGCAAGACCGCGTGCTCATCATTCTCAAACACAAATAACGATTTAATGCCCATCAAATCCGATCCCGTCGCCTTCGAACAGCCTTGGCGACGTAATTATGAAAAATATTGTGCGCTCGGCTGGGCGAGCACAGCCGTTGGCTACGGCATCTACGGATTCTTCGGGAACATGCCCTCGATGCCGAGTTATGTCATTGCGGGCCTTTCGCTTGCGATGGCTGCCTACCGCATGCCGGGAGCTGTCAAACTCGAACGTCTTCAAAGCAAGCTTTCAGGACGTGACTTGACCATCATGACCGTACCCGAACTCAAAGCAAAGGCCGTCAGTCCTCAGCACATGAAAGAGTTCTGGCTCGGTCGTGGCTTTGTCTGGACGCACACCCATACCCAACGCCTTTACGCAATGATGGACAAGGATTGGAGCAATGTCGCAAAGCAGAGCAAGGAGACACCTGTCGACGACGTTGTTCACTGGGGACGCGAAGTCGTGGATTCCTCGAAAGACGTTTTCCTCAAGAGCGGATCGGTTGGCGAATATTCCATCGCGGACATGGGACAGAAGTGGATTCATGGTGTGGAGGCCGTCGAGACGGATCTCTATCAACCCATTGACCACGTTGCGGGGCATACGCTGATTGTGGGTACGACAGGCGCCGGCAAGACTCGCTGCTTTGACCTCCTCATCTCGCAGGCCATCGCCAAGGGCGAGTGCGTCATCATCATTGACCCGAAGGGTGACGCGGAGATGCGTGACAATGCGCGCGCAGCGTGTGAGGAAGTGGGCCGCATCGGCGATTTTGAAATGTTCCATCCTGCTTTTCCTGAAGAGTCGACGCCCATCAATCCGTTGGCAAACTTCTCCGACATTTCGGATATTCCGAGCCGCATTTCAGCGCTCCTGGCGGGCGGCGGATCCTCCGAATCCTTCAAGCAGTTCGGTTGGCTCGCCATGAACCAGATCTGCCAGGCGCTCTACTTCCTCGAAAAGCGCCCGACGCTGCGTTCCATTTTGCAGTCGCTGCAGATGGGGGGCGACGATCTGCTGGAGCAGTGCGTCACGAAGTACGGCATTGAAAAACTCGGTGAGCAGACCTTCAGGGACTATTTCGATGCCACCAATCCTCTCAACGAGGAAGGCAAGCCCGTCGACCGCTTCTGGACGCCGACGAAGGGCTACTGCATGGTTTACAAGATCTACCTGCAGGCCGATTATCCCAACCCCGCAATTGAAGGCCTCATCTCGCTGTGCGAGCACGACAAGGCGCACTTCGGCAAGATGATCGCCTCCCTCATCCCGATTCTCTCCATGCTCACGTCGGGAAAGCTTGGCGACATGCTCTCGCCTCCGGAAACCACCGTGCGCAATCTGGCGGACCTCTCGAACGCAAAGCCTTTCCGCGACATGCGGTGGTTTCTCGAAAAGAAGAAGGTGGTCTACATCGGTCTCAACTCCCTTGCCAATTCGGTGGTGGGAAGCGCTCTCGGTTCAATCATTTTGTCTGACCTCACCAGTGTGGCCGGCAATCGCTACAACTTCGAGACGAAGAAGGTTCCCATTTCGATCTTTGTTGACGAAACTTCAGAGGTTGTCAATGAACCTCTGATTCAGCTCCTCAACAAAGGTCGCGGCGCGGGCTTCAAGGTTTTTGTAGCAACGCAGCTTATCGCTGACTTTGCGGCACGCTTGGGTTCCAAAGACAAGGCGTCACAGCTTCTCGGCAACCTCAACAACGTCATTGCTCTGCGCACAATTGAGCCCGAAACGCAGGAATTTCTCACTGAGAAGATGCCTACGACGCGTGTGCACCACGTCGAACACAGCCAGAACAGCTCGATCAGTGCGGACAGTCCCCACGAACACAGCGGCTCGCTATCTGAGCGGCTTGCGGTCGAAGAGGTGCCCCTCTTCCCGCCGCAGCTCTTCGGCTGTCTGCCGAGTCTTGAATACATCGCCATTCTCTCGGGCGGCACCGTTCTCAAAGGACGCATTCCGCTCTTGGTGAGAGCGAACGAAAAATAAGGCCATCCCCCTCAGGAGATATAACTACTATGCGTAAGTGTCATCAAGCCATTGTCAAGTCCTGCGAAGCTCAAGGTGCCGAACTTCTCCGGCCCCTGGTGAACAAGAAGAGTGAAGGCGAAAATCTGAGGCTCATTGAGTTCAGCATCTTCGAGAGCAAGGATGTCTTCGAGATGATCGCGAATCTCTACGTCTATTTGGGACTCGGTCGGGAAGAACTTCGCGTCCTGTTGGATCGCATTGCGGAACAATACTTCATGCTTGCCCGCTTTTCACAGGGCTACAACCTATGCACTGAACCTCTAAAGATCAAGTTCTTCGTGCGTGAAGTGCTTGACCAAATTCTCAAGGTGCCGCAAGTTGCAGAATTTCTCAAGGACTGTCAACCTCAGCGCAACTACGTGGGACTTCGCGAGGAGCAAGTGCTCCTCTATCGAGCCTTTATGCTTCTCATCCCATGCGCCATGCAGATGACGATTTACAGAAACAATCTGATTGTAAGTGTCATCGGCTTCGAGCCTGAACTGATGCAGTTGGCGAGGTGATGTATGGCGTTGTCTGACGAAAAACTGTCACTCGTGACGATCATCGTGACGTTTGTTTTGTGCATGTTCTGGCTCACGATGACGGACAGCGAATTTGCTCGCAAGAACACCCAGGCAGAGGGTGAGATGCTTGAACGAAGCTTTGGCACGGAGACGGCGATGGCGATTACAAACCAGGCGGACATCTGGTACGACCGCTACATAGTCGCGAACGATCTTGAGGAGAAGACGCTTCACCACTTCGTGCCGACACAGGAGGAGCGTAATGCCTCCAGAGGCATAGAGACGATGGGGGATTGGCTCTTTCCCATCGTCGAGGAGCGTATTGTCGGGATGTTCGACATGATCTATTGGGTTTTCAAGCGAATTGCCCTCATGTGCATTTGGTTGCCCCTCCTTCTGCCGCTTCTTGTCGTGTCCATCTGGGACGGAATGCTGCAACGGCGCATCAAACTCGAAAACTTCGGCTTGGCTTCACCCCTGAAACAGCGCATCGGCTATCTCGGGTCTGTCTTTGGAATGTGCGGGATCCTTATTTGGTTTTTTGTGCCTTATGCGATTGAACCCCATGTAGCCCCAGCTCTACTCGGTATGATCGCTTTGTTGATGGGAACAGCCATCAGCAATCTCCAAAAAAGGTTTTGAGGGGAGCTCCTCGTTACACGAGGAATGTGCACTTCGGCGGCTGCTTTTTCAAGTGGCCGCTTTTTTTCTGCAATCGGCGGTTCTCCAATCCTGGGAACGGTCAATTGTCCGGCATGGACGAGCCGGCATCACCTCGTCCGCGAAAGACGAGGAAGGTCCGAAACGGGGTCTTGATTGTCCGTTATGGACAAAGATTTGCACATGTGCAAAATCGGCCAATCCTCCTCTGCTAGAGGCGAAGAGCGTGGAAATGTTTTTGACGCCGAAGGTAGAATACGGTAAAATTTTGGGCATGGAGAGAAGCAGTTGTTTCCTCTCCCCTCCTCCCAGTTGTTTTCGGATGCGGGTTCAAGAATTGACGGCGCTAGTCGTCATGGCAGCGGGCAATCTCGCCCCTGTCGAATAGCAAAAAAGCCCAAACCGATAGCAGCGGAATGGGCCTTTTGCGCTTTTATGGGAGGTAGGGCGATGAGTACTCCAAACAACTCGCCAAACTCCGTAGAGATAATAGCACAGGCGAAGGCTGGGCGCGAGGGAGTGGAACTGCATATTTGGTTCTCGCTCTCGGACGTTTCGGCAATAGTACGGCTCATTATCTCGGCGGTTTTGATGTTGAACTGTTAAACAGGAAACATTGACGTTCTCTCCGCCGTGAACGACGGAGATTCTCTACTGTGTCAGCAGCATTCGCTGCTGATCACTTCGGTGGATTCCTGCTGCTGATTCGGCGCCGGTTTTTTAGA
>ENA-ORTF01000804-ORTF01000804.1-human-gut-metagenome-genome-assembly--contig:-NODE-804-length-40018-cov-64.543903_pt1 | contig 40018 bp, 50 predicted proteins | sample MGYA00241908_ERZ509180 | MGnify/ENA primary metagenome ERZ509180 (study PRJEB26280, sample SAMEA2338814) | human gut metagenome | biome: human gut; feature: human-associated habitat; material: faeces... | reverse complement strand
TTCTCCGGCTGGTCGGGATGATATTTCTCTTCCTCTTCCATCTGAAGCCGGACGGTAGCGGCCATGAGCTGTGACAGTGGGACAATAGTAGTCCCGAATACGGCAAATGGCTCATACTCTCCTTTATCATTCTGGATATACTTTCTTTCCCCTAAAACGAAGTATCTCTCCTTTTTCCTTGCTGCTGCTTGTCTGAGCATCTTTAAGGTCTTGTAGCCGAAGGAAAGGGTATGCATAGGGAAAGACTCTATTCCGGTTGCAACATCCAGTTCCAATTTGAATCTGTATTTATTCTCTTCTACTATCATCTAAATCCAATCGGGTTACGTGGTTTCTCTTCAATCCTCTTCTTGATCTGCAGCTCGGCCAATGTCTGGTTAATCATCTCCAGTTGCATTCGGGTATCCTCATTGATGTCGTTGTAATCGGTGAAAACTTCTTCCATGTAGGCCCGGAGTTCCTTCATCTGTTTCTCCAATTCCCCCACTCTGTCTACCGGTGGATTGGCTATCAGTTGACGGATGGCGACGAAGGCACGAACGATTAAAACACTTGTTTGGATAGCTATATTGCTTCTGAGTACACTTGATAACATAACAACCCCATGCTCTGTAAAAGCCAATGGAACAGCAGCCTTTGGCCGTTTATTTCGTGATGTCATCACAAATTGTGATGACATATTTTGCCATTCGTCCTTTGCCAGTTGAAACATGAAGTCCTCCGGGAAACGCTCGATATTACGCTTCACCGCCTGATTGAGAACTCGTGTTTCCACCTCGTACATTTCTGCCAGGTCAAAGTCCAGCATTACCTTCTGGCCCCGGATCTCATATATCTTGCTTTGGATTAATTGCAGCTCGTCCATAAAGAATTTATTGCCGATTGATTACACTAATGCAATAAGTTAGTTATGCCAATGAGATTGTTCAAAGTTTAAATAATTGAGAGCCTTCAGGAATAGATTTGACTCCTCTTGGCTATTGTTAACTCTTGCAGCTAGTATCTCATCCAAATCGCACCGGAGCAGCACCCATTCGCCACTTCCTTCCGCTTTCCAATATAGGTGTATCATCGGTGTCGCATACCCTATTCCATCTGAAGTTCTGGGCATTTCTCTCCTTTGTGGGAATTTACATGGCATGCTCCCTTTCCAGAAACGGATTGTCGGCTGCAGGTCGATAGACATTCGGCCAATCTCATCCTGCCACTCATTATCATTCACTGTATTTGTCCTCTTTGAAGAGGGACGATAGCAGTGCCCGGTATAATCAAAAGTTCGTTCCCATACAGCCTTTATCTCACCTTTCAATGGAATTTTCCCCCGATTGGACAGAACATAGGTAATATTGAAATTACTGTCGTATGGCCGGTTATGTATCACTACTCCGGTATTGGTCTCTTCCTCCACCTGAATCATACGAAGAGCCGGCAAATCAGTCTGCTCCTTAATGGTAAATGTCATATCCTCCCTGGTTACTTTATCAAGGTGATTGGCCTTTTGCCAGACGGTTTCCCCTTTCTTCCGAAAAAGCACGCCGAGTTCATAAGTCCCTGCTGGAGCCGTTACATAGGATCTTCTTGCAGTCCCTTTCATCATGGCGCCATTTTCAGCAACAATGGAACATGGCTGGAACTTATCCACTATATTCCCGGCATTGTCCATGAGCACCATACGGAAGTCCCCTTCCCATATATCCGGCATATTCCCGGTTTCCAAATCCAAGCCGGTCCAGTATCCGTAGAATCCGAACATAAATCCCTCATTCCGATAGATGTCGGTACCATATGGTACTACTCCAGGCTCAATATCAAACCAGTTACCTTCAGAATTGCCAAGGACAATGTCATCAGTTTTGCCAAAAGTGCTCCAATAGCTTACATCAACCGGAAACTCCTCCATGTCAATGGGGCTATTATATCCCCCTTTCAGCGTCAATGTATAGGTATAGGCTTTGCCCGCCTCCCATTGGTGACTTTCGGGAATGTCATAGACACGTTCTTCTCCGTCCACAACAACGGTAAGGGTTATTCCTTTTGCGGAGTTTACCGGAAGCATGATCGTTTCAACGGGTATGGGGTCTTTGGTGTCATCCAGATAATAGTTGCCACCTGCCAGTAAGCTGCCTTTGCTTCCCATCGGAGTGGTGGTATTGTTTGCAGCGTTGTACTTTGCAGTGGTATGGATGCCGTTCCAGGTCAGGGATTCAATATGCCCTTCTCCGATATAATTGTTTTTCTTGATAGTTATCCGAACCAAGGAGAGCAGGTGTTTCATCTTGACCTCCACCTCAGGCTTTTCGGCTCCAACCGATGCGGAACCGGCCAAGTAATCTGTCTGGGAGCCAATGTCAATAGGAATCTCTCCGCTGCTCTTGATTACAGACGAATAGGGATAGTAACAGATAATATCCCTCATCTCATCAGCAAGCGCCACTTCTCCCCCACTCCATATTTTGCCATCATAAACAAATTTCTTGTTTATGCATGTGTCATTATAGAACAGTCCTATCTCGCTGTCAGGTTCAAAAGAGGAAACTGTACCTCTGGTTGTCACTTCATTCAGCATCTCTATGCTTGTAGAGAAGCACAACATCGTTTTAGGCTTATCCGGTTCCGGTGCAGGCTCAGGAGTAGGCTCCGGTTCAGGCAGAATGGGGTCATTTCCCTTGTCGCAGGAAGCCAGGAGAAGCAATGTTGCCATAATGCTGGGAATAATCAGTTTTTTCATATTGTTCATTTTACTTAAAATCAAAATTATAGTCTTCATTCATAGATTTTTTTCGAGCCAGTTCCTTCTCCATCCGTCCAATGGCTATGGAAAAAAAGAATTCCACCATGAGGGCTGTGTTACGCTCATCCCGGCATGCTTTAAGAGCACCGATGTATTTTTCCCTATCTGTACTTTCAATGAGGAGCATAGGATATCCTAATTTGACTAAAATGAAATTAGACAACAATCGTCCAAGCCGTCCATTCCCATCCCGGAACGGATGCAGGAAAATGAAATGCTTATGGAACTGTGCTGCAATTTCTATGGGATGTACCGGCAATTGTTCTATTGCTTTCTGTGTAGCTTCCATTAGCTTAGGAACACGGGCAATCAGTTCTTCATGATCGCCAAAAATTGTATCACCAGCTCCCATGTCAGTATTGGTATATTCTCCTGGCACTGCATCTTTATATCGGTATGTTAGCGTATGCTGGGTCAGAATCCGATGTGTCTCCTTAACTAACTGTTCTGTTAGTGGCAGCTCTGTTTGCCCCATTAGAAAATCATACGCATTGAAGTGATCCAGTATCTCAAATGCTTCAAAGAGAGTTTTGCCTTGTGGTATCATCCCCAGCCCTTTTTCTTTCAAAGCTCTTGTGTCATCTACAGAGAAGGTGTTGCCTTCGATTGCACAGCTATGAGCTGAGAAGAGTATCTCATTGTACTCTTTCAGATCCTCTACATTGAATTTATCAATGACGGTGGTTTTATACTCTCTCAATAAGGTATTATACCTTTCAATCTCTCTTTCAAACATAACCATTCTGTTTTATTTGTCTTCTATGAACTCATCCTCATACACCCAAATATGTTTGCCACTTCCGCAAATCTCCACTTCCCACTTGGTATCCCATTTCTCGATTAGAATAATGTTCCGGTACCCTAAGTAGGGTTCAATCAATGTCGCTGTTCTCATTTATATAGCTTTATTAGTATTACTCTGCAAAGATACAAATAAAAAGAATATAGGTAAATATACCCGTAATAAAAAGTACCGATATATGCTATGTTTTATAACACACTAGTCGCTAAATGGGTCTGAAATCAATTTCAACACCTAAAGCATCACCTATACGACTCAATATTTCTAGACTTGGGTTATATTTGCCAAGTTCTATTTTTCCAATGTTAGATGAATCTATTCCAGTTAGTTGCGCTAATTTAAATTGCGACAACCCTTTCTCCTTCCGGAGTTCGGCAATTCTTTTCCCTATACGTATCTTATGATTAATTTCTGTTGCTTCCATATTCTAAAGTAAATTGGTTATCATTTCTGCGGGCAAGCTCAGCTTTGAGAACGCGAACCATTTCTTTCCTAAGTCCTTCAGTGATGCGCCGATATGATATACAGCATCGTCCACAATCAAGAAACGGTCATGAGAGAGCTTGCATGTCCGGACATCGACGGGCGGGTACTGGTCGTTATGTCTGTCAAGGTCGAGCCGGAACTGCGGAGTGATGCGCTGCGTGTAGATGGTGGCCGTTACTCTCGGCTGCCGTTTGCTCAGCATGAGCAGCACGCTCTCATCAACATAGTTGTCAATGAGTACAAGCGACTGTCTGGCAGACTTGATAAGATCCGAAGCGAATTTATAGGCATCGAAGATCTGGCCGTCGAAGAAGATGCCCTCTACCGGAGGAAGGGATGTGCGGACAAAGAAATCGACTTTATTTGTTAGCTCTTCCAGTTGCCGGTCATGGGCAGTCAGCCTTGAATCCATTTTATTCTCCAGTTGGTTAATACGTTGATTGATGGAATAGCCTTTCAAAAGGTATTCTTTCAACACCTTGTTTGCCCACTGTCTAAACTGAGTACCCCGTTGACTCTTTACCCGATATCCGACAGATATAATTACATCAAGATTATAATAATCCACTTGATAAGTCTTACCATCAGAAGCAGTATAGGCAAATTTTGCCCAAACTGAATCCTTTATCAATTCTCCCTCTTTGAAGATATTTCGGATATGTTTTCCAATGACACTAATATCTCGGCCAAACAAATGAGACATTTCATCAATAGAAAGCCATACCGTTTCATTTTCCAAACGAACATCCAGCTTTATTTCTTCGTCCGGCTGGTATAATATGATTTCTCCTTGATTCCTCATTATTCTATTTTTCCTGTTATTGGTTCATATAATTCAAAAGCAATTCCTTATCTTCCCTACTCGCTCTTTCCCAAAACTGTGACCAGTTCTTATAATTGCCATATCGGTCTATATTATTGTCGCTTACAGTTTGCCATGCTGAAGAACTGACTTTCTTCAATGTATCAAGACTATGGTTATATCCGAAGAGGAAGAAGGAATCCACGGTTTCCGTCTCAAAAGGATATATTTCTGAACGGATCTTCCCATCCCTAAGCTGCGCCGTAATCCGGCTGTCATAGTCCGGGTATTTATCCGGCTCTACTTCCACGTCCAGAGCCTCAAGCAGCCATCTTTTTATATCATCGTTACTGTTCAGGTAGAAATCAAATACATCACCTTTCTTGCTCGCCCACTTATTCAAGATATGCTTGTATAACTCATTGTCAAGTTTCCCATAAATTGATTCATCTATGAAGGAGGTGTTAATTACTCCGTTGACGATTGCTACCGTAACAGCGTCAATCGCTTGTATCGCTTTCTGTGTGTTCATATTTTTAATGTCGTTAAAATTCGACTGATAGGGAATAACTAATATTCATAGGCCCGGAATCCAATCGGGTTACGTGGTTTCTCTTCAGCCTTTTTCCTGACCTGAAGCTCGGCCAACGTCTGGTTGATCATTTCCAGTTGCATCCGGGTATCCTCGTTGATGTCGTTATAATCAGTGAAAACTTCTTCCATGTAGGCTCGAAGTTCTTGCATTTGCTTTTCCAGTTCCCCCACTCTGTCTACCGGTGGATTGGCTATCAGTTGACGGATGGCGACAAAAGCACGCATGATATTGATATTAACTTGTATTGCGATATCGCTATTCAATACTCCTGAAAGCATTGCCAAGCCGCTTTCAGTAAAGGCAAAAGGCAATTTACGGGTACCGCCCCATCTTGATATCACAAATTGTGATTTCAAGTTATCCCATTCGCTCACCGTTAACTGAAACATAAAATCATCAGGAAACCTTCTAATATTACGTTTCACCGCTTGGTTTAATACTCGTGTTTCCACTTCATACATTTCGGCCAAGTCAAAATCCAGCATTACCTTCTGTCCCCGGATCTCATATATTTTGCTTTGGATAAGTTGTAGTTCGTTCATATTGATTACCTTTTAAAGAAAATTGTTCACAATTTTGTTTAAGTTTATAATAGGAAAGGCATCCAAAGAATTATCAAAAAAATCGTCTATGGTCATTGAACACTGGTTTATAGGGCATTCGGGTAACTGAATCTCTGGTTCTTTCCGCCCTGGATAGGCCATTAATTGATAATAAAAATTGCCTTGAAAGCCAACACAATCAAATGAGTAAAATCCTTTTCGAGCCATAGTTATAAATGATTGGCAATATATATTCTGATAATAAAAATCAAAAAGTTCTCTTTTGCTTGTCATATCTGGATAAACAAAATCTCTGTCTTTTGGCATTGTCGGAATAAAAAGTTCACAGACCTTTTGAATGTATTGAACGTCTTCAAATGATATATTATAGAATTTTCTTATTATAGAATCATTAATCTTAATCTCTGATTTTTCAAAGATATCAGGCATTTTCTTTACAGTCTCATATGTCACTCTATTACGTTTTATGTTGTTTTGAATAACTTTAGGGACTTCTCCACCTGCGGAAGCTGCATGTATTTTGATTTTATCACCAAAAATAAACCAATCAAAATCTGAAGCATGAATATATAAATCAGAATAAGGCATAATTTTTTATTTAAAAGTATCAATACAATTTTTGCAAGTAGGTTGTTTTTCCATAGTACGTGGACGGATAGCTTCTGAAAAAACAATTTTATTTAATGCTATCTTTTTGCTATGCAAAATTTTGTTACTAGCATCTACTTCAGCACAATTCCCTATCGGAAATGGGCATTCAAGCCTTATTTTCCCAATAGGTCCCAATGACGTTAATCTCTTTATTAAGAGGGGATGCAATTTGGAACGCTTGTAACCTTTATTTTCCCCTGTCTTTTCTATTTTGTTGTATTCAGCCCCTATTACGGTACTTACATTCCTATCTTGTCGGCATTTAAGGGCATATTTGATTACCTTTATAGTCAAAGACTGAGAACACCCTTTTGCAGCCAGCCTTTCATGCTTTCTTTTTTCAAAAGTTTTACAGCCCATACTTTTTCTCTACATCAATAAATGTATTTCTTTATTTTCCCTATTAGTTATTAAAGTTCCATTCCACAATCCGCTTCAATCACCCGATTGTTTACCAGGTCGAAGGTGTCCTCTCCAGACAAAGATAACTCATTAATTCGCTCTATCTGCCGATTAAGGAAATAATCTGCATATCCGGAATAATTTCCTGTTTCGTAGAAAGAAATCAGGCCTTTCCTATAGTGCAATATATCCGCATCCCTTGCGGAATATACCGGGATCAAGTCAGCATTCATCATAACGATACTTTCCATCATACGTGAAGTACGCTTGTTCCCGTCTATGAAAGGCTGGAGCCTTGCTATATTACAATGCAGGTAGACAGCCTTTTCTAAAGGATTAACGTACAGTTCCTGGTTAAATAATATCTCATTTAAGACAATCCGTATCTCCCGGATTTCTTTTGGCGGGATATATTCCGTACCGGTAATCCGTACAGCACGGGAGCGCAGCATACCGGACTCTTCACAGGATACCAACTCACTGGAGATGGTACGATGTAACCGAAACAAGGTACGTTCACCTATTTGCTCCTGATTATGCTCCTTATTGATATATTCCATTTCGGAAACAAAAGTATTATAGAGGTTTTTCAGCATCTTGGCGTCCTCATATCTCTTTTCCGATGTGATATTATCTTTCAGTAAAGCTTCTGTCTCCACATATGTGTAGGTGTTTCCCTCTATCTTTCCAGAGTAATAACACCACACCACTGCCAGGTCCTTTATCTCGGAAGATGTCAATGAAGAAAGTTTAGCGTGCTTGTTCGTAATGATGAAGTCAGCCTTTTTCTTTTGTATATCATTGAAGATAGGAATCATAATTTATAATATTTACGTTTTGACAAATAGGGAAAAACGACTATTCATAGGCCCGGAATCCAATCGGGTTACGTGGTTTCTCTTCAACCTTCTTCCTGACCTGAAGCTCGGCCAACGTCTGGTTAATCATCTCCAGTTGCATCCGGGTATCCTCGTTGATGTCGTTATAATCGGTAAAAACTTCTTCCATGTAGGCCCGAAGTTCCTGCATTTGCTTTTCCAGTTCTCCCACTCTGTCTACCGGTGGATTGGCTATCAGTTGACGGATGGCGACGAAGGCACGCATGATACTCATATTGATTTGTATGGCTGCCTTTGAATTTAAAACACTGCTAAGCATGGCAACTCCTAATTCCGTAAAAGCATAAGGAGAACGTCTCATACCCATCTTTATAGAATTGGACATCACAATTTGTGATTTCCAATTCTATGTTTCTTCTTTTGTCAGTTGAAACATGAAGTCCTCCGGGAAACGCTCGATATTACGCTTCACCGCCTGATTGAGAGATCGTGTTTCCACCTCGTACATTTCTGCCGGGTCAAAGTCCAGCATTACCTTTTGGCCCCGGATCTCATATATCTTGCTTTGGATTAATTGTAGCTCGTCCATAATTGATTTTTTGCACCTCAAAGATTCTTATACCTCATTCTATCTTGACAGCTTCTACGAACTTTAATAACACAGCGACTCTTTCCGTATGGAATGAAAGCTGATTGAATAATTTGTGCGTCTTAAGCATCTCAATGGCAGCATCAGCTGTAATAACCCCCTGCTCATAGAGCCTGATAGTAGCATATAACTGATCATTTGCGACAGGTCCCATTACCAACTCATAGTCTTCTGTACTTTTTCCTTTACGGTTGTTGACAACAAACTCCAACCATTCTTTTGTTGCGCCTGCGAAATGGCGAACAACAAATTCTCCTTCAAGGATATTATCAGGCACTTCATAGACTGAGACAATTGCCCTATCGCTTTGTTCCCTGTTCTTTTTGAGCAAAGCCCATTTTTTTGCCTGCTCAAAGTTAGTTGTCGTATAGAATCCCCTTCCGAAATCCGTAGCTTTACGGCCTTTCTGTATATTAGGACGTTTTACGACAACTGTTGAACCGTGATATAGTCTCATTTCTTTTTATTGATATAAGTTGTTATAGTATCTAGTATATATTCTGTATCTTGGGTGTGCAGCATTTCAAAATTGTCATTTAGAAATTCAAGAACCCCATGATTGGAAAACAACAGAAGGATCTCTTCGGCACTTTTCTTTTTTGCTTCCCTATAACTTTCTATACAGAACATTTTAAAAAGTAGGACTTTGGACTCGTCACCTTGTATTTTCCTTTGCTCCGTTTTCTCTTTCTCTAATGCTTCATAAAGTGATAATGTGCTTGAATACCACAGTTTAGTATTCAAATCCAATAAAGACTTATACAGTTTGGAAGAATAGATATAATATAACGCATCTCTTAAAGGCAACATCTTTTTCTTCATAACCATATTGACCAAATCACGCATCACGAATGGAAGCATGGCATAATCCAATTGATTTTGATCGTTCTGAAGCATATTTTTATTTTTATGTTATCTACTTATATGATTATCCGCGTACTATGAGTGGTGGTACGATCGCAGATAATCAAAATCCATTCAATTCTTTCAGTTTCTTTTCCAGATAGTTAATCCCTTTCTCATTCAGCTTGCCATCCTTCATGTACTCATCCAGGAATTTGCGGATAGCTATGTATGCAATTTCTCTCATATCAATGTCATGCTCTAGTTTGATACGTCCTAGATCCTTATGCGTATCTACATCGAACCATACATTCATAGCCTTTTTTCGCTCCACCTTTTGAGCAGCCTTTGAACGGTCTTTTACCTCTCTGTCCTCTTTCGGTGCAGCCATAGGTTGTTGGTCTTCCTTTTCAACCTCTACGCTCAATTCCGGTTCATCAATCCTGTTTTCCGCTTTCTTGCGGCGCAGAATTTGATTCTCTTCTTTCTGGCTCTTTACCATTGAGCCTATTTCGCTTAAAAAATCGACTTTTTCGTTTTTTCCTGCCATACTGTCAAATGTATTAGTTTTCATTATCATCTACCGGGCGTTCATCCGGATTTTTCATATACCATGCTTCCAAAGCGCGACGCTGCCAATCCTCAGGCCTTCTCTCGCCGGTAATCTCCTCTGCAAGACTCATGTAGTCTTCGGCGCCATTACCTTCCGGATCATGTTCAAATATAGTCCTATGCCTTAGGGGGCTTTCGTCGAAACGGACACTTTTACGTATTTTTGTTTTGAACACCTTTCCAGGGAATTGACTTTCAAAATACTCTATTACGCTTCTGCTGATACGAGTATTCCGGTCATACCGTATAGGCAAAAAGCCTAGTATATCCAAGTCCTCATTAAATTCATCATCCTTGACCTCATTTATGGAATCCATCAATGTCTGCATGCCTTTCAAGGAAAAGCCGCTGCAGTCTATGGGGACCAACACCCGGTCACTAACTACCATTGCATTGAAGTTTACGATACTTTCCTTAGGAGAACAGTCTATTAATATATAATCAAACGCATCCTGAAGCGGTTTCAATTTACGTTTTAAGATACGCTCCCTGGCCTTTCGCGCAGCCAGCATCATATCGGCATCGCGGAGTTCTCGTGAAGAAGGAACGTAATACAGACGCTCCTTTCCATCATATCGATTGTCTATCGCGTCATATCTCACATACACCGGCACAGGGCCTTCGTCGTTTTGCTGCATAAACCACTCGTTAAAGGTCTCGTCTCCCGCAGCGCCATCAAAACCCAGCAAAAAAGTAAGGTCACATTGTGGATCAGTATCTATCAGAAGTACTCTCTTCCCTAGAATCCAAAGCGCCGTGCCCAGGCTGGCCGTTGTGGTGGTCTTTGCTACCCCACCCTTGTAATTTAAAACACTTAATATCGTTGCCATATATTCAGATGTGTAATTTCATGTAACAAAAATACATTATTGCCTTTTAACAAGCAATTTTAAACATGTAAATATTTGAATATTTAAGTTTTCTTATACTTGCATGTTTGAATATTTGAAAGCTTTAATATTTGGACATGTAAGCATTTAAACGTTTACATGTTTATAGATGCAAATATTCAAATATCAACATGTTTAAACATCTATATATACAGACGTCGAAATATTTGAATGTTTTAGCATTCACACATTTGTGCATTTGAATGCATAGATACCCAACGCATGGGATATAAATATTCAGACATCAGAAAGTTTAAATATTTAGACTCTCAAACATGTAAACGTTTACATGTCTGTATATTTAAATATACAGACGTATAAATATTCAATTGTACAGACATTGAAATATGTGGATACTTTAGTATTTGTGCGTTTGAATACACAGATATTCAATGCGTAGAATATAGATATTTGAATATCCAAACTCTTAAACATATAAATATTTAAATATGTAGGCGTTTGAATATTCTAGTTCATGGCAAATAAATTACGCAATCAAATTGTTGTACAAGCTACCAATGCTAGGATAGTAGTACAAATATTATCTTTCCATGCTTGTCCAGAATAACTTTGTATTATTTTTGCATTATGAAAAAACTGCGGACAAAGCAATGGATATCGAAACTGCAACAAGCAATTTTCTGAGTGAGTTACGAAAGATTGGTTTGGATAATAACGGTGCACTGTTAATCCAGATACAAATAGATGGCGTAAACCATATAATGAGCTATGGAAATTTGAATAATTTTGCAGTACCAGCAAGAACAATAGGGAAGAAGGGGAATAGCTTAGTCAAATTTATGGAGAAGGAAATCCAGATTGCCGCTGTCAGGGAGAGTACCAAAAAGCTCCATTTGGATACGCTGAACCAAATCAAAGGCTTTTCACCGAATGCAAGTCTTCAGGAAATGTCAAGTGACTTTCTCCTAAAATTTGAGATTTACATGCGTGAGGAATGTAGGCTGTCAACAAATACGATAGCACGGCACATGAAGTCACTCAAGCGATATGTTAATGTAGCACGAAAGAAGGGAATAATCACAGAATACCCATTCTTGAACTATACAATCAGAACGGAACAAGTACATAGAGATGCACTTACAGAGAAGGAGCTTGAGATACTGGAAAAATATCGAGAAAGCTTATCAGAGCCTAATGAAGTTTTAAACGCTTTTCTCTTCAGCTGTTATACTGGCCTGAGATATTCGGATGTGCGCATATTCACAAAGCAGAATATCTGCACTATCAATCACAAAAGATGGATAGTCCTTAAAATGTATAAGACAAACAAGGAGATTCGTATACCGTTAAGTACAATCTTCGAAGGCAAGGCGCTGAAACTGACAAAATCAATCTCAAGAACAAGGGGAGTACTGTTTCATGTAGGCAGCAATCAGCAAGCCAATAGAGTATTGAAGAGAATTGCCAAAGAAGTCGGGATAAAGAAAATGACATTCCACGTGGCGAGTCACAACAAAATCTTTTATTGATTGAATATCAGCGAGTTGAGTTTTTTAAAGAATGTGACTGCTAACGATTTAGAAACGAGCTATATTCTTTTTCTTTCACAACTTTGCAATATACAAAGAACGCTTTGATTTCGAGTGCAAAGTTAAATCTAATTTCTGAAAAACAACATTTTATGCTGTGATTTTACAAAATATTAAGATTAGTCTTTGCATTTGATAAAAGAGTAGTTACCAACAGTAATTTTCATGTAACGTCATTTTAAGAGTATGGCAAAAAGAACATATTCATAAACGCATATATGTATCTTGCCATATTGGGAAATCAATTGCTTAGTTCCATTTTTGCAGATTATATTTCTATTTTGTCTAAATTACGACGGAATACAGCAGATATTCAAGGGATTAGGATGGATTATCACGATAAAATATTATTTTTGTAGCGTAAAAACGATAAAAACATGAAGTTAAATCGCATAAGAGCAGTCTTAGAGGACAAAGGGATAAGCCAAACATGGCTTGCAAAGAAGTTGGGAAGGAGTTTCAGTACGGTCAATGCTTATGTATGCAACCGCACTCAACCCAATCTTACCACACTTCTTGGAATAGCGCAGCTATTGTCTGTGGATATGAAAGAGCTTATCACGGACGAAAAGGAGCGTAATGATTAGAGCGATTATGGGAGGTAAAACAACTATGGTATGAGAATAAACAAATGGATTCCTATAGTCTTAGCGATAAACATTGGGGTATTATGCTTTGCTCTATATGTTGCCACGACATATCAGCAGCAAAACTATATTGTTTCATGTGAACAGCCGATTACAAATTACTCCATCCTGGAGGTAAATTGTAGAGGGCACAGAATGCACTCAACGGTTAAAATCGCATACGCTGGTAAGGACTATTATGTAGGTGTAAGCAGAGAACTTTGCAAAAATATTGGGCAAGCCGAGTTCTTCTATGATATGCAGCATGACACGGTTTTTCGGAAAAATTACCTATGTATGCGGCATATTGTGTTCTTTTTTGTGCTGTTTGCTTTCTCTTTACTGTTATGGAAATGCCCAGAGGTTCGGAAATACCAAGCGACAAGGAAAGATATTCTAAAAGTAAGGAAAGATATTTTTCTCAAAGATGCCCTTCCCATCCTAAAAGAAAAAGGGTTTGTTGAGGAACCTTTCAAAACATCAAACTTTGGATGGTGTGGCTTTGGCTATATTTATGATATGTGCCGTCTTAGACAGGGCAAGTTCTTGGATTTTGTGTCGGTAAGGATAACACAAGGCGACAGATACATAAAGATATTTATAAATGCCTTTGAGGTCACCCCTCAACTTGGCTCTCTTTCTTCACTTAAAGAGACGGAAGGTCTGAAATACGTCATACTTCCAAACAGTGAAAAGGAAATGAGGCTTGACTCTGATTTTATAAAGGGAATGCCTGCTCTATCCAAGGAGTTTTGGTCTGGAGGGTTGAAGGTAGGGCGTTACTTCACGGAAATTGGTTACAACAATCAAGTTGAGAAATTAAAAGAGAAAGTGATGTCAAGAGTTTGCGATATTGATGCTTACTTCGAGAAATGGCATGGATGCCATCGTCCGAACCTTGTAAAATGGGATGGGGAATTGATTGAAAGAAGATAAAGTTGTACTTCCTGCGGATTGCAAGTCCGCAGAGACTAAAAAGAACATCAAATGAGATACATTGATTTTAGCTCAGTAAAGGAAACAATAGGGAAGATTTACTTTGGTATTTGTATTTGTGTTTTTGCTTATGCCGTTATTGGTGTACCTATACTATTAGGTATGCTGAAAAAGCATGGTGTGAAAACAGAAGCCGTCATTACACCTAATACTTCGTCTTGGGTTCATCGCTATACTACGAACTGTTATCTGTATGAGTTTCAAGTCGGAGATAAAACTTATGATGGAAATTCGCTTGTGGAGGAGGGTGATTATCGCAAGATTGGCACCAGGGTACAAGTGCTATACTTGGATTGGTATCCTTCTTTCAACAGACCTACGTATTATTGGGATGATTAATCGCTTTCTGCGGATTGCAAGTCCGCAAGGCTCAAATAAACACAATTATGGAAGAAAAGATAAAGCTAAGAGATAAACTTGCAGATATTGCCTTGCAATGGCAAGCAAGTTTTGGGGTTGCACCGTCTATTACAAGTTCCATTTCAGAATATGATGCAGCAATGTTGATAGGTATGTCTGAGAAAGAATACTCCGATTACATGAGAGATAAAACTGCTGTTGCCAAAGGGACGGATTTCGTTTATAGAAATATAAGGTATCAAGTAAAAGCCAATCGTCCAAGCGGTAAAAAAGGAAGTAAAGTAACGATGGTTACCAAAGCCTCGAACTACGAATGGGACAGGTTGATTTGGATATTATATGACAAGGACTATGTAATGCAAGAAGCATGGGAATGGTATATGAAAGACTATAAAATGGCGTTTGAAAACAAAAAAAGATTATCTCCCGAAGACTACAGAAAAGGGCACTGCCTGTATCATAGATAACAGAAAATCGTGGATTCAAAAAACCACAAAAACGAATAGCTTTATGATAGAAAAAATAATGTCTAAACTTGGAATGGTCGTTTTATGGAGTTGCGTCATCATATATGGCGTATATATCTTTCTCCTTCTTTTCTTTACGAATATTATAGGGTTGGCAATCCTTGCCGTTTTGGCAATTATCGTCATTGCTTTCAAGCTATATCGCAACAGATATAAAATATTGTTCAAGAGGCGAGTCAAGATGCTTAGTAGGGTTTGCGAGAAGTCGCCCAATGATTCTCGGATTATGCCTGAAGAACAGTTTACCGAATCTTTTGATTCAGCCAACTTCTTTATACAGTACAAGCCTGAGACGAAGGAGTTCTTTTTCAGCAGCTACTATTACCTTATTTTTCCTGATTACGTCGAGACTTGGAGCAAGGCGGTTAAGGAGGTCAAAGCACTTGTCTCCAAGGAAGCCCCAGAAACAAAAGTCGAAGTGAATTCCGTAGGTCAACTTGGCAAGGACTTCACGCTGATAATGTCTCCAAAAGATGCCAAGAAAAGTTTTTTGTTGTCTTTGGCTCATTTGTGCATCCGTCTGAGAAGCCAACTTCCATGCAATAACAAGATATTGATATACAAGTTCTATTTCAAGATAAAGGTGTTCGACACGATTTGCTATGGCGAGTTTGACGGTGTGAGAGTATCAAAGGCTATCATAATTTCTGCGGATGGCAACTATTGCGTAGCTAATGTCGACGTAGATAGTTGCTTTCCAGAAGATTTCATCAAACTTAATCCACCGATGTACATCATCCTGCAATATGACTTGCATTCTATAGAAACCAATATGTTGGTTAGCAAAGAGGAATTTGATGCCCATTGGGAGAAATGCAAAGACTTGTGTGAATCATAATCATTGGAGAACGGTGAGGAGCTATTTTATTTGAAAGATTCCGGGGCAACTGTTTGTTCTCTACGAGTTAAAAAACTTCTTATAAGTAACACTATCTCAAATGTCTATTTTGAAAACTTGGATAAAGAGTGTAGTCTATACAAGAGTAAAAACACCTCATATAAAGCATCATGCAAATATCTTGTTTGAGATTATTGGATGAGATAAAAAGGCTTCTATATCCATAAATTACAGATATTAATTTCAATTTGTCTAAATAGTAACTAAAAACAGCAGATACTTAAATATTTCTGCTTGATTATCAGTATAAAACACTATCTTTGTGCAATAAAAACGATAAAATATGAGCAATAAAATACCACAAGAAGAATGGACTCCTTTGCCTTTTATGGAAGGGGAACATGCCCTTTCAAAAATAGAATATAACGCTACTGATTTATTGGTAGAATTGGACTCGTTTAAGGAAAAACGGGTTACAAAAATTGTTTTTGCAAATGTGTTCTCATACAGAGTAACATTAGAGCATTTTAGGTGGGCGGAGTTTTGTCATAATCCAAACATCTCGGCGACATTAGTCAATGTAAAAGAATCTCATTATATAAAATGGTTAGAAACTGCAGGATTGGAACAAATTTATGAATCAAAATTGGATTTGCGACATTATATGTTGCAAACTACAGAACACACAATAGATGTTGTGTTTCCAAGCGAATCCATAATAACAATAGATGGAAAAGAAATATGAAACAACCTCTTTTTACAATTAACAGCACATTCTCGGAAGAAGAAGTAGTGCGTTTCAACAAATATGTAATATTACATATGTTTCATTATGTAAGAAATGTCATTATTTGCAATATAATACTACTGCTATTCACAGCGGGTATGATAGTAAATGATATTACTTCGGAAGACTTTCCTATAGGCTCAATAATGATGTTTTTACTCATTATTATAGTCAACTGGTCTCTTTACAAATCGCCAATACAAAAAGCCAGAAAGGTTTATCGCCAAAATAAAACAATAAGAGATGCAATTTATATAGTTAAGTTCTATGATGACCACTATGTAGTGACATGCAATGAAATAGAGTCAAGTATTCCTTTCGATAAATTGTACAAAATAATAGAGACTGATACAAATTACTATTTGATGGCATCAAAGGTTAGTGGAACAATAATTTGTAAAGCTGATTGTCCTAATGATTTTGACGTTTATATTCATGAATTTATAAACAGATAGAGTGCGATATATTTTACAAGATTATAATATAGTATTAACATGTATAAAGTAATTAAATAAATATGAAGTTAATTTTTAAATATTTTTTTATTTCTCTATTGTTCCTAAATGGGCAATTAGTTCATGCACAATCATTTAAAATCGACAGCTTAAAAGGTAAAAAATGGGAGTTGCAATTGCCAAAAGGAAAGTCTTATACTTCGAATCTTATATTCAAAGATACGACATACACAACTAGTTTCTCCTTTAATGGACAGACTCATACTATAGAGAAGCCATACTTAATACAGCAGGAAAACGTAGAAACATTTTATGTTATTTTTCCATCAGAAGGAAAGGGTACAAAAACTTTCCCTGTTAAGTTTAAAGTTTTAGAATTTACCGACAAGTTGCTAAAATTGCAAAATACAACAACAAATGTTGTAAATACGTATTTCGCAAAATAAACAACTAGTAGATTGTAAAGTCTAAAAGTTTAGTAAGGCATGTGTGATATTTCATCAATCATCAGTATGTGACGAACGACGTTTTACTCAACTTTTAGACTTTACAGACTACTAGTAAGACCGTGCTTTTTGCAACATATTACTCTGTTTGATATTTTTTGTTTAATAAAATTCTTAGATTCATTATTTTTTTTGTATTTTTGCAGCCGAAAAGAGTTGTTAGGCAGCAAACGTATGCAGATTGCAGAATTTAGAACTGTTGCTAAATCATTACCTCTGTTGAGGTGAAAAACTCATAAATAGTTCATTTTTAGCTATTCGGCTGATTTTAGCGTAATTTTAATAGAAACTTTTGAAGATTTAAAGACTTCAATTAGATTTTTATTTTCAGGAATATATGATTCTCAAAACTTCCTGATACAACATGGTTCCACTTTTGTAAAAAGCGACATAGTGGCTATCTTGGAAGTGGCTTTGCTCCCCGTAAAGAATAGGTATGGGGAAAACCAAGATGTAATAATTTCTATGTCCTCAATATGCCAGCATAAAAAAGATATAAGGATTTTATATCCTTATGGTGGTACAGATTTTGGAAGTTTTATGCTATTTGTTGTGTAGGTTGGATATAATCTGCATAACAGCATTGTTATTTTCCACAACTCTGTGCAATTATCCGGTTTTGTCATTTCAAGAGTATGGCAAAAGAACAAATATTCATTGCAAACATATATCTTGCTGTGTTAGAAAACCATTTATTTAAGTTCCACATTTACAGATTCTATATTCATTTTGTCTAAATTACGACAGAACATAGCAGATATTCGAGGATTTATGATGGATTATGACAACAAAATGTTATTTTTGTAGCATGGAAATAAGATTAAACCATCATGTATTTGTGCTTTTAACGATAATAGTAATATCGTTAATGTCCTTATCTTGCTCTAATCGTCCAATCTGTGTTGATTCTCGGTTGGATGGCTATTGGAATATGGTTCTTGATAGTCTTGTTATAAGAAGTGCAAAGGTAGAATTCGGTAGCATAAACTTCAATTTTACTTGTAAGAATGTTGAGCTTCCTTTGCTCCAAACTCCACGTGTAGATGTCAAAGGTAAAACATTGTTGGATGCAGATATTAACGAAGACTCTCTTAAGAAAGATTGGTCTAATTATCAAAAAGCAATAAGAGAATCTAATGGAACATGGGAATTATATAGCTCAAAGGATTCTATAAAAATCCATGCTCCAGCACATCCTTTCAATGGACAATACAAGATCGCCTTCTACAAGGTGAAAACCTTTGGGCAAGAACATTATCTTATGCGAATGTCAAACGATTCGACATATATTGTATGCGAGAAATTCTTTTCTGGATATGTCAACAATAAATTGTTAAAGGAATGGAATGATTAGGTAAAAAAATTACTTATAGTCCAGCAATTCAAGGGTATTGGAAAGGAATGGTCTTATATAATTCTTCGGCTGCATATGGCGGAACTATTTTCTGGAGACCTGTTTCTAACTTTATAATTAAAGGTGTAAATTTAAATAGAAACTTTAGAAATGTAAATGGAAGTAAAAACAAACCTTTATAATGCTCTTTATTATCATAACGCTTCGGTATTTTTTTACCGAGGTGTTATGATAATATTGCTGTTACTGATATTAGGGTGTTCTGACTCTAATAAGGTAGCCAAAGAAACAAATATAAGCATTGATGTCATTAATAAGGTAGGATTTAAGAGTGTATTTGCAAAAAATGGCATATTTGTTAAACTTGTACCTGCAGAAGATAACTCCTATTCACTTCAGGTAAGTATTACAAATTATATTGATACTCTTGATTACTATTTAAATAGCAAGACAAAGCAACAGTCTGTACCAAAAATTTTATTTGGCACTGATTATGTATTTTTCCTTACGGGTTCTTCAAGCTACAGGTATATAACATTGTCATATTTAGATAAGCGATTTAATAAAATTATAACTCATAAATATACAACAAGCAGAGATGTGTCATCGGATATCGATGGAGCTATTTTTTTCAAAGAAGGATACTACTATTGGTATGATTTAAAAAAACATGTGCTTCATTGTATGCGTTCTAATTTAAATATGAGCTCATTTAATGAAGCTATTTTGTTTAGTGGTGATAGTATTTTAATAAAAGAAGGATGTGAAATAAAAAAATACAAAGAGAGAGATTTTTCTCAAAAAAGCAGTTTATTGACTCCCACTATTATTAGATAGTTGAGATTAGCTGTGTTCAAATTTTTACTTCCTACTAATAGAAATCCGTGGATAAGAAATTAACCTATCCACGGATTTTTATTTGTAACGTTGTTTTTTACTTTCTCTTTTTCAACACATAGAACCTGGCGGTTTCACCTTCTGGTTCATTGCCAAACGAATCCGTCATAATAATACTATTGTCATCCCTCACCTTATAGAATATATTGTCACCACTTGAAGGATGTACAAGCATCAATATATTACCGTCAAGCACTTGGAAAGTGCCTCTTAACTTTTCCTGCTCGTTCTGCTTTTCTTTGAATGTCTGTGTCAACAAGTAGGTACCATCAGCATTTAACGTGAGAGTTGTCTCAACATCAGACGAATACCCCGCAATATGTTCCAACAACAGAATCCAAGCTGATTCTATTTTCTAAAATTTCCGTATATTCTTCGATTTTGATAGAATCAATATCTGCATCATTTTGTCCTGTGCCGCATAATATATAAGATGTAATAAATGCGATAACCAATACTGCTATAATTGCCTTTTTCTTCTTCATAACCACCATAAAAGAAAAAGTGTCCGCAATGTCAAACGAGTGGCATCACGGACACGGATGAATAGTTGAGAGTTTGATGAAAGTAAGTATCCTGAAACATTGTTGATGCACGGAGAAGCCCTTGCGCTATCGAATACGATGCGAATGCCGTTGGTCTTAATCTTGTCGAAACGAAGGATGCGCTTGTACCAGATGGTCGTTGTCTATTATTTCAGGTTAATTTTCTTTTTAATTTCATTCGCCTCTTTAAATAGGCTATTAGCAATGCTATCTTTAATTGCTGCCATCTGTATCATTTCGTTATGGTAGCGAATTGAGTCCTCGTAAATATTTACACGAGTTCTCACTTTCTCAATAACTTCTTTATTTGGGCATACAGAAAAATTCTTTTCGATGTATCGAACATTGGGATCGTCAGATGGCAGAACCATTTTTAAGGCTCTATACTTCAAGTCTGCCTCCTCCCAATTTTTGTGCTCTCGCCATTGGGTGAGATTACCCCAAATGGAGATAACAAGAGATAAAGCTAAGCCACCAATGAAAAGAAGAACATACTTTGAAGTAGGCTCGAAACGATGGGTGACAACCTTCTTTTGAGGAATGCTACCCATTGCGTGAAGTTTGTCCTGCACAACTTTTGATGTAGTATTCAGCTCTTGTTTCATCTGATTAATGGTATCAAACAAGAGTTTGCACCGCTGTTCATCTTTGCTTGCTTCTTTCTTGGTAAGGTCGATATAGATACATATCGCCTCTCTTAATTTTGCCAATTTGTCAATAGACTCCCCTTCTTTTACAGCTATAGAAAGGATGGCTTTTTCAAGCTTGCATGTATCAACACTTACAGGGACAGGAATGCTTCCAGCCTCTGCATTCTTTGGTGAAGCAGAAAGTTCATCGACTTTCTGCTCCAATCTCTCAACTGTGCCGTAGATGGCTTCCAATAGTTCTTCTTTCATCTTTCTTATGTTGTTTGAATGGTTTGTAACTTGCATCAAAGGCTAAAGCCTCTTCTGCGTTTCTTCTTTTTCTTCTTGGATGATTCATCCTCTGGGAATTGCTCAAAGGTCTGAGCATTGGCTGGAGCAAAAAGTCCAATGGAAGCAATACCGTCCCAAGGGTCTTGGCTGCTATCCGACATGGATGGCTCATGGTTGCTCTTGTGATAGCCTTGTTCGTATTGCAGAGTAGAGTTGGATTTTGGTGATACATGGTTCTCCATTCCCTCAAACCTTGCATTCAGCTTGCCAAAGCTATAGTCTCGGCTAATCTGCGTACCCTTGAAGCTATATCCGTCCTTACAGAATCGGATGCCTTGTACCTTGGTTCTCTCCTTGTCCTTATAGACAAGCTCCAAGAGAACACCTCGCTTTGCAAGCTCATTTTTGAACTTCTGCCAACTACCTGCGGTTTTCAAGACATCCTTGACAACATTGTGAATCTCGTATTTGGCACGCTCAGCATTGCGTAACTTGCGAGTATTAGTCTTGCTTTTGTCCGTTCCGTAAGTCAGCCCATACTTGGATTTTAGACTCTTGGTCACTTGCTCATTACGCCTGTAATCATTCCTATCTGATATGAGTTTGCCCTCGTTATTAATGCGGTTATACACGATATGACAATGTGGATTGTCCGTATTGTGATGCCTTACGATGATGAATTGGGTATCGGTGATGCCCATCATCTGCATGTATTCAAGGGCTATCTTAGCCATGAAATCATCCGTCAAACGTGGCTTGTCCTCGGGCTTGAAACTGAGTGCAATGTGTCCCACAGGCTTCTTAATCCTTGGATTTAGTTGCCTTTGTAGCTCGAAACTTTGCGTCATCTCGGTATTCGTGCCGAGTAACACACCATCAGAGGCAAGGATTTTCGCCTCGTCCTTGCCTGTAACATAGCGGATGCAACCAGCAAATGAGCTACCCTTCTTTAGCTTGCCTATCATGTGGTATCCTCCTTTCTGCCCATACTGCTTGGCTTCGGTTTATAACTTGCTTGGCGATACTCGCCAAGGATTTCTTTCAATCTTCTCAACAAGTCCACCACATATACATGGGTTTCATGGAAACCTCTCTGATGCGACAGCTTGGTAAGTTGGTTGAGGTTGTTCACCATGCCAATGAGATTCTTGGCGATGGCTACCGTCTCGGTGTTGTGTCCACTGACCACCTCGCCGTTCAAGGCGGACTCACGGATGTACTCCGCCAACTTGCGGTTGGCTTTTCTCGCCCTCAGTCTCAATGCCTCGTAGCTTGGCTTCGAGAACTTCACCGTGACAGACTTCGACAACTTGCGAACCCTGCCTGTGGGCGGTCTTCCGCCCTTTTTCTTGTCCTGTTCATGTATGCTTGTCATTCGATACACTGTTTACAGTTGGTACACTTATTTTCTGCGACCGTTGGGAGCAAAAATTCTCCGCCCTCATGGTGGAGCGAGGCGTTTTGGGGTTCCCAAAACATAACCTCGCTCCCTCTCAGAACACGTTAGTTGGAACTACTGCCTTTCAGCTATCCACGTCCAAGGTCGCAGACCTTAATTCTCACAATTTGCGCCAAGCCTCGAAGTCCTCTTCATAAAGGCTTAGGTGGTGGCGCACGATGTTCTCGATGATGCCCGATACGCTCATGCGCCTCCCTCCAAGGATGCGGACGACTCGATCAAGACGGTCTCGTACATCGGAACTGACGAAGACTGGCTTGCGGTCGTCAATCCTTGGAACTTGGAGGAAGGTCTGCTGATACACCTCCAATGATGCCTTGCGCTGCTTGCCACTGATGCGCTTCAGCGGATTCGGTGGCGATTGAGCCTCGTTCGTCAGCTCGTCCTCCATGTTGGAGGTTGTTGCAGCCACATTCTCTGTCACAACTTCTAAATCGGAGTTCTCCACCTCTTCAAAGAAAGAGCTATGTTCTTGGGCATAGTCTTTACCATAAGTGGATGATTGAAGCGAAGCCATCACCTCCTGTGTCATTTTCTCCTGCTGTTCAGGAAACATTTTCGTTTCTTTTGTTTTTGCCATAGCTTATGCTGTTTTATTTGTTAGTATAGTGGTCACGGTTTGCACCATTGACCGATTGTCGGGTGCAAAGTAAGTGTACTGAGTGCAGCCATGCAACTGATTGGGTGTAACGTGGCAATTTAGTTGTGGCTTGCTTATTTGCATACCGAGATAGTTGTGAGAACTTCAACGTATTTCTCAACTCATCATTGTTCATGTATCCGTTGCAGTCGTGCAAGTTTTTCTTGTTGCTTTTGGCGTTGATGTCGGCAAACCCCGGCAACATACTGCCACAGAAATTGAAAACGCTTGTTTTTAGATTGCCGTGCCTTATCTTTGCACTCACAAACGTGGAGCACAGCATATGCGTGGAGCTTTGCGACATATAACTAGTATTAACTTAGAAAAAAGAAAAGTATGGGATTCATCGTATTCGAGGAAGAGGCATTCAACTATCTTGATGCCCAGTTGGAGAACTTCGTGAAGCGCATGGACAGAATCCGTGAGCGCAGTGAGGACAAGACCATGAACAAGTGGCTCGACACGCAGGACGTGTGTCAGACGCTCAACATCTGCCCACGGACAGTGCAGACGCTTCGGGACAACGGAACTTTGGCTTATACGCAAATCAGCCACAAGACCTACTACAAGCCGGAGGACGTGATGGCTATCGTAGCAGTAGTGGAGGACAAGAAAAAGGACATGCGCTTTCGCAAGCGCACAGGTTAGGCTGTCAATATACAACAGCCACTTAATCCAAAGCAGCAAGTAAACCGAGTAACGTAAGTATCAACAATAAAACGAGACAACTATGAGCAATAAAGTAATGACAAGAAACAGCGAGTGGATGAACCACATCGTGAACCACCTCAACCGAATGGTTGACAATTTTGAACGTGCCGTGATGAACTACCGCCCCATGCTTGGCGGTGAGCGGTTCATGACGGACAAGGAGCTTTGTGCCAGGCTGCAACTGAGCCGAAGAACCCTGCAGGACTACCGAAACAACGGTGTCATCCCGTATATTCAGCTTGGTGGAAAGATACTCTACCGCGAGTCCGACATTCAGAAGATTCTGATGGCTAACTATCGTGAAGCGTACAGAATGAAAGGTGTGTAGGAGAATGTCCTTGATGAGTGTGTGAAATGAACAAGGCGACAACGTATAACTTACCGAGTGTGGCTGTTATAGGTTGTCGCCTCGTTTTATTGGCTATACCGAGTTGGTCGTGTTTGCCGGGTATCATTTGTGTTACCTGTATAAATCTAATACCATGCTAAAACACACTGCGGTGGTTCGCCCAAGTGGCTGGAGGCGCAAAGCCTCCAAGGAACGTTGCTTTATGGCAGGTCTATGCCATTGCATTCTCTGTAAAGATACAGACCAGTTTAGTGCGGCTTGTCTGTCTGCCGATGACGGACTGCATGATGAACTCCCGAAAGGCTCTGCTCTCAATGCTGTCAATACGGAAGGCTACCGCAATGACGAGTTCAAGGCTATACACATCATAGCTGATGCGGTCGTTCTTCCTGATATGACGGCGCACACCCTGCTCTTTCAGAATGCCGTCCTTGAATATAGCCTTGACAGCCTTGCGCACATAGCAGCCGAATACATTATACATGTCGGCAATCTCCTGCATGGTCATCCATACAGTATCGGTCGGCATGGATACCGTTCCACTCTCACTGATTGTTATTATCCCTCTGTTCATTTCCCGTCCTCCTTATTTTTATTCTGGTCAGTTTCTTTTGTTTCTCTGCGCTGCATCAGTTTGTCCATGTCCTTGGATATCTTGTCATCGGTGATGACGGCATAAACCTGGGTGCTTCGCAGGTTGGAATGCCCCATCATCTTGGCGATGCTTTCCATTGATATGCCCGAAGTAACCATGTTTACTCCGAATGTATGTCTTGCAACGTGTGCGGTAAGGTTCTCATTGATACCCAAAGCCACACCGAGTGAATGAAATTCAAACCACATGGAATCACGTGAAGAAAGAGGGAAAACAGGTTTGCTATCATCCGCTGTATTGTATAGCGACATTATTTGTTCAGCTATCGGGTGCAAGGGAATGAACGCTTCGTTGTTGGTCTTTGCTCTTTTCTCACGGATGTATTTTCTACCGTCTGCCGTCATCCCGATATGGTGTGGATACAGGTTACGTAAATCGACATAAGCCAAACCTGTAAGGCTGGAGAAAACAAACATTCTGCGTGCCAACTCCAAAGCCTTATCCTCCATAGGAGTCTCCATAATGAGCAGCAAGTCATTTCTGGATATATGTCTACGCTTTGGTGAGCCTTTCTTTTCATATCCGACATCTTCCAATGGATTGAATTTCAGCAGACCTCTGTCAACAGCGATATAAACCAAGCGTTGCAGCCAACAAAGATTATGGTTCGTATTGGATGCACTATACCCTTTGCCAATCAAGAACAACTTATAAGATTTGCCAAATTCCTCAGTCAAATCTTCAAATGCAATGTCATTCATTCCTCGTAACCCGATGAACTCTCGCAAGTTTAGCTGCGATGTCTTAGATTGGCGATAAGAAGATGTTGAGTTAATACGGATAGAGCGCAGCCTAAGGCGTTCACGCTCCTCCTCGCCAGTGGCAAGCAATGTCATCGGGATAGTATTTGCATCAACAATAACATTCTTCAGAATCTCGGCGGTAACGATGCCCTTTTCCTTTGTTGCCTGCTCGTAGGCTTCGTCAATTCTTAGTCTGAACGCTTGCAGTTGTCCGTTCACTCTTGCATTCTTGGCTTCACCTTTTTTCGTGTCCCATTCTTCGGGAGCACAGTAAAGACCTGTTGCTATGGCTGACACTTTGCCGTCAATCGTGATACGGCAAAATATAGATGTGGTTCCGTCTGCCTTTACTCTGCCACGGTTGATATAATAAAACTGCTTGTATGTACTTCTCATTGTTATGTTCCTTTCTTATTTTGTGATAATATTACAGGACAAACTTGAAGTCTTTGTTGGCTTCGATGAACTTGTCCATATCCTCAAATAGCTTTTTCGGGGTGACACGTGCATAGATTTGCGTGGTCTGAATGTTGCTGTGACCAAGCATTTTGCTGATAGTCTCTATCGGAACACCTTCTTCGAGCGTAACGAGCGATGCGAAACTGTGCCGTCCAACATGATAGACCAAATCCATACTTATGCCAGATAGTACTCGGAGACTTTTCATGTTACCTCTCAGCACTCGAAATTCCTGTGGCGGTAAAAGAGTAGGTCTTGTCGGGTCTTTGTATTTCTCCAACATGGCAAGCGCCTCTGGCAGTAACTTCACACGTGCAAGCATCTTGTTCTTCTTTCTGTGGTATTTCAGCCAAAGGCTGCCCTCCTCATCACGAAAGAGGTTTTCTTCCGTGATGGAAACCGTATCGGCATAAGCCGTGCCTGTATAGCAGGCGAAAAGAAAAAGGTCACGGGTCAAAGCCAACGATTTTCTTCGCTCTGGTATTTCGAGGTCACGAATTTTCAGGAAGTCCTCACGTGTCAATGCCTTTGGTGGATTCTCTTTCTTTTGAGGTAGCTTGAAGTGCATGAAATGATAACGCTCGGAGTGTCCTGCCTTGAAAGCTATTCGGCAGGTCTTCTTCAAGATGGCGAGATAGTGGCGGACTGTATCAAGTGCAAGACCTCTCTGGTCCAAGCAAAAGTCCATATACTCACGGATAAACTGCTCGTCAAGCTCACCGAATGCCACATCGTCAGTTCCATAACGCTTCTTGACGAACAATCCCAATGTCAGGCGAGTGTACTGGTAGTTTGGAAGCGTGCCTTTCTTGTAGTCGATGCCGATTCTTGACTCAATGTCCGCAATGATGGCGTCAAGCTGCTTCAACAAGGTCATCTGAGTGTCTGCACTGCATTGAAACAGATCCTTTATCGCCTTTGCGTCAAAATCCGTCTTGCGCTCCACAAGTGACTCGTAGGCTGAGTTTATTGCCAGCAACAGCTTGTCAATCTTGGCGTTCACTTCCACAGCCTCCTTGCTCTTGCCGTCAAGTCTGCTCTCACGTGGATTCCATAACTTTGGCGTACATGACAACTTGCAACCGAACTGCGCCATTGTTCGGTTGAGGGTGATGCGTCCCATGATGGGAGCCTTACCGTTCTTGTCCAATCCGCTCTTTTTAAGGTAGAGCAACACCTTGAATTTTTCAACTTTCATCTGCTTACTTTTTTAGTTTGCAAAAATAATCAATCAGTAAGCATTCTCCGTCATTGAAAGTTGTGCAGAACAGTGCAACAAACACTGGTGACAAACTATTTGTTTTTCACCTCGTTAGCAGTGTTGGTTTCGGTAACTGACCGCTAACGGTTTGGTAACTGAAATAACTCAATATCCTGCTCGGCTTTGCTTTGCAGCCAATTGGCAAAATTATGAAATATTGCTCATTCTCAACCACTTGCAGTTCATTTCTCTCATCTTCACTTTCCGTTGCTTTTGCTTAAATTGTGCACGTGGCCCGCCATACTTGTGCAACTTTATTATTGTACAGAGGAGTCAGTATTACCACTGTCCAGACGGTACTAGGCCATCAGAGTGTCAAAACGACACAGATATATAGTGCTGTTACAGACCTTACTATAGAAAAAGAATTGAAAAAAGCAAACGGAAAAAGGAATAGAGTAGGGAAGGGGAGAAAGTAATATTCTCTTTTCTTAGAATAGAGCTCTAGGGGTGGGTACTAAAGAATTATCAAGTTGTTCTTAGTTGTTATATCACAAATCTTACAATTCCAGTTTGTCTGATTCCACGAGATCGATATATATCCGTTAAAGGTATATTAGCCAACAGAAGTACGCTTATTTAACACCCAAAATCTCTCTCCAATTATTATTCCAATACATCCAAGGATATCCTTTATCTATAATTTTAAAATCAATTATACCTATACTGTAAAGCAGGTGGTGTATTAATTCAACAGCTACACGAGGTTCTTGTGTTGACCCAACATATTCTATTTCATAGAAGGTACCAAGATCTTGTACCTCATCTTGTACAATAATATATTTATTGTAACTCCACGATGTGCGCCATCTGTAAACCTCGGCAATAGGATGATAGTTTAGTCGTTGGAGCAATATTTTCATGTTATCAGGATTGTCAATATTTAGTTCTATCTGATCTGCATATAACGGCATATTGTTTTGTAGGCTACGATGCCAACACTTGTAACATAACTTGGATAAGTCGTCATTGCATTGTCGGATACGAAGCCACTCATGTGCATCCTTTATTCCATTTTCATCGGTGGTGATAAATGGTTTCCTCGGATTCTGAAAATAAATGTCACGATAGTAGTTACGCGATAACCATGTGGTTTGCGTATTCAACCAATTAATCAGAACTTGTTGCTGATGAGTGATGAATCGTTGTTCTATTTCTATATTTCTCATTTGTTAGACTGGTGGGATAAACTTTCGGATAAAGCAAAATATACTTGGTAGAATTTTCTGTATGTAGCTTCATATCGACTTTTCCATTGGAAGAAAGCACCGCAAGATGCAAAGAAACAAAAGAAAAAGAAAAACAAGGGTATAATGCGTGAAGATTGGTTAATTACAAGATAAGACAACATTACTAATGCCATTATGAAAAAATTGAAACAGTTGGCACGCGCGATACGAATAACCTGCCGGTCGTATTTTATATCATTTAAAGTCTGGTCTGAACCGTATTGAAACACGTATGCCCTGACTTTGAAAAAGTTAACCTTGTTTTCTTTTTCCAGTTCAGCTCTGAAACGATGCTGTAGTAGCGGATCGAAGATACTTTCGGCTATATGATTGACAATCCAACCAATAGAATAGGCGAGTGAACATAATAGAATAGTGATGATTGGGCTGAAATTTATTATAATATCCCATGATATCTTGACATCAGATATACCCCAATAGATACGGAACAACAATAAAGCTGTGGTTATCATAAAAAGTACGCCGGATAACCATGCTTCGATAATGGCGATGAAAGAGTATTGCATAATTTTATGATTTATTGTTTCTTTCTAATATTCTTACTGAACCATGAATAGCATCTACTTCAATAGTATCGCCATGTGCAATTTTCTCAGTAGCGAATCTAGTACCCACAATACAAGGAATGCCATATTCTCTAGCTAACGAAGCGACATGGCAAGTAATACCTCCTTGATCGGTTACAATGGCCTTTATTTTTTCAAAGATACAAAATATATCTGGATCAGCCTCGCGCGTTACTAGAATAGTATTATTTCCAACTTTTTCATTAAAAAAATCAGATTTACGTTCTATAAGGCAAGCTTTACCTATTTGGAAACCTCCGCACGCTATGCTTCCCCTCAATACAACGGGTGTTTCGGTTAGAGAAGATAAGGTATTAAATATTTCATCTTGATAATCTCCGTTACATATGTATGTCGTTCTTTCATTTAGATAGCAGAGGCATGAAGAAGACCGTTTATCTATATTAGGAGGTAGAATATGATGAAGCAGCAGCTTTTTGACTTCTGCTGGTGTCATAAAGCGTATATAGTCTTCAGGAATTTGATGGCGGAAAGCAATCTCTTCAATTAACATATCTAAAAAATAGAAGTTACGTAATTGTGCCATTCGTCGTCGAGATTTAGTCATTCCCCAATTGTGGTAAATATGGAGCAGACGTTTCTCATCAATGGCCAGTTTCTCCCATAATATAGAAGGAGTTCGGGGAGAGTAGAGACGTTTTGTGAATGTGGCTAGTTCATCTTTATTCTCCACATATCGTTTAATTAGGTTTAGGTAATAATTAAAATCATACGGTCGTCTTTCATCATAGCCGTGATATCCAAGATAACCGTAATGATTTACTAATTGACGAATAGAACTGTTAATATGGTATGGTAATGAAGTACGTATATATTTGGGAGGCAATGAAAAAATCATTTTCACTTCTTTATTGGCCAATATACGTTGGATAAGGGATAGTAGCGCACGGTCATGTTTGTAATATACCGTATGCGAAAGGGTATCTGGCAGGAGAGTGAGTATATCCTTTTGCGTAAAGTCAGAATTATATTTTCGCGCGATACTTGTAATCCAATAGTCGATACCATATTCGGTATCTTGCAATATTTCAGGTATCCAGCCATATTGGTATAGTTCGTAGTGCTTGCGTAACTGAATATCATACAGATAAACTATTTTGTCATCTGAGAGCATTGCAAAACTGTGGTAGTTCAAATACGGTTTCCAGATATTTTCTAATTCAGCAGACTTGATGACTATATTTTTATTGAGTTGTTCACCCCATGAAAGATTATTCTTTAATCTATAAATCAAAGTTTTGTTAATATGTTGTGCCTCTTCATCGGGGAAGTAGAAGCGTCCTTTATGTCCTTTGTATAAAAGAAGGCCATGGGAGTAGGAGATTCCGGCAACTTTTTTGAGTAATGATACTGAGGTCTCCATGAAAAGAATATCAGTATGTAAATCATCATCAATATTTTCAGATGCATATTTCCAACTTATGTTTTTTATTTCGTCTGCGATGCTGCTATATGTTGTAACCATATGTTTTTGGTGAGTTGAGCGTTATTGAACTGTATATTATTTTTCGATAGATATCTATTCATGCTTTCTATCAGCCTTAAATGACTTTTTATCTGCTCCTTGCTATCTGTAAATAGGATATCTTTCGTGGATAACTGGCAAGGAGATATCTTACTCCAATATTCTAGTTCGACTTGACAAAAGTAGTGACTGCCAGTTTGTGAAATATTGCAGCTGACACCGAAGACATGTCCTGATTCACAATCAACTGCGATATGCCTTTCTTTTCTTTTGTGAAATATGGCACTGTGTTGATTCCAATTGTCACTATTTGTACGAAAAAGATGAAATACATGCGATAATAGTTGTGGAGTATAATCCATAATAAGGGAATCACGTGTCAGTATGGGACATATAGATAATGTCTTCTTGATTTTAATGGCATTGTATTCATCTTCATTCTCCCATCGAAGCAAAGAGAAATAGCTCTTGGAGTAGGGATAAAACATGGTCTCAATACTATTAAAATACTGAGGCGTATGTGTGACAGCAAATCCAGAAAGTTGCAAAGACTTGAACAAAATAAAAAAATCTTCAAGATTGTTGAGAATATTAAATTTATATTCTATCTCTTGAAACCGCCAACGTGCTGTCTTATTGCTAGTCAGTATTCGAAGAGTGTCGTTATATTCCTGAATACCTTGTGGACATTCATTCCTTACATATGCAAATTCGCCTTGTATATTGAGCACTGTGACGATGCTTTCATCGGTTATTATAGGAAATGATGCCAACTTTTGTTCTTGAGAATACATTAATAGAGTGTTTCTATTTTTAGGATTCTGGATAAGCCCATAGTGGTGAACACAATGTTCATTTGTCAATTGAATATATTCCATAAGATGTAATAGTTAGTCATTTAAATACACAAACTATTCATTGAGGTTTTAAGCGTCATCGCTCTTTTGCGAATTTGCACCAATCGTCCCCTTTTACGAGTGGCCTGCATATTACATTTAACTGAAGGAGCATTAACGGTTCACCCCCAATTCCAAGAACCGCTTCAAAAAGTAATGCAGTTTTCTATGTAATAGGTCGGTGGACATTCTCTTATAAAAAATCCCATCTGTTCAGTTAACTTACGTTACTATATCCTTCTATATTTGATTTCATCTTTTTTCACCAGGATGTGTCGGGTATGCGGAAGTAAGATTATTAGCAATCATTTTGGAATCAATTTTGATACAGTTGTAGTTCATATCTATTACTCCTATTTATAATGGTTTGACAATTATATCGTATTAAATATTTACAGCTATAAATATACATACTTTTTTATATTTCTCCAAAAACATTTTTTGATTTCTCAAAACATAGTCAGATTCTGCTATAGAAAAAGAACTGAAGAAAGCAAACGGAAAAAGGAATAGAGTAGGGAAGGAGAGAAAACCAAAAGGATAGAGATGCGCGGCTTTTCTTTTAATACACCAATACCCTATACCATTTGGTATTGGTGTATTAAAAGGAAAACATAATAAACTGCAAGAAAAATAAAGATAAAGAGCTAAAATTTATTAATGTCAAAAATGAAATTGACCAATATTAAGATGGAGTAGGGGGATATAAGAGCTCTCCCCCCATCTCTCTCCCTCTTTGTGCTTTCAGTTTTACCTTTTGTAATAAACAAAGTCTGCATATATGTCCATATTCTTAGTTACAGTGAATGTATATGATGCAGATACATGATTGAAATCAAAACCTATTAGTTTAGTACCTCCTGCCGTGTAGAATCCATTCACGTAATACCACCAAGGTGCATTTTGCCAATCACTGTCATCATTTCCGTTTCTTCCCAATCCATATACGGTGACTCGTGTACCATACTCAAATTCCTTGCTGATTGTTTTATGATTTATGTCATCAGAACTAAATCCCACATAATTGCCAACAGTTCCTACCCAACTTCCATTATCATAATGATCTGCATGAAGTGTAATTGTATATTTCCCTCCTCCACTCACTTTCTTAAAAGCGGCCAGAATTGTGGCGCCTTTCGTAATATTGGCTACATAGAGGTCCATATCCGACAACTCCAAAGATGAAGACAACAGTGAGCCATCATAATACCATCCTACAAATTCATAGTTTGAATTTTTCTCTATATAGAGATTGGGATAGTGCCCTCCATCGTCATATAGGGCATAAATAAGAGTGTTAGAGGTGCTTGTATGTCTCTCTGCTTCCCCTTCACCCATAATCTGTAACGTACCGGCATCTACTCCACCTCGTTCATCAAACTGTTCATCGGTAAATTTCACATAGAAGAGTGGGGAGGTAGCGGTGAATTTGGCTGTTAGAGTTCTGTTAGAATAATGACAACTAATCTTCCCTATAAGTGTTAGTCATCAATTGAAAAATCGAAATGCAATTGCATAGCTATAGGCATATATTTGTGCGAATTAAAATTGAAACAATATATTTACTAATACTGTATATTGCTATGAAAAATGAAAATCCGGCATTAGAAAAATATGCAGAACTAATGATCGAAAAGATGAAAGAAGTACATTCATCCAACTGGACGAAACCGTGGTTCACTTCCCGATTCAAAGGATTTCCGCAAAATCTGATAGGAAGATTATACAATAACCAGAACAAGGTCGTGCTCTATTTCATTTGTGATAAATACAAATATAACACCCCTATTTTTGTCACTTTCAACCAGGCACGTAATGAAAGGATACAAGTTCTGAAAGGTGCCAAGGCATTTCCTATATCCTATTACGACTTAATCATTAAGGACAAGATTGCAGGAAAGCGAGTCACAAGAGAATTCTACAAGAACCTATCACCTGCAGAACAAGAAAAATATAAAGTCATTCCATTTCTCAAATATTACAATGTATTCAATCTGGACCAAACCAACTATTCAGAAGTCTATCCAGAAAAATGGAATGCTCTAGTTAAGGAATTTGGGCTCAACATCAATTCAGATAACAATTTTCGGAATGCTCTTCTGGATTCAGTCATTGAAAAACAGACATGGCTATGTCCCATCACCCTTAAAGAGCAAGACGGAGCTTTCTATAGTCCATCCAAAGACTCCATTACCCTTCCAGAAAGATATCAATTCATTGATGGTAAGGAATTCTACTACACTGCTCTTCACGAAATGGCACATTCAACCGGACATCCGGAAAGACTGGCAAGAATATTTGGTCCCTTCGGAAGCGCTGAATACGCCCGCGAAGAACTGATTGCTGAACTGTCAGCTGCAGTAGCCGGCCGCGACCTGGGCATGGCAGTTACCCCCAGAAAAGAGAATGCACAGTACCTAGACGGATGGTGTTCTAGAATTTCTAGTGATCCAAGGTTTATCATGACTGTCTTAAATGATGTCAACAAAGCAGTCACTGCCATGGAAGAAGGTATAGGTCTGAACCGGGAACACGAGGATTCAACCGAAAAACAAAATCAGATACCAGTCATGACCGAAGATGAATATCTCGCATCGAAAGGATATGAAAATCCATTTTATTCAGTGCCCACAACACACAAGGGAAACCTCCGGACACAACACCAACAAAATTTATTATCAAGCATAAGCATAACACGAAGCAACAAATATGAAGCAGAACGAAATGTACTGAAAGAAGAATACAGAGCAATGCTCAGCAGAGGAGAGATACGTCAGCCTACCAAAACAGAAAGGATTATAAAAGCTGCAAATGGGCATCCTGACTTGGAAAGTACCCAGGCAGCAAGGCGTATGGCTATGGCAATGGGCATTAACTGGAAATCTGAGAAAAACGGTCTGCCGGTAATTCACCACTACTACTGCGATCAACACGGGCAACTTCATGCCCGATTTTATTGTAAAGATGAGATGCAAGACCGTATGGTTTGGAAATCCGGCAATGATTATATTCTTTGTACAGGGTCCCGTTCCGGCGGCGATTATACAGAACACATATTGCCTACTAAAGAAATTTTGAGAATTAAGGAACTGAATACAGTTGAACTCCAATCATCCGGATGCAGGTCATTATTAAACGACTCATCTGGAGAATTCTATATAGAGGATAAATCTACCGGCAAGATAGAAGCTTTAACCGCAAGCAATATTGATTTGGGAAAACAGCCTCCGGAAGCGATCAAGAAATTATTGTCCGGACAACAGACAGAAATGTTCACCCAATCCGGTGCTACGCAGATAATGAGGTTAAGCAAGTCACCGATTGGCTGGACACTCAAAACCGAAAAACAATCATTTAATACAATAGACAATACCATTGAAATATAATCAATAATTACAAAACAAAATGCTTATGAAATCACTAAAAGAACTCATTAACGCCATTCTCAATTCTTCAGAAAACAAAGAGTTAGAAAATATCAAGAGAAATCCGACAATGATTAAAGAGATAGCTAATCCGACAGAAGCACAACAGCTGGCTGCTGTAAGGAGTTCTTCTCATGTAATAAAATATATAAAAGAACCTGCAAAAAAAGTACGATTCATCGCTTTAAAAGATGATATATACAACTATCGTTATATTAAGAGTTTAACAAAAAAAGAACAACTATATCTTATAAAAGAAGGAATCAGAATAGAAAACATCAAAAGACCAGTAGAAAAAGTACAATTATATGCTTTAAAATGGAGAAAAGCCTCCATCAATGACATTAAGAATCCTACAGAAAAAGCACAACTTATAACTATAAGAAAAGATAAAGAGTTATTCTTATATATAAAAAATCCAACTATCACTGTCTGCCAGGAAGTTGCAAGAGCGTACTGTGGTAATATAGAGATACCAGCAGATCGCAGGATTATAAAGCCTACCCAAAAGTTAGTTTCCAGCCTACAGGATACTGAAGGTTATGCTTACATAAAAGAAATGAGTCTTGATTATAATAAAGGAGATAAGTATATCAATGATGAATCAGATAAAATAATGAATTGGAAGAAACAAAAGCAGAAACAGATTATAGATGATTATAAATATGAAATTGGTATTGCAAAGGAAAGGGGGATAGAACCTAATATCAAAATAGAAGAATCCGGCATTCAACAAGAGAATGACCATAAACAAGTTAATACAAGAATCGATTATTCAAACAAACCTCAAGATAACTATAATATTGAAGAACTCTCCAATAAAGAAGTTATAGGAACCATTTCATATTATGATTTTAATGGCAAAGTATCTGAAGTTATTGAATACAATACTGTTGAGAGCTATTTGAAAAGTATAAAAGATGAATTAAATTCTAATCCAAATGGTTTTAAATATGAAACATTGGCCACAGATGCCAATATAAAAAAATCAGTAGATGACATAGTTTACGGGGCTTACGGTGAGGATAACCCACATTCTTTAGAATGGTACTCCTCGAATAATACAAAAGCAACTATAAGTCCAGAACAATATTTATCAGAAGAACGCAATAAAATAATGCGTGAATATGCTAAAAATCCTTTTGGAGCTCTTGATAAAGAAAATATACCAGCCGAGGGTATGGATAAATGGGCAGCCGTCACCAATAAATATATGGAAATGAAAACAAACATATCAACAAACCAAATAGAATTACAATCTTCCGGCTGCAAAACTCTGATCTGTGATGTATCTCATTCTTCCGGCCAAGAAGAAATCGGCAATTACCGTATCCTAGATAAATCCACCGGTAAGACAGAATCTATAAATGTGGGGGATATTGACCTGGAAAAACAGTCTCCGGAAACACTCAAAAAGTTGTTATCCGGACAACAAACAAAAATGACCAATAAGTCCGGCACAAACAGTCTTGTCACTCTGAATAAAACCATAACGGGGTGGGGAATATCCGCAGTAAAACAAGTATTCAACTCAGCTGACAACTCTGCCGGCATTTAATTTATTCTGGCAACAAAAACGAAGATATAAAATGAAAGATCAAAAAGAACTACTGAAGAAATGTCTGGTAAACGATATTCCAGCCATTGTTTTCCAGGGAAGCGACAGCTGTGCTGTAGAAATTCTGCAAGCAGCGGAAAACATTTATAGGAAGAACGGTTGCAGTCCGGAGTTTTTGATAGATTTCCATGAAAATGTAGTGGAAAATTTCAGAGCATACCAACTGGAAAACTCTATAGCAACCAAGCTCCCAGATCTGACAACAAGTGAAAAAGAAGCGTTCTACATTCTTCAGGAGAAAGAAGAGGCCTATTTCCCTATTCAAATAAAAGATTTTGAGCAACACTTAAAAGATTACGGATTTACCAGAACCTATGAGAATACAACATCTTATGGCAAGTATCTTTTATTAAAGGAAGAAGACTATATAGGTATCATAGGAAATAACGGAAACTATGATTTTGCCATTAATTATAGCAAAGAAAGCAATCAGATAAGCTACTTCGTTTTTTCTGACGATCCGAATTATCCGGAACGAATAGGAGACTACAACAGTCTGAAAACATGCTTCTCTGACATAATGTCCAGACACCCATTGAAAGAAGAAAAGAACGAACTATTTACAGTAATAGAAAACTACCATCAAATGGGATACGATGATATATCCCAAGCCCTGACACAATATGCATCAGCCATAGACAACTTTTGTAACAATGCCCAATCAAAATACATAATTGAAGGTGTTTCCATATGTAAAACAGACAGCAGGCAACTAAAAGGAAATATAACAATTACCCAAAAAGGAAATATACCGGTCAGTCAGATTACAGATTTCCAGATAAAAGATAAATCCACCGGTAAAACAGAACCTCTAAACATAGGCAGTATTAATCTGGAAAAGCAGTCTCCGGAAACAATCAAGAAACTGCTGTCCGGCCACAAAGTCGAAATGACCAATAAGTCCGGCGGAAATAGTCTTGTATCTCTGAATAAGACGGTGACGGGGTGGGGGTTATCCATTGCAAAACAAATCGCCAACTCTACAGATTCGTCAGCAGAAATATAGAATAAAAAAAGTTTTTCTCCCTTTTTTCCCTATCAGTTCAAAAAAATGTGTAATTTTAAATTTTAAAAGATATGAAAATGGATTACGATGAATGCAGGGCCAAAATATCAATCATAGACATAGCAGAGGATCTCGGATATACACGTATATCAGGCAGACAAGCAACGAACTTGACCTATGTTCTTGGCACCCCCAAAAATCCAGAAGACGAAATAGTCATCTTTCCTAAAAAGAACACCTATTTCTCAAGGAAAGGCAGCTTTGACGATAAGGGAGAGCTGACCAAGTTCGTCCTTAAAAGATTGCATATGTTCTCTTATTGCACTCAGCAGGGATATAGGGGAGTCAATGAAGTTCTTTCAAGATATATGACTGGCGAAAGAATTGTCACCGGAAACGTACAAAGCCGTACAAAAGACCACACCCAGAACTACATTAAGGAATTCAATTTGAATTATTGGAATCCCCGTCCTATCAAAAAGGATAATCCATATTTGACCGTCCAAAGGAAGCTCTCTCCACAGACTGTGGAGGATTTCGCCAATAGACTGTTCATCTACCAGGTAGGAAAAAACAATCATATCGGCTTTCCATTCCGCAAACCCTCCCAGATGGAAATCCTTAACTTTGAAATGAGGAACTATTTTGCAGAGACCAATACCAATTATAAAGCCTTTGCCACGGGTGGTGACAAGGCACAAAGCTGTTGGATGGCCAATTTTGTTCCTTTTGACAAGGTTACAGACATATATCTCTTTGAATCCGCTATTGACGCAATGAGTTTCTACGAAATAAACCATTATACTAAAGAAACCACATGCGCATTCATAAGCACGGGGGGATATGTCACCAAATCCCAAATAGAGAATATAAGCCGTATATTCCCATCTGATAAGGTAAAGTGGAATTGTTGCTATGACAATGATGCCAGCGGTAATGGTTTTGACATCACCACAGCATATTATCTCAAAGGTGAGGAATGTAAAGCTTTTGCAAGGACCAACACTGGAGACACATATAAGACCATCTATTTAAGTTTCCCGGATGGAAACACACAGACCTTCAAAGAAGATGCATTTTCCTCCGGCGAGTATCTTAAACAACATAGTATAGATAATGTAAATATCATCAAACCTTCACGGTACAAAGATTGGAATGAACTTCTTGTCTATTACAAAAGATTTGATTTGAACCTGGGTCCAGGAATGAAATTCATCCCGGCTATCGAAAAGACCATATCCCAACTGAATCTAAGAGGATATGAACAATTGGCCAATAGTATCAGTTCTTCCACAAAAGAACTGGTGGATTCTCTGCTTGAGCAAGCCAATTACTGCATTTCCGCACCTCTTGCCGAGAGCGGCGCTTATACTCTTATGGTAGACTGTAATATCTTCATGGGGCTGGACACGATGGTACCGGTACCAAGCAACTTATATGTTATAGAAAAGTGCACGCAAAAAAAGATATCGGCACATGCCATAAATGAATTTCTTAAAAAAGAATATATAAACATTTTTAGAGACATGAGTTCATCTGATTTCAAAGATTTTCTAGAGAAAGACATCCTAACTTATACAAAGGGTGCTGTAGAAAAGAATTTTGAGAAAGTGATATTGACTTCCGGATGGAGCCTTAAACCTTCAATTCTAAAAAAAAAGAGTTTTGACTTAGAACATGGTATATAGCATAACAATACAGCATGATACCATAATAGTAGCTGTTTCAAGCAGACATGTTGTCACAATTCCTGCCAGGTTTAATGGAATGATTCTCGGGCTTTGGAACTTGATACAGATTTTCGTTACCTACTGTAATGAGAATCCGAATTGGGTGAGTAATGTCCGGTCACTGTGGGGTGACCGATTCAAATAGGGACAGGTATGGAACGGATGCCTATTCATGCCCCTATTATAGCTGACACATGGACTTTTATACATTCTTGCACTTTTTAAGTGGGTAAAAAAGTACTATTTGTATTTTATACAAAAAATTGTTTGCTTAATGAAATGGAACATACATTGCCAATGATATTTAATACCTATATATAGGTATTAGATGCGTTTTTATACCCCAAAAACGGTATTTTTATAATCTTTTGTAATATCTAATTTTGCGTCCTAAAATAGATCTTTTATCGAAGAGAGATACAGTTTCCTGTAAGTTTCCAATTTTAGGGTAGCCCCTTTTAGACGGGTGCCAGCAGGC
>ENA-ORTF01000784-ORTF01000784.1-human-gut-metagenome-genome-assembly--contig:-NODE-784-length-40668-cov-23.431537_pt1 | contig 40668 bp, 32 predicted proteins | sample MGYA00241908_ERZ509180 | MGnify/ENA primary metagenome ERZ509180 (study PRJEB26280, sample SAMEA2338814) | human gut metagenome | biome: human gut; feature: human-associated habitat; material: faeces... | reverse complement strand
CACCAACACTGCCAACTTCAACGTTGTAATCGCTCCTGGATTCAGCGACCCTGACAACAACTATGAGGTGCTCAATGCAAAAGGCGTAAGCCAACTCAAAGACCTTTTGGCATCAGGCGCAGACCTGAGCAAAAAAGACGTGATCGTTGACCTCAACGGCGAGACAATGGACAGCAACATCGCGCTCAACGCCCACAGCGTTGCCGTTGAAAACGGAACAGTCGACGCCTCCCAACTGACCGCAAAGGCAGAAGAGGGCGTAACACTGAGAAACGTGAAATTGACAGGCTCTTTCCCAAAAGCTACGTCAAATGCCCGCGTAATTGTTGAAACGGCAGGCGATGTTGTTGTCGACGGGCTCGACTACACCGGCGCCACCGACGGCTACAATCCTATTGAAATCAACCTACGCAACGTTGTTTCAAAGAACGTAACAGTAAAGAACTGCAAATTTGCCAAATTCACAAACAACGCAATGACGGTGTTCGGAATGGCTGAAGGCGGAGTGCTGAACATTGAAAACTGCACTTTCGACTTGGCAAAAACAAGCGAGGCTGTGCGCATCAGCAACAAGACAAACACCAAATTCACTGTCAACGTAAAGGATTGCTCCTACACCTATCCTTCCGACGCAGCGGGACAATGGGTTGGTTTCTTCCTGTTCGAGGACTACACTTCAGCAACAAAAGATGAAGCCAACGCCGCAATGCAGTTTAAGAACCTTACAGTAAACGTTGACAACGTGACATTCGACGGCGCAAAGGTAACAGAATTGAATCTGTTCAGCGGCGCACGCAACCAATTCGCGTGCATGTGCTACGACAAGTTGCCAAGCTTAGTAGTAACCGACGACACCCACTTCCCTACATTCAACTTCAAATAGACTGAACCGTAGAGAATATCAAACATAACAACACGCACCGCGCCACCGCAGCAAACGACTGTGGTGGCGCGGTTGCTTTCGCTGTAGCGCATCTCCGAAGCGTCGTCTGCCACTGAGCGCGTTGAGTTATGACTCTGCGCCATGAAACAACAGCAACGTTGGCAGGCAATAGTCGCGGAGCGAAGCGGATGCGTGCCGGAGGAACGCTGCTACGATAAAGCCAACACATATAACGCCATCAAGCACAGGCGGCGGGACATCTCACGATGTCCCGCCGCCGTACATACATATCAATCAACTTTAAATCAGCAGAAGATAAACGTCCGCTCAAGCCAGTAGATCAGGATACCTGCCAGATAACCGAGCAGACACACAAACGAAATGTGGCGTAAATACCAGCCGAATGTGATTTTTTCAAGACCCATCACCACAACGCCGGCAGCACTGCCGATAATGAGCATGCTGCCACCCACTCCGGCGCAGTAAGCAAGCAACTGCCAGAACTGACCGTCCTGCACAAACATCATCATGTCGGGACTTGTCACGGCGGCGGCAGGGATAACGTTGTACATACCCATGCATCCAGCCACAAGCGGCACATTGTCGACAATCGACGACACCACGCCAATGGCACCTGTCACGAAATAAGCATTGCCGTTGGTGGCGTGTTCAAGCCACTGTCCGAAACTTGTAAGCACACCCACCTCGCTCAGCACAGCCACAGCCATCAGAATGCCGAGGAAAAACAGGATGGTAGACAAATCGATTTTATGAAGAATCGTCGACACGCGCTCAGAGAACGAGCCTTCCAACTCGTGTTCGTGGCGCAGGAATATCTCGGTCATCGCCCAAAGCAAGCCAAGCACGAAGAGGATGCCCATAAACGGAGGCAAACCAGTGATGGAGCGGAAGAACGGCACAAACATCAAGCCGCCCACACCGACAACAAACACCGCCACCCGTTCACCATGACTGAGTGCCGATTTTGTGAAATCTACATTGTCCTCCACCACAGCCAACTGCCCCTTGAGCTTGAACTGCAACAGGAACGTAGGCAAGGCAATCGAGACAAGCGACGGCAGTAACACTTCCTTAATCACACCTATCGACGTGATGTTGCCCTTGATCCATAGCATAATAGTCGTTACGTCGCCAATCGGAGAGAACGCACCGCCACTGTTGGCGGCAAGGATGATGAGCGAGGCATAGATAAGCCTATCGTTGCGTTCCTGCACGAGCTTGCGGAGCACCATAATCATCACGATGCTCGTGGTCAGGTTGTCGAGCACGGCAGAGAGAATAAACGTGATCAGCACGATGCGCCACAACAGCGAACGCTTGCTACGGGTGCGCAGACGGTCGCGCACAAAAACAAAGCCACCGTTGGTGTCGACAGTCTCGACAATGGTCATCGCTCCCATCAAGAAGAACAGAATCTCACACGCATCGCCGAGATGCTCAAGCAGCACGCCCTGCGTCACAAACTGGCGCGCGGCGGCATCAGAGTCGTCAAGATGGAACGCCGAGAAGAACCGGGCAAAATCATCGGCATGAAACTCTGCCACATAATCAGGGCAGCCAATCATATACAGCGACCAGCAGATTGCACACATCAACAAGGCGGTCGCAGTCTTGTTGATTTTAAGTCCGCTCTCAAGAGCGATACAGCCGTAACCAATCAGAAATACGGCAACAATAACAATTGTTAAGAACATAATATCTACAAAAAAAGGGCTTTAAAAAATAGTTTAGTTTTTGCGGTCGTAAAATTATGGAAATTTTTCCGTTATGTATAAAAAATTTTTTATGTTTAAAAACACATTTCACCGCCACACTTGCATATCCGGCACAAAACGAGTAATTTCGCACACTGAAATGAAAAAAGAAGAAGAAGTCACTATGCTGCAAATCGGAAATGCACTGGTCAGCCTCGACCTTATCGAACAGTTTTTCTGCTGCGATCTCGACAAATGCCTCGGCGAATGCTGTATCGAAGGCGATGCCGGCGCTCCTATCACCAAAGAGGAATATGCCAAGATAAAGGAAATACTACCCGAGGTGTGGGACGACCTGCTGCCGGCTGCCAAACGCGTGATTGAGGAGCAGGGCGTGGGCTACGTCGACGAGGAAGGCGACTTGGTGACATCGATTGTCGACGGGCGCAACTGTGTGTTTACGTGCTATGGCGAGAACGGGATGTGTCTCTGCGCCATCGAGAAGGCATACCGTGCTGGAAAAATCGACTTCTACAAGCCAATCTCATGCCATCTCTACCCTGCCCGCCTTCAGGAATTTCCCGACTTCACCGCCGTCAACTACCATCGTTGGAAAATCTGCAAATGCGCGGAAGTGATGGGCAGAAAAAACCACGTGCGGCTGTATCAGTTTCTTGAGGGTCCGCTGACGCGCCGCTTCGGCAAGGAATGGTACGACGAGCTGCGCACCGCCTGCGAGGCCTATCTCGAAGAATACGGAGAGTAAGCATTCACTTTTTTTCATTTTTTGTCTGTATTTCTGTTTGCCGTAAAAGAAATTAGACGTATCTTTGCATCGTGATTGAGGGAAGCATAATCAATCACCATTACTCGCTACGCTTCCCGCAGTCATCCACTCTTTAATTTTCTCAAAAAAAAAGATTTTCAGAACAGTCACGTGCGCACAACGGCGCGACGTAGATTCAAAATGTAATACATCTTACATATATGTACAACTTACAGGACTTAAATGCAGCCTCTCCAGAAGAACTGCTCGAGATTGCCAAAACATTCGACATCAAGAAAGCCGACAAAATGGCCCAGCAAGACTTGATTTTCACAATCCTCGACGAGCAGGCGATAAACCGCGCCAAAGAATCGGCTTCGAAATCGGAGGCTAAAAAACCCAAAACAAAAGCCAAGAAAAAAACAGCCGAGCCAAAAAGCGATGACAACGCAGAGGCTACGGCTGTAAAGACTGCCGCCAAAAAGGCTGAACCTAAGAAAAACAGCAAAAAGAAGGAGGCAGAGCCTGCCGCGGAGACCGCTCAGGCTGAAGAACCTAAAGAGGAGAAACCGACAGCAAAGAAAACCACGGCAAAGCGCACATCCAAGAAAAAGGAGGCTGAGCCTGCCGCCGACATGACAGCTCCGGCTGCCGAGGTTGTCGTGGCTCCAGCAGCCGAGGCCGAAGCCCCTGCTGAAAACGTGGAGACAGCCGTAAAACAGGAAGAGAAACCGGCAGAGACGGAAAACGCCGCTCCTGAAGCCGAAACGCCACAACAGGCAGAATCGGCAGAACCGGCAGAAGAGCCGGCAGAAGAAAAACCTGCCGAACAGCAAAAGAAAAACGACATCGGATTCAGCTCGTTCTTCCCGTTCAGCGGCGGACAGAAATTCGTGCCCCGCTCGCAACGCCAGCAGCAAGACCAGCAGCAACAGCAACAGCCTGCCGAAGACGAAGTTGCGGCATTCCAGGCTGAACCTAAACAGCAACAGCAACAGAAAAACCAGAAGGCAAACCGCCGCCAGCAGCAACAACAGCAGCGCGCGGCAAAACAGCAGCAGCGCCAACAGCCTCAACAGCCGCTCTACGACTTTGAAGGCATCGTGAAAGGCGCAGGCGTGCTGGAAGTGATGCCCGACGGCTACGGATTCCTCCGCTCCTCCGACTACAACTACCTGTCGTCGCCCGACGACATCTACGTGTCGCAGTCGCAAATCAAGCAAAACGGCTTGAAGACAGGCGACGTGGTAGAAGGCAACATCCGTCCGCCGAAAGAAGGTGAAAAATTCTTCCCTCTCTGCAGCGTAGACTCAATCAACGGGCGCACCACAGAATTCGTGCGCGACCGCGTGCCTTTCGAACACCTTGTGCCATTGTTCCCCGACGAGAAGTTTGACCTGACATCGGGACGCACCACCTGCAACATCTCGACACGCATCGTCGACATGTTCTCTCCTATCGGCAAAGGTCAGCGCGGACTTATCGTGGCACCGCCGAAAACCGGTAAGACAATCCTGCTTAAAGACATTGCCAACGCAATCTCGGAAAACCATCCGGAAACATACATGATTATCCTGCTCATCGACGAGCGTCCGGAGGAGGTGACCGACATGGCACGAAGCGTGAATGCGGAAGTAATCGCATCCACATTCGACGAGCCGGCCGAACGCCACGTAAAGATTGCCGGACTGGTGCTTGAAAAGGCGAAACGCATGGTTGAGTGCGGACACGACGTAGTAATCCTGCTCGACTCAATCACACGTCTGGCACGCGCCTACAATACCGTGTCGCCGGCATCGGGCAAAATCCTCACCGGTGGTGTCGACGCCAACGCGCTGCAAAAGCCAAAACGCTTCTTCGGCGCCGCACGAAACATTGAAAACGGCGGCTCGCTCACAATCATCGCAACCGCACTTATCGAGACCGGTTCGAAGATGGACGAGGTGATTTTCGAAGAGTTCAAGGGCACCGGCAACATGGAGCTGCAGCTCGACCGCAAGCTGTCGAACAAACGCATCTTCCCTGCCGTCGACATCATCTCGTCGAGCACTCGACGCGACGACCTGCTCCTCAGCCAGGACACCATCAACCGCATGTGGATTCTCCGCCGGTTCCTCTCCGACCGCACTCCTATCGAGGCAATGGAGTTTATCAAGGACCGTATGGAGAAAACCCGCAGCAACGAGGAGCTGCTCCTGACAATGAACGACTAACTCTCGTCGACAACCCCACACATACCGGCGACAACCGACAATGGTTGCCGCCGGTATTGTTTTTATAGCGATGCTTCATAGAAAACACAAGGATTTACGGCGCGCATTACGCAAAAGAGTATTTTAGGATTGCATTTTTTTCGTAACTTTACGGCAACAAAAACACTGACACAATGGCAATATCACTCTGCGCACTATCAACAATGGCTATGCTCGACCTTGCCGCCGCGGCTTCGCAGGCATGGCTGCCGATGCTTGTCGGCACTTACACCGACACCGACAGCAAAGGCATCTATCAATATCGCTTCAACCAAGAAAGCGGAACGGCAGAACTCACCGCCGTCACTCCGGCGCGCAACCCGTCGTTTGTGATTTTCTCCGACAACGGCGACAACGTCTATGCCGTCGACGAGTCGGGCACCGACGACGACGCCCTTGCAGCATTCCGCTATGAAGGCATCGACAAGCCATTGACCCGCATCAACGCCGTGGCGACGGGCGGCAAAGCGCCGTGCAACATCTTCCAGACAAAAAATCTGATCTACACCGCCAACTATACGGGCGGAAGCATCACGGAGTTCAGACTTGCCGACGACGGAAGCATCAAGAAAGCCAACAAGGTGATGACGTTTTCGCTCACAGGCAAAGCTCCCGACAAAACAAGGCAGCAGTCAGCCCATCTCCACTGCGTCACCGCCGACCCCTACGAATGGCGCGCATTCGCCTGCGACCTCGGCAACGACTGCATCTACTCGCTCAAGCCCAACGCCGCATGCGACGGGCTGGAAGTGGACAGCGCCCTATATGTAGCGGCAGGTTCAGGGCCACGCCACCTCACGTTTGACGACGAAGGCCGCTATGCCTACCTCATCACCGAACTGTCGGGCGAAGTGATGGTGTTCAGCCACCACGAAGGCAAGCTGACACAGATTCAAACCATCACCGCCGACGACCGCCATGCCCGCGGCAGCGCCGACATCCATCTGACACCCGACGGACGCTTCCTCTATGCGTCAAACCGTCTGCAAGGCGACGGTATAGCCATCTTCAGCGTGGATAAAGAAAGCGGGATGCTCACACGCGCGGGCTACCAGCCCACAGCGCGGCATCCACGCAATTTTGCCATAACGCCCAACGGACGCTTCCTGCTTTGTGCCTGCCGTGACGCAGACACCATCCAAGTGTTTGCAATCGACCCCGACACCGGCATGCTCTCCGACACCGGCCACGACATCCACGTGCCCCACCCCGTGTGCATCGCCATCGGCCCAAAATAAAGTCCCAGCAACTAATTCAACATTCAACAATGCCAACAAACAAGAAATGTTCATGCTGAAGGAGCACATCAAAAACATTAAAAATGAAATAACTGAATACAAGAAGGCGATGGATGATGACTTCACATTCAAAGAAGAAACGGGAGACCAAGCAGGTGGACCAGAAACAAGCAAGGTGGACCAGAAAAGTGGACCAGAAACACGGAATGCCATCTTACGTCTTATATCCGAGAACGCAAGCATCACTTCACGCGAAATGGCTAACAAATTGGGCATCAACAGGAGCGCCGTGTCTAAGCATCTTAAGAAAATGCAAGACAACGACATCATTCACCGTGAGGGTTCACAGAAGTCCGGGCATTGGGTGATTATACGACAGGATACGGATTTAGCATGAAGTTCACGACAAACAGTTTGCCGAGAGACATATTGGTTGTGACAGCTATAAACAAGTCAAGTCAATTGAAAAATCGGTCATTGGAATTTCTCAGTGTCGTATGGCAACGAGTGATTCCAATGGCCGATTTGGGATAGAAGAAGAGACGGTTAGCGGCTTCTGACGAAATTAAGGAAACGGTTGAGTCCGTCGAGCATCACGCTGCGCGGACAAGCGATGTTCCACCGCATGTAGCCTTCGCCTTCGGCACCATACATTGTGCCGGCATTGAGCCATAGGTGGGCGTCGTCCAGAAGAGCATGCTCAAGCGCATCCGACGGCATGCCGAGACTGCTGCAGTCCATCCACACCAGATATGTGCCCTCAAGACGCGTTATAGGAAATTCCGGCAGCTCACGTCGGCAGAACTCCGCCATAGCCACATAGTTGCCATGCAGATAGTCAACCAGCTGGTTGAGCCACTCTTCCCCTTCGTTGTAGGCAGCGATTGTCGCCGCCACGCCAAACGGATTCACGTCGCACACCTCGTTGATGTTTATCGCCTTGTCGATACGGCTTCGCAGGTCGTTGTCGAACGCCACGATATTTGCAATCTGCAGTCCGGCGATGTTGAAAGCCTTGCTCGGCGACACACACGTCACCGACCGGTGCAGAAAAGCGTACGACAGCGACGCGAAAGGCGTGTATTTGAACCCTTTATACACCAGTTCGCAGTGAATCTCATCAGCGACCACCGTCACGCCGTTGCGCAGACAGATGTTGCCAAGCCGCGTCAGCTCGTCGGGAGTCCATACGCGTCCAGCCGGATTGTGTGGATTGCAGAGCAGCATCACTTTGGCACGCGGGTCGGCGGCACAACGCTCAAGAGCGTCGAAATCCATCTCATAGGTGTCGGCGGTGCGGCGCAGAGGATTGCTCACAATCTCGCAGCCGTTGTTGCGTATCGACGAGAAGAAGCAGTTGTAGACTGGAGTCTGCACAATCACCTTGTCGCCCGGCACGGTCAGAGCCTTTATCACCGCCGATACCGCCGGCACCACTCCAGATGTGTAGATTATCCATTCGCGGTCGATGTTCCATCCATGCCTCCGGCTGAACCACGATGTCACGGCATCGTAGTAGGCGTCGGGCACACGGGTGTAGCCAAAGATTCCGTGCGCCACGCGTTTCTGCAGCGCGTCGATGATGGCAGGCGCCGTGCGGAAGTCCATGTCAGCCACCCACATAGGCAGCACGCCCTCGGGAGCGCTGTCCCACTTGTAAGAGTTTGTGGCGCGCCGGTCGATAGTCTTGTCGAAGTCGTATTTCATACAGGCTATTATTTTTTGTTTCGTTCAATCAGCAGGCAGTCGGCCGGCATCTTGATGTTGCCGTCGAGCACCACATCGCCGAGGCAGTCAGCCTCGATGCGTCCGCTGCGCGGATTTTTCACGCCTCCTATGCTTCCTTTTATTGTTGCGTTCACGGAACTGTACTCGAAAGCGCGGTCGCAAGCCGGATCAAACGTGCAATTCTCAAGCACCAGATTCTCGGCATAGCAGAGCGGTTGTTCGCCAGAGATGTGGCAGTTTACAAGGCGCAGGTTGCGCGAATGCCATCCCAGATACTCGCCATTGAGTTCCGAATCGTAGATGGTCACATTATCCACCTCCCAAAAGGCATCTTTGGTTGTGATTCTCGCGTTGCGCACCACTACGTTGCTCACATATTGGAACACGTATTTGGAGTCAGACACCAAGCCGTCGATTTCGATGTCGCTGCTGAACATGAAAGGATACGTTCCTCCTTGCAGCCGCAAGTTCTTAGCACGTATGCCCTTGCATCGCCAGAACGTCTCGTCGGCATCGGTCATCACCACGTTCTCAATGTCGATGTCGTGCATCTCGCGAAACATTTTCGGCGCGTCGATGTGCGTGTCGGTCATCCGCAGATGGTCGCTATACCACAGTGCAGAGCGTCCGCCCACATCGAAATGGCAACGGTCAATCACGAACCCGTGCACATGCCAGAACGGATAGTTGCCCTCAAAACGGCAATTTGTCGCCTTGATGTTGCTGCACTCCTTTATCGCCGACTCACCTTCGCGTATCACCACATTGTCGAGGTGTAGGTTGTGCGACTCAAACAGCGGTCGCTCGCCGCCGAATTCCTTATCTTTTATCAGTTCCATAACTGTGTTTTTTAATGTTCTATGCTGTCTGCAAATTTACGTGTTTTTCCGCAAAGCCCACCTATCCGAATTACCGAACTTTCAACCTTTTTTACCCCTTTATACGGCCTTCATCCAGCGTCGGCGCCACAAATGCACCAGGAAGATGGCGCCACGGAACGTCAGCTCAACACACATGGCAATCCACACACCGCGCAGTCCCATTGTTGGAGCAAGCCATGCAGCCATCGTAAGGCGCACAGCCCAGATGCTCATGAAGTTCATCAGACAAGGCTTCAGCGTGTCGGCGGCACCGACACAAACGCCATACGCCACAATCGACGCGGCAAACATCGGCTCGGCAAACGCCTCGATGCGCAACGCCATTACACCAAGCCGGCGTATCTCGTCAACAGGCGTCATCAGCCCGATAATCTCGGGAGCAGCGACATACATAAGCACACCCATCACCGCCATCACCGCCATGCCCATTCCGACAGTGATTTTAGCGAAGCTCCACGTCAGGTCGCGACGGCGCGCACCGACACTCTGTCCCACAAGCGTGGTGGCAGCCTCAGCAATGCCATAGCCTGGCATATAGCAAAGGCTCTCGGCTGTGATGGCAAACGAGTTGGCAGCGATGGAGCATACACCCAGCGGCGCGACAATGGTGGTTATCGCAATCTGCGCGCTGCATATCACCCCATGCTCCAAACCCATCGGGAAACCGATTTTAACCGCCTTTCTGAGCGTGTCGGCTATCGACTGTCTCCATCCGCGCAGCCCTGCAAGCCGCAGATGTGACGTGCCGTGGCGCAAATACCACAACAGCCAAGCCACGACCACCGTTTCGGCAAGCACCGTGCCAAGAGCCGCACCCTCAACACCAAGGCCCGCACCTGGGAGAAACACATCGAATCCAGCCACAGCGACCGTACGCGAAGGGAAAATCAGCAGGAAGTTGAACACCACATCAAGGGCGCACATAGCCACTCCCGCCATGCTCGGCACGTGCATATTGCCGCTGCACCGCAGCATGCCGCCGGCAAGAAACTGCATCTGAAGCGCTGGAAGAAACAAGGATATTATCAGGAAATAAGTCGACGCATCGCGATGTATCGACTCGGCGCCGCCAAGCCAAACAGGCAAACTACTGCTGATGCCGGCACCGATGGATGCAAGCAGAAGGCTGAACGCCAACACCGCCACCACCGACTGCCGCAACACGCGCTGCGCGCCTTCCCAGTCGCCGGCACCGATGCGGTGGGCAACCTGCACCGAAAAACCCGAAGCCGCGGCACTCAGCAGTCCGCCGAAGAGCCATGTGGTTGTCGACACCAAGCCTATCGCCGCCGAGGCCTCAGCGCCGAGGCTTCCAACCATCGATGCGTCGATATACTGCATCACAATCGACGACAACTGCGCCACAACCGCCGGCACACTCAGCATCACCGCCAAGCGCACCTTCTGTCCAGCCGACATAGTCCGACCTTCGCGGATCATCGCCAGCAACCTGTCTGCCTCAGTCTTTATTCTCATAATTCAAAGTGCAAAATTAATCTTTCATATCCATTCTTTCAACTTTATGCACTATCTTTGTATAAGCATAGGAGACAGAAAAAGATTTATCAATATGGCTGGAATAGGAAAGACCAACGTGGCGCGTCTGCTTGACCGCGCCAAAATAAAATACGAGCTTGTGCCTTACGAAGTCGACGAGAACGACCTTGGCGCACAGCACATAGCCGACCAACTCGGCGAAGACATTCAGCAAGTGTTCAAGACACTTGTGCTGACAGGCGACAAGGTCAAACATTTTGTTTGCGTGGTGCCGGGATGCTGCGAGGTAGACCTCAAGAAAGCAGCGAAGGTGTCGGGCAACAAGAAGGCGGAGATGCTCCACATGAAGGATCTGCTGCCAACCACCGGCTATATCCGCGGAGGATGCTCGCCAATCGGTATGAAAAAACCGTTTCCCACGTTTTTCCACCGTTCGTGTCTTGATTTCAACTTCATCTATGTGAGCGCCGGTGTGCGCGGACTGCAACTGAAAATCGACCCCAAGGATTTGATTGAATATGTCGGGGCTTCAACAGCCGACATTATTGTCACACCTAAAGACGAGGAACTCAACGATGAACACATTTGGTAAGATTTTCCGGCTGACGTCGTTCGGCGAGTCGCACGGGGCTGCCGTGGGCGGCGTTGTCGACGGTATGCCCGCAGGCATTGCAATCAACCTCGACCGTGTGCAGCACGAACTCGACCGCCGCCGTCCGGGGCAGTCGGCAATCGTCACGCCACGGAAAGAGTCAGACCGCGTAGAAGTGCTGTCGGGACTGTTTGAGGGCGTGACAACGGGCACCCCCATAGGGTTCGAGGTGAGAAACGCCGACCACCACTCAGCCGACTACGGCAACATCCGACAGACGTTCCGTCCGTCGCACGCCGACTACACATACACCGAAAAATACGGGCTGCGCGACCATCGCGGCGGCGGACGCTCGAGCGCGCGCGAGACTATTGCCCGTGTCGTTGCCGGAGCATTCGCTCGCCAGGCATTGGATCAACTCGGCATCTCCATCTACGCCTACACTTCACAGGTGGGCGACATCAGCCTCAACCCTGACTACCGCAAATACGACCCAGCGCTGGTGGAAACCAACGCCGTGCGCTGCCCCGACCCCGAAACGGCGGCAAGGATGTACGACCTCATCGACAAGGTGAGACGCAAAGGCGACACCATAGGCGGCACGGTGACCTGTGTGGTCAAAGGAGTACCGACAGGACTCGGCGAACCCGTGTTTGACAAGCTGCATGCCCGACTGGCATACGCCATGATGGGCATAAACGCCGCCAAAGGCTTTGAGTATGGAATGGGATTCGACGGTGTTGGCAACCGGGGAAGCATGATGAACGACGCGTTCACTTCCGACAATGGGAAAATCCACACATCGACCAATCATTCAGGCGGCATACAAGGCGGAATTTCAAACGGCGAGGACATATATTTCCGCGTGGCGTTCAAGCCCGTGGCAACGCTGCTGCGCGACGTCGACACGGTCGATGCCTCGGGCAACCCCACCGTGCTTAAAGCCAAAGGACGCCACGACCCGTGCGTGCTGCCGCGCGCTGTGCCTATCGTGGAGGCCATGGCTGCAATGACTGTGCTCGACATGTATCTGCTCAACAAAACCACCCGTCTGTAATGCACAAGCCATACCGCGACTTCGCCGACTTCCTCCACGAGCGTTTCCCCGACTTCAAGGTGCAGAAGATTGCCATCAACGCCGGCTTCACCTGTCCAAACCGCGACGGCTCAAAAGGCACCGGCGGATGCACATACTGCAACAACCAGACGTTCAACCCCGAATACTGCCGCCCGTCGCTGTCGGTGGGCGAACAGATTGAGAAAGGGCGCACGTTCTTCGGAAAGAAATATCCCGATATGAAGTATATGGCTTATTTTCAAGCCTATACCAACACCTACGGCGAACTTCACCATCTTGTAGACCTCTACGAGGAGGCAGTGGCTTGCCCCGACGTGGTGGGACTGATCATAGGCACCCGCCCAGACTGCATGCCCGACACTCTGCTGCAATATCTCGCATCGCTTTCGCAACGCACATTCGTGATGGTGGAATACGGAGCCGAGACCGCCAGCAACCACACTCTCGACGTCATCAACCGCGGACACTCGTGGGAGGACACCGTCGACGCCGTAAACCGCACACACGCAGCCGGAATAGCCTGCGGACTGCACCTTATCCTCGGACTGCCCGGCGAGTCGGAGACCGACATGCTCCACACCGTAGACCAAGTGTCGGCTCTGCCAATCGACACCGTCAAGCTCCACCAGCTGCAGATTATCCGCGGCACGCGCCTTGCCCGGCAAGTGGCGTCAGGCGAAATCAGCGTGGCACGATGGTCGGCAGACGAGTATATATCGCTGTGTGTCAAGATAGTGAAGCGCATGCGCAGCGACATCGCCATTGAGCGATTCGTGTCGCAGTCGCCCGAAAACCTGCTCATCTCGCCGCGGTGGGGGCTGAAAAACTACCAGTTCACCAACCTGCTCCACAACGCTCTGAGAAGCAACGACAAAAAATGCTGACAATTTTATCGGTTATTTGGAATTATTCTGAATAATAATTTTTACCTTTGCACCCGTAAAAACAGAAGATAAAGACATTATGAGGCTATCAGACATAAAGACTGGCGAAAGTTGCGTGATTGTCAAAATTTTGGGCCACGGATCGTTTCGCAAGCGTATGATGGAGATGGGATTTGTCAGAGGCAAGAAAATCCTCGTTGAGCAGAACGCTCCGCTGCGCGACCCTATAAAATACCGAATCCTCGACTACGAAATATCGTTGCGACGCGCCGAGGCAAACCTGATTGAGGTGGTGCGCGAGCAACAAGCCGCCGACGTGCCCAATGAAGACATCGCAATCATCAAGGAAGACGACTGCGGATTTATAAACAAATTCGACACCGAACGCCACACCATCAACGTGGCACTCATCGGAAACCCGAACTGCGGAAAGACTTCGCTGTTCAACATCGCCTCAGGAGCAAAGGAGCACGTAGGAAACTACAGCGGTGTCACCGTCGACGCAAAAAGCGGGCGAATGGAGTACAACGGCTACTCGTTCAACATCGTAGACCTGCCCGGCACCTACTCTCTGTCGGCATATTCCCCCGAAGAACTCTACGTGCGGCGCTACCTCCACGACGAGGTGCCCGACGTGATTATCAATGTGGTCGACTCATCCAACCTTGAGCGCAACCTGTATCTGACCACCGAGCTCATCGACATGGACCGCAGCATGGTGATTGCCCTCAACATGTACGACGAGCTGGAACGAAGCAAGGTGACGTTCGACTACGAATCGCTGGAGAGGATGATCGGAGTGCCTATGGTGCCGACCGTGTCAAAAAGCGGAAAAGGCGTAAACGAACTGTTTGACACGATTATAAGCGTCTACGAAGGACGTAACGACGTGGTACGCCACGTGCATATCGGATTCAAGAAAGACATCGAGGACGCAATAAAGCAAATCCAGTCGCAGCTCAAGAGCGAGGCAGACCTCGATATGCGGTTCTCCGCTCGCTACCTGTCGATAAAACTGCTTGAGGGCGACAAGGAAGTGGTGACTATGCTGTCGTCACTGCCCCACTACGCTGAAATCAAGGCGCTGCGCGACTCACTGGTGGCAGAAATCGAGAAATCGCACGAAGAGGATATGGCAACAGTGATAGCCAACTCAAAATACGGATTCGTGTCGGGCGCGCTCCGCGAAACGCTCCACACCGAGGACAAGGAAGAGGCCAAAACCACGGCAATGATTGACGCCGTTGTGACAAGCAGGCTGTTCGGATTTCCGATTTTCATATTCATAATGTGGCTGATGTTCTGGGCCACTTTCACCATCGGACAATACCCTATGGACTGGATAGACGCCGGCGTGGGGTTGATTGGCGACCTCATCAGCACATACATGCCCGACGGTCCGGTAAAGGATATGCTCATCGACGGCGTAATCGGCGGCGTGGGCGGTGTGATAGTGTTCCTGCCCAACATCCTCATCCTCTACGCCTTCATCTCGTTTATGGAAGACTCCGGATATATGGCGCGAGCCGCCTTCATAATGGACAAAATAATGCATAAGATAGGACTCCACGGAAAATCGTTCATCCCGCTGGTGATGGGATTCGGATGCAACGTGCCGGCAATCATTGCCACACGCACCATCGAGAGCCACTCGAGCCGTCTGATTACGATACTCATCGACCCGTTCATGTCGTGCGGCGCGCGTCTGCCCATCTATCTGCTGCTCATCGGCGTGTTCTTCCCCAACCACGCCAGCCTGGCACTGCTCAGCCTGTATGCGCTCGGCATAATCGTGGCGGTGGTCACCGCAAGACTGCTGCGCAAATTTCACTACAAGAAGGATGAGACACCGTTTGTGATGGAACTGCCGCCCTACCGCATCCCGACCATGAAGGCCACGATGCGCCACATGTGGGCCAAAGGACAGCAGTATCTGAAAAAGATGGGAGGCATCATCCTCGTAGCGAGTCTCATCATCTGGATGCTCAGCTATTTTCCACGCCCAACGGAGGAACAGGAAGCGACTGCGCGCACGGAAATGATTCAAGATGGCAACACCAACGTGACTCCGGAAAACGTAACAAAAGTGGCGACCACCGAGAATTCGTGCCTCGCACGCCTCGGCAAACTGGTGCAACCAGTGTTTGAACCGCTTGGCTTCAACTGGAAAATGACCGTGTCGCTGATTTCGGGAACGGTGGCAAAAGAAACCGTTGTCTCTACACTCGGCGTGCTCTACAGCGGCGACTCCGAAAACGAGGCGGCTCTCGCAGAACGCATACAGAAACCGAACCCGAAAACCGGAGTGCCCGACTTCACTCCTCTTGTCGCGGCTTGCTTCATGATTTTTGTGCTCATCTACGTGCCGTGCATAGCCACAATCACAGCCATTGTGCGCGAAACGGGAAGCTGGCGCTACGGAGCGTTCACTCTGGTCTACAACACATTTGTGGCATGGTTGATTGCCTTCGCCGTCTACCAGATAGGAACATTATTCATGTAGCATGGCACAGCAACGCAACAACGCCATCTCCATAGCCAAAGGCTTTGCCATCATCTTCGTGGTGATGGCCCACGCCGACATGCCCGGCATGCTCAACCGCGCCATCTACCTGTTTCACATGCCTCTGTTTTTCATCACCGCTGGCTATTTCTTCAAACACGAGACGGTGGAAAACCCATGGCCGTTTATCGTGAAGCGCTTCAAAGGTCTTTACGTGCCTTTCGTGAAATGGAGCATCTTCTTTCTGCTCATCCACAACCTGCTGTTCAAGATAGGCATTCTCAACGAGGTCTACGGCAACTGGACTGGCGGCACCACACATCCCTACTCCATCCACCAATTCTGGCAGCGGCTCACCAACATAGTGTTCTCCATGGGAGGCTACGATGAGTTTCTCGCCGGAGCGTTTTGGTTTTTCCGCGGACTGCTCGTGGCAAGCATCGCCTTCGTGGTGCTCTACTATATGCTCAACAACGTGAAGCGGCTGCGCGGACGCACGGTGGCGATTCCATTGGCGATTTTCTTCATCGCTCTTGGCTTTGCATTGTTCAAAGCGGGCGAAGGAGTAAAGATTGTCACACTCGTGCAGGGTGGCTACCGCGACACGATGGGCGTGTTGTTTTTCAGCATCGGCGTGCTGTACCGCAAATATGAGCAACGCATCGGACACAGCCTGTGGCTCGCCGCTGCCGGAGCGGCTGTCGTGCTTGCCGGATCATGGCTGGAATGCCGTGGCATGAGCCTGTCGGTGCGCATCCGCGACGTGCTGTCGCTGCCAGTGACGGGAGTCGCCGGATGGCTGATGACCTACAACATTTCTTACCACCTGTCGCACCTCAAGGGACGCATAATCCAGTTTTTGGAGTACTGCGGCGAGCACACTCTCTACATCTTCATCTGGCACGTGTCGGCATACAAGGTGGTCAGCCTGCTGAAAATATGGTGGTACGGACTCGACCCACGGCAGATCGGGTGCCACATGGTGATTCACGACTATGCGCAGACCGACTGCTTCTGGATTCTGTACACCATTGCCGGCGTAGGCATTCCGCTGTCGGGATACTGGCTTTACAGCCGCATCCGGCAGCAACGCCGTTTTTTTTAATTTGATAAAGAAATATCAATGCAAAGAAGCGTGTAAGCATATATACATTGATGTCATACGTTTTACATTTTTATCGTATGACATATAAAACGTATGACATATAGGAATACATTTTTGTTCATCCCGAGGAATGACATTCAAGGAGACTCATTCTTCGGGATTTTTTCGTTTTAATCCTTTAGCATAAAAGAAAATGAGCCGTTCCTTGGAGGCTTTGCGCCTCCAGCCACTGGGCGAACCTCCGCAGTGTTTTCAATGGTGTTAGATTTATTCTTGCCAAAACATTGTGTCCATAAAGACACAGCAAGGTATGTTTTGAGTAACTTAAAACCTTTCGAGTTACTCTCGAAAGCACTTGCCTGTCGGGGGATACTTCTCCAAAGTCGAGTATCTGGCCCAACCTATCGTAAATAAAGAATTGCATATATGATGATAACATGATTTACTGACATATAGATTTGTTGTCGTTAATATATGCATGTCATATGATAAAACGTTTTACATGGATAGAGCAGAAAGAGACCTGCATCTCTTTCTACTCTTATTCCTATGAACCTTTATAGGCATTTTACCAAGTAATAACCTTATCTACGATTTCTTGTTGCTCCAAACTACTTCTTCGCAGATAGATACGTGTTGTTTCAATGCTTTCATGTCCCATGAGGTCGGCAAGCAGGGCTATGTCGTTGAACTTCTCCAAGAAATTCTTGGCATAGCGATGGCGGAACGAGTGAGGGTAAACCACTTTCTCGTTCAAGCCATACTTTACGGCATAGTTCTTCAACTGCTGTGATATACCTCTTGTCGTGATGCGCTCACCAAAGCGATTGAGAAAGAGATAGCCACTTGTACGGTTGAGTGTCTGCAACCACTTTTCTGTTTCGGAGCGCAGCGTCTTGGGGATATAGATACGCCGTATCTTGCCACCCTTGGTGTAGATGTCGTAATAGCCTACTTGCACGTGCTCAACCTTGATTTGCACAAGTTCGCTCACTCTGGCACCAGTCGCAGCCAAGAAACGCACCACAAAGTACCACTCCAAGTTGTCTTCCTTCTTCAACTTGTTCTTCAAGAAGGTGTAGTCGGCATTGCTGATGACATTCTCCAAGTACGAACGCTGCTGTACCTTGACCGACTTCAAGCGGAGTTTCATCTTACCCACAAAGACAAGGTACTTGTTCAACGCCTGAATACGGAGGTTCACCGTCTTTGGTTTGTAAGTCTCAATCAAGTAGGTTTTGTAAACCAACAAGTTTCTCTTGTTCAACTCTTTGTGTCGAGAGCCAAACTCCTTTACGGCATACAGATATGCCGAAATCGTGTTCTTAGCCATATTGCCTTGGCTTAGGAACTCTTCAAATTTGTCTAATTCCATTTCTATTCGTTTATTAGTGAAACATTAAGTTGTCCTAATAAATAGGCATGGTATTGTTCTATGAGTTCCTATTATGAGAAGATACTTGCTACGGGAGAGGTGAAATGCATTGATGAGGAGATACCATTTGAGATACCTACATCTTGGAGTTGGGCGAGGCTTGGAAATTTAATTGATATTAAAGGAGGTAAAAGACTACCTGCTGGATATAAATTAACAGATAATAAAACTGATCACATTTACATCCGTGTTTCAGATATGCAAGATGGTACAATTGTAAGTAAGGATTTAAAGTATATTACTGATGATGTTTATAATCAAATTCAAAATTACACTATTGGAAAAGACGATTTGTATCTAACAATCGTTGGTTCTACAATTGGTAAGGCTGGTCTTGTTCCTAAAATGTTTGACAACATGAATTTGACAGAAAACGCAGTTAAACTAACAAATATTCCTATCAATAAATACTTTCTTTTGTATTATGTACGTTCTGGATACGCACAATCTCAATTTCGAGACAACACAAAGCAAGTTGGGCAACCTAAGTTGGCTATTTTTAGAATTGCAAACACATTAGTCCCAATTCCACCTTTTGCGGAACAAACTAAAATTGTTTCAAAAATAGAATACACATTGCATTTAGTGAATCATTTTTCTAATTTACAGGAGCAGTTACACGATATTGATACAGACATTTACAGAGATTTAAAGAAATCCATTTTACAAGAAGCTATACAAGGCAAGCTTGTACCACAAATAGCCGAAGAAGGCACTGCTAAGGAACTGCTTGAACTGATAAAAGCAGAGAAGCAAAAGTTAGTAAAAGAGGGTAAACTAAAGAAGTCAGCCCTCAACGATTCTGTTATCTTCCGTGGTTACGATAACAAGTATTATGAGTTGATAGACAACAGCCCTGTTTATATAGACGAGTTTTTGCCGTTCCAAATACCCGAAACATGGACTTGGTGCAAGGTCAAAGACTTGTTGGAAATACAGACAGGTGCATCGTTCAAAAAAGAACAAGCAAACGCAAATAAAAAAGGCATTAGAATATTGCGTGGTGGAAACATTCTACCCAATAAGTATATATTCAAAGATGATGATGTCTTTGTGTCAGAGGAGTTTGTCAATGCGAATACCATTCTAAAGAAGAATTGCATCATTACTCCTGCTGTAACCAGTTTGGAGAATATTGGTAAAATGGCTGTAATAGAAAAAGACTACAATAATGTTAGTGCTGGCGGTTTTGTATTCATCATTAGTCCATACATTCAAGACTTTAATCATTCCTTGTTACTTGCATATTTTCTTCAAAGTCCATTCTTAATTGAGGCTATGCGAGGAATAACAAAGAAGTCTGGTGCTGCTTTTTATAATCTTGGTAAAGAACGGCTGAAAGAGTTGTATCTACCATTGCCTCCAATAGCAGAACAAAGAAGAATAGTAGACAAAATTAATGAGGTCTTATCAAGTATTATGAGCTGATAGGAAGCGAAGTGTCTGAAATAGAACTGCCTTTTGAAATTCCAAATTCTTGGTATCTTGCTCGATTAAATGCAGTTTGCCAACTTACAGACGGTTTAAAAACAACAGGCAAACAATGCTTATTAGATGCAAAATACTTACGTGGTAAAAGTTCTGAAACTATAGTAGAACAAGGTAAACTTGTATATAAAGGTGACAATATAATGCTTGTGGACGGTGAAAACTCTGGTGAAGTTTTCATCGTACCACAAGATGGCTATATGGGTAGTACATTCAAGCAGTTATGGATAAGTTCCCCAATGTACGAACCTTATGTTTCAGCTTTTATACAGTTCTATAAAGAGACATTGCGCAACTCTAAGAAAGGTGCAGCAATTCCACACCTCAACAAAGAATCGTTTTATGGGCTTATTATTGGTATTCCGCCACTGCAAGAGCAGAGAAGAATAGTTCAGGAGATAGAACAATTAATGCAGTTGCTCAAATAGTTTTTCTATTTGAGCAACAATGCGTTGTTGCTCTTTTTGAGTAGGTAAAGGAAATAGCTTGTCTTCCAAGTAACCCACAACAATACGTTGTTGATTAGCGGTTCCCTTAAACGTTGCTTCATCTATGAAATACGGAGACTCTAAGAAATACAACAGATACCACCTATCTATTGTATTTCCATAGGGTCTCAATACCTTTAATTCTGTTGTTCCTGCCCCGATTCCATTGGGTAAGTCATGGAAAATTGCAGACTTCCTGTTTTGAAAACATGGCGTGATTTTTGCAAAAGCAACATCACCATTCGCAAAATGAGTAAATCCTTTTTTGATAGTTCCCCATTTGGCAGTATCAAAAGTAAAGTCAGATTTATAGCCAGCACTAATTTTCTCCATAGGAATAAAAGCTACCAACTTCTCATCTTCGGCTTCATTCTTTGGGTTTAATTGGAAAACATCACGAATCCTTACCCATTGCCAAGTTTCAGAAATTACAAATGGTATTTCATCAGTTATATCCAAACACTTTTTGCCTATCTGCTCATAATACTTGTTATCGTCACCACGGAAGATAACAGAATCATTGAGGGCAGACTTCTTTAGCTTGCCCTCTTTAACGAGTTTCTGCTTCTCTGCCTTTATTTGTTCAAGCAGTTCTTGCGCTGTTCCTTCCTCGTTTATTTGTGGTACAAGCTTGCCTTGTATTGCTTCTTGTAGAATTGCAGACTTTAATCTTTCATTTAGTTCCGAATTTAGCTTCTTTTGTTTCAGAAACGTTGTTTCGTATTGATAAACCAATGGCATGATTGTATTTATTTTATCTACGATTCTAATTTCTTCCTTTAATGGAGCTAAAGGAAGAAGCATAGATAATACATGCCCTAATTTCAAATTTGCCTGCGCAGAACCACCTCCTTGATGAGAAACTGTATAATGGAAATATTCCGAGTTTATAGCGTAATACATATACTCTAACATATCCTCAAGCCAAGGACGCATTTTTAGAACTCGTTGGTTTAGCAAGGCGGTATTGTTGGCTTTATATATTGCTGTTTTACCCAATGGTTCTGGATTATCTGATTGAGAAGACAAACACATCAATAAATCTCCCTTTTTTATAGCACTAGCCAACATCTTTGTTGAGGGATTTTCTACATAGTCATTATTAGGTTTAAGTACTACTTCATAGGTCATTAAATTTCCGCTTTTAATAACAGGTAAACCTTTTCCTTCCTTATTCAATTCTGATGATGTATAGGCATATCCATTTTGATAGGATATAAGTTCTCCCATTCTGCACCATTCCCACCCTTGCGGTATCTCAAACGGCACCTCCTCATCAATGCATTTCACCTCTCCAGTGGCAAGCAACTTCTCATAATAGGAATTGTCCTCACCACGGTAGATAATGGATGCGTTCTTGTCACGCTTGATTTTCTTCTCCTTGATCAAGCGTTCTTTCTCTTGACGAATCTTATCAAGCAAAACGCTTGCTGGCTCGTCATTAGGGTCTTGCGGTACAAGTTTTCCCTGTATCGCCCATTGTAATATGCTGTTCTTTAATTGTTTTCCGTTCATAACATAAGTTTTATCGTAAAGCATCAATTCGCCAACAAGTTGTTGGCGAATTATATGCTATTTCTAATCTTCATCTTCTGCCTCTTTTCCCTTTTGTAATTCAAAAAACTCTTTCTGCTCACGGATTTCTCGGCTCAACTCTTCTTCTGTAGGAAGATAAGTAAGATACTTAGCGGCAAAGAGTTGCTTGCTGTCTTTCAATATAGAATAACGTGCAAGGTCTTTGCTAGTGTCAGAACACAGAACCAAACCGATAGTAGGATTATTGCCTTCCTCTTTCTTCAACTCGTCATACATTCTGACGTACATATCCATCTGTCCCACATCCTGATGAGTTATCTGCGTAGTCTTTAAATCAATAATGAGATAGGACTTTAGGATGATGTTGTAAAACACAAGGTCGATATAGAAATCGCCCATGTCCGTCTTGATATGCTGTTGGCGAGCCACAAACGCATAGCCTTTGCCCAACTCCATGATGAAAGTCTGCAGATGGTCAATAATGGCAGTTTCCAGTTTCGATTCACTATAGGCAGGGTTCTGTGGTAATCCTAAGAACTCTGCTATCACGGGATTCTTGAGATAAGAGAGTTTGTCTTTTTCGAAATCTGAAGTCAGCGAACGCATCTCGTCACATACCTCTTTGCGCAGATGCTCAGGGGTTTGCAATAATCGGTAATAGTATTGTGAGGAGATATTACGCTGCAAGGTACGGTAATCCCATTGCTCACGAGCCGCCTCCTTCAAATACCACAACCTTGCATCCGCATCTTTTACACGCAGTAAGCGTTCATAGTGAAGCCATGATAGGTTAGGATAAAATGGTATCGTAGATTCGTCAAGCGGTGCTTGACGAATTGGTTCGTCTGTGAGCTTGAATTGGTCAAGCATTGCTTGACCAATTTGTAATTTGCTGAACATCAGGTAAAAAGAGCGCATGTTCTTTATGCTTGTCAGTCCGAACCCCCTGCCGTATTCTTCTGTAAGGGTTTGGGAGGCCAATTTTAAGACATGTTCGCCATATTTCGCACGTTCCTTTCCATTTTGTTCCTGTGTCACGATACGCCAACCGATAAGCCAGTTGCGAACCACCAATAGATGGTCTGCACTGCGATAGGCTTGCCGACGTGCTTCACCGGCTAAATGCTTCAAGTCAGAGACAAAGTTTTTCTCTGGTTGAGTCGGCTTTTCTGTTATGTTTGTTAATGCAGATTTTTCCATATTATCCAATCCTTTTCTGAATTAGTGAGACAGCGTCTCACTTTTTTATAAAATGTGGGACACCGTCCCACATTTTACAATTCGTCCACATTTACATTTATCCCCAGGATACGCTGTATCTCTGCCAATGTCTTATCAATTTAATGATCAAGAGCCTTGCGCTTCTTGAAATAGTCGGCAAGCAGTTCGGCAGGAGGCAAGATTTCTTCATCCTCTTTCGGGAACTTACACAAGTCGAAGTTGCAATCGGTGGCGATAAGGTCTTCAACCGAATAGCAACGAGATTTCTCGTCACCATCAGCAATAATAATCTCCTTACGGTCGTTCCACCACTCACGGATTGGGTCGCAATGTTCCGACTTCATGGATTTTGTTTTGGAGAAATGCTTGTACCCCTCTGGCATGTCCAAACGATAGAACCACGTTTCCTTTGTAGAATAACCTTCTGGAGCACCTTCCGCACTAGAGTTGTCGAAGAACAAAATGTTCGTGGCTATCGAAGTGTAAGGTGCAAAGATACTGCCAGGCAAACGGATAATGGTGTGCAAGTTGAAATCTCTGAGCAACTTGGTCTTGATGGCTATCTTTGTATTGTCCGCTCCAAACAGGAAACCATCTGGCACAATGACCGCTGCACGACCATTCCTCTTCAGTCGGTACATGATGAGCACCATGAACAAGTCAGCAGTTTCGCTACTGCGCATATCAGAAGGGAAATGTGACTTGACATCCGACTTCTCGTTTCCACCGTATGGTGGGTTCATCAATACCACATCAAACTTGTCTCCGTCTGTATAGTTGAGTACATCTTTTGTAAGCGAGTTGTCGTGATATACCAATGGCGTGTCAATACCATGCAGCAACAGGTTTGTCACACATAGCATATACGGGAATTGTTTCTTTTCTATGCCAAATACAGACTGATTGTACTCTTTGCGGTCTTCAGCAGTCTTTACCTTCTTGTCCAATTCACCCAACCAACTTGTGATGAAACCACCTGTACCACAAGCGAAGTCTGCCATTTTCTCACCAATCTGCGGATTGACTATCTCTGCCATAAATTCGGTCAAGGCTCTTGGGGTGTAGAACTCACCAGAGGAACCTGCCGACTGCATTTCTTTGAGGATTGTCTCGTATATCTCACCGAAAGCATGACTTTCCTCATAGTCACCAAGGTTCAAACCGTCAATCACATTCAGCACTTGACGAAGTTGAACTCCATCTTTCATATATTGGTTGGCATCCTCAAAAGTTGTCTTTACTATTGCCTGACGGATAGGGGTAGTTGGTGTTACCTCTATGTTTTTGAGTTCCACAAACAATGTGTTGTTGACAAACGAAAGCAGCTCATCACCAGTCAAGGCATTACCACTTCCATCGTCATGCGCCCAGTTACGCCAACGGCATTCTTCTGGAATAATAGACTTGTAATCATCATCGTCCAACTCCCAATCATTCTCTTTCTCGTCATAGACTTTCAAGAACAGCATCCACGCCATTTGTTCTATGCGTTGCGCATCACCATTGATACCGGCATCATTGCGCATTATATTGCGTACCCGTTTTACGAAATTTGATAAACTCATATTTTGTTGCTATTTTATGCTATATTATATATGTATTGTTCCAGTTCTTTCACGGCATCAAGATAGCCTTGCTTACCACCGAAGAACTTCACGATGTTTGCTTTGGAACCCAACTTGCGGAAAGGGTCATTTTCAAGCACAGTAAGACTTTCCAATTCTGACACACCTTCCTTGGTGTACTTATCCAACAAGGCTTCAAGCACAAGCCGTGCCTGTTCACCATACTTGCTGAATATATCACGTTTCTTCACCTGCTCGGCACGCTCATGCCGTGTAAGTGTTTTCTTTCCATAGGCTATATGACAGATGAAATCGAAATCGTCCACATCGTCCATGTCTTGGTCATGCTTCAATACAGCAAGGTCAATGCCACTGTCTTTGAGCATTTCTGCTATGTCTGACTTCTTCTTGGTTTCTTGCCACTTGGAAGTAAATGTGTCTATCGTTGCGTATGTGTCTATGATACTTTTCTTTGTATAGTCCGTAATGCTTTCCGTGCGAAGCAACTTGCCATTTGTGTCATATACAGAAACGACCTTGTTGATAACCTTTACTGTACAACCGTCCGAGTTGACTATTGGCTTAGGTTGTTTGGGCGGTTGTTGACAAATACATGGAATCTGACCACATACGGGGCAGGGCTCTGGTGTCGGTTTGGGACACACGTATGGATTCTGTCCACATACAGGGCAAATATGTGGTTTAGGCGGATAATTCGGGTCTATCTCAATCGGTCCATCCCAATCAGGGTCAGCAAACAATCGTGTTACGTTGCGGAAGTCCATTACAGTGAAGTATGTCTTTCCTTCTTTCTCACGAAGACGAGTGCCACGACCGATAATCTGCTTAAACTCTGTCATAGAGCCGATTTGTTGGTCAAGCACAATTAGTTTTGTCATTTTGCAATCAACGCCAGTTGAAAGCAACTTACTTGTTGTTGCTATGACAGGAAATTTAGAAGAAACAGAAATAAAGTAATCTAATTTACTTTTCCCGTATTCATCACTACCTGTTATACGAACCACATAGTCGGGATTTTTCTTGCACATATCAGCATTGGCATTAGCCAAAGCCATTCGCATACGTTCCGCATGAGTTTCATCAGCACAAAACACTATGGTCTTAGCCATTCGATCTGTACTTTTCAGATAGTTGGTTATCTCCTGCGCAACTTCCCTTATGCGGTCTTCTATAACAATGTTATAATCATAGTCGCTATTATTATAGATGCGGTCTTCTATCTCGTTACCGTAGATGTCCTTTTGCCCCTTTGTCGGTCTCCATTCGTCACCGATGTTTGTTGTAATGTTGATTACCTTGAAAGGAGCGAGGAAACCATCCTCTATTCCATTTTTAAGACTATAAGTATAGACTGGCTCGCCAAAGTAGCCAATACTTGACTGATACTTCGTTTCCTTTGGCGTAGCAGTCATACCGATATGAGTAGCTGAAGAAAAATATTCCAAGATGTTTCGCCAGTTGCTATCATCCTTTGCGCTACCTCTATGACACTCATCAACGATAACAAGGTCAAAGTAGTCGGGATTAGGGAACAGCTCTTGATAATTCTTGGCATCATTCTGTCCAATCAACTGCTGGTATAGCGCAAAAAACACTTGATAAGAACCCAATTCTTCCAAGTGATTCTTGTCTTTTGAGTAATCTATCTTGTGCGTTACCTTTTCTAATGGCTTGAAGTCCTGCTGTATGGATTGGTCTACCAATATGTTGCGGTCTGCAAGATACAACACTTTCTTCTTCAATCCACTTTTTAGTAAACGCCATACAATCTGAAATGCAGTATATGTCTTGCCTGTGCCAGTTGCCATAACAAGGAGCACACGGTTTTGTCCTTTGGCAATGGCACCAACTGTGCGGTTTACTGCATTGCGCTGATAATATCGTGGAGGAAATATATTCTGACCAGTGCAGAACGGTTGCTTAATGACAGCCAATTCTTGCTCATTAAGTCCATTGCCACCGTTAGCCTCGCTTTTATATCTTTCGATAAGTTCTTCTTTTGTCGGAAACTCATCCATGGCAAAAGTGCGTTCTTTCCCTGTTAAGAAGTCATGTTCGGCAAAGCCCTCCCCATTAGAACTATATGCAAACTTAACATCAAGCATTTGGGCATAAGTCATAGCTTGTTGCAATCCATGAGAAACAGAATGATTAGCATCCTTTGCCTCTACAATGGCTAAGGGTGTTGCCTTGTTTGCATAAAGCACATAGTCGGCAAACTTAGGTTTCTCTCTATGCACAAGATTGCCATGAAGGCTAATTTTACCGTCAGTAAATTTAACCTTCTGTTCCATAAAAATGCTATCCTTTGACCATCCTTTGCTTGTAATGGCCTCGTTGATATAGCGGAACTTGACATCCTCTTCTGTTAAATCTTTGCTTATGCCCATATTCAACTAATATTTTATTATCAGAAGTTCTACAACATATTTACTAAGACAGGAAACTACGAGTTCATTACACTCTTTCGTTCTCGTCCGTAATCAAATCCTTGAGGTCAACTTCTAAAATCTTTGAGATTTCAAGAAGTGTCTCTAAATCGGGTTGATATTTATTCCGAGCATAGCAATTAACCGTGCTAAAGCTCTTGCCTAACTGTTTTGCCAGCCAGGTTTGTGAAATACCCTTGCTATCTAAGACATCTTTTATCTTGTTTAGTTTCATAAATTCACCGAATTTTGCTGTAAATATACATTAAATTTTGCGATAATCATTATAAATTAAGCTATTTTATGTAAATTATTCCAATATAACGATTGTTATTTCATGTAGTTATTGTACCTTTACAGCGGAGAAGAGTTGTTTGACAGCAAACGTATGCATATTGCAGAAATTGGGACTATTGCCAAATCATTACCTCTATTGAGGTGAAAGACTCATAAATAGCTCATTTTAAGCTATTCAGCAGATTTTAGTGTAATTTTTTTGTGAAAAAAGTTGGGAATTTATTTGGTTTTTTGATTACCCCCCCCCTATATTTGCAAAAAAATATCAGAGAAACGACAATGAATGCTACAATTCATAACTTCAACAATGCCGAGAAGCGCACAATTTCGGCTGAAGGACGCATTGTGCCTGTCCTTTCTCTCATTACGACATTCCATTCCCAAACAATAATTATAAAAATCACAAGCACCTCGCAACGCAACGCATTGTCGGCGTTCCGCTAAGCGCGGGTGCTTGTGCCAATATTGGGACACAGCCCCGAAACATCCGACAAACTTGACCAAACAAAACTAAATTATAGACTTAACCAAACAAAAACCAACCAAAACAATGAAAAGGTATCTACTTTCAACTTTCACGATTGCAGCCGCGGCGCTGCTCATGACATCGTGTAACGATGAGATGGACAACGGCCTGAAGACAGGCGACGAGGGAACCGTGACATTCACAGCGCAACTGCCTTCGGAGATGGAAACCCGTGCGTTTGCCGACGGACTGACGGCGAAACACCTGCAATATGCAGTGTATGAGGCTGGGCAATCAACTCCTCTGCCTGTGTTCGGCGACGAGACAACTGTTGTGGGAGAAGCCGAAATGGTCAACCTCAAGAAATCGGTAACCCTGAAACTGACTTCCGGCAAATCCTACGACGTGATTTTCTGGGCTGACGCCACAACCGATTCTCCATACACTTTCAATCCGGCATCACAGGAAGTAAGTGTGGACTACAGCAAGGTGAACAACAACAGCGACAATTGCGACGCTTTCTTCAAGAAAGAAACAATCACCGTAAGCGGAAACCAAAGTGTTGACGTCAAACTTACACGTCCGTTCGCGCAGGTGAACATAGGAACCGACGACTTTGACGCCGCCAAGGCTTCCGGACTGGAAGTGACCCAGACCGAAGTTGTGGCAAAAGCATTCGCCACGCTGAACCTTGCCACCGGCAAAGTTGCCGACGAGGCTGACCGCACATTCACTATGAAAGCCATTCCGACAGCATCCGACGGAGAGTTTCCCGTTGCCGGCGGCTACAAATACCTGTCGATGGACTACCTGCTCGTAGGTGCTGACAAGGCGACTGTCGACGTGGCTTTCAACTATGGAGGTCCACAGAACCGCACGTTCACAAACGTGCCAGTGCAGCGCAACTACCGCACAAACATCTACGGCTCGCTGCTCACAAACACCACTGATTTCAATGTGGTCATCGAACCGGCATTTGCAACCACCAACTACAATCTCGGCGCTCTCTACACAGCTTCGCAAATCGGTGGAGCGGTGACGCTGAGCGACAACGTTGACTTTGACCGCACAATCGCTGTGCAACCAGGCAAAACAATGTCAGTGAACCTCAACGGGAAAACGGTGAAAAACACCACCGACTTGTGGGAAAACCCAAGCGTGCCAAACAGCTGGTCTCTGTTCTCTGTAAGAGGCACCGACAGCAAACTGACTCTTTCAGGCGACGGTGATGTCATCGCCAAAGCCAACGACTGCTACGCTATCGATGTTCAGGGCGGAGGACATCTTGTTATCGAGGGCGGACACTACAACGGCAACATCCACGCAGTCTATGTAACCGAAGGTGTTGCGGAAATAAAAGGCGGAACATTCGAGGTGCAGCAGAAATATCCTGACGCAGAGAAAGCCGATGAGTTCGTGCTCAACTGCCTTGACGAGAACTACAAAAACGGAACAGCGAAAATCATCGTTACCGGCGGCACGTTCATTGGATTCAACCCTGGCGACTGCAAGGCTGAGGGCAACGGCACCAACTTCGTAGCCCCTGGCTATGCATCAATCGCAAACGGCACAGCTGCCGACGGCCGCACCATCTGGAAAGTTGTGCCGGCTGTAGAGGCTACAACAGAAGCGGAACTTGAGGGTTCTTTCAAAAGAGGCTCTGTAACTGCCATTAGTTCAAACATAAACACAGCTACTATCACAACTTGCCATTCAAAGTCAAATTTAGTATTCAAAAACGGTAGCGTTTTAAAGTTAGAACCAACAGAAACAGGCGACCTATACACATTGAGTGTCCGCAAAAATAGCAATTTGACGATTTCAGGCAATGGCTCTATCATTGCCCCTGTCCTTATTAGTCCCAACCCAACAACATCTCAGGCTGCAGCTATAGAAGTCGGGGTTCAAGCATATTCTGGAACCGTAAACATATACGACAATGTCACGATCGAGGGCAACTCAGGAGCAGCTGGCAGCTATGCTTTAAAACTTGTTAATGGCACGGCGAATATTTACGGTGGACATTTCAAAACAGCAGGAGGATCAAACGGGGACTCTGAATGTATCTATTTACAAAGCATAAAACCTTGGGGCGGGACCTATAGACAATGCAACCTCAACATCTATGGTGGCGTTTTCGAGACAACAGGAGATGCTAAATATCTAATCAACTGCAAGGACGAGCCATACAAAGATGGCAAATGCGCCATCAAAATTATGGGTGGCATATTCGTAGGCTTCAATCCTGCCGACAACACTGCCGAAGGCGCACACACCAACTTCGTTGCCCCTGGCTACAAATCGGTAGAGACCACCTACAATGGCAAGCAGGCTTGGAAGGTTGTTAAAGAATAACTAACAGCAAGCATCTAAAGCTTCACAATATGGTCGGCGTCGTGTCTGCACAGGCACGGCGCCGATTTCGTTTCATGTCACCGTCGTGCCTCGCGGCGCTCGTCGGCGCGGCTCTTGCTCGTTGTGACGAGAAACACGCCCACAAAAATCATCGCCACGGCAAGCCCCTTCATCACGTTGAACGAGTCGAGCCCGAGACAAACCGTCACGACACACGCCACTACGGGCTGCACGTAGTTGTACATTCCAGCCACCGTGGGACGCAGATTCTTCTGCCCGACAATGATAAACATATAGCTCACAAACGTGGCAAACACCACGATAAACGCCACGGCAAGCACATCGTCCCATCCAAGCGCAAACCAGTCGGTTGCCACAAGACTCGAATATGAGAACGGAAGCGTGCATAAGAAAGCGTACGTAAACATCCACTTCATCACCGTCACAAGCGAATAGCGGCATATAAAATTCTTGAACAGGACAAGATAGGTGGCATAACTCAGCTGAGCGAAAAGCACAAGCAGGTCGCCAAGTATGGGGTGCGCACCGGCTGCCGTGGCAGTGGCTCCACTGCCCAGAATAAGCATCAACGCGCCCCCAGCCCCGAAAGCTATGCCTGCCACCTTTTTCCCCGTGACCGGCTCACGAAGGAATACGGCGGCAAGAAGCATTGCCCACAAAGGCATACTCGTGGTGATTATCGACGCGTCGGCAGGCGACGACAGTTTGACCCCAAAGATGAAACTGCCCTGATTGAACACTATGGCAAGAAGCGACGCGGCAAACAGACGCAGCATGTCGCGCGGCGGCACGTGCTCCGGTTTTTGAAACAGCGACACTGCCCAGAACAGCACCATCGCGCCGAAAATGCGCAAATCGGTGAGCACAAACGGCGTGACCACACCGCCAGCCATAACAACCTTGGCAAGGGGCGACATCAATCCCCAACTCGTATTCGCCAGCAGCATCGCGCCGTGGCCTTTCCAACTGAATTTTTCCATAATCGGGTACAAAATTAGACATAAATCTATTATTTATACCTACCTTTGCACCAAAATTCAAAAGATGACAGACAAGAGTTATTCTCTCACCATAACAAAAGAACAACTGGCAGAATTGCCCCGAGTGGAGTTTCCCGGTGTAATCAAGGTGGTAAACACCGCCGCCGAGGCACGCAAAGCGGTGTCGATACTGAAAAAATATCCTATCCTCGGCTTCGACACCGAATCAAAGCCCACATTCAGAAAGGGAGTGCCTATCCACGTCTCGCTGATTCAGATTTCAGCCGACGATGTGTGCTTCCTGTTCCGCGTGCGCAAGATTGACGACCTCGAGCCTCTGCACGAAATCATGGACAACCCCGACATTCCAAAAATCGGACTGTCGCTCCACGACGACTTCTCGATGCTCGCCCACAACTACGACTTCCACCCCCAGGGATTCATCGACCTGCAGAAACTTGTGCCCGACTACAATTTCGGCTGCTCAAGCCTACAGAAAATCTACGCAATCCTGTTTGACATGAAAATCTCAAAGTCGCAACAGCTGTCGAACTGGGACGCCGAGACGCTCACCGAGGCACAGACATCCTACGCCGCCATCGACGCATGGGCGTGCATACGCATCTACCGACGGCTGCTCAGCGATGCGTTTGTGCCGGAAGAGTCAAAATATAAAGTCATAAAATCGACCGACAATGAAAACTAAAAAATCCACATGGCTGCCGCTGCTGCTGCTTGTTTATCTGATGGTTATGGCCTACGTAGGCCGCGGACAGGTGGCTGCAGGCAAGTATCTGCAATATTTCGGAGTGATGGGCGTGTCGCTGCTCGTAATCGTGCTGCTGCATTTCACGCTCAAACACAAAGAGCGCCTCAAAAAACTGCGCGAGAACGATGAAGAATTGCCGCAACGGAGCCGAAAAGAAGGCAACGAAGAAAAATGACCCGTTTATTTTTGGTCATTACCTTTTATATCATTAAATTTGTTCACTTTAGAAAAATCTTATAAAACCTAAAAATATTATGGACAACGAACTCCTAAAACAAGTTACGGAAAAAGCCGAGAAATGGCTTTCTCCTGAATACGACGAAGAAACACGCGCTGCCGTAAAGGCTATGCTCGACAGCGAAGACAAGACAGAACTCATCGAGTCGTTCTATAAAGACCTCGAATTCGGCACTGGTGGCTTGCGCGGAATCATGGGCGCCGGCTCAAACCGTATGAACATATACACCGTTGGCGCCGCCACCCAAGGCTTGTCAAACTATCTGAAAGTGGCGTTCAAGGACCTTCCGGAAATCAAGGTTGTGGTGGGTCACGACGTGCGCAACAACAGCCGCAAATTCGCCGAAATCGTTGCCGACATCTTCTCGGCCAACGGCATCAAGGTGTATCTCTTCGACTCTTGCCGCCCTACTCCGGAAATGTCGTTTGCAATCCGCCATTTCGGATGCCAGAGCGGTGTAATCATCACTGCATCTCACAACCCGAAAGAATACAACGGCTACAAAGCCTATTGGGACGACGGCGCGCAGATGATCGCCCCTCACGACGTGAACACAATCAAATATGTCAACGAGGTGACCGACGTTGCCGACATCAAATTCAAAGGCGACCCGTCGAAGATTGAAATCATCGGAGAGGAAGTTGACAAGATTTTCCTTGAAAAAGTAAAAAGCCTGTCGCTCAGTCCAGAGGCAATCAAGAGACATCACGACATGAAGATTGTCTACACGCCAATCCACGGAACCGGCTTGAAACTGATTCCACGCTCTCTTGCAAACTACGGCTTCACAAACATCATCGGCGTGCCTGAGCAGGAAGTGCTCAGCGGCGACTTCCCTACCGTCGCTTCGCCAAACCCAGAAGAGCCGTCGGCTATGGCAATGGCCATCGAGAAAGCAAAGGAAACCGGCGCAGAGGTAGTGATGGCTTCCGACCCCGACGCTGACCGCATCGGCCTCGTGATCCGCGACAACAACGGCGAGTATGTGCTCATCAACGGAAACCAGATTGTGATGATTTTCCTCAACTATCTGATGACCCGCAACACGGAGCTCGGCACACTCACCGGCAATGAATACATCGTGAAGACAATCGTGACAACCGAGACAATCCGCACAATCGCCGAAGCTCAGCACATAAAGATGTATGACTGCTTCACCGGCTTCAAATGGATTGCCAACGTGATGCGCGAAAACGAAGGCAAAGCCCGCTATCTGGGTGGCGGCGAGGAAAGCTACGGCTTCCTCGCCGAGGATTTCGTCCGCGACAAAGACTCAGTGTCGGCAATATCGCTCATGGCTGAAATCGCAGCTTGGGCAAAAGACAAGGGCTTGAACATGACCGACATGCTGATCGACATCTATATGAAGTACGGCTTCTCGCGCGAGAAAGGCATCTCTTTGGTGCGCAAAGGCAAATCGGGCGCAGAGGAAATCATCGCCTTGATGAAACAATTCCGCGAGAACCCTCCGAAGGAAATCGCCGGATCGCCAGTGGTGACCGTAAAAGACTTCCAGTCGCTCGTAGAGACAAACGTGGCGACAGGCGAGACAAAGAAACTCGACATGCCGGCTACGTCAAACGTGCTCCAATACTACACAGCCGACCGCACGAAAGTGTCTGTCCGCCCGTCGGGAACAGAGCCTAAGATCAAATTCTACATCGAGGTTCACGACACTCTCGCTTCCGCCGATGAATATAAAGCAACAGAGGCACGCGCAGACGAGAAAATCAACCGCATCGCGAAAGAATTCGGCATCACTAAGTAAAAATAGTCTGATATTTATCATAAATAATGGGTTGCGCATGTGTGCAACCCATTATTTTTTCGCCTGTTATATAATAATTCGCCACACTGATGCGTTACTGATATGTATGAACTTTAAACAATATTGCCTATGCAGAAAAACTCTACTCATTTGATTACAAAAGAATGCAACGGAACACAACAATCTTCCGTCAAACCAAGAAAATCAACAATCGAGTTTTTGAAGCAGTTTGCAAGAGCCTACACCTATCAGCAGCAAATGCCATACCAGTTAGGCGGATTCATTGCCAATTAAAACTGCCAATTCAGAAACGTGGCACAACGCTTCCTCCTTGTGGAGGAAGCGTTTTCCATTAAAAATCACACTTTTCCGTCCAACCGCCGCATTTTCAAGTTAAAAACAGTTTACAATCGTGTATTTTAATTAAAAATTAAAAAATTAATAAATTTAAGAGTCGGATTTAAGATATGTTTCATATATTTGCAATATCAAAAAAAGTGTAAAAACGATGAAGAAAAGTACGATTTGGATATTGACCATCATAATGGCGCTGACATTTGTCGGCCTGTTGTATATGCAGTTCGTATATATGGAGGAGATGGTGAAGATGCGCGAACAGCACTTCTCGGAAGGCGTGAAGCGCAGCCTCTACTCTTTGTCGACAGCCTTGGAGAAAAACGAGACAAAAAACTATCTCGAGGAAGAGCTGCTGATGTTGGAGCCAGGGATATTTGACTCAAACTCATTCCTGAAGACAGACAACTTCATGAACACATCCCTCTCGCAAGAGTCCGACCTTCCGGCAACAAACCGGCGCACTCCCGTAGAGCAGGACAAGCTGCGCAAATTTCAGGAAAACCTGCGCAAACAATTCCTTTATCAGAAAGGTCTGCTCAACGAAGTGATACTCACCATACTCAACCAGTCGAGCAACCGCCCCATCACAGAGCGCGCCGACTCAGCTATGGTCAACAACTACCTTCGCACCGAGCTCGGCAACAACGGCATTCCACTCGCATGGGAATATGCCATAGCCGACCGCAAAGGCCACATTGTCTACAAGACTAACGGCTACGACGAAACGGTAGACAAAGAAGACGTATTCATACAGACGCTGTTTCCCAACGACACCGAGTCGCGGCGCAACTATCTATACGTCTACTTCCCCGAGCGCGACAAATACATATTCTCATCCGTACGGTTCATGATTCCGTCGTTCGGATTCACATTCGTGCTGCTTGTAGTGTTCCTGTGCACCATCGTAATCGCATTCCGCCAAAAGAAACTGTCGGAAATGAAAAACGACTTCATCAACAACATGACCCACGAATTCAAGACTCCGATATCAACCATCTCGCTCGCAGCGCAGATGCTCAACGACGACACCATGCGCAAAAGTCCGACGATGATGCAGCACATATCAACCGTAATCAACGACGAGACAAAGCGGCTGCGCTTCCAAGTAGAGAAGGTGCTCCAGATGTCGATGTTCGACCGTCAGAAAGCCACCCTCAAACTGCAGGAAGTAAACGCCAACCAATTGATACAAAACATCGTAAACACCTTCAAGCTCAAAGTTGAGAAATACGGCGGACGCATCGACGCCCGACTCGACGCCGAAATTGCCGACGTGAAAGTCGACGAGATGCACTTCACCAACGTGATTTTCAACCTGCTCGACAACGCTGTCAAATACCGACGCGACGACTGCCCGCTGCAGCTCACCGTGGCGACACGCAGCCTTCCGGGCGACAAAATCGAAATCTCGATAGCCGACAACGGCATCGGAATAAAACGCGACGACTTGAAAAAGGTGTTCGAAAAGTTCTACCGCGTGTCGACCGGCAACCGCCACGACGTGAAAGGATTCGGCCTCGGACTGGCATACGTGCACAAGATGGTGACCGAGCTGAAAGGCGAAATCCGCGTGGAGAGCGAATTCAACAAGGGATCGAAATTTATAATTACATTACCATTAATAAATGAATAATCATGGAAGAAAGATTGCGTATTTTGTTATGTGAAGATGACGAAAACCTCGGCATGCTGCTGAGAGAGTATCTTCAAGCGAAAGGCTACAACGCCGATTTGTTTCCCGACGGTGAAGCCGGCTACAAGGCTTTCTTGAAGGGTAAGTATGACTTGTGCGTGTTCGACGTGATGATGCCAAAGAAAGACGGCTTCACGCTCGCACAGGAAGTAAGAACCGTAAACAGCGAAGTGCCTATCATTTTCCTTACGGCAAAATCACTGAAGGAGGACATCCTCGAAGGCTTCAAAATCGGTGCCGACGACTATATCACAAAGCCGTTCAGCATGGAAGAGCTCGTGTTTAGAATCGAGGCTATCCTGCGCCGCGTGAAAGGCAAGAAAGGCAAGGAAATCACGATGTACAAGATCGGCAAGTTCACTTTCGACACTCAGAAACAAGTGTTGATGATCGAGGATAAAATCACAAAACTCACAACCAAGGAGTCGGAACTGCTGAGCCTGCTCTGCGCTCACGTAAACGAAATCCTCGAGCGCAACTTCGCCCTGAAGACAATCTGGATTGACGACAACTACTTCAACGCCCGCAGCATGGACGTATACATCACCAAACTGCGCAAGCACCTGAAGGACGATCCTTCAATCGAAATCATCAACATCCACGGAAAGGGCTACAAACTCATTGCTCCCGACGTGGAAGCAAAGGCGAAATAAGACAACGCCAACTTAAACCCCAACACAGGGCGGAGAGCTGTAAAAGCAGCTGACTCCGCCCTGTTTGCGTATGCGCCGACGGAGAAACTTCCCCATCGCGGCAAAGCGGCATATAAGCCGGGAAACGGCGCGGCATGCGTAACGGCAGCACACACCTGTTTGGCGCGGAATCGCACAGGGCGCATCCAGACTATCGGAGCGCATGCCTGCCAACGTAGCCGATGCGCGAGCACAGCAGAGCGCGCCGGGACTCGACATACCCCAGCAGCCTGCGTGCCGGAGGTACGCCACTACGGATGAGTCGGCGCACATGCCTATGCCGAGCATATAAAAGATGAGAGACCCACCAAATGGTGAGCCTCTCTTAGTGGCGGGAGCAGGATTCGAACCTACGACCTTTGGGTTATGAGCCCAACGAGCTACCTCTGCTCCATCCCGCGATGTTTCGTTTACGTGTGCAAAGGTAGTAACTTTTTCATCCACCTCCAAATTTTCAGGCATCTTTTTTCACGCATTCCGTTCTCATTTATCATAATAACTTGTTCCACACCATATTACACACTAAAATTTTTTCACCGTCGTTTTCGTCATACACCACACACACGGCTGAAAAGCCGGACACGACAGCAATTCACCCCACACTTTTTCTGTTCCAAGACTTGCTGCTGAACAAAAAACGGATGCCCGTCAGCACCAATGCCGACGACAGCCCAGTATAAAAAGGAGCGATAAACCACAGCGGCATCAACTCATAACGCCTTATCGACACACCCAACGTTATCATAAACGCCATAATAATCCAACCACGAGCGTCGAAAAAGCCCATCAGACAATTGGAGTCGCCTTTTTGCGAAATCCTACGCTTGTGCTTATGAAACATCCTGCTGAAAACCATATAGTGGAACGCCGCGAACACCGCAACCGCCCCCAGCAACATCAGCACAAACCCACCCGACACCTGCGCCCAGCAGTCTATCCCGATACGCATAATGTTGACGCCGGCAACTGTCCACACAATTCCGGCCACAACCATCAACGTTTTCCTGCTAACACCAAATCTCATTATCGTGCAATTATACCATGCCACCCCGCGCCAAGCCACAACAAACGCGGCAACGCAAGAATCAGCCAATACAAATATACCAATTTTGTCCAACTCGCCGGACGTTATTTGTGAAAAATCGCAATATCGCGCAATCATCGCCCCGGGGAAGTCGCGTTTGCACAGTTTTTTAGCACAACATTCCGTAACATTCAGAAAAATACCGTATTTTTGTGACAAAATATTTTTAAGAAAATGGCAATAGAGCTAAAACAACTTACAAAACGCAGCGAGAACTATTCGCAATGGTACAACGACCTGGTCGTTAAAGCAGACCTCGCCGAGCAGTCGGCAGTCAGAGGATGCATGGTTATCAAACCCTATGGCTATGCCATCTGGGAGAAAATGCAACGCACTCTCGACGATATGTTCAAAGAAACCGGACACGTCAACGCATATTTCCCTCTTCTAATCCCGAAATCATTCCTCAGCCGCGAGGCAGAACACGTGGAGGGATTCGCAAAGGAATGCGCCGTAGTGACACACTACCGTCTTAAAAACGCAGAAGACGGCAGCGGTGTGGTTGTCGACCCCGCAGCCAAACTCGAGGAAGAACTCATCATCCGACCAACCTCGGAAACCATCATTTGGAACACTTATAAAAACTGGATACACTCATATCGCGACCTCCCTATCCTTTGCAACCAATGGGCAAACGTGTTCCGCTGGGAAATGCGCACACGCATGTTCCTGCGCACCGCCGAATTCCTATGGCAGGAAGGACACACCGCACACGCCACTAAGGAAGAGGCCCTCGTGGAGGCTAAGAAAATGCTCGGCGTATATGCCGACTTCGCTGAAAAATATATGGCCGTGCCTGTGATCAAAGGCGTGAAGACAGCACATGAGCGTTTCGCAGGAGCTCTCGAGACATTTACCATCGAGGCAATGATGCAGGATGGAAAAGCACTGCAATCGGGCACGTCGCACTTCCTCGGACAGAACTTTGCAAAGGCTTTCGATGTGAAGTTCATCAACAAGGAAAACAAACTCGACTACGTTTGGGCAACGTCATGGGGCGTATCGACACGACTCATGGGCGCTCTGATCATGACCCACTCCGACGACAACGGCCTTGTATTGCCACCACATCTGGCTCCTATACAAGTGGTGATTGTACCTATTTATAGAAAGCAGGAACAACTCGCCATGGTTTCTGAAAAAGTGGCAGGCATCGTGGAAGGCTTGAAGGCAAAAGGCATCAGCGTGAAATACGACGACGCCGACAACAAACGCCCGGGATTCAAATTCGCCGACTACGAGCTGAAGGGTGTGCCTGTGCGCCTCGTCATCGGACCGAAGGACTTGGAGGAAAACACGGCAGAAGTCATGCGCCGCGACACACTCGGGAAAGAGACAGTTTCGCTCGACGGAATCGTTGACTACGTTGCAAACCTCCTTGAAGATATCCAAAACAACATCTACACCAAGGCTCGCAACTTCCGCGACTCCCACATCTTCGAGGCGAACTCTTACGACGAGTTCAAAGAGCTTATCGAAAAGGGAGGCTTCGTTCTCGCACACTGGGACGGCACGACCGAAACAGAAGAGCGCGTAAAAGAAGAGACAAAAGCCACAATCCGATGCATTCCTTTGGACGGCGACACAACACCCGGCACCTGCATTTTCACAGGCAAGCCTTCTGAGCGCCGAGTAATCTTCGCAAGAAACTACTAATCGGCAGAAAAATTTCAAAGCGGAGGAGCAAATTTATAACAGTTTGTTCCTCCGCTTTTTATCCCTCAAAACACCCGTCAACAAAAGGATTCAGGTGATTTTTTTCTAATTTTTTTACCGAAAAATTTGCGGGAATAAAAAATCTGTTCTATCTTTGCACTCGCAAAAGCGAAACAACAGCGACTGCGAAAATAGCTCAGTTGGTAGAGCACGACCTTGCCAAGGTCGGGGTCGCGGGTTCGAGTCCCGTTTTTCGCTCAGAGTTTTTTGAATTATTGGCTGGCAACAGCGACTGCGAAAATAGCTCAGTTGGTAGAGCACGACCTTGCCAAGGTCGGGGTCGCGGGTTCGAGTCCCGTTTTTCGCTCAGAGTTTTTTGAATTATTGGCTGGCAACAGCGACTGCGAAAATAGCTCAGTTGGTAGAGCACGACCTTGCCAAGGTCGGGGTCGCGGGTTCGAGTCCCGTTTTTCGCTCACTTGTCCGGATGGCGGAATTGGTAGACGCGCTACTTTGAGGGGGTAGTGATCATTAGATCGTGTGAGTTCGAGTCTCATTCCGGACACAAAATTTTTAACGGCGCTTTCGTCTAGCGGTTAGGACGCGGGCCTCTCACGCCTGAAACACGGGTTCGATTCCCGTAGGCGCTACTTTGAAGGATGGAATCCAATGGATTTCATCCTTTTTTTTATTTCCTCACATTCCACGATTTAGGGTCAGCAGCGAAACCTGATTTTTAGGGTCAGTGGAAATTTAGGTCCCGAACTCGCGTTAATAATTTATTCAATCTAATATGACCGAATCTATAACGTTAAATCATAGATTATGTGTCTATTTGTGAAGAAAAAGACGTATTTTTGTATCAAAATCAAATAAGCATAACAATGGAACCATCTATATACAGTTTTTCACTTTATACCGCACTGCCGTTGATGTTATTCTTCGGCTTTTATTTTTTGTTTGCAAAGACTCCTGAAAAGAAAATTT